>Ga0255054_10000965_pt1 | contig 16747 bp, 20 predicted proteins | sample JV7_2_23_MG_FD_188634 | JGI IMG/M metagenome (GOLD analysis project Ga0255054, IMG submission 188634) | Seawater microbial communities from Jervis Inlet, British Columbia, Canada - JV7_2_23 | ecosystem: Environmental > Aquatic > Marine > Inlet | place: Canada: British Columbia | collected...
GAGTCACGGTGCCCGTAGTCTTCACCATTACCAAACCTGAACGAACCACTCGACCTTCACTATCGTTGCCCACCTCTGTAGAGCCATCTAACCCACTGGCAATCACACCAGCAACCTTGGCACTACCAGCCGAAGTCGTTGTTGTTACAGAGCGAGCCTCACTTGTGTCGAAGATAACCAGATCCCCGTAATCCAAGGTGGCACCACTCCTGTTGAAGTAGTATTGCTCAACATTCTTAGCGACCGACTGCCAGCGGGTGCCGTCATGGATCTTCAAGATTCCGTAACCATCTGCCTCTGGACTTGAAGTGTCCCACCAAGCATGACCAGCAGTAGCAGCAGCCGGAGCTGTTGTACTACTCGTTATGATATGAGAACCGTCAGCAAGTGCAGCCTCGGCAATGTTAGCAACAGAAGCGGAGTCCACCAAGTTGTGCAACTTAGTGGCTGTAACCAAATCCCCGCTACTGAATGTGTGACCTCTAGTTAGATTAGCCATTAGTCAAAGTTCTCCATTTCAGGTAATGCAGAGACAGAGAAGTACAGAATCTTTACCTTATTCTGCCCACTACTCCTGAACTTGAACTGCATCTCTCGACAAGCCTCAAACCTGTCGAGGTAAAATCTTTTCCGAAACAACCCGCCGTCCGACAGGATTGCCTTCTCGTTCAAAACAAAACCACTTTCAGGATCTCCAACATCTCCAAGTTTCAAACCGCCCTCCTCGATCACATGGCGACCAAGAAAACTGAACGCTGATTCATCCTTGCCCACATACAACTCGACAGTCCCGCCCGTGCCTCCAAAGGCGTAGAGGTCCAGGTATTGGAAATGCTTACGGAAGGTTGTCCCACCGAAACTGAACCGGGCAGTCTCTATGATGGACTCAATGTTGGTTCCTGAATCAGTATCGGAACCCGGCTCTAAAGCCTCATACAACTTCCCAGTTGAGAGATCCCCATAGTACAGTGCGTCCTCTTGTGTGAACCTAGTAGGAAGGAAGGCGGAGGGAGTCCAGCCGTGGAAGATGCTCCAAGCGTCTTCCACCATATCGTAAACCAAGATATGGGAGTTAGTCGTAGCACCATCCAGAGGGACAGCCAGCATATACAGATTGTCCCAGACCGTGCCCACGCAATCATAGGCATAGGTCCAGTTAATCCGATCTATCGTCCCCTTGATCTTATCTGAGATCGGGATCGTCACTCCAAGAGGACGGTCCCTTTCCGTCTTCGCCAACCTGTGGACCCCATGTCGGCTAAGAAAGAAGAAGTCATGCCCTGCCTGTACCACGGAGTCAGGGGCAACAGTTCCAATGTCTGTGTTGATCGGGAAGATGCTAGTAGCATCAAAGGTCAGGTCTCCGAAGTTAGGCTGATCTATATCCAGAATCCAGATTGAATCCCTTTGGAAAATCAAGAGGCCATTCTGCATGAATGGGACCATCCGCATGGTCTCGTCGGACGGGTTCACCAAGTAACCAGCGGATTTGTTGATACGATTAGGCTCACCTATTTGAGAGAAATAGATGTAACCGTTCTCCTCTTCACCTCCACCTGCTACCCACAAACGAGATAGCCAGAACACTGCGTCCCTGCCAGCAGCAGGATCAAGACCTTCCGACCCCGTGACTTCGGCAAGCGTTCCACCAGACCATTTAAGAATCTGGCTGTTACCTTCTTCCATTATGTATAACTGATCTTTGGCGGCTTCATTGAAATCAAACACCTGCACCATACGCATCTTTCCCCGTGTTGTAGGAAAAGTGAAGGTGCCTGGTTTAGTTAACTGATTCCAATTACTTGCTACGGCTCCACTGCCGTCCCAAGCAAGGAACTCCTCGCCCACATTCATCAATAGCCTGTTACCTACAGATCCAGATGTGGGGTAGTAATGACCCATAGCATAGGTCTTGCCAGTTGGCCTATCCACAGTACCAGATAACGGATCAGTTACTTCAGTCCCTGACTTGTCTACGGAACCGGACCTCTTCTCCGCAAAGGCTCCCTGCTTGATAAGGAAGTTCTGGATCAGAGCTGCCTCATTAGGGCCAATCCTCGTCGGGTGAACCTTCGTATTCATACCACCAGATAGGCTGTCGATCTCGAATGTCCCGATTGGAGAATCGAGCAGTTGAGATCTACGCTGGAAAACTCTGGGATCTACTGGCATTAAACTCTCTCAGTCCGCTTGTTCATGTCAGGCATGAAGGCCCAAGTGCTATCAGATCCTAGCCTATCTCTAAGGAACCCCTCAAGGAGAGTCTGATACCGCAACTCCTCTGCTTCTGCTTGAGCAAACTGACGAAGATTCCTGAGCAGGTCACTGAAAGCACCAATCACCAAGATATGCTCACAGTCGAGGAGCAGATCGTCCTCGTCGTCGTCCAAGTCGCTGATCCTCGTAGAGTGCGTAATGTGCAAGGAGACAGAGGTAGGGACCGGGTGAAGCCTGATAACAGCGTATCGGGCTACCTTCTCATCCCTTGACAGGCGGGCGTAAGTATCAGTGCCAAGGTCATTCGTCAAAGAAATCACACCTGAAGTGGGGGTGCTTTTACTGAAATGAAGGACCGTGCTAAAGGAATGATCCAAAGATACACCAATAGGCTTCTCAGACTCTACTAGAAGACCATTAGAATCGTAGCCTCGTACTCGGTAAGTACCAGATTCGGAGCCAGCATCAGATATAGCCTTGAGACTAGATGCCGTTAAAGGTTGCTTGAAGACACCTCGATTGCCCAGACGAGAGTAATACTGAGGGTTACCAGCACTCCCAATATCCTTGATATACCTCTCGGTAAGATCCTGGTCAGGCAGTGGCATGACTACTCGATTGTTGGTCCTGTCATAGACCTTGATGATCTTAGCAACGCTCTGAGGAAGGCCCACTGTCTCAGTGGTAGCAGTTACGGTAGTCTCCTGAAGCAACTCAGGCCAGTTGTAGAACTGCAGGATCTCCTTGTATCTCCTGTTTATGGCTTCCTTGACGACAGTTTCCTTATCCAAGTCTGTCCGGTTGGCGAAACGCAGAACCTCTCCGGCTATGTCTCCAAATGTCTTCATGCTATTTTGTCCTTTGTCGGAAGGTTGAAAGCTGCCTGAATGCTTTAATCCCTAAATGGCAGCAGTTCATAACGGCATACTCGCTAAACACTTCAACCGGAGTAGCCGCAAAATTAACTCCTGTTACCTCATAGGAACCAGTAACCGTTACTGTATTGCCCGCAAGGTTGAACCCGTATTCCCCAGCAATAGACACTTCATTGCCTGTTTGTATCCCGTAAGAACCAGTAGCACTTAACGGAGTCCCCTCCACTACTACTGCATACAAGCCTGTGGCGGAAGCCTCTCCAGATGTGCCTACAGAATAATCTCCTGGTGCAGTGGACGCTATCCCACTGGCCGATACTGCGTAGGAGCCTGTGGCTGTAGCGGCAGTTCCACTTTCAATGAATGCGTAGGAACCCGTTGCGGGAACTGGAGACCCCGTAGATATGACCGCATAAAACCCCGTAGCCGTGGCGGTTCCAGCCGCATCCACCACATAAGACCCGGTGGCCGCAGCAGTTCTTCCTGTTGTCAAAACCCTATAAGCACCCGTGGTCGCAACTGCTATGGCCGTACTTATAACGGCGTATGATCCCCCTGCCGAAGCAGCACCAGAGGAAATGTTAGACACATCATAAGAGCAATTAACTCGGGACTCTGTTCCTTCTATAATAACTGCATAAGAGCCTATGGATGTTGCCGGAAGGCCAGCGGTTGTTGAAGCGACATCGTAGGAACTTAATACCGCAACGACTGTACCTGCAGACACAACAGCGTATGAACCTGTAGCAGTGAGCGAGCCAGCGGTTGTTGAAGCGACATCGTAACTACCCGTTGCTATAACTGCGGGTCCAGTAGAGACAACTGCATAGTCACTTACAGCAGTTGCAATATCCCCTGTCGCCATGACTGCGTAAGTGCTTGTAGCCGTGGATACATTGCCGACACCTGTAACGGCATAGTTCCCTGTTGCGGTTACGGGAATAACTGCGGACACAACAGCGTATGATCCAGCAGCGGCTACTGGCAACCCGGTTGCTGCAACTGCATAAAAACCTGTTGCCGTTACAGAACCGCTGGTTGTCGAAAAGATATCGTAGGAACTTAATACAGCAACAGCCGTTGCCGGAGAAGTAACGGCGTAAGTGCTAGTTGCTGTAGATTCTGTCCCTACCGCAACAACTGCATACTCACTCGAAACTGCTACACCAGTGGGAGCATAGGCAACAGCATAAGAACCTGTGGCTGGAACCGCAGTTCCTGCGGAAACAACTGCATAAAAACCTGTTGCTGTTGCAGAACCAGCAGTTGTCGAAGAAACATCGTAGGAACTTGATACAGCAACGGCAACAGCCGTTGAAGTGACTGCATAAGCACCTGTCGAGGCTGTCACTGGCCCGACCGATGTCACCGCATAGTCACCCGTGGCGGCTGCCGGAAGGCCGCTGGTTGTTGACGACACATCGTAGGAACTTAATACGGCAACTGATGTTCCTGTAGAGGTGACGGCATAGGAACCTGTGGCCGTGGACACGGTGCCACTTGTTGTTGCTTCGACATCGTAGGAACTCAATAACGCAACTGATGTTCCTGTCGAGGTAACAGCGTAAGACCCGGTTGCTGTTGTCACCGTTCCTGTCGAAGTAACGGCGTAGGAACCTGTGGAGGTCGCTACTGTTCCTGTTGAAGTAACTGCATAAGCACCCGTAGCAGTTGTGGCTGTTCCCGCAGAAGTGACTGCGTAAGAGCCTGTTGCGGTTGCCAGAGACCCCGTAAGCAAGATCGCATAAGCACCCGTTGCGGGTACGGCTGTCCCTGCAGAAGTAACTGCGTAATCACCCGTGGCAGACACCGAGCCACTTGTTGTTACTTCGACATCATAGGAACTCAATAACGCAACTGATGTTCCTGTAGCAGTCACCGCATAGTCACTCGTGGCAGTCGTCGGGCTTCCAGTGGAGGTTACTGCATAGGAGCCAGTGGCAGTGACGGGGGTTCCTGCGGTGGTGGTGGTCGAGGAAGGGATTGTTACTTCTGAAACACAGTCCAGGCTGACAACTGTACCGCTCTTCTCCGTCCATCTGGTCTGGAACCCCCAACTGGTTCCCGCCGCACACCCGCTGAAGTTGATAGCCACCTGCATTTCCGTAAAATCGTCACGGCTACTGCTGCTGAAGTTGAGAGAGTTGCTCCCAGCATATTCCTTCATAATCGCAACGAATGACTTCCCGGCAGTGGAGCCGCAGTGCCGCTCCCCATTTGTGACTTGGTTGTTATTGCCGAGAGAGTGTGGGAAGGCGGTGGTGCTGGCGAAGGTGTATGGAGTGACCACAGCACCACCTAACCCACTGCTAGAGGTTGGGAGCAGGGCAAAGGAACCAGCCGTCCCAGTTGTTTCTCTGTAGTAGATACTAACTGGGTCGCCTGGGTCGAAGCGATTAGTTCCATCCGCCGCTGCGTGACACAGGATGATAACATTTTCGGATGCCCCTAGCGTGTAGCCAGTGCCATTGGAAACGCCAGAGATTACGGCTCTGTCTGCGGCAACAATGCGGTCGCCAACGGAAAATGTCATTAGGCCGTCCTCAGGGTGAAGCCGTTATTCAGACCCTCGGCAACACCCCCTGATCCGTAGGTTCCAGGACCATGAACCTCGCTCTCCCTCGCCAACTCAGGCACTCCGCTGGCCTTTACAACTGCTCTAGAAGTCAGCAGTATTTCAGCAACGATGGTCGTGTCGAGCCAACGAAAACTAATATACCCCGCTTCAGTATCATCGAAGCGATCATAGGATTCCGTGATCGAATACCAGTTATCGTCAGAGTCTTGATAGGCAAGAGTGTAGGTGCCGTCGATTATCCCGTCCTTCACATCCAGATCAGACGGGAAGGTTGCCGGGACCACGGGCTTCGGGGTGGAGGCGGAAAACGGTTTTAGCAATCGGCCCTCCAAACAAAATGGGATGGGGGAGGCCAGCCTTCCAGGTCCACCCCCTCCCTGAGCGAGGTGTGTATCCCGGTAAGGCTTAAGTCGAAACCGTCTGTCGGTATCGCCGCTCTCGTATCGAAGGACAGTGTTCTGAACGCCATGTCACCACCCAGCTACTCCTCGTGAAGTACGATCTTGTCCCCGCCGAACTCCCACACATGACGCTTGTCACCCTTCTCCCACCCGAAGAAGTAACGAGTTGGACCCTTGGTCTCCGTGTCGCTTGGGTCGGTGCTGACAACAATCGAGTGACGCTCAAAGATCACGGGACTGGCTTCAATTGGGATCTCGACCATGAAGGGGATTTCAACACCCGGCCCCTTGATGACCAACGAGCGAAGAGGGAACTCTCGGGCAAAGGATTGCCCCTTGCCGTCCGAATCAACCTTCTCGCCAGAGGTTGTGATCCCCTGCCAAGTGAACATCAGGCTGTGATATTAAAAGAACACCGCAAAGTGAACGCAACTCCTGCGGTGGCATCTGCATGGGTGTCTACCTGAACGGCAAACTCTTGACTATCCCTAGAAGCAGTAGCCCCACTGTTGATGACTCCAGATGGTGCCGTAGGAGTAATGCTCGTCCCGCCACCAGTTACTCCCAACGCTGTGATAGAAGTCAAGGCAGTCACGGAGTTCTCTGCGTAAGCCAAACCTGCTTGAGCATCTACAGTTGTGCCTCCACCTGCTTGGCCATCAAGGTTAGTGCCGGAACCATTACTGTCGGATCTATCAATTACTACGCTAGAGATCGTCGTATCCACTCCGGCTGTTTCAGTGAAGCGGCAAATGAAGTAACGACGAATACTGTTAGCACCTGCGGTGATGGGATCTGCTGCTGCAGTTGCAGCACCGTCATCTGATCCACCGTAAACAACACTCGAAATCGAACTGCCAAGTGTCCCTGCAGTTGCCCCAGTCCGAGAGTGCCAAGTCGCTGTGATTGCCATCGTTTACCCCTTACTTCGGGTCTTTCAGGTCGAACCTGGAAAACATCCGAATGAATTTCTTTGAACCACCAGTGTTCCAGAACTCGGGAAGCAATGCGTTCACGAGTATCCAAGGACGGGTGGGGATTAAAGCGGCCATCATCAGGTCGCCATTTATGCTCATACCATTTGGCTGGTGTTTCGTCTGACGAAGAATATCAACTTCCTTGAGAAATTGCTTTACCTCGTGAGGGTACTTCTTGAACCAAGTATCCATGACAGCCCGAAGAACTCTCTCTTCAGACTGACCTTTGACATAACCAGTAGGGACTGGACGGGGGGCCGCAACCTTGGCGACCCCCCTACCATTCGTAGACTTGCTAGTCATCCTTGATGTTCATCCAAGCACCAGCAGCACCGACAGCAGCAACCTCAAGAGTCAGTTCATGGAGAACCATGCCACGCTCGGAGTCACCACTCTTCGGCAGACGCTCGGCAACAGTTGGACGCAGGGTCGCCTTGCGAAGATGCTGACGCTCTAAAGCGAAAGCAGTCTTCGAGCCAGCAGCACCAACGATTAGACCCGTGGCACCGTTAGCGGTAGTTGCGTGACCCGTTGGGCCAAAACGCTCAAGAATAACATCAACAGTGCCGAAATCGCTTTCGTACCGCATGACATTTGAAACGAGATCGTTCTTGCCAACATTGAAACGAGCAATCGAAGAACCAGCGTATGCCGTGATGTCCTTCTTCGCTGCCGGAGAAGCAAGGATCGTGTCAGGTGCAACACCCGCCGTCCACATTCTCTGCAGCAGAGTGTTGAATTTGGCTTCCGTAAGTGCAAGTGCCGTAGCGGTTCCGGGGGCACCCGTACCATCTGTTGTTGCAGACACATCGAAGAGAAAGTTATCCGCTGCCACCGCCACATCAGCGTCCAAGATCTCGTGGTAGAGACCGTTCATGGTGCGAGCAGCAGTGGTCGAACCAGCAGGAGTACCAGCATCCTTCTGGCACAGCAACGCTTGTTCAGTGTTGCGAGCCAACTCACGCAAAGCCTTCATCATCTGGTACGAGAACTGAGAAGCCATACCCGCATGGGTGACAGCCTCGTTCGTGCCCGTGACAGCAAAGTCCTTGCGAAGAATCTGCGTGTGGTTGTTTGCACGAGTCGGATCAGCCAGCGTAGCACCAGAAAACTGGTCACCCTCAAGGGCACCCCCGGCATCAACCGTAGTGAGACTATCCCTGATCCACTCATGTTTTGTCGAAGTCGCTGCAACAGACTGCAGCATGGAGAAAAACGGTGTGTCATACGGCGAGATCATCGTGATGACATCAGAGAGATCTTCTCTGATAGTCGTTGTCAGATGATCAGCGGTATGTTCAGCACCACCAATAATAGCCATTGTTATGTCCTTTTATGGGCACTGGCTCTAACGAGAGTCTTTCCAGGGTTGATGTTTCTCCAAGTACTGCAACAACGAATTTGGATCGCCCGGTTGAATGCCCGCCCGATCTGCCGCCTCTTCAGCCTGTGGTGTCGTCTGAGGGGCAGGGCGAACCCCACCTTCCAAACGCTGGCTACTAGAAGGGGCACCACCCAAACGAGACAATCTCGCAAAGGTCGATTCTGCTGCCCTCAACATTCCAGTCGGGAGTTCCTGAAGACCCGGATCACTGAGGTATTCTGCCTCAGCTTCCTTGAAAAAATCCGACTTAGGATTGTTGAGTTCTGGGTAATCAGACCTTGCTTGGTCCCATGCTTGCTGCCTCTGCACATCAAACTGTTGAACAGCCGATGCCCTCGCTTGCTCTTGCATGAGTCCCTGTATCGTTTGGCTTGAGATCTGCGTTGCCCGCAACTTCGCAATGTTATCAGCAGCTTCAACAGACTTTCGAGGATCGTCGAAACTATCCTCTGCTATCTTTGTCCACCGACTGATCTCATCGTCGATTGCGTCAGGCACCGCACCCGCTGGTTGCTGTACTGGAATCCCTGGTTGGCTCTGTATCTGAGCCTCGTACCCTTTCATTTTGTCGTAAACTTCTTTGAAACGGTCATAAGGAATCCTTCGATCCCCTGTTCCCGGCGATGCGTCCGAGGCTGGTGCATCTTGACCAAATTGCTTCGCAGGAGTTTGTGCCTCTACTGTGTTCGGGGGAACACTACTGGAATCCTGGGAGCCAGTTACGCCCGAGTTGGTGACGGGGACACCACCTACGCCCGTGTTCGTATCGTCCAAGTAACCCCCTTCAGGGTATCTAGGTTTTTGTTACACCCAAAGACGGGTACCTGTCAATACTAATCCTGATCTGCACACACATTCAAGAGGTAGTTCTCAATATCCTCAAAGGCCATATACGCTCCACGGGCTTCGTAGATGTCCTTGGGGTCGCTGGCTGTCAGAGCAGATGAAAGATATTGCTCCCGAAGAGGCTGAAGGACTGCCATTAAAAAAGCCAAACTCTGGTCCCTGATAAGGGCTTCCAGCCTTCTCTGCTCCTCTGCCCTCTTTTGGCCCATTAAGGTTTGAGGAGTTCCATCCCCATCCAAGGCACTCCAGTACCCCCGAAACTCCTTGCTTTGAAGACCATGCTCCTCAATCACCTGCTCTATTCTCATGCCATTACCTCCCCTTCAGGCTGCGGTTCTTCTTGTGGCGGTGCCTCTTGTGGTGGCCCTTCTTGCGGTGGCCCTTCTTGGGGTGCCCCTTGAGCCATCGGACCCTGCTCGGGGAAGGTCATGTAGATCCTTGTCCCCTGCTGCTGAACCTCTGCCCCCTGCTGCTGCAACTGTTCCACCACTGAGTTGTCTCCAAGCATGGACATATGCAGACCTATGTGGCCCGTCAAGAGTAAGACCAACTCCTGATCTTCCATGTTCGCCTGAATCGCTTGCTGCAAGACTTCCATGTGAATCTGGTGTGCGTCACCCTGGTCCACCGGAGAAACCTGCTTCATCGTCTGCATGAACTGGATCTCTGTCAGTTGCTCACTGGCAGCGTCTTCCTCCATGACTCCCGGTGCCCGTAACAACCTCCTCGAAGAACGGTAGTCACTGTTCTCGAAGTAGTCACGGACCAGTTCATAGGAGTTGATAAAGGGAGAGAAGTTCGGAGAAGAAGCCACCTGCATATCTGCCAGTGCCTTCTGGGACCGTGCCCTCGAATCCATGTTGTCCAATCGACCCGTTGGAATCAGGTCGAAGTCAGAGTAGAGATCCCAGCGGTTGAACATGACAGGCTCACGACCGTCAATGTTCACCATGACTGACATATCCCCATACTGACCCCAGAGGAACAAGGTCTGACGATGCAGCCTCCTCATAGACTCTTGGAAGATCTGGATGTCCAAGGCTCCCTGCATCTGACTCATGCGAGAAATCTCCTGAACCTCCGCCGCAGTCCTCCTCTCCACCTTCTGGTTCACATTTGAGATTCCGAAATCCTGAATGCCGACATACTCCTCGGCGTAAGCCTTGAGAGTCCTCTCTTCAGCCTCGAATGAATAATCCATGACCTGATGCGTAATGGGCTGCACATCGTCCATACGCCTGACAGGAATGTATCCACCCGGACGGAAACGCAACTGAGAAGGATTGCGAACCGAACCTTCTCTAACCTTGAAGGTCAGAGCATTTTGAATCGTCATGCGGTCGAGCTTGGCATTGTGCTGGGCATTGATCTCTGCATTGAGGTCATGCAGTAGTTCAGGAATCCCACGAGGGGCATACCAGCGAGGCTCAGTAATCTCGTAAGCGAAACGAGTAAAGGGCCACTCACCATGCTCGTAGGGGTATTCGATCAGACGCAAGACTTCATTGCCCTTGGCACTGATAGTCATCACGCACTTCTCTTCCAACCCGTCACCATTGATATCATGGTAGAAATAGATCTCGTAAACCTCAATGTGTGAACCGCTAGAGGAAGTGGAAGAGATGCCCTCTCGTGCCGTTCTAGATGTGTTCACATAGGAAGTGTCCCGGCTGGCAATCTCTGAAGTCTTGGACTCCTTCGCCACCTTCTGGGCAACCTCGGAGTCATACATTCCTTGGATACCTCTGGTCCTGATCTCCGCTGGAGTCAGGAACATTCGGTGAGCGATCCAAGGCAAGGTGTCTATCTCGTCGGAAGAATCGAAGGGAACCACAATATCCCTCGAATCAACGAAGTGCCAAGCAGGAGCATTCTGTTTCACCACCTGCAGGGAAACCTTCAGGAACTCCTTGCCGTCCCGGAACTGCTTGAGGACAGACTCAAAGGCAATGCGGTCCTCTTTGTTCTTGAGGTCCAACCCCATCTGTGGAGCCAGTTGAATGAAGTCCTCATCCGTCACTTCGCTCCGGTCCACATCTTCAGGCAAGAAAGAAAGGTCCAGAGTCCTGGTCTTCCTCTCAGTCTGGTGGTCCCAGACAGCCTTGATGTAAGACTGACCGTAGGTAAGGAAGTGGTCTATTGATTGGATCTGAGTCTCACGGCAACGATCCATCTTGTAGCGGATCAACCAATCATAGAAGTTCTCTATCCTTCTCGCTCTCTCCGGGGCAGCTTCACCCAGAGTCTCAATCGACAACACAGGGTTCACACCGAAAACCGCACTCACATAGAGGGGCTTCTGACGGCGTATCGTCTTGTCAATCAAGGGAATGTTGATGTTGGAAGAACCCGGCCAAGGGAAGTTCTTTTCCCCACGGATACCAAAGCGTCTCTCGTAAAAGACTCTTTGCTTGTTCTCCCACTGAGAACGATCTCCTATGGCTTTCTCGACCTGCTGAACCAGATCAATGACCGTCTCGTTTTTGATTTGAGGAGCAAGGTCTATACCCCTGCTCTCTGGATGTTTTTCCATTTAGCCCCCATACCCCGTAACTCCAAGATCCCTGGTTTCTTCAACACTTACTGATTGCCCCATACTGAACTGAGGCTCGAAGTCCAAGAGGTAGCGAAGCGTGTCAATCATGTCCTTGCCCGCATCCCCTGGTCTCTCCTTCGCCCCATACTCTGACTCCATGTCCTTCTGATTCCAAATGTAGTTCTCAAAGGCCCAAGTCATGTTACGGCAACCCTCGAAGACCAGAAACTTTGGCTCACCAATATCTGTCCTCAAAGCCTCGTGAATCCTCTGGTGACCAAGTGACAGGTCATTGTTGATCTCTGCGTAGAAATCAAGGTTGTGGTCCTCATACTCCTCTATCAGTGTCCTCCCTGTAAACACCGAAGGAGTCTTGCCGAAGTTTGGGTCAATGATCCTCTCATAGATAGACTCTTTCCCCTCCTCTGTACGGATAATCGAAACATAGTCACGGACAGAGTTGCGACAGGTCTTGATCGAGTGGAAAGGATCGTGAGGCCACTCACGGTAGCAAAACAACTGGTTCTTCGGATTGATCGCAAACCATGCCATGTAGCACGGACGACGATCATGCGGGTCCATCACCAGGAAGCGAGGCCATGACTCTGGAATCTCGAACCCCGGAACCACATGAGTCTCACGGCTAAACTCAGGGAAGATCGAACCAGACAAGTGACTGAACTTGCCGTGAACCCTTGATTCAATCTCTTCAGGAGTCAAATCCTCTATGAAGGAAAGTTTCTCCTTCTCGGGGATATATGGATTGTTCATCAAGTCTAGATGGAAATCCGCAATCCTTATGCCGTCTGCCCTCGAAGCAATCTCGTTATAAATCCAAGGACAACTCAGCGGGGTCAGAGTAAACCAGATTCGCCCACCATGATCCAAGCAACCACGGCGAACTGCCACGAACATCGGGCGAGGTGGAGGCTCATCAAACCAGACACCATGCCAGTCGTGACCCTCATAGGTCGAAGGGTCTTGCATATAAGAACCGATGTAGAGCCGTGAGCCGTTCGAGAAGCGGAGGATCTCCGGGTATCCGTCCGTCCCATTCTTCGTGTGTTCAATCCAACCCTTGGCCGAGAACTCCTTGATCTTCTTCATCAAGATCTTGTCTACCGCTTTCCTGCGATCATTGACCATAGCCAAGATATCCACAGGAGGGGTTGGAAGGTTCTTCCTCGTCCCGTCATGCCTGAACCCCATGCAATGAGCCAGCACCTCGACAACGCCAACCGTTGACTTGCCTGTACGGTTCCCTCCAGTAATCAAACGGATCTGAGCAGGATGCTCCAAGAACTCTGTCTGTTGTCCGTAAGGTTCAAAGAAGAAGAAGGGGGCTTCCTTGAAGACTTGAGCTTGTTCCTTGAGTTGCTTGTATTCGTCAACCAGATCGCCATGTTCCATCTAGAACCACTCCCAATAGCCACAAGGCTTATCCCTGGTTGACAACTGACGACAGGAGCGAATCGGCCTTAACTCTCTCGCTCCACGCAATGTCGTGGTCTCAACATGGACAATAAGGAAATGACCTTTGCCTCGACCGGACCCTTGGCAGCGAGGGCACTCTTTAATCATCTGGCTCCTCCATTGTCACGGAAGTGTTCACCACTCCCATTTGCTTCTTCATCTTCTTGATATGGGCTAGCAGTTCCTCTTCTGTCATCACGGTCGGGTCTAGTTCCTTATCCCCACCAAGGTCTGCTTCTTTACGCTTCACATAGCGATAAAACAACTCAGTGTCCTTCACCGAACCCTCACTGGCACGGATCGCCACACTCATAGCGATGTGGCCCTCTGACTCTTCTGCTGCCTTGAGCAAGAGCATATTGATAATGGTGTTGATGTCCCTGCGGGAAACACGGGAAAGGAGTACATTGAGATCGACATTGAGTTTCTTGGCAACCAGCCCCCTGGCCTCTTCTTCGTCATGTCCCCTTCGCAGGTACTTGGTGTAGTAGTGGCAATACCTATGGGACCACCATATCTCGTAGGGACCGAGCCAGCCCTGAATATCCCCCACCAGTCTCTTGAACATCTTCACTGCCGACTGGTAATGGCCCACACTTGCGAGTCGAGCGATGAACTCTTTCTCTGTTGATTGGCTCATGCTCATGGGGACCAGTTGCGAAAGTTGTCCGGCAAAGTCCACGAGTTGGTGTTTACGAATGGGGTCCAGCCCCATAAGCCACATGGCTCCTGCGTCAGACTTGTCCTTGAGTCTCTTCAGGACTTTGTTCGCAACTTTCTCTGGAGCCTTCAGTTCCTTGGGGGGGTCTTTCACTCTGATTGTCACTTTCTATTACTGACGAGTCAAATCCTACGCTATTGAAAACGAAACCAAAAGATGTATATTGCCCACGAAGGCGAGGCAAAACCAATGGACAAGGACAAATCCGGGCTGGAAGTCTACCACCAGCACACCTATCAATCTTCCGAGGGCCAATCTTACAAACTGGGATTCTTCATTCCGTTCGAGAATGGGGCACTCAAGCCCTTGGAGTTCTGGGTCAAGTCCGAAAACAAGAAAACAATCTTTCGATCATCTGGGTACAATGACCCCACATGGGTCGTAGACACCTCTAGCAATAACGACTTCCGCTTTATCGACATCGTTAAAGAAGGGCTGAAGCTGCCCATTGAAACCAGTTCGTTCCTTATTTCACTATGGAGGGAGATCCACGAAAAATGGCAAGGTCTAGAAAGAGAAGCAAGAAAAGAAATGCCAAAGTCGCCACGATTAAAAGAGTTCAAAAAGACACGGAACTGAACGACATAAAGAAATCGCTGGACCTTTGCCTTCTCGAAATCCATGAGCAACAGATCTCCAGCCAGAAGCAGAAGCACAGATTGCTTGAGGTCCGGAACATGATCCAGAATCGACTACACAAGCAGCCAGGAATAAGCCTGTGAACCTTGGTATTTCCCGGAGAGGGAGGGACTCCCTAAGTGCGGCATTCCACCCCTCCCTCTCCACCTTCAAGGCGAACCGATAGAAACCCTCCAGTGTAGTCAATGCCAACAAGTCCTGCCCCTGGACAAAAAGCACTTCCAGTTCTTCTGGGACCAGAAGGCCAACCAGACCCGACACCTGAGAATCTGCAAAATATGCAACAGGAGAAGGCTCAGGACGAATATCCAGCACAGGTCTTTGCGTCTCCTTCATGGGGCAAAAAGGAGAGCCAAACTCAAGGCTATGGAGTTCGGGCTAGATATCGAATGGGTCAAAAAAAGAATCCAACTTGGAACCTGTGAAGCCTCAGGAGTGCCCTTTGACCTTCAATCCAAGTCGGGCCAACTCTCCCCACGAACCCCCACTATTGATAGAATCATTCCAGAACTAGGGTACACGAAAGAGAACTGCCGAATCATCTGCATGGCACTGAACACGCTGTTTGGGACATGGGGAGAAGGAGCGGCAATCGAGATAATCCTGCCCTATCTCACAAAAAGGGGAATCAAGACATGGAATTAAGCGAACGAAACAGTTGGATGCAGCCAGCCGACAACGAACCCACCGAAGGAGTCGAGTTCTGGTTCAAGTACGACCCAGACACCGACAACTTCGCACTCCTGTTCACCTCGCCCTCCAACCGCCAGCAAGTGAAAATACACCTCACAAGCAAACTCATGGAACGATTCATGGACGAAAGCCTAGCTTTCTTCATAGACATTATGAACCGGGAAGAAAGGGAAGACGATGAGAATAGCCCTTGACTATGACGGCACCATCACCAAGGCACCGCCATTCTGGGAAGATTTCGTAAACCTCTGCAAAATGCACAGCATCGAGGTCTATGTCGTCACTGCAAGACCCCCTCGCAAATCATCCAAAGACGAAATACCCTACTTCCTCGGGCACTCGGTCCCTATCATCTTCACCAGCGGAAGAGCCAAGAAGCCCTATTGCCGGGAACAAGGGGAAGAGTTCGACATCTGGATCGACGATAACCCCTGGATGGTACACATCAGCCCAGAGGATCTGAAGAAACATGGAATCGAACCCTAAACCCGAACTCGTTGTCGTCATCTGGGAGGATACCGCCGCATTAGAGGAAACATGGAGCGATGAGGAAGAAGCACGGGAACTCAAGCCAGGGATAATGCACTCAGTCGGCTGGATACTCGCCAAAACACCCAAATACCTCACCATCACCTCCTCCGTTGAGTTCGACGGCGAACTCGTAGGCGATGTCAATTGCATACCACTCGGTTGCATAAGAGAAATCAAACAAGTACGACCCCATGAGGAATCCACTTGACCCACAGCAAGGCAACGGATAGAACCTCTCCTGACGACAGGAATCTGTCGGTGCCAAGTTTAGGGTCTTCGGCACCCAGCATACGAAGGACTCACCAACAACTCAGGGTGAACAACCGCAAGAGCAGTGCTGGCAACAATCCACCGCTATTCTCCCATAAAAAAAAGGGGGGGTAGGGGGGGTTTTGACCAGCACCAAAGGATCTACCACAATCTAGGGAGTAAGTTGCCGAAAGCAAACCTGCTGAACAACCTACTCAAATTAAAAAAAGTGATGTGGTGTAGCTGCACCTGCAGCAGCCACTAACCACAGGAGAAGTTATATGCCAAACGGACCAGGCACCTACGGAAGCCAATCCGGCAGACCTAAGAAGAAGAAACCTAAGAAGAAGAAATAGCCATTAGCCATTAGACTCCGCTAATAGCCATACCAACATCTCGGCCTTCCTTGAACCGGATACCCACCGCCTTCCACATCAGCGGGTGTCCGGTTCTCTTTTTAGCCATTAGCCAATAGCCAGATAGACAGATCCAGCCAAATAGCCATTAGGCTTTGCCAAATAGCCACAGAACCACCGCAGGACGCTATTCTGGGAAAATGTATAAGGCGGGATATACCCCCCCCCCCCCCGGCCCCCCCCCCCCCCCCCCCCCCCCCCCCCCCCCGCA
>Ga0255054_10000971_pt1 | contig 16687 bp, 12 predicted proteins | sample JV7_2_23_MG_FD_188634 | JGI IMG/M metagenome (GOLD analysis project Ga0255054, IMG submission 188634) | Seawater microbial communities from Jervis Inlet, British Columbia, Canada - JV7_2_23 | ecosystem: Environmental > Aquatic > Marine > Inlet | place: Canada: British Columbia | collected...
ATCTCGATCATCCTGGTTCCCACCGACGTGCCGGGCTTCTCGTGCACGCCGATCCGCACCATCGGCGGTGAGATGACCAATGCCACCTACTTCGAGAACGTGCGCGTTCCCGTGGAGAACCTGGTGGGGCCTGAGAACGGGGGGTGGGGTCTCATCACCGGGCAGCTCAACCTGGAGCGCATCACCCTGGCCATGCCCGGTCCGGCGGATCGCCTGCTGGACGAGGTGTGGGCCTGGGCCGAGAAGACGTCCGCCCCCGACGGAGGGCGGCTCCTGGACGTGCCCTGGGTGCAGCAGAACCTGGCGCGGGTCTACGCAAAGCTGGACGCGCTGAAGGTCCTGAACTGGCGCTCGGCGTGGTCCATCGACCAGGGACAGCCGGCCATGGCCGACGCGTCGGCCGTCAAGGTGCTGGGCACTGAGATGCTCATCGAGCTCTACCGCCTGCTGCTGGAGATCACCCAGGCCGGCGGCACCGTGCGCCAGTTCGAGTCCGGGGCGCTCTTCGGCGGCATGCTCGAGCAGGCCTACCGGGGCGCCATGGTGACCACCTTCGGCGGCGGTGTGAACGAAGTGATGCGCGACATCATCGCGATGGCCGGCCTCGGCCTGCCGCGGTCGCGACGCTAGACGGAGACGCGAATGCCCCTCTCTCCCGCACAGAAGAAGGCGCTCGAAGCGGAGATGGCCGAGTACGTGGGCAAGTCCAACGGACCGCCCATCGTGGCCCGCGATCCCGTGAACGAGCCCATGATCCGGCGCTGGTGCGAAGCCATGGGCGACACCAACCCGGCCTATCTGGATCCGGCGGCCGCGAAGGAGACCGTACACGGCGGCATCGTTGCGCCGCCCACGATGCTGCAGGCGTGGGCCCTGCCCGGCTTCGAGATGTCCCAAGGCTACGACGAGCCCACCAACGAGCAGCAGCGCCTGCACAAGCTGCTGAGCGACCACGGCTACACGGGCGTGGTCGGGACCAACACGTCCCAGGGCTACACGCGCTACCTGCGACCGGGCGAGGTGGTCACCGACGAGACCGTGATCGAGTCCATCTCCGAGGAGAAGGCCACCGCGCTGGGCATCGGCTACTTCATCGTCACCCGCACCACGTACCGCGATCCGGACGGCGAGGAAGTGGGCTGGTTGACGTTCCGCTGCCTCAAGTACATCCCCGCCCAGCAGCCCCAGGCCCCGGCGGAGGAGGGCGGGGCGCCCGCAGCGCCGGGGCGCATCCGCCCGCCCATGGGTCACGACAACTCCTGGTGGTGGAACCTGGTGGCCGAAGGGAAGTTCCCGATCCAGAAGTGCAACGACTGCGGCGCCCTGCATCATCCCCCGCGCCCCATGTGCGGTGCGTGCCGTTCCATGGACCACGGCTGGGTCGAGGCATCCGGACGCAGCACGCTCTACAGCTTCACGGTGATCCGCCATCCTCAGTTCCCCGGCTACGACTTCCCCATCGTGGCGGCCGTGGTGGATCTGGAGGAGGGCGTGCGCATCGTCTCCAACGTGGTCGGCTGCGATCCGGCCGACGTCCACATCGGCATGGCCCTCGAAGGCTTCATCCACGAGGACGAGGACGGCTTCAAGCTGCCGCTCTTCCGTCCGGTGAAGTAAGACGAAATGGACTTCCACTTCAGCGAAGAGCAGAACGCGATCCGCGAGCTGGCGCGCGAGATCCTGGAGCGCGAAGCGACGCCCGAGCGCATCAAGGGGGCCGAGGCGTCGGCCGGCTGGACCGACCAGGCCCTGTGGAAGACCCTGGCCGAGGCCAACCTGCTGGGCGTGGCGATTCCCGAGGCCCACGGCGGCATGGGCTTCGGCTTCACGGAGCTGTGTCTGCTGCTCGAGGAGGTGGGCCGGGCCACGGCGCCGCTGCCGGCGCTGGCCACCCTGACCGCGGCCCTGCCCCTGGCCGAGTTCGGCAGCGAGGCCCAGCAGGCCGTCTGGTTGCCCAAGGTGGCCGCCGGCGAGGCGATCCTCACGGCCGCGCTCGAGGACGCCGAGTCCGGGGACGCGGCTGCACCCGCTACCCGCGCCAGCGCCCGCGCCGAGGGCGACGGCTTCGTACTCGATGGGCAGCGCCGGCGCGTGCCCTTCGCGGCCAGCGCCGCAGCCGTGCTGGTTCCGGCGACCGCGGACGACGGCACCGCGATCTTCCTGGTCGATCCCCGCTCCGACGGCGTCCGTCTGGAGCCGCGCGTCACGTCCACGGGCGAGCCGCTCTTTGAGATGACCCTGGCCGGCGTATGCGTGCCGGCGGAGGCTCGCCTGGGAGGCTCCGACACCGACGGTGCAGCGGCTGCGCGCTGGCTGGAGGAGCGCACGCTGGTGGCGCTGGCCGCGCTGCAGGTGGGCGTCGCGGCGCGGGCGCTGGAGATCACGGCCGACTACGCGCGCGAGCGCGAGCAGTTCGGCGTGCCCATCGGATCGTTCCAGGCCGTGCAGCACCGCTGCGCCGACGCCTTCATCGACGTGGAGGCCCTGCGCTGGACGCTGTGGCGCGCGGCCTGGCGTCTGGCCGAGGGGCTGCCGGCCTCTCGGGAAGCCTGGGTGGCCAAGTTCTGGGCCGCCGACGCCGGTGCGCGCGTTGCCGCGGCCACGATTCATCTCCACGGCGGACTCGGCTCCGACGTGGACTACCCGATCCACCGTCACTTCCTCTGGTCCAAGGCCCTGGAGCTCTGCCTGGGCGGCGCGGGGCCCCAGCTCGCGCGCCTGGGCCGCGACATGGCTCGGACCGGACCGCTGCTCCAGGAGTCCGCATGAGCGCTTCCCTTCGATTCCAGGATGTCTCCGTCGGCGACGAGCTGCCTCCGTTGGACGTGCCGATCACTCCGGCGCTCATCATCGGGGGCGCGATCGCGTCGAACGACTTCACGCCGGTGCATCACGACAAGGAAGCGGCGCGCAGTCAGGGGCTCTCGGACATCATCATGAACATCCTCACGACCAACGGGTATGTGGGGCGCTACGTGACCGACTGGGCCGGGCCGGATGCCCAGTTGCGCGAGCTCGAGGTGAAGCTGGGTGCGCCCAACATGCCCGGCGACACCATGAAGATGACCGGCACGGTGGTGGCGGCCGACGACGGTGTCGTCGAGATCCAGATCATCGGCAAGAACTCCTGGGGAAACCACGTCGACGGCACGGTCAAGCTGGCCCTGCCGGCGGGGGCATGAAGAGAATGCCGACCACGTTGCGAGACGAAGCCGCGATCGTCGGGATCGGGCAGACCACCTACACCAAGAACTCCGGGGTGTCGGAGCTGGCCCTGGCGGTAGAGTGCGTGTCCAAGGCCATCGACGACGCGGGCCTCGAACCGTCGCAGATCGACGGCTACACCAGCTTCACCCTGGACACCAACGACGAGGTGGACATCGCCCGCGGCGTCGGGAGTGGCGAAGCCACCTTCTTCAGCCGCATCGGCTACGGAGGTGGCGCGGCCATCGGCGTGATCCACCAGGCGGCGATGGCCCTGGCCACCGGCCAGGCCAAGTACGTGGTCTGCTTCCGGGCCCTCAACGGGCGCTCCGGCCAGCGCTACAGCCAGGGCGTGTCGGGCAACATCGTCACCAGCGATCTGGTCCACTGGAGCTGGTACATGCCCTGGGGGCTGATGACGCCGGCCTCCTGGGTGGCCATGTTCACCCAGCGCTACATGTACGACACCGGCTGCAAGGCCGAGGATCTGGCCGAGGTGGCCATCGCCACCCGGAACCACGCGGTGAACAATCCGGCCGCCTTCTTCCACGAGCGCCCGCTCTCGCTGGACGACTACATGAAGGCCCGCTGGATTGCGGAGCCTCTGCGGCTCTACGACTGCTGCCAGGAGACCGACGGCGGCTGCGCCGTGGTGCTGACCACGCCGGAGCGGGCTCGGGACTGCGCCCAGCCCGCGGCGCTGGTGCGCGGCGTGGCCCAAGCTTTTGCAGCCGACCAGGAGCAGATGACCAGCTTCTACAACCGCGACATCTCGCGCCTGCCCGAGATGGAGATCGTGGCGAAGAATATGTGGGAGACGGCGGGCCTGGGGCCCCAGGACATCGATGCCGCGATCTTCTACGACGCCTTCACGTCGATCGTGCTGTTCCAGTTGGAGGCCTTCGGCTTCTGCGGGTTCGGCGAAGCCAAGGATTTCGTCAAGGACGGCGCGCTGGCGGCCGAGGGCGGGCGGCTCCCCACCAATACCCACGGTGGCCAGCTCTCCGAGGCCTACATCCACGGAGTGAACGGCATCGCGGAGGGCACGCGGCTGATTCGCGGCACTTCCACGAACCAGCCGAAGAAGAACGACCACGTCCTGGTCACGTCCGGAGTGGGCGTGCCCACCGCGGGCATGGTGCTCGGCAAGCTCGGCTAGAGCCGGACCAGGACGGACTCGAGGAGACGACGAACATGAGTGATGCGGTCATCGTCGAGGCGCTTCGCACGCCCATCGCGCGCGGCAAGCTGGGCAAGGGCGACCTTTCGGGCTTCCACGCGGCCCACCTGCTGGGCCGGGTCCAGATGGGGCTGGTGGAGCGGGCCGGGATCGACCCCGCGGACGTGGACCAGATCTTCGGCGGCTGCGTGACCCAGGCCGGCGAGCAGTCCAACAACATCGCGCGTCACGCCTGGCTCTCGGTCAGTGACCAGAGCTACTCGACGGCGGGCACCACGGTGGACGTGCAGTGCGGGTCGGGCCAGCAGGCCAACAACATCGTCAATGCCCTGGTCAAGGGCGGCAGCATCGACGTGGGCATCGCCTGCGGCGTGGAGCTGATGAGCCACGTGGGCCTGGGCGCCAACGTGATCAACGGTCCCGGCTTCTTCGTGCCGCCGGAGTTTCCCTGGAACGAGCCGCTCTCCCAGTTCGAGGCGGTGGAGAAGATCGCCAGCACGCGCGGCATCACCCGCGACGACGTGGACGCCCTCGCGCTGCGCTCCCAACGGCGCGCCAAGCAGGCGCGCGATGAGGGCCGCTTCAAGCGCGAGATCCTGCCCCTGGAGGCTCCGGTACTGGGCGACGACATGCACCCGACGGGCGAGACCCGCCTGGTGGAGCACGACCAGGGCCTGCGCGACACCACCCTGGAGGGCCTGGCGGCGCTCAACCCGGTCCAGGAGGGCGGCATCCACACTGCCGGGAACTCCTCCCAGGTGTCCGACGGCGCCGCGGGCCTGCTCTACATGAGCGCCGACAAGGCGGCGGCCTTCGGCCTGCGCCCGCGGGCGCGGATCCTGCACGACGTGGTGGTGGGGAGCGATCCCGAGTTTCTGCTGGAGGGCCCCATCGACGCCACCCGCAAGCTGCTGGAGCGCAGCGGCATGGGTCTGGCGGACATCGATCTGTTCGAGTGCAACGAGGCCTTCGCCGCGGTGGTGCTGGCCTGGCTGCAGGCGTTCGACGTGATCGACCCGGAGAAGGTCAACGTGAACGGCGGCGCCATCGCCCTGGGTCACCCCGTGGGTTGCACGGGCTCGCGGCTGCTGGTCAGCGCGCTCCACGAGCTGGAGCGCACCGACCAGAGCACCGCGCTCATCACCATGTGCTGCGGCTCCGCCGTGGGCACCGCCACCGTCATCGAGCGGATCTGAGGAGAAGCGAAACCATGGGACTTCTGGACGGAAAGGTTGCGATCGTCACGGGCGCCGGGCAGGGCCTGGGGCGCGTGGAGGCATTGGAGCTGGCCGGCCACGGTGCCAGTGTGGTCGTCAACGACCTGGGCACCCGGGCCGACGGCAGCGGGTCCAGCGAGGACCCGGCGAAGTCGGTGGTGGCCGAGATCGAGAGCGCGGGCGGCAAGGCCATCGCCGCGTTCGGCGACGTGGCCGACTGGGACGCTGCCCAGCGCATCGTGCGCACGGCCGTCGACACCTTCGGCGACCTCAACATCATGGTGAACAACGCGGGCTTCTGCCGCGACGGCATGATCGTGAAGATGACCGAGGATCAGTTCGACTCGGTGATCCGGGTCCATCTGAAGGGCCACTTCTGCATGATCAAGCACACCATGAACCACTGGCGCGAGAAGTCGAAGGCCACGGGCGGCGAGCCGCTCTACGGCCGGCTGATCAGCACCGCGTCCGACGCGTTCCTGATGGGCAATCTGGGCCAGCCCAACTACGCCGCGGCCAAGGGCGGACTCACCTACCTGACACTCTCGGCGGCGCGCGAGTGCCAGCGCTTCGGGGCCACGGCCAACGTGATCCTGCCGCGGGCGCGCACCCGGATGACCGACAGCGGGCCCTGGGCTTCGATCTTCGAGAAGCCGGAGCAGGGCTTCGATACCTTCGCGCCGGAGCATGTCGGCCCCGTGGTGGCCTGGCTCGCCTCACCCCACGCCCAGAACGTGTCGGGCAACCTGATCCAGATATGGGGCAAGCAGATTCGCGTCTACGCTCCGCCGCAGCCGGCGCTGCAGCACGAGAACGACACGGATTGGAGCGTGGACGAGCTGCAGAAGGTGCTCGGCCCGTTCTTCGAGGGCAGGAAGCCCATCGAGGACTCCTTCGTCGTGCCCATGGGCTGATCGTCCATGGCCCGAGGCCATGGCCCAAGCCGGAAGGGGGGACGAATTCGCGTCTACGCCACTATCGAGGACGTGCGCATGCCGCTCGGCGACGTGCCGGCACACGCGAGTCGCGCGGAGCGCCTGGGCTTCGACGGCCTGATCGTTCCTGAGGCGCTGACCGACGCGGTGCTGGTGTCCCTGCTGGCCTTGGAGCACACCACCCGGCTGCACGTGCTGACCGGAGTGGTGGTGGCCTTCGCGCGCAGCCCCATGCTGCTGGCCCAGGACGCCTGGGCTCTGCAGCGCTTCTCGGGCGGCCGCTTCGGCCTGGGGCTGGGCTCCCAGATCCGCGCCAACGTGGAGCAGCGCTACGGGATGCCCTGGTCGGCGCCCGCGGCGCGGATGCGCGACTACGCGGGCGCGCTGCGGGCGGTCTTCGACGCCTGGCAGAACGGGACGCGGCTCAACTACCGCAGCGACAGCTACTCGCTGACGCGCATGCAGCCCTTCTTCGATCCCGGGCCGCTGGAGCACCCGGAGCCCCCGATCTGGCTGGGCGCGGTGGGCCCGCGCATGACCCGGGTCGCCGGCGAGGTGGCCGATGGCATCATCGCGCATCCCACGAACTCGACGCCGGACTACCTGCGGGAGGTAGTGCGCCCCGAGCTCGACGCCGGCCGGCGCGCCGCCGAGCGCGACGACTCCGCTCGCGTGATCGCCAACCCGCTCACGGCCACGGGCGCGACCGAGGCCGCCGTGGCCGAAGAGCGCGAAGCCGCACGGCGCATCCTGGCCTTCACCTACAGCACCCCGGCCTACGCGCCGACCCTGCACCACCACGGCTGGGACGATGTGGGCCCGGCGCTGCGCCAGCGCGCACGCGGGGGCGACTGGGAGAGCATGAACGCCCTGGTGGACGACGCCATGCTCGACGTGCTGGTCCCAAGCGGCCTGTACGGCGACATCGCCGGGATTCTGCGTGAGCGCTACACACCCGTGGCGGACGGCATCGCGATTCGCATGCCCGCCAATCCGGCTCACGACGATGGGTTCGAAGGCGTAGTCTCACGCATTCGTGGCTAGGAGCCTGACCCAAGATGGGGTGCGCCGCGCCAGCAAGGCTTGATCTGCGCCATGCCCTGCGCAGCGGGTGCGGGATGGGTCAGGTTGGGATGGGTGAGTAGACCATCGGCCTGGGCGGTGCGCCCCGGCGGCCTCCGCCATCGCGGCGCTCCGCCGGCGCATCGCACCGGGCGCTCAGGGGCTGGCTGGAATCTCGTCCTGGCCGATCAACCCGTGTCGCCGCCACCCCTTCAGGACGAGCCAGGTGTGAGCCCGCGCCACGGCCGGAGCATCGCGGGCGGCCCCGATCTTCCTTCCCCATCCATCGAACCAGCGTCCCGATGAAGCCGGATCCAGCGTACCGAGCTGCTTCGCCCTGCGCCCCGCGTGCCGACGCGCATTCAGGAGCACGTATGCCAGCGCATTCCGCACCTCCCGGGGCGTCTTCAGCACGCGAGCGTGATACCGGTCCGTCAGTACCCGTCCCTTCCGCGAGAAGACCCTGTTGACGGCCCGGGCCAGCCGGGAAGCGATGCTCATCATCCCTCGCCCCAAGGCCTCCGCATCCTTCGCCTCGACGATCAGATGCACGTGATTGCTCTGGAGGGAGTAGTGGACCATCCGGAAGCGCCCCTGATCGCAGGCCATCCGGAACGACCGCTCCAGCTCCCGAACCAGCCGCACGCTCCTCAGGGAAGGTATCCCCTCTCGCACGCGGAGGGTCACGTGCACGGGATTCCGAGCCGAGAGCGTCTCGCGGCTTCGATGGGCGACCCCCGAGTCGGGCCGCCTGCGCCGCCCAGCGCCCTCGCGCCGTCCACCCCAGCCGGCGGGGAAGGGAATCATCGCTTGATCGGTTCGTCTCATAGAGGTGTAGAATAGGGCTACCTTTAAGCAGACGCAACCCTAAATCGACTTGCACACAAAAGAAGTCGCCGGCTATGAGGCGCATGCGTCGGGCGACGCCCAATGCGACGAAGGGAGACCGGGATCTGTTCCCATCCCAGCCGAACCGTGTTTCGCCAGGCTGCCGGGCTGCTGAATACGCTGAAACGCCCCGTTTCCCTGAGCGCGCGGGGAGGGGCGCGGGGAACACCGAACTCGTTTCTCTGCCCCTGTCCTGCCTGCGAAGCGCAGCGGGTAAGCGGGAGGTATCATGCGGATCCGCAGCGGGTCCGGAGGAGGAAGCCATGCCGATCGATCGAGACAAGGCGCTGGGTGCGTCGCTGGGTGAGAGCCAGGGCTGCTACGAGCCCGACGACGTGATCCTCTACCACCTGGGGGTCGGAGCCGGGTTCGACGCCACGGGCTCCGCCGAGCTGGAGTACACCTTCGAGAAGAATCTGAAGGTTCTGCCCAGCTTCGCCGTGGTGGCGGGCAGCAGCTTCACCAGCCGCGCGCGCAAGACACGCAGTGGGGGAGGGGGCCTCTTCAATGTGGAGGGCCTGGAGTTCAACCCCGCCATGCTGCTGCACGGCGAGCAGGAGATCACCCTGCATCGGCCGCTGCCGACTTCGGCCAGCTTCACCACGAAGTCCCGGGTGGCCGACATCTTCGACAAGGGCAAGGCGGCGCTGGTGGTGTTCGAGAACAATTCCATCGACGACGCCGGCGAGCCGCTCTTCAGCTCGCGCATGTCCGCCTTCATTCGCGGCGAGGGAGGCTTCGGCGGCCCCTCGGGCCCCAAGGTGGGCAACGTGGTGCCCGACCGTGCGCCCGATGGTGTGGTGGAGCGCCCGACCCTCGCCCAGCAGGCGCTGCTCTACCGACTGAACGGCGACAAGAACCCGCTCCACGCCGATCCGGAGTTCGCCAAGATGGGCGGCTTCGACACGCCGATCATCCACGGCCTGTGCTCCTACGGGATCGCGTGCAAGGCCATCGTGGACGATGCGTTGTCGGGTGACGTCAGCCAGGTGGCGTCCTACGCGGCGCGCTTCCGAGGCGTGGCCTTCCCCGGCGAGACCTACCTCGTCTCCTACTGGAAGCAGGGTGACACCATCCTGCTCGAGGCGAAGAGCAAGGAGCGCGACGCGATCATCATTTCCAACGCGGCGATCACGCTGCGGAGCTGAGCCTCCAGCGCGGCAGGTGGATCTTCTCGCTGATGCGCTCGAAGACGGCGTGGACGGGGGCGCCGACCTCGATGGGGGCGGCTTCCTTGACGAGGGCTAGAGGTAGCTCCGATAGTCCGGCTCGAACATCTCGGCGCGAACGGCGGCCTCCAGGTCGTCGGGTCGCGGCCGTCGGGCCAGCCCGCGCTCGTACGCGACCTCGGCGACGGCGGTGGCGATGGAGACGGACACCTCGCGGATGTTGGCCAGGGGCGGGTACACCCGGCCCAGAGCCAGGTCGCCGGGCGTCACCCGGTCCGCCAGGGCGCGGGCCGAGACGAAGAACATCTCGTCGGTCACGCGGCTGGCCTCGCTGGCGATGGCGCCCAGCCCCACGCCGGGGAAGATGTAGGCGTTGTTGCCCTGGCCGGGCACGAAGGTCTTGCCCTGATGGTCCACCGGGGCGAAGGGGCTGCCGCTTGCGAAGATGGCCCGGCCGTCGGTCCACTCGTAGGCCTGCTGGGCGGTGCACTCGGCCTTGGAGGTGGGGTTCGACAACGCGAAAACCATGGGGCGGTCGCAGTGCCGCGCCATGGCCTCCAGGATCTCGCGGGTAAACGTGCCGGGGATCCCCGAGACGCCGATCAGCGCCGTCGGGCGCAGGCGCTCCAGCGCGCTGGCCAGGTCCGGCAGGAACTCGTGATCGTGAGCGTAGGGCCGCTTGTGCTCCACCAGATCCGTGCGCGAGCGGACCACCAGCCCCTTGGAATCGAGGAACCAGCAGTGCTCGCGGGCCTCCTGCTCGGGAACGCCTTCGTCCATCAGCGCCGCGGCGATGTTGTCGGCGATGCCGATGCCCGCCTCGCCGGCGCCCAGGAAGACGAAGCGCTGGTCCTGCAGCGCTCCACCGGCGATGCGCAGGGCGGAGTAGATCCCGGCCAGGATCACCGCGCCGGTTCCCTGGATGTCGTCATCGAAGCAGCAGACGCGCTCGCGGTAGTGCTCCAGCAGGCGGAAGGCGTTGGCGTTGCCGAAGTCCTCGAGCTGGAGCACCGCGCGCGGGAAGGTCTCCTGGACGGCGTCCACGAACTCGTCCACCAGCGCGTCGTAGGCCTCGCCGCGCAGCCGGTGCTGGGGGGTGCCGATGTAGAGCGGGTCCCGGAGCAACTCCTCGTTGTTCGTCCCCACGTCCAAGGTCACCGGGAGGCACCGGGTCGGGTGGATGCCGGCGCAGGCCGTGTAGAGAGCCAGCTTGCCGACGGGGATGCCCATGCCGTTGGCGCCCAGGTCGCCCAGCCCGAGGATGCGCTCGCCGTCCGTTACCACGATGATGCGCACGTCCCGGTGGGGCCAGTTGTCGAGCAACGTGCGGATGCGGCCCCGGTCCTCTACGGAGACGAAGAGACCGCGGGGGCGGCGGAAGATGTTGCCGTAGGCCTGGCAGGCCTGGCCGACCGTGGGCGTGTAGATGAGCGGCATCATCTCGTCCAGGTGGTCCACGATCACCCGATAGAAGAGCGTCTCGTTGCGGTCCTGGAGCGACGCCAGGTAGATGAAGCGCTCCAGGTCGGTCGTCTTGAGCCGCAGGTGCTCGCGCACTCGCATCACCTGGGTCGCCTGGTCGTGGATGCGCGGCGGCAGCAGCCCGCGCAGGCCCAGCGCGTCGCGCTCCTTCTCGTCGAAGGCGGTCCCCTTGTTGCAGACCGGGTCGTGGAGGAGGCGGACGCCGCGCTGGATCTCAGGGGTGCTCATACCCGCAGTATCGGGAACGAATCGAGAATGGCCAGCCGGCCCGGCGCCCCCCCGCCGTGTCGGCCAGGCGACGGCCTGCGATCGCCCCCGGCACGGCTGCGGCGGCGTGGCTAGAGTCGCGGCCCAGGCCGGAGACGCCCATGAAGCTCGGACTCACCCTCTTCTGCACGGACCGAAGCATGAGCCCGGTGGAGCTGGCCGTAGAGGCGGAGCAGCGGGGCTTCCACTCCCTCTACATCCCCGAACACACTCACATTCCCACCAGCCGGCGCACGCCCCCGCCCACCGGCGACGCCGAGCTGCCGGAGGAGTACAAGCGCACCCTGGACCCGCTGGTGGCCCTGGGCGCGGCCGCGGCGGTGACCTCGTCGATCCTGCTGGGAACGGGCATTGCGCTGGTGGCCCAGCACGACACCCTGGCGCTGGCCAAGGCGATCGCGACCCTGGACCACCTGTCGGGCGGCCGCTTCGTGCTGGGCATTGGCTACGGGTGGAACGAGGACGAGATGGAGCACCACGGGGTCGTCTACAAGCAGCGGCGAGCGGTGGTGCGCGAGAAGATGCTGGCCATGCAGGCCCTGTGGTCCCAGGAGATCGCCGAGTTCCACGGCGAGTTCATCGACTTCGCGCCCAGCTGGAGCTGGCCCAAGCCCGTGCAGCAACCGCGGCCGCGGGTGCTGCTGGGGGGCGGCGCCGGACCCAAGTTGTTTGCGCACATCGCCGAGTACGCCGACGGCTGGCTGCCCATCGGCGGCGGCGGCCTCCGATCGGCCCTGCCGGAGCTGCGCCGCGCCTTCGAGGAGCGGGGCCGGGATCCCGAGACGCTCCACGTGGTGCCCATGGGCGTATTGCCCGACGCGGAGAAGCTGGACTACTACCGCTCGATCGGTGTCACGGAGTGCGTGCTGCGCCTTCCGTCGGAGACCCGCGAGGCGATCCTGCCGCGGCTGGACGCCTTCCGCCGCTACGCCGAAGCGGACTGAGCACCCGCCTGCCGGCTCTCGATCGAGGGCCGGCTCGAGCAGCCCTGGAGGCGCGGCGACACCCCGGGGCGCTCCTATACTCTTTCGGCCGTGCACTGCCCGACCTGCCAGCGCGAGAACCCCAAGGAGGCCCGCTTCTGCAACGGGTGCGGCCGACCTCTCGACCGAGCTTGCGCCGCCTGTGGGCACACCAACCCGTCGGACGCCTCCTTCTGCAGCGCCTGCGGCGCCGGCCTGGAACCGGCAGACGCGCTCGAGCCGACGCCCGACCCCGCAGCGTCGGAGCGCGACCCGCGCGCCTACACGCCGAAGCATCTGGCGGAGCGCATCCTGCAGACACGCGCCGCGCTCGAGGGCGAGCGCAAGCATGTGACGGTGCTCTTCTGCGACCTGGTGGACTCCACGCCGCTGGCCGAGCGGGTGGGTGCCGAGGCGATGCACGAGATCATGGACCGCTGCTTCGCGCTGATCCTCGATCAGGTTCATCGCTACGAGGGCACCGTCAACCAGTTCCTGGGCGATGGGGTGATGGCGCTCTATGGCGCGCCCCTGGCACTGGAGGACGCGCCGCACCGGGCGGTGACCACGGCGCTCGCCATCCAGCGCGAGCTGGAGCCGTTTGCCGCCGAGGTGAAGCGCGCCCACGACGTGGACTTCCGCATGCGCATCGGGATCCACTCGGGTCCGGTGGTGGTCGGTCGCATCGGCGACGACCTGCGCATGGACTACACCGCGATCGGCGACACCACGAACCTGGCGGCCCGCCTCCAAGGCCTCGCCCCGCCCGGTGGGGCGATCATCTCCGAGGCGACCGAGGGACTGGTAGAGGGCTACTTCGAGCTGGAGGAGTTGGGGGCCGTGTCGGTGAAGGGCAAGTCGGAGCCGGTCACCGCCTTCCGTGTCCTCGAAGCTCGGGAGGGGCTGGGGCGCGTGGAGGCGCGTGCGCAGACCGGTTTGACTCCGCTCGTCGGGCGCGAGCACGAGTTCGCTGCGTTGCAACGCGCCTTCGCCTCCGCCGCCGAGGGGAAGGGCCAGGTCGTCTTCCTGGTGGGGGAGGCGGGCATCGGCAAGTCGCGGCTGCGCTACGAGTTCCAGCGCAGCCTCGAAGGCCAGCCGCACGAGTGGGTGGAAGGGCGCTGCATGACCTACGCGCGCGACTTTCCCTTCCACCCCATCGTGGACGGACTTCGGCGGCGCTTCGGAGTCGAGGAGGGCGACGACGCCGCGACTCTCCAGGCGAAGCTCGAGGCGGACGAGGCGCGTTCGGGAGGCGGCCTCGAGTGGACCCTTCCCTACATGCGCCTGTTGCTCTCGCTGCCGAGCGGCGACGAGAAGGTGGACGCCCAGGACGCAGCCACGCGGCGCAGCGAGACGTTCCGCGCGGTGTGCGCCCGTTTCCAGCGCCTGTGCGAAAAGGCGCCCTTCGTACTCGTGGTGGAGGATATCCACTGGATCGACCGCGCGTCGGAGGAGTTCCTCCGCTACATGATCGAGTCCATCCCGACGTCGCGTGTACTGCTGCTGCTGACGCACCGGCCCGGATACAGCCATCCTTTCGGCGACCGCAGCTACCACACGCGCCTCGCACTCCAGCCCCTCTCCGAGCCGGAGATGGGCCGCATGGCCGAGGCGATGCTTGCGTCGTCGGAGGTACCCGACGTGCTGCGCCGGCTCATCACGTCGCGCGCCGAGGGCAACCCCTTCTTCATCGAAGAGGTGGTGCAATCGCTCGTGGAAGACGGGTCGGTGCGCAAAGGCGAAGGCACCGTCGAGCTGGCGCGCGACATCGACCGCATCTCGGTGCCCGGATCGATCCAGGAAGTGCTGATGGCGCGGCTGGATCGTCTGGACGAGGAGCCCAAGCGCGCTCTCCAGATCGGCGCGGTGATCGGCCGCGAATTTGCCCTGCGGCTGCTCGAGCGCATCGTCGAAGCGGGTGACCGGCTTGGACCCATGATCCAGGAGCTGCGCGCCCTCGAGCTCATCTACGAGAAGGCCGCCCACCCCGAGCTCGCCTTCATGTTCAAGCATGCGCTCACGCGCGACGTAGCCTACGACAGCGTGCTCGAAGGGCGCCGCAGGACGCTCCACCGCATTGTCGGTCTGGCCATCGAGGAGCTCTATCGGGAGCGGCTCGCGGAGCACGTGGAGCAGCTCGCCCATCACTTCACGGCGGCGCGGGAGTGGGAGAAGGCGTTCGTGTACACGGTGCGCGCCGCCCGGAAGGCGGCGGTGGCCTTCGCCAACGAGTCCGCCGTGGAGCACGCGCGGCGTGCTCTGGAGATCGCCGGCCACCTGGGAGACGCCGTCGATCGAGACGCCCGCCGCCGGCTCGAAGAGCTCCAGGGCATGTGCAACATGGCGCTGAGCCGCTTTCACGAATCCGGCGACGCCCTGCGCCGCGCGGCGGAGCTGTGCGACGAGCCCGCCGACCGCGCCATCAACCTGGGACGCGCCGGACACAGCTACTTCTGGGGGCACCACTATCCCGAGTTGCGGGAGGCGGTTCGCGAGGGCGAGCAGGTCTCCCTGGCCCACGGCCTGGACGACGGCCTCGCCTTCGCCAAGGCCATGCGCGCCTTCGACAGCGCCACCAGCGGCGACTGGCCGGGCTACCGGGGCGGGATGCGTGACGTGGAAGCGCTTGCGCCGCAGCACCCCGAGGTGCTCATCATCCTGAGCTACCTCCAGGGCCAGGCCGCGGAGTGGACCGGCGACTACCGGCAGGCCACGGCCACCCAGCAGAAAGGGATCGACCTCGCTCGCCAGCACCGGCTACCCGGTCTGCTGGTCCCCGGACTGTGGTTCCGGGGCAAGGCCCTGTGCTGCCTTGGGCGGTACGGGGAGTCCCTGAGCCAGCTCGAGGAGGCGTACGGGATCGCGGAGCGGATCGGCGACCACGCTCACCGTGCCCGACTGCTCAACACCCTGGGCTGGCTGCACGGCGAGCTTGCGGCGTACGAGCGGGCGGCGGAGTACAACCGTCGCTCGCTGGAGACCGCTGAGGAGATGCTGAAGCTGGATCTCGTGGCTGGGATCGCGGAGATCCACTGCAACGCGTCGGTGAACCTGGCCGGCAACCGGATCGTGCTGGGCGAGCTGGACGCCGCCGACGCCCTGCTGGAACCGGTGCGGCGCGAGCTCGCCGAGGGCGACGACCCGTGGATGCTCTGGCGCTGGTCCATCCACTTGGAGGATGCGGAGGCGCGGCTGGCGCTGGCCCGTGGCGATCCGGAGACCGCCGTGCGCCGCCTCGACGCGGAGATCGCGTCGGCGCATCGCAACGGCGCGCCCAAGCTGGTGGCGCGCGGCCTGGAGCTGCGCGGCCGAGCGTGCCTGATGATGGACGACCGCGACGGCGCCGAGGAGTGCCTGCGCGGTGCCCTTCAGGAAGCCGACGCCATCGTCTACGCGCCGGCGGCCTGGCGCGCGACGGCGCTCCTGGGCGAGCTGGCCCGGCGCGCCGGCGACCGGCCGGCCGCCGAGCGGGCAAGCGCGGACGTGTCGCGCCGTGTGGAGGCCGCAGCCGGAGCTCTCGGGGACGAGGAGCTGCGCCGGAAGCTGCTTTCCCTCGCCCCCACCCTGGTGGACGACCTGCTCGCGGTCCGCGGCTAGCTAGGGCAGCTGCTCCAGCCAGTCGCTGTTCTCGAACCAGCGCATCTGCAGCGCCTCCAGCAGGCCGGAGAGTTCGAGCGCGCCGACGGTGTTCTCCAGGAAGTTCACCAGCAGGGCGTCGCCCGGAGCCACGGCGATGCCGATGGGCTCGATGGTGAGCGGCTTGCTGGTCATCGTGAGGTTGGCCTTCGGGTTCAGCATCACCCGCAGCAGGCATGCTTCGTAGTCCGCCACCATGGCCTGGACCTTGTCGTCGATCACCAGCGCGACGGCCTGATCGTGGTCGTCGGTCTCCGAGAGCTGCGCGTCCGGGAAGACGGCCTGGACGAACCTGGCGCTGGTGGAGCCGCGCAGGGCCGAGAGCTTGAGCTGGGTGTCGTCGATGTCCTCGGCGTTCTCCGCAGCGGCCAGCAGGGAGGACTTGGTCAGGATCGCCTTGCCCGACAGGTGGTACGGACCCACGAAGGCGACCTTCATGTTGCGCTCGGGCGTGATGGACATGCCCGACATGACCAGATCCACCTCGCCCTTCTGCACGGCGGCCAGCAGATCGCCGAAGGGCTTCTGCACGAACTCGGCCTTCACGCCCATGGTCTGGGCCAGGCCCCGGGCCAGGTCGATCTCCAGGCCCATCAGCTCGCCGTCCTTGTTCTTGAAGTTCAGCGGGGGCATCGAGCCGGAGACGCCCACGCGAAGCGTGCCGCTCTTCACGATGCGGCCCAGG
>Ga0255054_10000973_pt1 | contig 16680 bp, 14 predicted proteins | sample JV7_2_23_MG_FD_188634 | JGI IMG/M metagenome (GOLD analysis project Ga0255054, IMG submission 188634) | Seawater microbial communities from Jervis Inlet, British Columbia, Canada - JV7_2_23 | ecosystem: Environmental > Aquatic > Marine > Inlet | place: Canada: British Columbia | collected...
TATAATAGTATCCGTGGAAAGATGCCCGGCCATTTTTTGAATCACGTCTCGCATCACATGTGAAGGCACGACGATCACAATTAGATTCTTATCCGATACAACACCGGTCAGGTCATTTGAAGAGGAAAGATTGGGCGAAAGGGAGTGGTCCGGAAGAAAAAGTTTATTTTTATGAAATTCTTCAATTTGGCTCTTAACCTCTTTTTCAAAGGCCCAAAGTTCGACTTGATAACCTTTGCATGCCAGCATATCGGCAATGGCCGTCCCCCAACTTCCGGCTCCCACAACGGCTATTTTGAATTTCTTCGGATCAATTTCACTTTTTGTTTCCATAAACCTAATCTTCTTTTTCGGCCAGCCTTGCGGCGCCGACAACTCGTTCGACAGCTTCCATCCCCATAACTTTCACACCCTGGGTATTGCGGCTAATTACAGATATTGAACTAATCGGCGTTCGAATCACTTTACCGATGTTGGTCATCAGCATCAAATCGTCATCTTCTGTAACCAGCAAGATTGCCACCACCGGCCCGTTACGCTCGCTGGTTTTAATCGCAATTACGCCTTTACCCCCACGTTTCTGGACCGGATATTCATCAATAGAGGTTCGCTTTCCGTATCCATGCTCGGTAACGGCAAATAGCGTTTGACCGTGGCTGAGTACTTCCATGCCCACAATTTGATCTCCTTCAGCCAGACGCATTCCCCGAACCCCGGTGGCGATTCGACCCGATGGGCGGATATCGGATTCGTGAAAGCGGATGGATTTTCCCATACGCGCTCCTAGGAATACATTCAGGGTTCCATCGGTAATACGTGCTGCGATCAATTCATCGCCCTCAAGAAGATTCAGCGCAATGATGCCGCCGGATCGCGGACGGCTGAACGCCATTAAATCTGTCTTTTTAATCACTCCATTTTTGGTCGCCATCAAAACGTGATAGCCCGGCTCAAATTCCGGTACCGCCAACACAGTAGTCAGCCTTTCATCTTTTCCGAAATTCAGCAGATTCACAATTGCCTTCCCAAGGCTCATACGGCCGGCCTGGGGCATGTCATAGACCTTGCGCCAGTAAACTTTCCCCTGATTCGTAAAGAATAGAAAGGTGTGGTGGGTGGAGGCCACAAATAAATGTTCGACGAAATCATCTTCTTTGGTCCCCATCGCGGTTTTGCCTTTACCGCCCCGGCGTTGGTTTCTGTAAAGCGTGATTGGATTGCGCTTAATATATCCCTGTTTGGAAATGGTGACAACCATATCCTCTTCAACAATCATATCTTCGATAGTAATTTCCTTGGTCTTTTCAATAATCTCCGTATAACGCTGATCTCCGAACTTCTCCTGTATCCCCGAAAGCTCATCTTTAATAATATTGAGCACCTGTTTTTCGCTGGCAAGGATCTCTTTAAATCTGGCAATATTTTTGATAATATTTTTATAATCCTGCTGAATCTTATCGCGCTCAAGACCGGTGAGCCGCTGCAACCGCATATCCAAAATTGCCTGGGCTTGTTTTTCGGTCAGACTAAATTTCTTCATTAGCTGGGATTTGGCCTCCGCCGGCGACTTGGACGCGCGAATCAAGGCCACCACATCATCCAGATTATCCAATGCAATCTTTAAACCCTCAAGAATATGCGCCTGGTCTTCCGCCTTTCTCAGATCATAGCGGGTCCGCCGGGTAACGATATCCTTGCGGTGAAGAATGAAATAATGCAAAATCTCCTTAAGATTTAGAATTTCAGGCCGTCCATTGACAACCGCCAGTAAAATAATTCCAAAACTATTCTCCATGCGGGTATGCTTGTAAAGCTGATTGATGATTACGCCGGCGATCTGATCTTTTTTTAGGCCGAGTGCGATTCGCATCCCCTCACGGTCTGATTCATCCCTGACATATCTTATGCCTTCGATTTTTTTATCTCTTATCAGTTCAGCGATCTTTTCAATCAGCCTGGCTTTATTTACCTGGTAGGGTAGCTCCGTAACGACCAGGGTCTCTCTCTGGGTGCGTTTATCTTTTTCAACAATAAGCCTTGCCCTTATGCGGACCGTACCTCGTCCGGTTTGATAGGCAGCTTTTATGCCCTCAGTTCCATAAATCATACCGCCTGTAGGAAAATCAGGACCCGGCACAAGTTCAATAAGCTCATCAACGGAAACCTCCGGGTTATCGATAAGGACTTTTAAGGCTTCAATTACTTCAGACAGATTGTGGGGCGGAATATTAGTGGCCATACCCACGGCGATACCGGACGACCCGTTGATCAGCAAACTGGGGATCTTGGCCGGCAACACGGAGGGCTCAAACAAGGACTCATCATAGTTGGGAGCGAAATCAACCGTCTCTTTTTCTAAATCTTCCAGCATCTCATGGGCCATCCGCATCATTCGGATTTCCGTATACCGCATGGCTGCCGGAGGATCGCCATCAATGGAGCCAAAGTTGCCCTGGCCATCAACGAGCCGATATCGCATGGAAAAATCTTGGGCCAGACGCACAATCGTATCATAAACAGCCGCATCACCGTGGGGATGAAATTTGCCGATCACATCGCCAACAATGCGGGCCGATTTTTTGTATGGTTTGTTCCAGTCATTTTTTAATTCCCGCATGGCATATAGGACACGCCGGTGAACCGGTTTTAGTCCATCGCGCACATCCGGCAATGCCCTGCCGATGATTACGCTCATGGCGTAATCAAGATATGATTTTTTCATTTCTTTTTCGATGCTGATTTCAGCAAGACTATCGCTTTGATACATCTCAACTCCCAACTGTAAAAAAGTTATCGTGGATGGGCACTATCTAACATTTACTTACAATACAAATATTATTCAAAGCCTGAAGATACAGGCATCTATTTTGCGCTTTCTACCAGCTGTTGATAACTCGCCTGATAAATTTCTGCCAAGGTTAAAAACGCAGTTACCACCAGCGGACCGTAAATAATGCCCAGTATTCCGAATAGCTTCAGCCCGCCAATGATGGAAAGAAACACGATCAGGCTGTGCATCCGCACCCGCTTGCCCACCAATCTGGGTTTAAAGAAATATTCAATACCACTCGAAAGGATTATATAAAATATCAGGAAAAATATACCGGCACCTATGCGCCCTTGCAAAAATAACAAAATCGCTGCCGGCACAAACACGCCGCCAATTCCCAAAATCGGTAAAAAGGCCAGCAAAACCATGATGACGCCCCACAGAAAAGGCGATTTTAGGCCAAACAGGGCAAAAACAATCCCGCCTAAAATACCCTGGATCAGGCCGCCCAGTCCATTGCCCAGAAGAATGGCAGTTGCAATATCTTTGAATTTTTGGATCAACTTTTGGTCCTGATCCTCCGGCAAGGGGGAAAGTTTGACGATAAAAGAAACCAGCCGCTCACTGTCAATCAACAGGTAAAAAATAATTAAGAGCATGAAAAAGAAGTTAACGATAAATTTGAGCACATTGGTGGTGATGGATCTGGCCTGCTCATACAAGAAAAGTCCTACCACCCGGCCGACTTCGGCAATCGCGCTGTTGAGTTGCTCACCGGTAATTTCAATTTTAAATCTGGCAAGGAATTGGTTGATGGTTTCAAATATGTCACTTTTTTCAAGAAGTTCCATAATGGGTTTGCTTTGTAACGCGCCTCTTGCCGTTAAATACAGGTCCCAGGCTTCATTGGCTAAAATCCCCACAAAAAACGAAAGAGGCAGGAAAAGAACGAAAAAAATCAGAACACAGGTCAACAGGGATGCAACGGTTGGATTAAATTTTCGATTCAAGAGTTTATAAACCGGAATAAAAATTCCGGTAACCACGATAGCCAGGATGATGACCGATATAAATGGCCACAGAAGCCAGCCCATCATGATGCAGGACAAGGTAAAAACAGCCAGAAAAAACCATAAAATTAAATTCGGGGGACTCTGATTGCTCACATTCCCTCCTAATCAAAATTAGGAATCAACAACTAAAATAACCGATCGGTGACAAACGTCACAACGCAAAGTTATTGCCTGTGAAATAGGTTGGCCATTGCATTAGCAATAATCAAGAGAGGGCTCTTATAAGGTTTGAGGACAGGCTTTTTATTTGGCGACAAACCCTCCGGCTACAAATACAAGAAGGGTTTCATAAATAAAAACAGGGGTCCAGCTGTCAAATATGGCATAGACAATCCCGCCGCCAATGATGGCCGGAACGGCACAAAAAACTAATATACCCAGCTTACGACTGACGTCCATTGGAATGAATCTCCTTTTGCCGATGGCCGCAGGGCGCATCGCAGTTTGGATAATTAAAAGCTAAAATCGGATAACTAACCGGAACTAATAAGAATCGGTCAGAAAAAAGATCACCAATAGCACGATCGCCGGCACTGTTAAAAAACCCCAATATTTTCAATGGGATTGATGGCTACAAATTTAACTAACTATTAGCAATTATTACAAAAAAAGTAAAGAAAAAAACGATAATAAAGGTTCAACGTTCCAAGGTTCTGGGTTCAAAGGTTCAAGGTTCCTGGCAGCCGCAGAGGGCTGCCCTTCTCTCCGGTTTTCATCTGTCATCTGACCTCTGATATCTGTCTTCTGTTAACTAACCTCTGAACCTCTGATTTAGCGTTCTACAATCATCGCCATGCCCATTCCGCCGCCAATGCACATCGTAATTAGCCCGGTGTTATAGCTCTTGCGTTGCATATGATTCATGCCGGTAACCATCTGACGAGCCCCCGTGCAACCGATGGGATGTCCCAGCGAGATGCCGCTGCCCAGCTCATTGGGGCGATCATTTTCAATTCCAAGCTCCCGCATACAGCCAATGGCCTGGGCTGCAAATGCTTCGTTGAGTTCAATCATGCGAATATCACCCAGCGTCATCCCGGCTGCCTTTAAGACCTTTCTGACAGCCGGAATAGGTCCCAGCCCCATATAAGCAGGATCCACCCCGCCGGAAGCAAACGCCTTGATTTTAACAATCGGTTCCAGGGACAAGTCCTTGGCTTTATCTGTACTCATCAAAAGAACAGCCGCTGCAGCGTCATTGATCCCCGAGGCATTTCCGGCCGTAACGGTCCCATCCTTTTTGAAAGCCGGCCTTAACTTGCCCATTTTGTCCATATCGGTATCCATGGGACGTTCATCGGTATCAAAAACAGTTTCAGCTTTGCGGGTTTTAATAATGACGGGTGCAATCTCCTGTGCAAAGAGCCCTTCTTTTATAGCCGATCGCGCACGGGTGTGACTCAGTACTCCCAGTTCGTCCTGCTCCTGCCGGCTAATATCATACATAGAGGCGATGGCTTCGGCTGTGACGCCCATGTGATAGCCATAAAAAATTTCCCACAATCCGTCAATAACCATCAAATCCAGAACCTCACCGACTCCGGTCAACTCCATCCGGTGACCCCAGCGGGCTTTGGGCAATGCCATTGGAACCAGACTCATGCTTTCCTGCCCGCCAGCCAAAACCACGTCAGCTTGCCCCAGCATAATGGCCGAAGCCCCCAGGGCAATCGCTTTGAGTCCCGAACCGCAAACTTTGTTTATGGTGTAGGCCGGGGTTTCTTTGGGGATTCCGGCGCCGATCATCGATTGTCGCGCCGTGTTCTGACCCTGAGCGGCCTGAAGTACATTACCCATGACAACCTCATCGAGGGTTACCGGTCTGGCATCATCGTTCCAGTCATAAGATTTCTTTTCAAGTTCCGTAAGGCCCTGGTCTTTGAGCTTGTCCGGGGCCGAATTCTTCTGGATATCATTTGGGACCGGCCTTAAATTCACTCGCTTTAAAACATCTTTCATGACCACAGCGCCCAATTCAGTTACCGGAATGTCTTTTAATCCACCGCCGAATGTTCCGATTGCAGTTCGCGATCCACTGACAATTGCCACCTCTTTCATACTCAAACCTCCTTAATTATACCGGTTGTCATAAATATGTTCCGTTTGCCGGATTTTCTAACAGGCGACAATATAACGTTTAACAGACTAAAATTATTACAAACATGACAACCGCTATATTATTTTTTGATTGAAAAAAAATCTAGACTTTTGCGGAACGATGTGCCCTATTTCAATCAAAGGCGATGCGCTAAAGACGCCTCAGCCTTGGCCGCACAAACAAGATGAGCAGTTGCCTGAAGCGTTTTTGCAAAGACTCCAGCAGCTGTTGAAACGGCCCGATAATGAAGAAAAATTATTAGAGCGTTTGGGCCAAGCAATATTAGACGTTATTAATAACCTAAAAAAGATTCAAAAAACCACTGCTATTGGAACGTTATTCTGACAAACGCTCTAGCTTAACAAATGTGAAAAGAAGTCTTATAACATGTATATAAAGTTGCGGTCAACGGAGATAATATGTGTTTAATCCTTTTTTCATATAAAATACATCCGAATTATCGGTTAATATTGGCGGCCAACCGGGGTGAATTTTATAACCGCCCAACAGCCCCTCTGGATTTCTGGGCAGACCATCCTGATGTGTTGGCGGGACGGGATTTAAAAGGCAACGGGACGTGGCTCGGCGTTACCAGAACCGGGCGCATCGCCGCCATAACAAACTTCCGGGAACCGGATGCCCAAATAGAAAAAGCACCTTCACGCGGGGTCTTAATCCGTGATTATCTGACTGCAAATTCCGCCCCTCCTCATTATCTTAATGAAGTCCGTAAAATAGGGCATACCTACTATGGATTTAATTTAATCACGGGGGATGCGGACGGGCTCTTTTACTACTCAAGCCGCGCAACCCAGGTACATGAGCTGAAACCCGGATTATACGGAATCAGCAACCATCTCCTCGATACCTCCTGGCCCAAGGTTAAAGATGGCAAAGCCCGCCTGCAAGGCCAGTTGAATGGAAAGGAAAAAATTGATCCTGAAAAGATTTTTGAAATTCTTTCTGACAGTTCGATGCCAACTGATGATGAATTGCCGGACACCGGCGTTGGTCTGCAATGGGAACGTATCTTATCCCCGCTTTTCATAACCAGTTCGGAATACGGAACACGATCTTCTTCAATTGTTTTGATCGCCACATCCGGGCAGGTGAAAATTATGGAACGCACATTTTTCAAAACAGGAAATGAAATAAAGAAGGGGGAAACTCGTAAATACAGTTTTATGATAAACCATTAACTGGATTTTGCACGAGTCGGAGGCTTTCATATTCTCATTAATTTTCATGCAAGATTCAGGTATTAATCTATGTTGTCCTGTGCTGTTTTTGATTTCTGGATCAGTTGCCGCCATTTATCGAGTCTCTCTTTGATCGTCCTTTCAAAGCCCCTGGTGGTTGGTAAGTAGAAGTGTTGCCCTTTGAGCTTATCCGGTAAATATTCCTGGGGTACAATCGCATCCTCATAATTATGGGCGTATTTATAATTTTTGCCGTAACCGAGGTCTTTCATCAGTTTGGTCGGGGCATTGCGAATATGAAACGGTACCGGTAAAGCGCCTGTTTTTTTGATGGCCGCGTTGGCCTTACCAAAGGCGGAATAGATGCTGTTGCTTTTTGGCGCTGTCGCCAGATAGACAGCCGCCTGAGCAAGGGCCAACTCACCTTCCGGATGCCCCAGGAATCTGAAGGCCTCCATCGCGCTCATTGCCAGGCTGAGTGCGTTGGGGTCGGCATTGCCGATATCTTCTGAGGCAAACCGTACCATCCGGCGCGCAATGTAAAACGGGTCTTCTCCGGACGCCAGCATGCGCGCCAGCCAGTAAAGCGCGGCATCCGGATCGCTTCCTCTTAGACTTTTGTGAAGCGCCGAAATTATATTGTAATGTTCTTCGCCGGCTTTGTCATAAATGAGCGCTTTTTCCTGTAAAGCCGCTTCTAAATCCTTCAGGCTTATCTTCAGGGCAGGTGTTAAATTATCAGATGTTTGTTTGGAGATAACCAGCGAGCCCACAACTTCCAGGCTGTTTAATGCCACGCGTGCATCACCATCCGCTATCCGTATGATATGATCGCGGGCTTCCCCAGCTAACTCGAAGTTCAGGGCTCCAAGACCTCTTTGTTCGTCGTTCAAGGCGAGATCAAGGATTGCAGAAATGTCTTCTTCGGTGAGTCTATCCAGGGTGATCACCCGGCATCTTGACAATAGCGGGGCGATTACCTCAAAGGAGGGATTTTCGGTGGTCGCTCCGATCAGCGTAATCAATCCGCTTTCTACATGATGCAGAAATGCGTCTTGCTGCACCTTGTTAAATCGATGGATTTCATCGACAAACAGAATCGTTCTTTTGCGGTAAAGCTTTTGCTGGTCGCGGGCTTCGTCGATAACCGCCCGTATTTCCTTTATGCCGGAAAGCACGGCGGAAAAGTGGACAAAATGAGACCGGGTTTCTCCGGCGATAATACGGGCCAGGGTGGTCTTGCCGCAACCCGGTGGACCCCAGAATATCATGGAAAAAATCTTATCTTCCTCGATGGCGTGCCGAATGAGCGATCCTGAACTTACCACCGCCTGCTGCCCGACAAACTCATTAATGTTTCGAGACCGCATTCGTTCCGCCAGAGGCATGCAAGCTTCAGATGCTTTTTGAGCGTGATAATCGAAAATGTCCATAATTCCTTTTCTCCAAAAGAGCAGATCTTAAATTTTTTATTTCTGTTTTAGGACGAATGCGTTGTTATGGAATTGGCTCAAGGCTCGAGGCTCAAGGCTCAAGGTAAAATTCACTAAGATCGTCCTGAGCCATGCGCCGTGCGCCTTTTCGCCGTGCGCCTCTTTCGATATGGCTACGAAGCCCGTTTTCTACATCATATGCACCGTTTTTCACTTACGCCTCACTTTTGATTTACCTTGCTTGCGGCGCTCCCGCTGCCGGAACAGGATTCGAATGGGTGTTTTATCCAGCCCGGCTTGCTCTCGAATTTGATTCATTAAAAAGCGTTTATAGGAAAAATGGACCGCTTGAGGATAATTGACAAAGCAAACAAATGTGGGCGGCTTGACGCTTACCTGGGTGGCATAATAGAATTTAATGGGCTTACCGCGATGAAGCGGCGGGGGATTCTTGGCCGTTGATGTTTCCAGAATCCGATTCAGTTGTCCAGTTACAATTCGTTGTGCATACTGATTGTAGACATCATCAACCATTTTAAAGATTTTCGCCACCCGCAGACCTGTCAGTGCAGAAATCGTCATGGCCGGCGCAAAGGCTAAAAACTTGGCCTGCATTCTCAATTCATCCAGATATTTTTTAACGGTATGGGTGTCTTTTTCCAGGAGATCCCATTTGTTCAGCAAAAAAATGCAGCCACATCCCCGTTCAAATGCATACCCGGCAATATTAATATCCTGCTCTGTAATTCCCTCTTCCGCATCCAGAACAATCAGAGCGACATCGCAGCGGTCCAGGCTCTTGAGCGCTTTGATGATTGAGAATTTTTCAATTTTGTGGGTTACTTTACCCTTACGACGTATACCTGCTGTATCAATCAGCCGGTATGATTTACCGTCCACCTGAAAGATGGAGTCAATGGCATCCCGGGTTGTTCCCGGCTGATCGCTGACCAAATGCCGTTCCTGGCCTAAAATACGATTGATCAAAGAAGATTTGCCCACATTGGGGCGCCCGACAACTGCCAGACCGATGGTGCCTTCATCATGATCTTTGATTGTATCTTTATCGATCGCTGAAATCCCTGCCACCACGGCATCGAGAAAATCAGATATCCCATATCTGTGCTCAGCAGATGTCGCAAACAGCGGTTCAATCCCGAGACTGAAAAAATCAGACACATGGGCTTCCTGTTCGGCACCATCTATTTTATTCACCGCATAAAAGACCGGTTTGTCGGCGATCCGCAGCAGTTCCACGATATCGCGATCAAATGGTGATATGCCTTCTTTGCCGTCCAGCAGCAAGATAATCACGTCTGCATCTTCAATCGCCTGTTGAACCTGATAGCGAATTCCATCCGAAAATTCATCCCCTTCGGTGAATCCACCGGTATCCACGAGGACAAACTCAACATCGTTCCAGCTCGCATCCCGGTAATGACGGTCACGGGTGACTCCCGGGGAGCCATCCACCAGAGCATCCCGGGTGCGGGTGACACGATTGAAAAAAGTTGATTTGCCCACATTGGGGCGGCCGACGATGGCAACAATGGGTTTCATGATAAATTTTATTGCATAAAATTTATATTATTTTTTAAAACTATAGCCTAAAAAAAATGTTGGCAACTTGCCCATTCTTTTTCCACCCCCACCTAACATCTCGCATCCCAAGGTGGAGGCGATCTATCTTCCCTCCCCTGCTGGGAGGGATAAAGGGAGGGGGTAAAACGGCGCTTACCTTATTATGGGTTACAGATCCGAAAATTTATTTTCTTTTTAATTAACTCCATTTATTGCCAAACGCGCAAAATTGCAAGAATTTCATATAGGAGAAAGTGTCCTTGCCGGCTCAAGCCGGAAAACGACACTTCATGTCCCCAGGAGGACGATTCAGGCCGGAAAACGACCCATCTTCGCTCTGGCGAGTTTCGCCGCGGCACGCAAGTCATGCCGCAGGTAGATAAATAATGCCATAGGCAGACCCGTCGGGTTGAAGGGAAAATACCGCCAAGTGACGGAAGACTAAACGTAAGAGCTTTCAAATTTATTTCGGAATGGAGCGGAATATTCAAGGAAAGAATCAAGGATCGAAAACTTGAGCAGTGAATGAAAAAAATCAGGTTTGTGCATATCGCTTATCCGGTATCACAGTATTTTGGTTATAGCTAATTTTGCATCTCTGTTGGAGATAGAACAGGTTCTTCCATAGATACGGACACCACAACATCTGGTATAGTGAGCATATTTAGGAAGACCCGTTCCCGGCAGAATGGCAGATTCTCGGATCCAGGCAGCCCTCGACCTTCCCTTCCTGCCATTTTGGCAGGATGAATGGCAGGATTCAGATTTGTCGTCGCCAGAAAATTGGTATCCTGCCAATCTTGCAGGGTAAATGGCAGAAAAAAGCTCGAAGCTCATGGACGGCGGATGATGTATTCGGTAGCTCGACCGGAGCCGGACTTTTCCAGCAGCCCCAAATCTTGAAACCTTTTGAGGTGATTCATAGCGGTTCGATACGGCAGCTTTAGAGATTTGGAATACTCGTCGGAGGTCGTTCGTTCCTTGGTTGCCAGCCACTCCCAGCCCGCCGGGGCTTTTGATCGTGATCGTATCCGCATTCACTATCAACTGGCACTTCTGCTCCACAATGGCGTAGTCGCAATGAATCAGGGCGTTAACCACCGCCTCACGCACCATCTCGAACGGCAAATCCACCTTTTCCCGGCGTTCCATTCGGCTTCGATCAAGCGTGCTCGGGAGGACCGTGTTCAGCCACGATTCAAGTTCTCCGGGAACGAGAACCATCGCTTGCCCAAACTCCTTGCGGGCCGGCTTGCCGTCAGGCAGTTCCGCGCGTGCCAAGAGCCTCGCCTGATGCATGGCATGACCAGGCTTTTTCCCGAAAAGAACAAGTCCGAACCCTGATGGAACAGTTTTGCCATCCACCTCAACCAAGATACCCTGCTGACGCAGAAGCCGCCTGAAATCCTCGGAATCGACGGCTGCACCCACTTTCACCTTCGAGTGGTAGAGAGCGAGAGCGTCTTCGGATAAATCCGCCAACTCAACAGCAGGTAGAGAATCCTCATACTTCGACAGCTTGATTGGCTCCTCTTCATGCTTGGCCACCTGCTGACGTGGCCCACTCAAAGAAGGTCTTGTTCTCCGTGAGAATTACCTCCTGCAGATCACGGTCGAACATGTGAACAGTTATGCCACGACGCTGTAGATGCTCGATGCCCTTCCTTGCGACTGCCGGATTGTCGTCTTCAATGCCGACATAAACCTCCTTGATCCGCGCGCTGACGATGTGCCGGGCACACCCACTCTTTGGATGGTTCCGATTCAAGCACGGCTCTAACGTGGCAAATAGAACGCATCCATCCAATTTCTCACCGACACACTTTCTTTCGAGGAGCGTGAACTCGGCGTGATTGCCTTCGCGCAGTTCTCCCCTCGCAGCGGTTTCAACCGAACCATCCGGCCGGACCAGGACTGCCCCAACCAAAGGGCTGGGTTTCCCGTCAGTGCGTTGTTCAGGCACCGACTGCTGCATCACCTCGATGGCTTTCTCCATCATCTTGCGGGGATCAAGTTTCTTCTTTGTTGCCATGTCGATCCTCAGGTGCGGTTCCGTTAAGACAAACACAATGTAACAATAAGATTTTAAAATTATACAACAAATGAGCTAAAAGCACAATTTTTAGCTCATTTGAAAATTATCTGCGCAGACATCAACATATTGTGGTTGGTGCTAAGGATAGAAAATGTCAGATAGATTGAGATGATCGTTAGTTTATGAAAAATGTTGATATCCAATGAGCGACCACATAAAAATCGTGTTTTTCAATGCCTGCGATCCTTCTTGATAGAGTTGAAACTCAATAAAAATCAGATATCAGATTTTACCGGTAAATATCAAGGCAGTTGCTTTTTTATGATCCTGACGCAAAATGTGAGTCAACATATAATTACCTACTGTCGGGAACTAATGAAAAAATACAAAGACTTACCGATGGACCTGGCAGATGGGTCTTTGGTCGTTTTGGCTGAATCCAAGAACCTCGAAAAAGTCTTCACGTTGGATCACAAGGATTTTAAAATTTACAGGTTTGCAAGAGACAAGAAATTCAAATTATTGCCTGCCCGCCTCAGTTATTAGAAACATTGGTTTTAGAAGGAATCATTAGGATGCCTTGGGTCGGAAGAGCGCTGCGACCACATTGCGCACATATTGTTCATCGGAAATTCCGTCGGTGGCTTCTTGAGGAAAGGTGACAATGGTTTGGAAATAACTAGTGAGTTCACGGAAAAGCTCAACCCGGGCCCGGGGTTCCAGATCATCCCGCCGGACAATCGACTCAACGGCGATCTGCGCCTCGGGAGGGGTGACATGTTGTCTGAGGCGCGCTTCCAGATGGGGATATTCACGGAAGGAATTGTATTTGCCTTCTAACAGCTGATTTAAATCCGGCTCGGAAATAAGCGGACTCCAGATGACGATCGTATTGGCTGCAAAATCACCTAAACGCTGAGCCCGCCGGTTGAACAGGCAAACAAGACCGCCGACCAAATACAGCGCCGGCAAACTATCAACAAATCTTAACAGATTTCGTATCACAATCTGGCTGAATTGGAGCCGCAGGCCCTGTTCATCCATAACTCTAAGGCGCAAAAGCTTTTTCCCCAGCGTTTGCCCGTGCCAGTACCACTCGGCTATAATTCCGTAACCAATTGAAACAACGAAAAAACCGATAATATTGGCCGCCATTGCAAAATCGCGGCTCAGAATGCCCAGAATCCCAAAGACAACATTTAAAATCGAAATTATCGCAATAATGGTCCCGAGATCTACTGCCCAGGCCATAAACCGCGTAATCGGCCCTGCAAGCTGCAGTGAAAATTCGATTCCTTCAGGTGTTTTAATCGTCAGAGTATTGATTCTACTGGATAACATGATTTACAATTAAATGAGCTAATTTTTTTAGAGTGCCTAAAGTGATGGTGTCGCTCGCGCAGCGCAGGCACTCCATCTTTTATTAAGATTGATAGAATTCCTCAACTTTAGTCACTTTAGATCACTCGCAAATTTAGGCACTTTCAATTACAGATTTAAACTTTAGTCACTTTAGTTCACTTCCAACTTTAGGCATTTTTTCTTTCCTTCTACCGGCTCTCCCCAGGAACAAAGTTAATATTATCAACTCAAAAACGCCGAAAAGGATTTTGACCGCATACGGCATGACCGGTTCATGATATTGTGAAAAAAAGGCTTCAATAATTCCCGCCCAGACCAGCATCAGGGCCACGCCAAATATAAGCGTCACCAGATCATTGGATATCTTTCGCAACCGCATTCGCAAGGATATGGGTTTGCCCCATCCAATAAGTGCGCCGGCCAGAACGATGCCGGCCTGCCCGGCAAGCAAAATAGCCGGAATTTCAACAGCCCCGTGAGGTAGCAACCAGCCCAGTAGAAATGAAGTCTCGCCTGCCAGCACATAATCGACGGCCACAGCGCCTAAAATAACGCCATTATAAAACAGCATGATCAATGTGCCGATTCCCCAGGTCATGCCCAATGCAAGTGTAAAAATTGCGACTTTGGTATTATGCGTCATTAAAAAAGAAGAAAAAGATGTTTTGGCACCCTTGAGTCGATCGGCATCGACGTCTTCTTCGTTTTTTACCCGATCAGATGGATCCTCCTGGAGATGCGAAAACGGAAGGAGTATTTGCTTGGTGCTGGAATCCACTATAATGGTAAATCCGCCGAACGCGGCACCAACCATTATCGCTACCAGACTGATCCAGAATGCGCGAATGTGTTTGCGAAATGTTTGCGGGAAGGTAGTGAAAAACCAGTGTAAGGGTCTGAGCCGATGAGGTTTTTCACGCGTTTCATGGATCTCACCAAAAGCCCGGCCCACTATAGATTCAAGATAAAGACGGGTGTTCGGCTCGGCGGAAAAAGTAGAAATTTTGGCCAGATCTGCGGATGCACGCTGATAAAGATAATGAAAGCGTTCCAGGTGTCTGAGCTTTAGCTTGTACTCCGGCTTTTTTTCAAGCCGGTCCAGAACCGCTTCCAGCTCAGACCAGTACGGGCGTTCCTCGGTGATATATTTTTGAAGATCTATGATCATAAAGCAATTAAAATGAGCTATTTTTTTTTGGGGTGACTAAAGTGAACTAAAGTTGGAAGTGCCTAAAGTTAAGGTGTCGCTCGCGCAGCGCAGGCGCTTGCGCCGCGTGGCGCTCCATCTTTTATTAAGATTGATAGAATTCCTCAACTTTAGTCACTTTAGATCACTTGTAAATTTAGGCACTTTTTATAAAACCTGTCTTCTCTTCAGCGTTAAATATTGTGAAACCAACTCCGTGCAAAGGTTTTCATTGTCCAACATGGCAAAACCCACACCGCGTCTTTGCAACACTTTTTGAGTTTCCCGCATACGGCGCCACAGCATGTGCCCGCCCAGGTCGTTGTAAATATCATTAATCGATGAAACGGATTCTGAAGTAAAGAGGGGTTTTGCGACCATCGGTTTGATCATATTGACCAATACCACATGGTGCCTTGAAATTAGATCAATGTATCGGGTAAAACTATCCGCCAGAATCGGATCATCTAAATGGGTTAAAAAAACAAGTAAGGCCCGCCGACGGATTTTAGTACCGATAAAGGTAAATAATTCAGTAAAATCTGGGGAGACGCTTTGCGGCTGCAACATATAGAGCGCATCCCGACATACATTGAAATGCGCTTTGCCCATCCTGGCTTTTAAAAAGGACCGCACTTTGTCGTCAAATGTCAGCAACCCAAACAAATCCCCTTGCCGTTCGGCGGCCATTGCCATGATCAGAGCGGCAGTTATGAATCGTTGCAACATCGTGGTTAAGCCGTCAGCACGTATTTGCTCATCACCTTTGCCCGAAAGGGAATTCAATTCCGGGGATCTCGCACTTAATCGCGATGCATCGATGATGACATATATTTGCTGGGTCCGCTCGATCTGATAGACTTTTGTAATCGGCACCCCACGTTTGGCGGTCGTCTTCCAGTGAATATCTTCAAAGCTGTCACCGGGAAGGTATTCTCTGAGTTGCTCAAAATCCCGTCCTTTACCAACCTGCCGCTGCGCGTGAATACCTAACCCCTTATTTAAAAAGAGCCCGCTTAAATTTTTGCGCTCATCAAACAGGTTGGGATACACACGAATCTCTATGTTGATCCGGACGCTGGTTCGAATCGACCAAAATCCCCATAAGGATGCCGTCTCCAGATAATACTTATCAAGATGGTAGCGTCCCTGTTTTAAGCCCTGAAGCAACCAGTCGATGGATGAAATATGATTATCCTCCGGCAATTCGATACTGACCTCAACTGCCGGTGTATAAATTTCTTCCGGAAACGCTAAACCAAGTCGTAAGCGTCTGACCTTCAGCTTCTCGTTTTCAATCTGTAAATTAAAATTGCCCTCTCTGCCCTTTGAAATCCGAACAACTTCCGGCAGCATGACGCGGATGCCCTCCAGCCGCCCCTGGGAACGATAGGCATCCATAGCGACTGCAATAATGATGGCGAAAGCCACAAAAATGGTGGACACTGCAATGGAAGAAACCATCACCATCAACAGGGTCAAGGGCAGAAAAATAAGCCCCACAAAATAAATGAGCCGGTATGTAGGCACTATTGTCATAAGTTCAGGGTTTAAATTAAATTCTCATCTTTATCAGCAAACGATGAAGTTATGTTTTTTACTGGTAACGGTGTCAGGTGTCAGGATTCGTGGCTTTTGGTCACTGGCTGCTGGTTCGTGAGTTTAGTCGATTCGCTAATTGGTCGACTGGTCAAATAGTTTAAAAATGGATTGAATCATCTGACTAATTGACTATTCAGCTAATGAACTATTTTACTATAGCTGATGACCTCTAACATCTGTCCTCTGTTTTCTGACACCTGAAACCTTTATTTTAAAGATTGTAACACGCAACAAGCAACTCGACCTATTATCGAGGAACGGCAATATCTTTGAGTATAGATTCAATAACCTCTCTGATCGTTAAACCTTCGATTTCATATTCAGGCCGTAGAATCAGACGA
>Ga0255054_10000974_pt1 | contig 16671 bp, 11 predicted proteins | sample JV7_2_23_MG_FD_188634 | JGI IMG/M metagenome (GOLD analysis project Ga0255054, IMG submission 188634) | Seawater microbial communities from Jervis Inlet, British Columbia, Canada - JV7_2_23 | ecosystem: Environmental > Aquatic > Marine > Inlet | place: Canada: British Columbia | collected...
GCCTGCGATATGCAACGTCCTACCCAGGCAATGGCTGATATTATGGTTGTGAAGGAACACATGGGTGATCTCAAAGGTAAAAGATTCGTTGCTCATTGGGCATACTCACCCATCGTCCGGCATTACACTTCAATACAGGCTGATGCACTAATTGCAGCCACCTACGGGATGAATGTTACTGTTGCCTATCCCGAAGGATATGATCTTGATTCAGAAACAGAATCCCTTATTAGGGCCGAATGTGAGAAAAATGGCCAGAAATTCGAGATATCTCACGACTTTAAGAGTGCCGCAGAAGGCGCCGATGTTGTCTTTCCGAGAACATGGGTATCACCCAATTTCTATATTCATGCTCGAGAAGAAGAACTACGTATTGCAGCACGATATAAAGACTGGAGATTAACTGAAGATTTGATGAAACGAACTAACAATGCTTGCTTTATCCACGTGATGCCCTTCGATAGGGGAAATGAGGTTGACAACAGCGTTGCCGATGGGCCAAATTCACTCGTATATGACCAGGCGGAAAACCTACTCCATGTACGGAAGGCCTTCCTTGTTTCAGTTATGGCCGATGCCAGCGACCTAGAAAAAATCTAAAATTGGCAAAGCCACAAAAGATATTCTGAGGGAAAGCAATTTTTCTTCTATCTCTTATCCTGAATTATTCACGAGTTGAGATTGCCACGTCGCTACGCTCCTCGCAATGACATAAAGGAGTGAGCAATCCAGATTTTTCTATCAAGCAACTTTGGAACAACGCCAATTTTTATGTTTCTAACTCTTATATTTTAATCTGAATCGAGAAGGAGTTATCCTCTCAAACTTTTTAAAATATTTTGTAAAATGACTCTGGTCATAGAAACCAACTTCATTTGCCAGGTGGGCAATATTTACCTCTGTATTTAGTAAAAGATATTTTCCATAATCTATTCTTAATTTTATTATAAAATTCGAGAGCGACATTCCCGTTTCTTCTTTAAATAGATGCAAAGCTCTACTTATACTCAACCCAGCTGATTTTGCTACGTTGCTGGCAGTGACTTCTTTTGTAAAATTTTGATTTATATATTCACGCATTCTATGAACCTTAGTTTTTCTCTTTTTTTCTTTAGTCGTGGAAACTTTGTTAATAAAATTCTCTAATATCTCAGTTAATTTATGCAGTAACTCTTCGATATCAGTTACTTTATTTAAATCAGTAAGATAGGAATAGTTAAGTCCTAATAATTCCTTGGCTTCAACTCCTGTTTCTATAGCTGTTCTTGAAATGATGACAACTAATTCTATGATACGCACCTTTAATATTTCAAAATTCATCCCGCTTTCAAAGAAAATAGAGCCCAAAAATTCGTTGAGGATTTCCCTTGCGCCGGTTTTATCGCCGAGTATAACCTTCTGAACGATTTCATCCTGCTTATCAAATATTTTTCTTCCAATATCATAAGTGCTTTTTTTTAAATCATCGAGAAAATTTGCAATTTTATATTGTTGAACATATTTTTCGTTTACATCTTTTAGGAAAATTATATCATTTATATTATATTTTCTTGTTAATACGAACAGAAATGAGACATCCTCTCTTACCTTTTCCAGCGAAAAAACTCTTAGTTCTAACTTCTTCCGGCTTAGATCAGTATCCGGATCACAATATTTTTTTAAATTTTCGAAGATTTCCTCATCTATATCTTTTTTCATTTCAGGAAATACAGCAAAACCGCTCAAAAAGCCTCCGATTAATTTTCTATTGTAAACTACAGGTACAGCGAACATGATTAATCCTGTGGGACAGGTGGTGATATATCCTTCTCCCCAGCGGAATGCCTCATTTATGGCACTGATCATTTTTAGTCTGCAATTTTTTAGCAAAATTATATTTTTGCTTCCAACCAGTTGCCCACATAGATTGCATAAATTTGACCCGTAGGTTATGTCACCTTTTAAATTGACCAGAATAAGAGGTGAACCTGTTCTTGAAATATATTCTTTTGAAAGCATATTGAATTTTCTTTTAGTTATGTATTTTTCGATTTTCATTTTGATATAAGTTTCTATTTACTGTTATTAATATTAGCATAATTATACAAATAATTTAATCAAAAGGCTAGATTTAATCCCGCATAAAATGTAAAATTGTTTTAAGAAAGCTATCAAAAATGAAAATTCTAAAAGATATCGCAGCTAATGTAGAAAAGGGTGATTCAGCTGCTGTAAAAGAATTAACAAAAACAGCTCTTTCTCAAAAAATTGCAGCTGAAGAAATCTTAAATGATGGTTTGGTTAAGGGAATGGAAGTTATCGGTATAAAATTCAAGAAAAATGAAATTTTTATTCCGGAAGTCTTAATTGCAACTAGAGCAATGAAAGCAGGAATGGATATAATAAGACCATATTTCACAGAAGAAAAAAATGAATCTAAAGGAAAAATTGTTATAGGGACTGTTAAAGGAGATTTACATGACATTGGCAAGAAGATAGTCTGTATGATATTGGAAAGCGAGGGCTTTGAGGTTGTAGACATTGGCATTGATGTTCCAAAAGAAAAGTTTTTGACCTCAATTAAAAAAGAGAATCCAGATATAATAGGGATGTCGGCTCTTTTAACCACAACAATGGTCTACATGAGGGAAGTAATAGAAGCAGTAGAAAAAGCAAAATTGAAGCAAAATATTAAAATAATAATCGGAGGCGCTCCCATCACGCAATCTTTTGCTGATGAAATAAAAGTTGATGGCTATGCCCCTGATGGTGTATCTGCAGTAGAGCTTGTAAAAAACCTCCTTAAGAAATAACATGAAATTAGCTATTACCGGAAAAGGCGGAACGGGAAAATCAACCATAGCAGGAATTTTAACTCATTATTATAAAAACGATGGCTATAAAGTACTAGCTGTGGATGCAGATCCTGATGCTAATTTAGCCTCTGCAATCGGCATACCGGCAGAAAAGGCTTCATCAATTATTCCAATCTCTGAACAACGTAAATTGATTAAAGAAAGAACAGGAGCAGACCCCGGACAATTTGGACAATTGTTCAAGATGAATCCAACCGTCCATGATATCCCAGATGAATTTTGTATTGATTATCAAGGGATAAAATTGCTGGTCATGGGAGCCATCCGAAAAGGAGGAAGCGGCTGTGCCTGTCCTGAAAATGTACTCCTCCGGAGTCTTTTATCTGAGATAATCCTAAATCGTGATGAAGTCATCATTGTTGATATGGAAGCAGGTATCGAACATTTGGGAAGAGCCACCGCAAGATCCATCGATAAGATGATAATCATCGTGGAACCCGGCTCAAGGAGCATCTCTACTGCCAAAACAATCATGAGAATGGCCAAGGAAATAGCTATTCAATCTTTGGTGATTGTTGGAAATAAAATACAAGATGAAAAACAAAAGGACTGGATCAGCAAGCAATTTTCACAGGGTCAAATCCTTGGAATGATTTCCTATCATGAGATAATAAGAGATGCAGACTTGCTGCAACAACCATTGATTGAATTATTAGATGAGAAATTAAAACGAGAATTTGAAAAAATATACCAGGCTATGAATCTGAATTTATAAAAAATTATAAAATTAGCATAATCATACAAAAAATAAATAAAATGATACTATCTACACCTTTCGACATTCAGATATCATTAAATCTATGAATTCTTTTAAGGAGGTTATACATGCCTTTCAACCCTCAGTGTCTGTCTACTGCTATCGGCAGCCTTCCTCATAAAGAACCATCTCAGGCTTGTGATGTTATCTTAAAGCGTATTCCGGAAATACCTATCTGGCCTCAATTACCCAACACTAATTTGAGAGAAGATATGCAAATTCAATACAGTGAAGGTTTGCCCTGTGTTGTCCTTGATGAAGAAAACCAGCGGATGTTTTTTAAAACCAGTGGTGACATTACAAGCAATCTGGAAAAGTTTTATGAAAACTACATGGCAGAAAATCTGGATTATTTCAAGATTTCTCCAGAATTCAGCCGAGGTATTTACGAGATAGAAAAGAAATTGGCTGAAAAGGACCATCCGCCTCCCAAATATTTTAAGAGTCATGTCACAGGTCCAATCACCACTGGACTGGGGAGAGTGGATGAAAATAAAAGAGCTATTTACTACAACGATATATTTCGAGATGTCATAGTAAAAGGAATGGAGATGAAAGCGCGGTGGCTGTTGAGAAAATTCAAATTTTTGGGGTGTGATCAAATCTGTTTTATTGACGAACCCATTCTTTCAGGTTTTGGCTCTTCCACATATGTAAGTGTTCAGCGGTCGGATGTTGTAAATTACCTGAAGGAAGTCATTGAAGCCATTCATAAGGAAGATGGCCTTGCCGGTATTCATTGCTGCGGCAACACCGAATGGACTATTCTGATTGATGCAGGTGTAGATATCATTAGCTTTGATGCTTATGAGTTTGGCGAAACCATCAGCTATTATTCCGACAATGTCAAAACTTTTTTAGAAAAAGGTGGCGTCTTGGCCTGGGGCATAGTTCCCACTTCGGAAAAAATTAACCAAGAGAATCCAGAGTCCTTAATCAAAAAATTAAAGACCCTGGTTGAAAACATGGCCAATAAAGGAATCGATAAAAACCTGCTATGGGAAAGGTGTTTACTAACGCCAAGTTGTGGCACCGGATCGCTCCCTGTAGAGTTATCTGAAAAGATTTTTCATCGATTATCAGAAGTCAGTAAATTGCTTCAAAAATAAGAAAACAGGACTCGCAATGACAGGCAAAGAATATTCTAAGCTCCTTGCAATCACAAAGGAAAGAAAATGAAAAAGAAACAGAACAACAAAGAAAAAAGAACTATGAATAATAAAAAGAGTGTTGATAGTTCTGTAAATTATTTGCTTGAAAAAAACGAGAGTCAGGGTTTAGAAACTGTTTGGGATCGTTCAGAAGAGCAAAAGCCGCATTGCGGATTTGGCGAACTAGGACTTTGCTGCCACATCTGTCATATGGGACCATGCCGCATAAATCCATCGGGTAATAAACGGCAAAGAGGCGTCTGTGGAGCTACAGCTGAAGTTATTGTTGCTCGGAATTTCGCCCGGATGATCGCCGCAGGTGCTGCCGCTCATTCCGATCATGGGCGAGCAATGGCTAAAACTCTCCTCTTCGCTGCCAAGAATCCAGAGGCTGATTATTCCATTAAAGATGTCAATAAGCTTAAAAAAATCGCTCAGGTTCTGGGTGTGGAGATTAAAGATCGGGCCAAAGAAGAAATAGCTCTTGAAGTAGCCGAAAAAGCCTTAGCCAATTTCAGCAATCAAGAGGGTGAAATCTCTTTTATCAAATTGGCTCCTGAAGCAAGACAAACCCTATGGCGCAAGTTAAACATAGCTCCCCGGGGTATCGATCGAGAAATTGTAGAGATGATGCACAGGACGACCATGGGAGTGGATCAGGATCATCGTAATATCATGCTCCATGGGGCCAGGACAGCTCTGGCTGATGGATGGGGCGGTTCCATGATTGCTACGGAGCTACAAGATATACTCTTTGGTACTCCTTCACCTCTCCGGGGAGAGGTCAATCTTGGTGTTCTTTCAGAAACAAATGTCAATATTGTGGTTCACGGACATGAACCTGTGCTCTCTGAAATGTTAGTCCTGGCGGCTCAGGACCAAAAATTGATTGACCTAGCCAAAAAAAAAGGTGCTGCAGGGACAAACCTGGCCGGCATATGCTGCACGGCCAACGAAATTCTCCTCCGCCATGGAGTCCCGATTGCGGGCAATTTCTTACAGCAGGAACTGGCTATAAGTACCGGCGCTGTGGAAGCCATGATCGTTGATGTCCAGTGTATCATGCCCGCATTGCCAGAACTCTCGAAATGTTTTCATACTCGCCTCATTACCACTTCTTCAAAAGCAAAGATTGAAGGAGCCAAACATTTTGAATTTACTAAAAAAAATGCTCTCCAGATTGCCAAAAACATTATCAAGGAGGCAATCACAAATTTTCCAAATCGCGGCAAAGTGGACATTCCCAAAGAAAAAATGGACCTTATCGCTGGATTCAGCCATGAAGCGATTATTTACATGTTGGGGGGGACTTTCCGCAGCTCGTATGTACCCCTTAATGATAATATCATCAACGGAAGGATCAAAGGTGTAGCTGGTGTGGTCGGCTGTTGTAACCCTAAAGTGACGCATGATCAAGGTCACGTGAGCTTAGTAGAGGAACTCATTGCCAATGACATTTTAGTCGTGCAAACTGGGTGTTCAGCTATTGCTTGTGCCAAAGCAGGATTGCTTGTTCCAGAGGCAGCCGAGAAGCATGCAGGCAAAGGCTTGGCAGAAGTCTGCAGAGCAGTCGGCATGCCCCCAGTACTGCATTCAGGCTCGTGTGTGGATAACAGCCGTATTCTTATTGCCTTGTCCGAGATGGTTAAAATAGGAGGCCTGGGCAATGATATCAGTGAGCTCCCGGTGGCAGGCGCAGCCCCAGAATGGATGAGCGAAAAAGCTATCTCTATCGGACAATATTTTGTTGCTTCTGGCGTTTTTACCGTTTTTGGAATCGGACTTCCAGTCCAAGGAAGCAAAGTATTTTCCCATCATATATTTAAAGAATTTGAAGACCTCTTTGGCGGCATGTGGGCAGCTGAGCCTGATATCAATAAGATGGCAGGATTGATGATTGATCATATCAACAAGAAGCGGGAAAAATTGGGTATAAGTAAAGCCAAAGAGAGGGTACTGTATGATATGGAAATGAGGAGAGGTTTAGAAATCTAAAAAGAATAAAGAGGTAACGAAGCTATGTCAAAACTCATTTCTACAAGAGCCATTCGCGGAGCCCATAAGCTGGTTTCTCGTGCCGAAAAGGAACTCAACCAAGCTTTAGAAGAAAAGGGCCCTCAAACCAAAGTTGAATTTCCGAATACAGGCTATTATTTACCTATTTCTCACGGAATATTGGGAATGAAAATAGAATCGCTTCAAGGACTAAGAGATTTACTGGAGGAAGCGAAAAAATTGCTCCCGCCGATTCCTGATGACAAATTGTGGCTTCCCTTCCTGGGACAAACTCTTGATGCGGGAATGGCGACTCTCTTTGCTGATGAAATTATTGAGGCTATTAAATACACCTGGAACCCCCTCCCCTATTTGCCCAAACCAAATCCTGATGATGAACACCTCTGGCTTGGTGCTGCCAATGATGTGATCATGAGAGAACGCGGAATTGAGTTTGTCGATGGCACTGCTCCTGGATTTGCTGTATGTGTTGGCTATTGTCCTACAAATGAAATTGCTGTGAAGATAGCCCGAGAACTCCAGGAAAAAAATCTCTATGTATTCATGGCCGCAGAGACTGACGGCAAATCCATGGCTCAGCAGCTCAAGGAGGAAGGTATTCAGATGGGATGGGAAACACGGCTCGTTCCCTTTGGTGCGGATGTCACAGCTTGTATACATTCTTTGGGCTTTGCAACAAGGGCCGCTCTTTCATTTGGCAGCGCTCAACCAGGAGATTACCAAAAAATCCTGCGCTATAACCAAAATAGAGTATTTGCTTTCGTCCTTGCTTTTGGACCTGTTGATGATGAAAAACATGCCCAGGCTGCGGGAGCTATTAATTACGGATTTCCCACTATTGCTGATACAGATATCGATAATATTTTGCCCACGGGCGTCTGCACCTATGAACACGTGGTCTCCCCCATATCTGATGATAAAATTGTTGCCAAAGCCATTGAAGTGAGAGGGTTAAAGATTACCATCGCCAAAGTTCCCGTGCCCGTTCCCTTTGGTCCAGCCTTTCAAGGCGAGCGAGTTCGAAAGGAAGATATGCATGTGGAGCTCGCAGGCCAACCAAAACCTGGTTTTGAATTTTTGACTTCAAAAGAGTTAGATGAAGTCGAGGATGGGAAGATTGAAATAATTGGACCAGAGATTGATGAAGTCAAAGAAGGCAGTCAGATTCCCCTTGCTATCTGGGTTGAAGTTGCCGGTCGTGAGATGCAGCCTGATTTCGAACCTATTCTTGAACGTCAGATTCATGATTTCATAAATTGTGCTAACGGTGTCTTCCATATGGGGCAGCGGGATATCAACTGGGTCCGCATCAGCAAAGAGGCAAAGCAAAAAGGATTTAAATTCAAACATTTCGGTTCTATCCTTCATGCCAAAATGCATGGAGAATACGGAAAGATCTTTGATAAAGTGCAAATAAAAATTTATACGCGCGAAAAAGAGATTCTTGAACTCATCGATATTGCCCGCAATGTCTATCACCAGCGCGATGCCCGCCTGGCTGATATGACCGATGAAGCAGTGGATACTTTTTATTCCTGTGCATTGTGCCAATCGTTTGCTCCGAATCACGTCTGCATCATCACTCCCGAACGCTCCGGGCTATGCGGTGCCTACAACTGGCTGGATGGAAAGGCAGCCTACCAGATAAATCCCACAGGACCCAATCAGCCGGTAATAAAAGGCAAGATTATTGATGCAGTGAAAGGTCAGTGGGAGGAAATCAATGAGTTTGTTTTCGCAAACTCGCATAAAAGCCTGGAGTTCTTTAATGCCTATAGTATCATTGAACACCCGATGACTTCTTGTGGCTGTTTTGAATGCATTTCCTGCGTGTTGCCTTCCACCAATGGCATAATGACTGTTTATCGCAATTGTGCAGGAATGACTCCCAGCGGGATGAAGTTTTCAACGCTTGCTGGAACGGTTGGCGGAGGAGCCCAAACACCAGGATTCATAGGTCACAGCAAGCAATATATCGCCAGCAAAAAATTCATAAGTGCCGATGGTGGCGCCAAGCGTCTTGTCTGGATGGACAGGGATCTCAAAGAAGAAATTGAGCCAATCCTTCGTGAAATAGGTAAACAAGAAGGGATAGAAAATTTTTACGATATGATCGCTGACGAGACAGTGGCCGTAACAGAAGAGGAAGTTCTCGAATATATTACTAAAATGAATCATCCAGCGCTTTCCATGCCGCCTCTATTTTAGGCTTTAGAAGACCATGAAAACGATAGCTATTTCTGGAAAAGGTGGTACCGGCAAATCCACTCTTGCGGCTTTAATCATACGTTGGCTGAGTGAACATTTATCTCAATCGATTCTTGCTGTAGATGCTGATTCAAATGTTAACCTAAACGATTTACTCGGAGTACAACTCAAAGAAACTGTTGGCTCCATCAGGGAAGAAATGAAAGCTAAGGTCAATAACCTTCCGGGCGGAATGACCAAGCAGCAATTCCTCGAATATAAAATTCAATGCAGTCTTGTTGAAGCAAAGTCCTTTGATCTCATCGCCATGGGACGGCCTGAGGGATCTGGATGTTATTGTTATGCCAACAATTTATTGCGGGATATTTTAAAGAGCTTGGGCGAGAACTATGATTTTGTCGTAATCGACAATGAAGCAGGTATGGAACACATGAGCCGTCGGACGGCCCAGAATATTGACATCTTGCTGATCGTATCAGGTCCTTCTATCAGAGGGATTCAAACTGCAGGAAAAATAAGCCGGTTGCTTAAAGAGCTTGAAACCAGGGTAAAAGAAAAGAACTTAATTCTGAATAGAGTGCGCAATTCCCTATCCCGGCCAGTAAAAAAGATAATCGAAGAGGAAGGATTAAAACTTATTCATTCGATTCCTGAAGATGAAAAATTGCTAGAAATGGATCAGGATGGAAGTCCGATTTGGAAAATCGGCCCAAGATCACCGGCTTACCTGGCGGTCGATAAGCTCATGAAAAATATTGAATTATGAAAAAACAAAAGAGGTTAAACCTTGAATTTTGAAATTCCTAAAGAAACCAACACGGGAAAAATCGTTGAGGTGACAATCGGTGCAACCGCCGAGCAAGGAGGCACACGTTCCCACACGACGACTATAGGCGGACACACATCTCTTCCCTTTCATTTTTTTGAAGGTGAACACCCTCATCGGCCAGTCATAGCCATGGAAGTTTTCGATAAGGTGCCAGCAAAATATCCGGGTTCTTTAATGGACTATTATCACGATGTCATCGATAAGCCCGCAGATATGGCGAAGAAGTGTGTTGAGGAACATGGGGCAGAACTCATAAGCGTGCGCCTTGAAGGAACCCATCCGGAAAAAGGGGACAAAAGTGCGGATGAAGCAGCAGAATTAGTCAAACAAGTTCTCAAGAGTGTAAGTGTACCGATCATCATCACCGGTCATAGCCATTTTGAGAAAACCAATGAGGTCATGAAAAAAGTCTGCGAAGCCACAGAAGGCGAGAATTGCCTGATAAATTATGCTGAAACGGACAATTATAAAACTATAGCGGCTGCTTGTATTGCCTATAATCATACGATCGTGGCTCAATCACCCATGGATGTCAATCTCACCAAGCAACTGAATATTCTTTTAGCAGACATGAACTTCCCTGCAGAAAAAATCGTTGTGGACCCTTTAACAGGAACGTTGGGATACGGTCTGGAATACACCTATTCTATCATGGAACGAATCCGCAACGACGGTTTAGGCGGCGATAAGATGCTCGCCTTTCCGATGCTCATTAATCCAGGCTATGAAAGTTCTAGAGTAAAGGAGGCCAGGGTTTCCAGAGAAGATTACCCTGAGTGGGGTGATCAAGAATTACGGGGTGCATACTGGGAAATCGCCACCGCCGTAAGCTTATTAGCTGCTGGGGCAGAATTACTCATCATGTATCATCCCAAGGCAGTGGAAGCTGTAAAAAAGAACATTAGCGAAGCTTTTGACTTAAAAAATGGAGATTAAGCATGCCGTTATCCGGCTTAGACATATTTAAACTATTACCCAAAACCAATTGTGGAGACTGTGGGGTTCCAACCTGTATGGCATTTGCCATGAAACTGGCCCAAAAAAAAGCCGAATTAAGCGAATGCCCCCATGCTTCTGAGGAAACTAAAGAAACTTTGGGCGCCGCGAGTGAGCCGCCTGTGCAATTGGTGAAAATAGGAAAAACAAAGCCTTTAGAGATAGGAAATGAAACGGTCATGTTCCGCCACGAGAAAACCTTCTTTCATCAAACAGGAATTGCTCTCCCACTAAGAACTTCTGAGGGTAAGGAACAACTTCTTTCCAAAATAAACGAGATCGAAAATTACAAAGTCGAGCGAGTTGGTGAAGAACTCAAAGCGGACCTCTTTTTTATATCCCATGACTCAGAAGAAAAGGATGTTTTTCTTAAGACCCTCCAACTGGTTAAAGAAAATTCGACAAAAGGAATCATCCTGGATTGTCCTGATAAAGAGATCTTAAAAGAAGGCTTAGACTGGCTAAAAGATGAACAGCCTGCAATCTTTCTCAAAGAAGAGATTACAGATAAAGATATCGAGCTGGCAAAAAATCACAACGCCAGTCTTGTATTGACAGCTCATTCTTTTGATGATCTGGCCCGTCAATCAGAAAAAGCAAAACAAGCCGGAGTGAATGATCTCATCCTGAATCTGGCTTCCAAGAATGCGGGTCTTCAGTTGCAGCACAACACGATTATGAGAAGAAGTGCGTTGAAGAAAAATTTTAAACCTTTTGGATACCCTCTTTTCACCTTTATTCAAGGAGAGAATGAATTTGATTTTCTGGCAAAAGCCTCTTTATTCCTTTGCAAATATGACTCTATCATCGTCTTACCCCGATTTAATAAGGCCATGCTCTATACTTTGTTCACGCTTCGGCAAAACATTTACACCGATCCCCAAAAACCAATTCAGGTTGATCCTAAAGTCTATCCAATAGGCGAACCATCGCCAGAATCTCCCGTTTTTGTTACTACTAATTTCTCTCTGACTTACTTTATTGTTTCAGGGGAAATCGAAAATTCAGGGATTTCCGCTCATCTTGTCGTTTGTGATACAGAAGGTCAATCCGTCCTTACAGCTTGGGCTGCTGGAAAATTTGTCGGAGAAAAAATTGCAGCATTCATTAAAGATATCAAGCTGGAGCAGCAAGTTAAGACCCGGAAGCTCATAATCCCGGGGCTTGTTTCTCAAATCAGCGGCGATTTAGAAGAAAGCCTCCCTGGCTGGGAAGTCATCGTAGGCTGTCAGGAAGCAGCGGATATCGCTTCTTTTGTGAAGAATATCAAATTAATTTAAATAGCATGGATTATTCACGGATCGAGTTTGCCGCAGATGCGAGGCACAGGGTATGCAGCTGTGGTTCTCCACTGCAAATGCCCTGTAACGAAGCAGATGCGGTGAAATCGGCCCGCCCGAAGGGTAAATTAGGCCGACATATAATAAAAAGAAACGCATTTGAGACCAATTAAATGTTCTGCTAGAGGTGAAATCAGAGTAACGGGCAGATATCAATGAAAATAAATATTGGTGTCGGCATAATTTATGAATAAATCAGGATAGTTAAGCTCGCCAAACAAAGAAGTGAATATTTCTTTTTCGATGATGAAAAAGAATATTATGGACCAGGCCAGAAATAAAGAAAAATGCATAGAATAAAATCGCCGCAAAAAAACAATAAGTATAAAGTTAAATTTTTACCTTTTTCGAGCACCGTCAGTGTTTCTTCAGGCACGAGTATTCTTGATGCGGCAAGAAAAGTGGATCTTTTCCTAAAAACGACTTGTGGAGGAAAAGGGACATGTGGTGATTGTGTTGTTCGAATCATAAGCGGAACGTATCAAAGCAAGCTTTCATCAGCCCTCTCGGACGAGCTCGTTAGACAAGGATATGCTTTAGCCTGCCAGACAGAAGTCAACGATAATCTTACCATCCAATTGCCCCAGTTCCAGGAACTCTCAATCAAAAGCGTTTCTGATTCTAAATTTTTTGAGGAACACAAAAATAGCATATCGGGCATATATGAAATAAATCCTGATGTGAAAAGTATCAGCTTACGGGTTCCTCCGCCTACTCTGGAAGATAATTACAGCGATTTAAAAAGGCTTGAACGTGAATTCAGAAAAAAGCTCGCCATAGAAGATTTGAATTGCGAATATTCGGTTTTGAGAAAATTAGCTCATGTTGTCCGGGAAGAAAAGGGAAAAATCACAATCATATTATTCAAACAGCGCCAAAGCTGGACCATAATTGATGTTAAGGAAGCCAAGGCGGCAAAAAACATCTATGGTGTGGCCTGTGATATTGGAACGACTACAGTCGTTCTTTATTTAGTCGAGCTTACAAGCGGCAAAATCTTAAGCACAGCTTCCAGTTACAATCAACAGTTAAAGTGTGGTGAAGATGTTATCTCCAGAATAAATTACGCCCAGAAACCTGGCCGGCTTCAAGAACTTCACAACCTTATCGTTATGACAGTTAATAACCTTATTGATAAAGCAACTCAATCGGCCAGAATTTCAACGGCAGATATATACTCCGCCTCTTTATCTGGAAATACGACAATGATTCATCTGTTTTTGAATCTTGAACCTCGATACATTCGTGAAGAACCTTATGTGCCTACCTTCAACCAGGTGCCGATAATTCTTTCTCGAGATTTGGGACTGAAAATGAACTATGAGGGAAGAGTCTACTGCGGTCCAGCAGTAGGAAGCTATGTCGGAAGCGACATAACAGCAGGATTACTCTGCACACCTCTTGTTCGTGATTCCAAAAAGATCTCCTTATTTATTGATGCAGGCACCAACGGCGAACTTGTTGTCGGAAACAGTGATTGGCTTATGACTTGTGCCTGTTCTGCCGGGCCTGCTTTTGAAGGCAGCGGAATAAAGTGCGGGATGCCGGCTACAGAAGGGGCTATCGAACAGTTAAAAATAAAGAACAATGGCGATCTGGAATATAAAATCATTAATGGCAGCAAACCCAAAGGATTGTGCGGATCAGGGCTGGTTGACCTTTTGGCAGAATTATTCATCCATGGTTATATCGATCGCCATGGAAAATTCAATGTGCAGAAAGCCAAAGATAGACTTGTCGAAGACGAAACCGGCACAGCATTTCTCATAGAAAAGGCAAACAATTCTTACTGGGGTAAAGATCTCATCATAACTGAAAGGGATATTTCAAATCTTATAAGAACCAAAGGAGCAGTATTCTCTGCCTGTTCATTGTTGCTGAAAAACGCAGGATTGACTTTTGATAAAATCGACGCTTTTTACATTGCAGGCGGGTTTGGTCAGCATTTAAACATCGAAAATTCCATCCGCATTGGTCTTTTACCCGATCTCAAGCGAAATAAGTTTCATTATATCGGGAATAGCTCTCTTCTCGGGGCCTATCTCATTCTTCTTTCTGATAAGAACAGAGAAATGGTCAACGAAATTTCAAGAAAAATGACCTACATTGAATTGAATACAGAACCAAGCTACATGAACGAATATACTGGAGCATTATTTTTGCCGCATACAGAGAGGGAGCTTTTTCCATCGGTAAAACAAATACTTAATTCCTGATTAAGGTTAATTTTAGCAGATAACATGAAGACAAATATATTTATTTATTAAGGAGGAATAGAATGAATACGTCTATTTTCGATTTAATTAGGGAGCAAACTGTTCTCCTTGATGGCGGCATGGGCACAGAGCTCATAAGTCATGGCTTTCCTCAAGGAGCATGCCCCGAATCATGGAATGTGGAAAAACCGGATATAGTCAAAAAAATCCATAAAAGCTATTTCGATGCTGGTTCTGATGTTGTTCTCACCAACAGTTTTGGAGGAAGCAAAATTAAACTTTCCTCTCATGGTTTAGAAAAAAGATGTTATGAATTGAATCTTGCTGCGGCTACTATTGCCAATGAAATAAAACCAGAAGGAAGACTTGTTGCTGGTAGCATGGGCCCCACCGGAAAATTCCTTAAGCCGCAGGGAGAGTTCACAGAAGAAGAATTTGAGGAAGCTTATGCTGAGCAGGCCAAAGGCTTAAATGATGGAAAAGTAGATTTTTTATTGATAGAGACCCAGTACGATTTAAAAGAAGCGCTTTGTGCTCTGAGAGGATCAAGAAAGTCCACGGATTTGCCGATTTTTGTGACTATGACCTTCAACCATCATCCAAAAGGCTTCTTTACCCTGATGGGCAACAGTGCCGCCCAATGCGTTCAAGAACTGGAAAGAGAGGGTGTTCCTGCCATTGGAGCAAATTGCACTTTAAACAGTGCTGAAATGGTTGATTTGATTAAAATCATGCGAGAAAAAACCGCTCTCCCTCTCATTGCTCAAGCGAATGCTGGGAAGCCTTCTCTTTCTGTAGAAGGGGAGGTGTCTTATTCGCAAGAACTGGAAGATTATGTTCGCTATATTCCCCATATTATAGAGAACGGTGCCAATCTTATCGGTGGATGCTGCGGCACAAACCCAAGCTACATAAAGAAAATGGCGGAATTAAAAAAAAACTTTAAGCCCTAAAAAGAAGTCTGATAAATTTAATGAGAGAGCGTTTTCTGCAATTCTCTTGCTTTATCAACGTGCTGTCGAGATTCTTCGTATCTTCCTAATCTGTTATAGATATCAGCCAGGACAAAATGAGCGAGAATACTCGCTCTTAACTCAGGTTTTAGTTCCAATCCTTTTTGAGCAAGCTTCTCAGCCTCATTTAGATCCATCGCATTATCCATGTAAACTTTGGCTAAAAAAACATAAGCATCGGCATATTCTTCCTTCTTCTCTATACAGCTTTTGAATTCTTTTATGGCTTTTTCCAATTCTTTTGCCTTTGCATACAAAAGACCTAGATTGAAATCCGGCATGTGGTTAAATGGACTTGTTTCTTGCTCTTTTTTGTATTCTACAATAGCCAGGTTAAAATCCCCTCTTGCCTCATGAAGTAAGGCCAGATTGAAATGAGCATTAAAAAGGGGAATGCTCCTCTCAATGCTGAGGGCTGTTTTAATCTCATTTTCTGCTTCATCAAGCATTTCTCTCTTAAGATACACTGCACCTAAATTATTGTGAAAAACAGGAGCTTCAGGATCGATAGTCACCGCAGACTTTAAATATCTCATGGCCTTATCCAGCTCACCTTGCACTTCATATATATCTCCTAAATGCAAAAGGGGTTTCGTGTCCTTTGGGTCAATATCGATCAACCGCTTAAATCCCACGATAGCTTCGTCATATTTCCCAGATTTTTTATAGGCTAAAGCAATTCCAAATATGGACTCATAATATTCGGGATCAACTTCAAGGGCCTTTTTGTACTCCTCAATCGCCTCATCATATTTCTTCTGCTTGGAATAAATATTTCCAAGGATATAACGGGCCTCAAGAACAGATGGATCTTTATTCAGGATATTTTTGATCTTTTTCTCAGCCTTATCCATCTTTTCCTCAGTAACCAAAAACTGAGCCACCTTTATCTCGTTATAGAGTTCAATCCTATCTTTGGGATCTGCCAGTTTTTCTCCTTTCTGCTTTGAAGAAGCGCGGAAAGACCCTATGTATCCTAAAGCCTGAAGTTTGACCAGTGAATCATTGTCAATTGTTTTCGGCCCTGCTTCCTCAATTCCTTCCGCAGAATATCTATCTATTAGAGCCTCTAACTCTCTTTTCATTTCATGAGCTAGGGCAGCATTTTTATTGACCAGATTATTCAATTCTCCAGGATCCTCCAGAATATCGTAAAGTTCCGGCTTGGGAGCATCTATAAACTTGTACTGACCTTTGCGAAGTGATTTTAACTCGCTCCAGCCATAATGATACCTGGGCCAATAAGTCTCGCTGTAGGCTGAAAGCGCCTCTACTCCCTGGTTTCCCAAT
>Ga0255054_10000975_pt1 | contig 16661 bp, 15 predicted proteins | sample JV7_2_23_MG_FD_188634 | JGI IMG/M metagenome (GOLD analysis project Ga0255054, IMG submission 188634) | Seawater microbial communities from Jervis Inlet, British Columbia, Canada - JV7_2_23 | ecosystem: Environmental > Aquatic > Marine > Inlet | place: Canada: British Columbia | collected...
TAGGTAGATGCGGGCCACCAGCGGATCGTAGTCGGCCACGGTGAAGAGCTCGTCGCCCGGGCGCAGGTGCTGGCCGAGGGTGACGAACCGTTCGGTGACGCGGGAAGAGAAGGGGGCCCGGATCACGGTCTTGGCCAACCGCCACTCGGCTTCTGCCACCTCTTGTCGAGCGACGTCGTACTCCATTTTCAGCGCGTCATAGGCCTCAGCCGAGATCAGACCCTGATCGCGGGTGCCCTTGGCACGCTCGAGCGCCGCGTTCGCGTTAGAGGCCTTGAGCTCGACCTTGCTCATGGCGATCTTGGCCTCATCTTGCACCAGGACCGCGAGTACCTGGCCTTTTGTGACCGAGTCGCCTTCCTCCACCAGCAGCCGTTCCACGCGGCCCTCGGCCTCGGAAAGCACCTTGACCTGGTCTTCGGCGACCAGGTTGGCAGTGGCGGAGATGTAGGATGCGATTGGCCCGGCGGTGACCTCGGCCACCTCAACAGGCACCGCAATCTCTTCGTCCTCTGCTATCTCGGCCTCGTTCTCGGCCACCTGCTCGACGGCTTCTGTCGAGTTCTGTTCGGCGGCCTCGCTGTCGCTGTTGTCCTCGGTGGACTGGGCACTGACCCAAAGCACCGTGCCGGTTGCAATCGCGAGCACTGCGACCAGGCTGATGATCCGGAATCGTGTGCGAGTTTTCTTGGTCATGCTGCCTCCTGTAGTAACCCTGTCATGGTCTATAACGCAGCAGAGTCAAAAAGGTTAACGGGAGACGCCGAATTTGGTTCTGATGGGGCGATTTGTCGGGTGGGAAATATCCGGCCCGAGTGGGTGGATCGAAAACCGCGCGAGCCCCGGAGGGGCGGCATATATACCGCCCGAGAACATCGCCTCAGGTCGCGAAGGGATTCTCGACGACCACCCCGTCGAAGTCCTGAACCGTTTGCAGGTCCTCACTCAACACGCGGTGACAGCCTGCGGCGCGCGCCGCCTCGATGATCAGTGCATCCCAAACCGCGATATCAAAACGTAGGCCGGTCTGGATTGCCTGCTGCACCAGTTGCGGATCGGTCGAGACTACCGGCAGGGTGCACAGCTGGTCGATGACCTCGGACGCCCTGGTCTCGTCGAGGGGCTCGGCGAGCCTTCGAGTCAGTACCCACCACGATTCGAGCAGAACCTGGGTACTGACGACCAGACGATCGCTGCCCTCCACCACCTCGATCGCGATGCGTTGCTTGGCCGGGTCGGCGTGGTCGAAGGCGTAGACCACAACGTTGGTGTCGAGGAAAACGCTCATTCTGATTCGTGGACCGAAAGGTCTCGGTCGAGGCGGTCCGCATAGATGTCGTTTCGATTCCAGGTTCTGCCGCCGTGCCCGCTCGATGCGGCCGATTCGCGGGCGAGCTCCGCCAATCGAGCGCGAGCCCCGGCCTCGATGTCGGAGCCGGCGTAGCTTTTGAGGAACTCGCGCAGCACTGCGTTGACCGAGGTTCCCTGCGAGAGCGCGCGAATCCGCGCCCGGCGCAATACCTCGTCGTCGACGGTAATTGTGAGGTTCAAAACCCGTGCTCCACGGATTCAGTGTAGCACGGGTATCGTAAAGGCGACAATTATATATATGCCTGCCCCGGTGGAAGGGGGCGGAAATATTCCGCCATTCCGAGGCTCGTGCGGTGTTTTATCCACCTGCCTCATCGGGCACGGAGACGGAGACGGGCACGGGTACGGGTAGGAGCGGCACATATGCCGCCCTTCTCTGACGGCCGCTACAGCTCCTTCTCCATAGGGATCCAGCTCATGAGGCGCAGAGTGAAGCGTTTCCAGGCCGTTGTGCCCGGTTCTTTGTTCCACACCTCGGTACCATCGGGCCCTTCCGCGGTCCACAGGAGTTTACCCTTTTCATCGAGGGTCACCCGGTAGCTGTTGGCCGGATCGAGATCCGTCTCCATTATTTCCAGGACTGTTTCTGCGAACTCCTCGCTGTCGATGAGCAGTCCGATCTCCGAGTTCCAGATCCGTGACCGGGGGTCCATGTTGTAGGAGCCGATCATGGTGAGGCGTCGGTCGACCACGAAGGCCTTGCTGTGGAGACCGGCGTGGGACTCGGCGACGCGATCGTGGGTCTGCTTGAAGAGTTCGAGGACCTCTGGGTCGGGCCGCAGCTCATGAAGCTCGACGCCGGCCTCGATCATCCGCTTGCGGTACTTCTTGTAGTGGGCGTGAACCGTGAGGTGGTTGTTGGACTGCATCGAGTTGGTCAGGATGCGCACGCGCACACCGCGCTCTTTCATCTCCGCCACCTTGGCGATACCCTCCTTGGTGGGAATCAAGTAGGCGGTCTCGATCACGAACTCGTGCTCGGCCGACTCGGCCAGCTCGTTAGTCAACTCCACGAACGCCGACTCAGAGCCGCCCTCGAAGCGCTCGAGTGAGTCGATGATGATCTCGGTCTCGGCCCACACCATCTCCTCGGCCAGCTGCTCGAGTTTTTCGCGGGTTTCTTCGGGCTTCATCGGAACTGTGTAGGGGAGGGCTTGCATTTCATCGAGAGACGCCTTCAGTTCCTCGCGCTGGCGCTCGAGCGCATCTTCGGCCACCGGCTTCTTCAACAGCACGGCGATGGGTACCGCCGCCGGGCTGTTCCAGTACATATCGTAGGCTTCGCCGGCCTCTTTGGCGGCCGGCCCGACCGCCAGGACGTCGAGGTCGCGGAAGTTGAGCTCCGGATCAACGCCGAAGTAGTCGTCGCCGATGTTGCGTCCGCCGAGCACCGCCACCGCGCTGTCGACGAGGAATATCTTGTTGTGCATCCGGTGGTCGAGGCTGCCCTTGTGATAGACCATGTTGGCGCCCTTGCCGGCGCCTCGGCTGCCCATCGGGTTGTAGACCCGGACCTCCATGTTCGGGTGGCTGTCGATGGCTGCGTAGTTGTTGTCGCGGCCGGAGTGATAGATGTCGTCGATGAGGATGCGAACGTGGACACCGCGGTCGGCGGCCTCGAGCGCCCGGTAAAGCAGTAGCTGACCGGTGAGGTCGCCCTTCCACAGGTAGTACTGCAGGTCGAGGCTCTTCTCGGCGAGATATGCAAAGCCGAATCGGGCGCGGAAGGCCTCGTGAGGGTGGGCAAGCAGTCGTACTCCGGAAAGTGATTGGTCGGCCGGTGCGTAGTCGTCGAAGAAGGTGCCGAGTTGGGTTTGCTCGGGACGCTGCCAGGATTTGCTGGACACCTGCTCGAAATCGGCGGGGATCGAGGCGCAGGCGGTGAGCGCCAGGAGCATCGCGCAGGACAGGAACGTCGTGAGTTTGTTGTACCGTGTCACTGGGTAAAGGTAGCACGAAGAGAATTGCAGACTGCACCGGAGTGTGCAGGCGTCACAGCCTCGGGACGACTGGCGTTCCTGGCGATAATGAGATACATTTTCATTTATAGAATTGGACGACACATCCACCTGAGGTTCGGAAGGGGAGGCGTGATGAACAGATACGACAAAAGGGCGCTGATTTCGCTCCTTTTAGGTTTGGCCGCGGCGATGGCCGGAGCGGAGGATTCGGGCGTGGCGTCGCACCCGATGATCGGTGACAAGGCGCCAGCCTTCGATCTCGAAGAGGTCGGCGGCGGCACCATGACCCTCGAATCGTTGAAGGGCCGTTACGTCGTTCTTCATTTCGGTGCCAGCTGGTGACCATTCTGCAATGCGGAGGCTCCGCATCTTCAGGAACTCGGCGACGCGTACAAAGAACGGGGCGTGACGGCGCTGGTCATCAACGTCAAAGAAGACGAGAGCAAGGCGGCGGCATGGAAAAAGCAACTGAAGTGGTCGATCCCGGTCCTTCTCGACGAGGATGGGAAGGTCTCGGCGAGCTTCGCGCCGGAGGGTGTGCTTCCCGATCTCCCGAGGGACCAGATCCCGATTGCCTCCAACCTGATCATCGATCGGGAAGGCAGGATCCAGTTTTACTCGCTGTTGGACTCGCGAAACTTCGACGCCAAGCTGATCGCGTTGGCAACACGTTTGGACGAGCTGCTCGCAGCGGAGTGATCGTCGCGATCCTGCTGGCGTCTGGATGGGTTGCCGGCGCAAAGGGTGAAGAACCCTCTCCAACCCCTGCTGCCGCGGGGCCCGTTACGGTAGGCGAGGTGGCGCCGGTGAAGATTACCACCGGTGCTTCGTCCATCGTCCACGTTCCGGTGCGAGTCGCAGAAGGACACCGCGTTCAGGCCAACCCGGCCAGCAACGATTTTCTAGTACCACTGAAAATCGAGATCGAAGACTGCAACGGCCTCGTCTTTGGGCCTCCGGTTTACCCGGAGGCCGAGCCCTACCGGCTCGAAGGCACCGACGAGGACCTCAGTACCTACGTCGGGGAGTTCGAGATCGTCGTTCCGGTGTCCGCGACCGACGCCGCGGTGCCTGGTCATCACAGCGTGTTGGGAAAGCTGCATTATCAGGCGTGCAACCGCCGAATGTGCTTGTTCCCCGCATCGGAGTGGGTAGAGCTGCAGATCGTCGTGTCAGCGTCTGAGGAAAGCTCCAAACGGTGAAATGCTAACGTGCTCCCATGAAAATCGAGATCAAGCGTTGCTTTTTTTGAGGGAACACACGTAAGGAGGCCGGGAGCCTCCAAAAGGAACTGGCGAAGAGCCTGGGGGTGACGCCAAAGATCAAGATGGGTGGCCAGGGCCAGCTCGACGTGATTGTCGACGGGAAAGTGGTTTTCTCGCGGCAGCAGGCGGGTCGGTTCCCCACCGCTGCGGAGATCGTCGAGGCCGTCGGGAGGCAGTGATCAAATTCTCAGGATGACAGTTCTGAGAATTCAACTGAAGACTACGGATCCCGAGGTGACTCGTCCCTCTGGCCACTCTCGTAGATCCCGACGAGCTTTTTCGGTTTGCCCTCCTCGTCAAAGACGACCTGCAGCTTGAAAAAGGAAACGCCTTCGATGACAAATGTGTCCTTGGATACCGCCATCAGTGGGCGCGGATTCGAGGTATCCGCGTCCTCGCGAAAATAATGGAGACTGCCGTCCGTCACCATCAGGTGCCGGGGCCCGTAATCGCCTGCGATTTTCTGCAGCTCGCCTTCTTCGAATATTGCCGGATCCTCCACGGCTTTGATGTAGTCCATGGCCCAGTCAACCGCACGCTGCTCCGCCGGGTCCTCCTGGGCGGAGAGTGAGGCCTTGTACTGCTTCTTTGCCTCGGCCAGATTGCCAGTCAGCACGGATGCGCGGGCAAGACTGAAGAGAGCGGAGCCCGAGCGCGGATGCTGATCGGCATTGCAGCGGTAGAGGGCGGCCGCTTCAGCGTACATGTTTTCGTTCTCCATGATCTCGCCGAGACCGTTGACCCGTTCCTGGGTAAAGACGTCGGGGTACTTCTTGATCAGATCGGGAAGCTGGGCCGTCGCCGCCTGAGGTCCATCCTTTTTGAGGTCCCACATCAGGGCATAGGCCGGAGAGTCGTACTGGAGGTAGCTGAGATCCAGACAGCCGAGGGCCTCCTGGCCGATGCTCTTTGTCACCAGGTCGGAACACACTGCGAGGCCGTTGAAGCTGTTGGTCAGGTAAACGACACCCGACCGTTGATTGGGGTCGGCGATGATGTAGTTGCGGAAGATCCCGTAGTCTCCCCATTGCCAGAATGCCGTGCGCTCGCCGTCGACCTGGGTGCCGAAACCGAGACCCCATCCCAGGTTCCCGTCGTCGTTCATATCAATGGATGAGGTGAGCATCAGCTTGGCCGTTTCGGGTTTGAGGCCGGTGCCGTTGAGGACCGCGCACGCGAAGCGCGCGTAGTCACCGGCGGTGGTGTAGAGGCTGGCGGCGGCTGTCGCCTCGTTTCTTTTTCGGAAATCCACCGGTTTGCTGTAGAGAAAGTGGCCGTTGGCCATAGTCTTCTCGTAGGCCTTGCGCCACACCATCGAGCTGTGCTTCATGTCCAGGGGCTCGAGCACGTACGCGTTGATGATCTGATCGAGAGGCTGGCCCTTCAATTTTTCCACCGCGAGCTGTAGAAACTGGTACCCCTCGGCGGAGTACTTCCAATCGGTGCCCGGCTCGAAAAAGACCGTATAAACCTCGCCTCCATCGCCGTGGGGCATGCCGGCCGAGTGGCTGAGGACGTGGCGGGTGGTGATCTTCTTGGCCCAGTCGAGGCGAAAACCCTCGGCATTGAGTGGGTGACCGAGCAATTCCTCGACTTTCTCCGGAGGAACGGCGCCGAGGAGGGGTGTGTCGAGGTCGATCAGCTTTTCGTCGACCATCTTCATGACGGCGTAGGCGAAGAGGGGTTTGGTGAGGGAGGCCGCTTCGAAGATCGTGTCGGTGGAGACTTCTTGCTCACCGGTGCTGCTGGTGACGCCGAATCCCCCTTCCCATACGACCGCCCCTTCCCGGATCAGGGCGATCTGGAGCCCGGGGATGCGGGCCTTTTCCATCAACCCGGGGATCGAGGCTTTGAGATCTGAGATTGTGATGTCGGTCTTTTGTTCGTCAGAGGCGGCGGGTGACGCCTTCACCTGGGGAGTTTGCTCTGGGCTGTCCGCAGACAACGGGGCGGCAGACGTGGCGATGATGAGAACGGTCATTCCGATGATCACGGACAGGTAACGTCGCGGCATAGAGGTCCTCCAGGGGTTTGGTCTTGTTGAGAGATCCGGGGTGCGGGGGTATGCCAATAGAAGGCTCACTGAATAGTGAGACGGCGGTCGGGTAGAAAAGGTTCTGTTGTCTTTCTTGCTGATGATCACGTCCTCACAAGCTGCGCTCTTCAGAAACCGTAGCTGTTTCAAGAGACGCCCAATTTCTTAAGCTTCTCGTGGCGCCTGATAAAATTGCGAACAGCAAAAGCAAGAAAATCTCCCCAAGCGAAGGAGGACGAAATGCGGCATCGACCTCTGTTCATCGCCGTCGTCTGGATGGTTGTTCTGTCTGTTCTTGTGTCTGCGGGTCCGGCGGCCGCGCAGGTCACGGTTCAGAAGCGCTATTCGAGCTCTCAAAAGCGTGACATGGAGCGAGTCAGAGAGCTCATGAACGAGATCGAGGAGCTCATGAAGCAGCTGCCTCCCGACGTCCAAGCGGATTTGCGGAAAGAACTCCGTATGGCTCCGACGACGGTCACACCGGTTGGCCCCGTGGGACCTGTCTCTCCCGTGAAGTTGGATTTGAAAGATGCCGGCGAGGTCGACATCGCTGCAAAAGGTGCGACCGAGTTCATGGTCCTGGATCTACACGGCAACGGCCTCGATCTCGGCGGGCGAGCCACAATCCGGGTTGGCGGATCGGATCTCGACACCAATTGGACCCGGCCCAACACCGATGATGGGTTCCTCATGATCGATGCCGTCACCCTCCGCGCGGCGGGGTTCGAGCTGACCGGAGCCGATGGCGTATCGGTTCAGAATCGGGTTCTGATCAGCGATGGAGTGCGGCTGAGGATGCCGGACGGCAACGAAGTCGTGTCCACTGATCCGTGGCAGTTGCTGGGTCAATTCGACACCAATAAAGACGGGATGGTCAATCCAAGCGACGTGGTCTGGCAGCACCTGAACCTGTGGGTGGATGCCAACGGTGACGGACGGATAATGGACGGCGAGCTTCAATCAATTGCGCACTCCGTGGTTCGTGACATCAGTTTGAGGAAGGGCAGCTCCCGGAGGGATTCGCACGGGAACATGCGCACCGACGGTACCTTCCGCAAGACCGACGGTACGACGAGAACCGCGGCCGGGGTCAGGCTTCGGCGGTACTGACGCTTGCCGGCGGCCATCCGTTTCGCCCGGCCACGATGACTATTCCAGGAATGTTGGGGGCGGTTATATGCCGCCAGAGAATCGGTGCCGCGGATCAAAACCCCATGGTTACACCTCTACGGTAGAGTGGTGCCTCCGTGAAATTTCCAGATCATTTTTCTGGTGTCGCTTCGGGTTACGCGGCTTTTCGACCGCAGTATCCAGCCACACTGTTCGACTGGCTGGCTTCGATTTGTCAGCGGCATGATATGGCGTGGGATTGCGCCTGTGGCAGCGGACAGGCGTCGCTTCCGCTGGCGTCACACTTCGACCTGGTGGTCGGTACGGATGCGAGCTCGACTCAGGTGGCCGGGGCCGAGGTAGCTGAAAAGACCCGATTCGTAGTTGCCGCGTCGGAGCTGGCGCCCCTGGCCGACGGGGCCTTCGATCTGGTGACGGTCGCGCAAGCGTTGCACTGGTTTGTTGGCGAGGCGTTCTTTGCGGAGGTGCGCCGGGTGCTCCGTCCGGGCGGAGTGTTCGCGGCGTGGACCTACGGCATGCCGCACATTGTTTCTAAACCGATCGAGAAGGTCGTGCACGATTTCATCAACGTGTCCCTCGAGCCCTTCTGGCCTCCGGAGATTCGAATGGTCCTCGACGGCTACGCCTCGATCGATCTGCCGTTTGAAGAAATGCAGACGCCCACGTTCGAGATGGATGTGGAGTGGACCTTCGAGCGATTCCTGGGTTTCGTCCGTACCTGGTCGGCGGTCGGTCGGTACGATGAAGAGCGCGGCGAGGATCCGGTCTTGCAGCTCGCCGCCGAGCTCGAGGGTCTCTGGGGATCCGAAGAGGATCTCCTCCCGATCAGCTATCGGCTCGATGTGCGCGCAGGGAGGTTCTGATGAATAGAATCACTACAATCTGTCCAAGGGAGGCGTCATGAGCTCAGGGAACATCCCGGTCTTGAATGTCCAGGGAGACACGATTCCTCGCGCGTACGAGAAGGCCATCAAAGAGGTCTGGGAAAAGGGGGCGAGCGTTCGCACAGAATACGACCGAGCCGAAGATCCACCGAGTCGAGATGCGACGGTGATGATCACGGTCGAGGATCCGTTCGGTCAGCCTCGATTTCACCGCTCGTTCGCCGATGGTCTGGGAGGTCTCTCGGAGTACGTCATGGAAGTCGTCCACGGCGCCCACGACTACTGGATCAAGCCGCGGGAAGAAATCCTCAAGGGCACGGAGAGCAAGGACACCCGTTGGACCTACACCTATCACCGGCGCCTCGTCGAGTACGAGATGGAAGACAGGGTCATCGACCAGATCGATTACATGATCAAGAAGCTCTCGCAAACCGGGTTCAGCCGGCGCGCCCAGGGCATCACCTGGAACGCGGTCCTCGATCCGCCGACCGATCATCCACCGTGCCTGCAACGAGTCTGGGGAAGGTTGCTGGAGGACGAATCGGGAGACCTGGTCTTCAACATGAACACCCACTGGCGGAGCCGCGATCTGTACAAGGCGTGGTTCGAGAATGTCATCGCCCTGACGACGCTGATGCGCAAGATCGCCGAGCGGATCTCCGACGAGACATCCCGGCCGGTCCGGCTCGGTCGCTATGTCGATATCAGTGACTCTCTCCACATCTACGGTTCCTACTTCAGGGAGATCGAGGGGGACGAGGAAAAGGGAATCAAGAGCTTTTTCGAGAGGCTCGACAGCCGGTCCTACGAAGAGAGAACGTGGAACTCCGACTTCGTCCGGCCGTTCTTCATCGACGATGGTCTTGGTAAAGGACTGCGCCCCATGCTGGAACGGGAGAAGGACATGCCGGAAGAAGTGAGGCAGGCTGTCGCGGGTGAGCTCAAAGCCATGGAAATGGACGACTACGTCGTCTAGCTGGCACGGTTGATCACTACATCGCGTCTGTTGTCTGGTTCCTCTCCGCGCGCCTCTTGATGCCCAGCATGCACTTCCGCATCATGATGATCTCGCCGAGGTCGAGGAATACTCGTGAACGGACGCCTCTGGCGTCAGCTCGGAGACGGGTCACGAGACGGGTGTGCGAGGCGTCCTCGGGGTAGAGGCCCCAGACCCAGGTGGCGTCGGACCAGGTGCCCTCGACCTCGAATACGAGGACCATGAACCTCGGCGGGTCGAGCTCGGTCACCCTGACATCGGCAGTCTTCGAGAGTGGGATGAGATCGTCTACCTTCAGCGTCTGGTACTCGGGCAGAATGCGCTCCGAGCTCGGGATGCCGTCGTTGTCGAGCAGGTCGTAGCTGTAGAAACCCGCGCGCCGGTAGCCGATTTGAACGATCCAGGGCCAGATCTCCTCGGGCGTCGCTGCGATCGTGACGGCACGGGTCGCGTTGAACGTCGGCTGTGCGAGGACCGCGTCCCCGGGCATGGGGCGGGCGATCTCCTCGTTCGTCGAACCCCAGGTCAAGGCCCACGGCCGGTAGATGAACCACAACGTCGCGGCGAGCGAGACCACGAAGATGAGGCTCGCGATCGAGGCACGGATGAGGAATTTCCTGTTCACCGGTCGACCCCCAGTCCTAAATGAGGAACGAATCCGCGCCGGGAAAGTTAGCTGAATAAACCAGGCTCACCGGAGAAGGACGGGATAAATGCCGCCCGAAATCGCGTTCCAGTCAGCCTTCTATTGATAAATGAGCCGCCCGGTGGCGGTCGATCCAGAACGCCCAGATCACCAGGAGCCACTGCGCCTGTCCGGCCCACGCCAGAGCGGTCACGTTGGGTGGGGGCGGGCCGAAGAGGTTGCCAAAGTAGATGACGAGCAGGAATCCAACCAGCGACCACAGTGCGGTTGTCCCGGTGCGATCGAGGGGACGGGTCGATCGGAGGTAGAGCCAGACACCGATCGCGAAGATGCCGAGCTCGACCACTAGCGTGGCCGGCAACGAGTGCCACAGCCCGAGACCGATGCGGGCGGCTCCTCCCGGAACCAGCGGGAGATCGGGCCGATGCGTCAGGGCGTCCAACACCCAGTGGCTGAGGACGGCGGCGCCGCAAACCCATGCGCCCTTCGGATACCTTCTCATCAGGTAGTAAGCGGCGCCAAAAAGTGAGGCCCACATCAGCACGGCGATCAGGCTGTGGGTGATCGGGTACTCCGTGAAATCGAGCGGAGTGACCCTGGTGATGCCGGGAACGATCTCGACCTTCTCGAGGCCAACCAGGAGCAACGAGGGCCACAGAAGATCGGTGAACTGCGCGGCCAGGAAAAGGGTGCCGAGTGACGTCTTCGGCGCGGCCGCCTTGGCTCCAAACCCGACTCCGAAATGACCCAAGAACACAGTCAGATCCTCCCATTCGCTCGTTTTGTTGGTTTTTGTCTTCGTGCTGCGTCAACGAATGTACAGGAGTCTGCGCCGTCTGTCGCGATCCAACCGATCGAGACGACCGCACAACACGCCCCTACATCTGAAAGACCGAACGACCTTGTAGGGGCGGCATATATTGTGCAGCCGCTTGACGACACCAGTAGACCGGGTTGATTAGGAAATTGACCCCCGTGTTATAACCGTTATTCGGTTGGGGCTGATTCGACGATCGAGAGCAACCCGGAGAAACCAATGAGAGCAATTCCACGTCGAGGTGTCGGCATTCTGGCGGCGCTCGCAATTCTCGCTGTACTGGCGGCGCCGAAGCTGCTCGAGCTTCGCAAGAGCTCTGGGCCCGCCGCCACGCCGACAAAGAAAACTCTGCGGGTCAGAGCCCATCGAGTCGTCCCAACGCTACTCACCGAGCGCCTCACAACCACCGGGACGGTGCGCGCCAATGAAGAGGTCGAGATCGTGAGCGAGATCTCAGGCAAGATCTCCAACATCCACTTCGAAGAGGGGAGTCAGGTGGCTGCGGGCCAGCTGCTGCTGAAGATCGACGACTCCGAACTCCTTGCCGATCGCCAGCGGGCGCTCTATCGGGTCGAGCTTGCCGAGCGCGCCGAGGCCCGCCAGCAGCAGCTTCTCGACGATGGCGTGATCTCGAGCGAGACCTACGACGTGGCGTTGGGCGAGCTTAACGTCCTCCGCGCCGAGCTCCAGCTCATCGAAGCACAGCTTTTGAAAACGGAGATCCGTGCGCCGTTCAGTGGCGTTATCGGTCTGAGGTGGGTGAGCCCGGGGAGCTATTTGTCGTCACAGACCCGTATCGCCTCGTTGAACGACCTCGATCCCGTCAAGCTCGATTTCTCCGTGCCGGAGAAGTACTCCGCCTTGATGAGGGCGGGCGACGAGATCTCTTTCGCCGTTGAGGGGTTCGAGCGCGCCTTCCCGGGGACGATCTACGCCATCGAGCCGAGCGTTGACGCCGCCACCCGGTCACTTCGGGTGCGCGCCCGTTGCCCCAACAGTGACGGCGCCCTTATCCCGGGGGCCTTTGCCAACGTCGATCTCGTCCTGCGTTCGATCTCGGACGCGCTGACGGTGCCTTCGATTGCGGTCATTCCGGAGCTCGGTGGCAAAAAGGTCTTTGTCTTTGAGGACGGCGCGGTACAGCCGCGCACGGTCGAGACCGGCATCCGTTCTGAGTCCGTTGTCCAGGTCACGAGCGGCCTCACCGAAGGAGATATCGTCATCATCTCCGGCACTCTGCAGCTCCAGCCCGGCCTCGCGGTCGAGATCGAGGAGATTCCGGCGGAAGCCGGGTCGGCCTCATGACGCTCTACACTCTCAGCATCCGGCGGCCGGTGCTGGCGATCGTGATGTCGATCACGATCGTGCTCTTCGGACTGCTCGGATTCTCCTTTCTCGGTGTGAGGGAGTTTCCGTCCCTCGACCCGCCGAACATCAGCGTCTCGACCTCCTACCGGGGCGCCTCGGCGGATGTCATCGAATCGCAGGTCACCGAGCCGATCGAGGCGGCGGTCAACGGGGTCGATGGAATCCGCACCCTGACCTCGACCAGCCGCGACGGCCGCAGCACCGTCCAGGCCGAGTTCGACCTCGGGACCGATCTCGAGCGTGCCGCCAACGACGTCCGCGATCACGTATCTCGGGCCATGCGGAATCTCCCGCCGGACGTGGACCCACCGATTGTCTCGAAGGCGGACGCAGATGCGCGTCCGATCGCCGGGATCTCGGTGCGCAGCGACAGGCGCAATCTGCTCGAGCTCAGCCGCATCGCCCAGGAGGCCTTCGTAGAGCGTCTTCAGACCATTCCGAACGTGGCCAGCGTGGACATTTGGGGTGAGAAGACCTACTCGATGCGGCTGTGGATCGATCCCAACAAGCTTGCCGCCTACCGCCTGTCGCCACTCGACGTTCGAGACGCTGTGGCGCGAGAAAATGTCGAGCTGCCGTCAGGCCGGATCGAGGGCATGGACGTCGAGCTTCCGGTACGCACGATGAGCCGCCTCAACACCCCGGAAGACTTCAACGACCTCATCCTCAAGAGCGAAGGCGATCGCATCATCCGCCTGCGGGATATCGGCTACGCGGAGCTCGGTCCCCGCAACGAACGGACGGTGCTCAAACGGGACGGCATCCCGATGGTCCTGGTCGTTGCCCGCCCGCAGCCGGGTGCGAACTACATCGCGATCGCGGATGAGTTCAAACGTCGGGTGGAGATGATCGAGAAATCGCTGCCGGCGGATGTCGAGGTTTCGTGGACCTTCGACGCCAGTCGTTACATCCGCAAATCGGTGGACGAGGTGCGGCAGACCATCCTCATCGCTTTCGGCCTGGTGATGTTCGTCATTTTTCTCTTCCTCCGCGACTGGCGAACGACGGTGATCCCGGTCCTGGTGATCCCGGTCTCCCTTATCGGCTCCTGCTTCGTCATGTATCTGGCTGGTTTCTCACTCAACGTGCTCACCCTGTTGGCGCTGGTTTTGGCGATCGGCCTTGTGGTGGACGATGCCATCGTCGTTGTCGAGGTGATCTACGCCAAGATCGAGGCAGGCCTCGACCCGCAGAAAGCCGGTGTCGAAGGGACGCGGGAGATCTTCTTCGCGGTGGTGGCGACAACCGTGGCCCTGGTCGCGGTCTTCATGCCGATCTTGTTTCTCGGCGGGTTGGTCGGTCGACTCTTCCGTGAGTTCGGCGTGACTCTGGCCGGTGCGGTCATCATCTCATCCTTCGTCGCCCTGACGCTGACACCGATGCTGGCGACCCGTCTTCTGAAGAAGCGCGCAAAGCAGCCCTGGTTCTACAGAACCACGGAGCCGTTTTTCAGCGCTCTGATTGCGAACTATCGAGAGCGATTGACCAAGCTCCTGCGGCAACGTTGGCTGGCAGTGCCCGTTGTCCTGGTGTGCCTCGCCCTCGTGGCCCTGTTCCTCAATGTGCTGCCGCGTGAGCTGGCGCCGATCGAGGACCGGAACCAGGTCAGCCTCAGCACTCGCGGTCCGGAAGGGGCGACCTTTGCCTATATGGACCGCTTCATGGACCGGTTGAATGCCCTCATTGCCGAGGAGGTTCCCGAAAGGGACAACACGATCACGGTCACAGCGCCGGGCTTCGGCGCCGCCTCATCGGTCAACTCGGGCTTCGGGCGGATCAGCCTGGTGGAATCCGACGAACGCGAACGGACACAAGCTGAGATCGCGAATGCCCTGGCGGCCCAGGTCAGCCGGCTGACCGATGCGCAGACCTACATCTCGCAGCCGCCGACCATCGCCGTCGGTCGGCGGCGAGGGTTGCCTGTCCAGTTTGTGATTCAGGCGCCGAATATGGAGAAGCTGCAGGAAGTTTTACCACCCTTCCTCGCCGCCGCGGCAGCCGATCCGACATTTACCTACGTCGACGTCAACCTCAAATTCGACAAGCCGGAGCTCCGGGTTTCGATCGACCGCGAGCGGGCGCAGGACCTCGGCGTCTCCGCCCTTCGCATCGCCCAGACCCTGCAGCTCGCATTGAGTGAACAGCGGCTGGGCTACTTCGTGATGGATGGCAAGCAGTATGAGGTGATAGGGCAGGTGCTGCGAGGCGCTCGCGATGAAACGATCGATCTTCGCAACCTCTACGTCACCACCGAAGGCCGGCCACCGGTCCTGCTGGACAAGCTGGTCACGGTCACCGAGACCAGCAGCCCACCGCAGATCTTCCGCTTCGACCGCTATGAATCGGCCACGGTGTCTGCCGCGCTGATGCCCGGGAAGACGATCGGCGATGGCATCGAGGCAATGGAACGGATTGCGGAGGAGGTGTTGGACGACAACTTCGCGACCAGTCTCGCCGGCGAATCGAGAGACTTCGCCGAGAGCGCCACCAGCCTCCTCTTTGTCTTTGTGCTGGCGCTGGTTCTGGTCTACCTGGTCCTGGCCGCCCAGTTCGAAAGCTTCAGGGATCCGTTGATCATCATGTTCACCGTTCCGTTGGCATTGGCCGGAGCACTCTTCGCACTCTGGTACTTCAACCAGACCGTCAACATCTTCAGCCAGATCGGCATGATCATGCTGATCGGTCTGGTGACCAAGAACGGGATTCTGATCGTCGAGTTCGCCAACCAGCGCAAGGCGGCCGGGGTTCCGGTGACCGAGGCCATCATCGAAGGGGCGACGTCACGCTTCCGGCCGGTGCTGATGACCAGCTTCTCGACTGTGCTCGGCATTCTGCCGATCGCGCTGGGCCTCGGGGCGGGAGCGGAGAGCCGGATCCCGATGGGGGTGGCGGTCATCGGCGGGTTGTTCGTGGGGACGCTGTTGACGCTCTTCGTGGTGCCCGCGATGTGCTCGTTCCTGACCAGCAAGAAGGGGCGAGTGCAACGATTTGCCGAGGACGGTTGAGAGCGGCGAAAAACTCTGTTATCCCGAGCGAGGCCGTCTCTGGTTTTTGTCATTCCGACCGAGCGAGCACCGCGAGCGAGCGGAGGAATCTGTGGGGCGGGGCAGAGGCGCGTTGACTCCCACCCACCCAGGCTTGTCCCGAGCGAGCGACTCGGGGCTAGCTAGCCTTCCGGATAACGATCCGATCGGAATCTCTCGCGGAGGCGTCCGGAATAGGGGCGTCGCCCGTATCCGGGCCGTCGCCGATGGTGAACCAGGTTTCTCCGTTGTAAACCTCGGTCGCACCCTGGGCTCGTCGGAGGACGTCGATCGCCTTCATCGGGCCAAGCTTTTCGCCGTTGTGATCTATCCAATAAACCATGACTGTCTCCCAACGAGTTGTTACTGCAATGGAGATGCCAGAATTTGTGCCCTTTGAGGATCTTTGAGGAAGAGGCGGTGTCCGATTGTGGGACAGCTCCCCGTACCCCGGGAGGGGCGGCAGATATGCCGCCTGCAGAGTTGATTCCCTCCATTTCATACTCATCGCAGAAGGCGAGCGGAACCCTCTTGACCTGACACCGTATACTCTTCCAGCCCGACCCGGCGTGGTGCGCCGGAGGGGTCGACTTCACTGAAGGAGAATCACGATGAAATCACGTTTGATGGGAGGCCTTCTGTGCCTCCTGCTCGTAGCCGCCGTTGCGCAAGCTGAGGAAGGGACCAGGCTGCTCCGGTTCCCGGACATTCATGGAGACCAGGTGGTCTTCAGCTATGGCGGTGATCTGTGGCTGGCCTCCACCGACGGTGGGACGGCCCGCCGATTGACCGCGCATCCCGGCCAGGAATTGTTCGGTCGGTTCTCGCCGGATGGCGAGTGGGTTGCATTCACCGGTCAGTACGACGGCGACGAGCAGGTCTATGTTGTGCCGACCGCCGGCGGTGAGCCGACCCGGCTGACCTGGTACCCCGCGGTAGGGCCACTGCCGCCGCGTTGGGGTTACGACCACCAGGTCTACGGATGGACCCCGGACGGTGAGAAGGTGCTTTTCCGCTCTTTGCGCGACACCAGCGGCGGGGTGGAAACAAAGGTTTACACGGTGCCGCGCACCGGTGGGCTTCCGAAGGCGCTGCCGATGCCCAACTCCGGAGCCGCCGACTTCTCACCCGACGGATCGAAGATGGTCTACTCACCGCTCTTC
>Ga0255054_10000976_pt1 | contig 16658 bp, 14 predicted proteins | sample JV7_2_23_MG_FD_188634 | JGI IMG/M metagenome (GOLD analysis project Ga0255054, IMG submission 188634) | Seawater microbial communities from Jervis Inlet, British Columbia, Canada - JV7_2_23 | ecosystem: Environmental > Aquatic > Marine > Inlet | place: Canada: British Columbia | collected...
CTGAGCATTCATATTTTTTCAGTGCATTGCAAATTATTGTATTATCTCAATCCTGAGATATCAACTAAGCAAGCCTTCTCATATCTGAATCTTGATGAACCGACAATCCTTGCAATGGTGTTTGCACTTTCTTATTCAGTTGCAACAGCATTTGTAATTTATATTAGCAATAGAAAGAGTCTTATTTTCACCTATGGATTTATTGATACAATTGGTGTATTACTTTATTATTTTATATCAATTCCAATTCATTTTGGTGCGATTTATTTTGCTCTATATACTGGAATTCTTATAATCTCCACGGTGTTTTTAAATGGACCGGAATACTTAATTGATAAAATCATGGAGATGAAGGAAAAGGGTATTACACAACGAGAAGTTGCTGAGAAGTTAAACATCTCTGAGAGTAAAGTATCTAGAATATTGAAGAGGACGAGAACTTAGATGGCCTGTCTTTGAACTGCAATTCAGAAAAAACACAGTCCGCGTAAATCCGACATAGCATAGACTTAAGATGACGTTCCCAAAAAAAACCGGCATTTATTTATCGTTATAGAATAAGTTGAAAAGTGTGCACCTGCCTTACAAGCAGGGGGTCACTGGTTCGAATCCAGTATCGCCCACGATTGATAATCAAGACCTTATGGCATGTTTGCTTTAAGGTCTTTTTTATTGTGTATACAGTTAAGGATACATTGAATCCGTGTTTCCGGTGGAGTAATGGTAAAGCCAAGTTGAGTCAACATCGCTGCCTGGTTGTAACATACCCATTGATAGATTATCTACGGTTTCCCCAAAATCCTCCCCCAAACAAATGAGGCAAGAAAATTACCACTTTTTATCCCGGTATCCTCCCCTGAAATAAGGCAGTCAAATAAAGGGACGTTTATCTGATCAGAAAACGGGTTGATAATATGCAAAAGTATTGGGAACAGAGAGTCGCAAGTTCGAATCCGCTACCGACTCTTTTATTACAATAAACCCGCTGATATTCAGCGGGTTTTGTTTTCGGGGGGGGGTGGCTTATTGGGTGACAAAAGGAAATGATGATTCTTGAGTATCTGTATTATAAATACTGCTTTATAAAGAATCGGGAGAAATATATTAGTAAAATAAAAATGAAATCCATAAATTTAATATAGAAACAAAGGATCAAATTAGTTTCAGATCTTATAATAACTCCTACAATATCCTTAACCTAAACCAATTACAACCTCATGTCACTTCTTGGAATGATTCAGGGTGTTCCATCAAAATTTACCCAGGGTTTTAGATGGACAATAACTTTTATTACTAAATACTGGATATGGCTATTATTAATCTGTTTCGTTTCAGGAAATGTTTTAATAATAATATTTTTTGAAGATGGAGTTTTTAAAAATATTTCCATTGCTATAATCTCAATTATAATAGGTTTACATGGAATATCTCTCACTGAATTCAGAAAGAATGAAGAAAAGAAGCGACAGATAATTAGTAAGCAACGTGAAATAATTAAAAGATTTAATAGCTATTTCCAGCAAAAGTTAGGGTTAGAATTATCTTTCGGTAATTTAAATTTCGTTGAGGGAGAAAGAAAAATACTAGAGAAAGCATTGAAAAAAATTTTTCCTAGAAGACGCGAAATCAGAAAAGTTAACTCACTGATGCTATGTTATTATTGTAAAAAATGGGATCAAACAAAAGCAGCCGAAGATTATCAACAGATAACAATACAATCCGAAAATATAGGATTAAAGTATGGAGATGAAACACTTGATATTCAAACATTTTTAGATGATTATAATGATTTACTTCATGAAGAGCCAAATGAATTAACTAGCCAACAATTACTAAGAGAATTTGCTGAATACTATTATAAAGATTTGCAATTTTTTGATATTAAGGATGAGCTTAATCAATCTAAAAACCTTCATGAAACTCTTGTGAGTATTATTAGAGAAGGGAAGTTATCAACTTATGGTATTAATCGAGATGTAGTAGATAGACTTCAGAGGGATTTGGCCGCTAGTAACCTTAAGCAAAACACATATTTAATTCTAGGAAATAAAATTCCAGAAAAGCTTAAAAATTATTTTAAATCTTTGCCTGGATTTTCAGGCAGTATATACTATACAAGAAACATCGATGATATTAGTGGGAGATTATTTGGTGGTTATATAGTTAGGCCACCGGATGCTCATAGCCCTGATCAATTTCTTGCAAACATTAAAAGAAAGGTTGGCAGGCATAGAGACCATTTCTTGATTACAATAATTACTCTTGACTTTTTAAATAGCCTTATATATACTATGCCGGCAGATCAAAGCTTTACAACTGAAGGGCTTCAGAATTGTTATGAAGCAATTGATTGGTTTAAAACTGGCTATATTATGGAGGAATCTGCGCTTTGGAACGAAATAGCCAAATCAAATATTAGTGCCAATGAGTTGCTTAGTTTAATACCATTTAATATATTTTGCAGAGGAATACTGACATGTGAACAGACTTTTATGATTCAACATTATAATGATATAAAGGAATCTTTGGCAGTTGATGAACTTAGTGATTGGAGAAATGTTAATCCAGGATTATTAAGGGACAGAGTAATAGGTTTCGGTCAACCGGAATATTCAGAAGACGAATATAATAATACACTCGAGCTAGACAATTTTGCAAACCGAGAAGAAGCAATTAACGTTAGAATCCTAGGTTTGTGCAATTCAATTATAGAAGGTGCCCAATCCTTTCATGAATCGACTAGATACCAAGATTAAGGAATTTATAAATCATTTCTGTCGATTACCTTTAAATGTGGCAAAAAACTTATCTTTTTGCTTTAAATCAGCTGCCATAATTTCTTTGCTCATTTTGTTTTTAATTTCCTCGTAATTACAATTAATTGAATTCTCCATAATAACTGAGCACGCCTCTTCAACACTGTCAAATCCAATAGATATCGAAAATTCAATATTAAGTTCCTCACTGGATATTTCAATGTCATAATAAGTACTTGCAGAGTCCTGACCTGAATCATTCCTGGAAAAAATAAGTTTATGTTCTGGAAGGGAAAGGTATTCACGTAATAATTTAGATTTTTTATGTTTATCCATGATGCGACAATTAGGAAAAACTCAAGAATGGTAATCTAGCCATAGCAGCCTTATTCTGCATGTTTAAATCCTGAGTTACAAGGAATATAGTTGAAGTAGGATGGTCTCTTTGAATCTCGAGAGTAGAAGCTATTATTTTATCATCATTATTGTCTTTATCTAACCAGGATAATGAGTATGCCATATCTGGCTCAGTGGGTATCATCTTAATAGTTATTGATGAGTGTATTATGACCCCTTCTAAAATATTTCCTTGAGTTCGATATCCTTTAAATCTTTTTATAACAGAATTTACTTTCGATACCAGTTCTGTGTTTTGCTTGCGTGTCTTCAGATTATCTAGTTCACTAAGTACCGTTGGCAGAATTATTAGTGAATAAAAATCACCTATACCTAGTCTGGTATAGTCTAAAGGATTAGGAAAGGAAATTAATGAATTTGTGTCCGGGATAATGAATATTTCAGGCGATGTGGATTTCATTAATGAAACTAAATATTGTTCAATTATTGATATTTGATCATTTAGATTAGATTTTGCTAATTCAATTGTACTAGGGACTGTCCAGTCGTCAGAAGATCTCTCAATCCAATTTGAAATATTGGTTAGATTATCATTAATCTTCCTCTGAAGTGATATCGGTGAGCTAGATAGTAAAATACGAAATCCTTGGAGCCAAAGTGAAAACTTCTGTTTTAATATCCTTTGAATTTTTAATTCAATCTCAGAAGAGACATCCCAATAGTAATCAGGGACAATGAATACTAATGATGAGTCAGGATCATTTTGAAACTTTAAAATTCTTGAATTATCAATAAGCTCTATTAGCAAAGATTCAAGTTCCTTAAGATCAGTAATAATATTTGCTATGTATGATTGCATTGACAATCGTTTATAGTTTAAAAAAGTCCAATACTTCAAAAATTCAAGAAATAGAATTTATGACCTACTTGTTCCTTGTATAACATAGAACAAGTAGTCTCATGATGAAACCTTAATTCCATTTAAATCTAAGTTAATCAGCGTTTTACAAAAATTATTCATTATTCGTTCTTTACGAGGATCATTCCTCACGTAATTCGTTGATCTTACAATCAAACTTTTACATCAGTAATAAAGGCCTAATTCTCAAATGATCGTCTTATTATGACTATAGTCCTAATGAATGGCCTTTAATATTCTTTCAGATTGAATAACAACATCCCGCATGAGCAATTTATAGGGTAATTGCTTCAATTTGGAGCTCTTGAAACCTTGATAAATATTTATGAGGGATTCAGCGGTAATTAAGGAAAGGTTCAATTCGTACTCCAGTTCACATTCATTGATAAAATCATCAGTAAATTCCGGAGCTATTAGAAGCGATTTAACAACATTAAGATCATTTTTAGAGGCAAGGTCGCGATATGCTTTTAATTGTCTGTAAACGGAGCTAAACTTGTTGTAACCACTTTCTTTAACCGACTTACATTCTATTACGATCAAATTATTATTATCAAGTTTTAATACTATATCGATTTTGTCCTTTTTCGTGTTTAGCTTTTTTCTTAATTCCTCATCAACATTAAAGCCAAGTTTTGAAAAAATTGTTTTGGTCAGATCTTCAAATTTTACTCCTAATTCTGCATCTGGAAGCGAAATACCATTTTCCTTAAGAAGATTATGATTTCTATAAGCAATATTTTCAAAGTTCTCCAAATAGATATTCTCAGAATCCTTATAATGATCCAAGACATTATTAATCAAATCTCCTCTAGATTTAATATTCATCTTACTAATAAATTCCTTAAGATCATTGATCTCAATTATATCTAGAATATCTTGGGGCTTCAGATTAAAATCAAGAAGGAAACTACTTTTTAGCACATTCTCATCCTGTAAGGCAAATAAGGATTTCACTTGATTGTTAAGCCCGGTAATATGCAATTGCAAGTCATTTAATAATTTTTCATAGCCATCAACTGAGATGCTTACTCTTTCATCCAATTCTAGATTATTGTAATGATCAATAAGATTTGAAACCTTTTCTTCTAAAAGGGTTCCTTTTATAGGAGGGGAGATCTTTAGGGATTTCTCACAAAGATCGTTGAAGTACTTCTTTTTCTCAGTAAGATTAGTGTTCTCTTTAAAAATATCGTTTGTTATCAAAGAAGAAAGGGTAATTCCTCCGGCAATTATTTTTTCAATCTTATCATTTATAGGTAGTTTCCAATCGATATTATGTTTTCTACATACAAAGTTTATTTGGGGTTCGCGAATTTGCCGAAGAACTCTTCTAAAATATTTATCTGCAATTTCTTTTCCTCTAAGATCTCGAAGCAATCCTACAATTTCTTGAGGGATGTAGGCTGTTTGATTTTTCCTGGAATAGAAAAGAACGCCAAAGTTTTTAAGTTCATTAATTAAACTATCAATATCCTTCTTGATAATTGGGAGTACTGAATACTTAATAAGTTTTATTTCTTCCTGAGATAGCTCAAGGCAATTTGATAATGTTAGAAGGATTGATTGCTCATCAGATGTAATTTTTTTCTCCTGGTTATTGACCTCATCATTGCAATAAGCAGTAGTTATACAGGCTCTAAATATGTTATAGTCCCTAAACCTACTTGAGTCAACATCGGGATTATGATTATTAATAAGCTTATTGAAAAATTTTAAGGATTTCTCGAATGAGGCTACCTCTTTCTCATATAATCTAGAAAACCAATCTTGTTTTAATATACATCTTCCATCCCTGGTTAAAATGTCTATTAATATATCCAATTGTGATTCAGAGCGGGTAAGCTCATCATTCAAGTATTCTGTATATTCAGATTTTACAAGATTGAATATCCTAGCGATATTCATGCTGTCAACACTTTTAAGCTCCTTGCTTCCCTCTTCAAGGATGATGTCAATCTCCTTTGAATGTTTTGGAGAATCGCTAATAATACTGTCAATTATTTTAAGGAAAGAATTCTTCTCTAGGGAATTGAGAAGATTAAGAATCTTTTCAAGTTTCATGGGAGTATGTACTAGTTGGTTTAGGGTGTAATACGCTATTAAAGTTATTTAAAATATCCCACTGTATATTGTTTAATCGGAAAAAACACAAAAGGTAGCCGAGGATATTACAAGTTTTTGACTAAATCTATGTGTCAAAATCACTTAATTTGAATAGGAATTTCTGCAACTCCTTCTTAAAGAAACCATACAGAATCTGAGCTCCGGCATCATATCCTTCAATACCAACTTCGGTTTGGCGATGAACCTGAAGGAATCTGGACGGTATTTTTGCACCTTCTATGGTAAGATAATTTAATTCATACCCTAACAGCGGACACCTAGCTTCCTGATACTGGTCGCTTCGTAATTTTGCATTTCCCCTGCGTGTGAGATATTCACGCATTAACAGCTGTGGTTTGAATCCGACCTTCCACGCACCAATGTGTTGATTGGGCACCAATGTGTACCTTGTTCGAGGCGTTTGTATGATCTGCTCAAGAAGCATATTTGCATGAGTCACCATCTTGCCAGTCGCAAAAGGCCAATATGAGCCAACCCCTTCAGATTCCATTCCTTTACCGCCAACTATGCTTGGATTTGCATACCGTCTTGGTGAAACAAGTCTCCAAAGCCAAGCCAACGCAGGTGGGAGTATATGGAACAATCCAATAATACCATAACTGGGATTTTCTTTTGAGCATGGAGGAGTGCGTACCCCAAAACTCCGAACATCTACTGATACGGGTTTACTTATAACATCCGGTACAATATCCCTTGGCAGTATTATCCTAGGATTTGGACATCTTTTACCGGGTTCGTCTTCAATGTGATTCCATATTAATGCAGTGCAATCCGGATTAGACTTAATATTCAGAAACAACAGAGATTTCTTTGGGATTGATGGTTATTTTTTCAAGGAAAGGGTCATCTCCATAATCATTAACGCTGTCAACACGAATAAACCAGCCATTCTCAGCATCAAGCACGGTTAACTTTCCATTATCTTTTTGAATAGATGGATGGCATAAGGCCATATCGTCGGCAACAGGATTAAAAGAGCAAAACAGGGGCAGGTTGATTAACCTTTTTTCTTCTGTTAGAATATTTTGTCCAATTAGTACCTGTCCTTCCAGCTCCCTTACAATATGTTGCAGCATTTCGCTTTTTCCACCACCGCTTGCCCCTTCATGCATAAACGTTATTGAATTATCATATGGGCTTACTACCCGTACTGTGGAGCAATGTGCAGTGATCCATCCTTCTTTTTCGCCCTTGGTCAATAAAGCTCCATACAAGCCTTTTTTAGCGCTCGGTCCCGGATAAAGGTTATATGAAAATATCTCGTGAAGATTTTCTGAACGATTATGAACAACAATCTGTTTCCCTTTAAAATGCGTGTGACGAAATGTAGGGGCAACATATACAACAGAATCAGTTTTAAAATTCTCAGGTAAATCATTGACCGGGATAATGCTTTGTAACATTGATAATCCCATTGCAAAAAAGCCCGCATTTGCTGGGACAATGGCAATTCCTCCTATGCCAATTTTATCCCTTCCAGCAAAATAGAAAAAGACAGCCAACTCCTGATCCAATAGCCAACTAAGGGTTTCTGTTTTAAGGAATTGAAAATTATATCCAAATTGATCTTTAAACCTCATTTTATCACTAGGTAGGTCATCTGCAATAGACATGGTACCCGGATCGCGCCGGCGCATATATGGTTCTGTATAATTGACATAAATACCATTAGTTACTTTGTGAACTATTGCTTCGGTATATTCTCCTTTTTCAGGTAAGTCGTACTTAACCTCAAATGTGTTTCTGTTTTCACCTCCAACAGCAGCTATTGCTAATTGCTCAACAGAATCAAAAACTGTAAGATTTTGGCAACTTTTAAGCAACATATTAACATCTTGAGGTAAAGCAATATTTTTCTTTCCCAGTACTTGAAATATATCTTTCATTTTTCATATAATTTTATTCAAAGTGCTAACAATACAATTTTAAGCATCCAATATACTTTCAGATATTCTAAATCGTCAATTTGTCCACTTTGATGTTTTTCCATGTCCAGTCAATTCAGTAAGTGGTTCACGCCAGCAAATATCCCACATCAACATTTGAAGGATTATCTTCAATACTATTTGCTCCAGCTGTGTATAAATTATGTAATACAGCAGCTCTTCTTAAAAATGTCAATTTGGTTTTGAGGAATAATTATCTTCGTTTGACTCATATAATAGTGAATTGCACAAATTTCAATGTCGTTTCATTAAGTAATTTCAAGAGGGTAATAGTTTACTTCCTTCTACCCATATTTAAAACCTATTAAACAACCGGATTGATTTGTGATACTAAAAGAAGAAATACCTTCTGCAAAACAATTAAATCTTGACATGTGATTAATACCGATTAATCCTATTCTTTTTAGGATTTTCCCTATAATAAACCATTTTTTCTCAGAGTAAGTTTGTATCGAACACTACATATTCTCCAAGAGGCTACTAAATCATGGCAACGAATAATCTAATACTTACCGATTTTTGCGAAGGCATCGAATGCTATGTTTGCTACTAATTTATTCACTTGCTAATAGTAAATTAGAAACTAATCAAATCTTATGAGCAGATAAATTCACGTAAGGAATCCAAAATGAAAACAATATATTTAATACCTGTTATTGCCATTGCCGTCTCAGTAGTATTTATGGTTGGATGTAAGAGCCAAGAAATGGTAAGAGAAGAAGAAAATAAGGCCTTGATACGGGATGAATTTGAGGAGGTCTGGAATCAGGGGAAACTTGATGTAATAGACGATATTTACGCCACCGACTTTATAAAACACATTTTTGCCAGGCCTGACGTACATGGTCCTGAGGAATTAAAAGTAAGTGCTACTATGTTTCTCACTGCCTTTCCTGATGCTCAATTCAGGATTGATGATCAGATCGCAGAAGGAGATATGGTGGTAAATCGCTGGACAGGGAGCGGCACACACAAAGGTGAACTGATGGGCATTTCTCCTTCGGGCTTGCAGGTAACATGGACAGGAATCTCAATCTACAAATTCGACGAGGGTAAGATAGTGGAAATCTGGGTCAACTCAGGCTTATTGGGCCTTTTGCTGCAGCTCGACTCCCTTCCTCCCAGGCATTCTGAGGCCTACATTTCTGCTAAGGGAGGTAAGGATAACAGGTTAAAGTTGACTAAAGAAATTCCGCTAAACTAGGTGGTTACAATTGATTATAGAGTTTATACTATATAAAAGTTATTACCTTTTGTTAAGGAAAATTAAAAAAACAAGTTAATCAAATATTAATCACGACATCTGAACCGCAAAAGTTAAGCAAAATTATTAAGGAGGATCATTAGTGTCCGATTATGGACACTAATGAAAGATTATAAGTATATTGGGAATAACTAAAATTAGAAACATCCAAGAAGTTCCTCTATCAACATTAAATGAATAAGAAAAAAAATCTTCGGATAAAAAGTAAAGTCATCCTTGTTGTACTGAGTTTCAGTCTATTTTCATTTGGTGGTTTGCTATTCACATTTATTAAAAGCTCCAGAATGGATGTGGAACACGTTGAGATCACGGAGATTACTGAAAAAGTACAAATTGATGTTCTTTTATCTACGATTGCATTGGATGAATTTTACTTATATGGTGATACCTTGTTTGTAAGCAATATTTCCAGCAATTTCAAAAATGCGGAAGATCACCTCTCATCAATTAACACTAAGATTAGAAGCCATAATCATAGAAAAAATAGCCGCAGCAGGGATAAATTCATTCAAAAACTAATTGAGATCAGGGATCAAATTGAAAATTTGGAAAGTTTGACAACTAGGGAAATGCTGATGAATTCAAGGGATGACAAGACTGCTATTAGCCAGGCCTATTATAATTTTAACAAAAGTTTTGGTGAGTTTGAAGCTGAGTTACATAATTATATTATTCGGAGTAATACAATTTTTAAAAAAGAACTGCAAATCCTATTAATTTCTTTTTTTCTGATTCTCCTGCTTTGTATCTTCATCATATTAAAACTGATAAATGCAATGATCCGGGCAGATTTACAAATTATTCAAAAAACCATTGAAATAGAGCAGAAGGAGCGACAGCGGATAGCCATGGACCTTCATGATGGAATGGGATCCTTATTATCCAGTATTGGGCTATATATTAAGCTATTGCAGGTTGAAAAATTTGTAAATACGGGAATTGTCACAAAAATGAATCAACTCAGAGAACTCTCAGATCAGGCCTATAATAGCTTTGAGGAAGTAATCGACAACCTTAATCCCGCCCAACTCAATAAATATGGCCTCGTCAAATCACTGGAAGACTTACTCAATAATATTAATAATGCCGGTAAGGTTCATTTCAGGCTTCAAATTGAAGATTTAAATTATCGTCTTTCGCCTAGTACTGAAGTAATATTGTACAGAATTTGCAATGAATTAATAAATAATACCCTCAAGCATTCCGGTGCAAAAACAGCCAATATAATTCTCTCAAATAATAGGAAAAAGACAAGCTTCTATTATACAGATGATGGAATTGGATTTAATCCGGCCATTGACTATTATTATAATGGAGGAAAAACCGGACTCAAGAACCTGGCAAACAGGGTTGAATCATTGGGAGGTACCTATAGCATTAAGAGCGATCCTGATCAGGGAGTTGATATTCATATTCAGTTCAATACAATCTAATATGGAACATCAATCCATGACCATAAGAAAAATTACAATCCTCATCGTGGATGATCACAAAATATTTCGGGAGGGATTGAAACTCTTATTCAGTAACTTTTCTTTTGTTGAAGTGATAGGTGAAGCAGCCGATGGGAAAGAATTCCTGGATTTAATGGAAAAGCAATATCCAGATATAGTATTTATGGATATAAGTATGCCTTTTATGGATGGCATCGAAGCTACGGAACAAATCCTTATGAAGTATCCTGACATGAAGATTATCGTACTTACAACGTATAAGGATGATGAATATATTGAACGAATGCTCCTTGCAGGAGTAGAAGGTTACATGTTAAAGAATTCTGAATTATCAGACTTTGAAAATGCAATTAATAAAGTGTACAAAGGAGGAAATTTTTTTTCTGAGGAAATTTTAGCTTACCTCATGAAAAACATAAATAAATTAAAACAGCGTGAAACTGTCAGAAAAGAGCGAGCAAATTTTACTTCTAGAGAGATGCAAATTCTTGAGTTGATATGCCAGGGTCATAACAACAAACAAATTGGGGAAATTACTTTTTTAAGCCCCAAAACAATTGAAAAATATAAGAGCAATCTTTGTCAGAAAACGAATGTTTTAAATACTATAAACCTAATTGTTTATGCTTATAAGCATCAATTAGTGGATTTTTAATCTCTTGTTCTCCACAAATAAAATCTAATGGAGAATAACAATAACTAATCTCCAATATTTTCACTTATCCTTTTCCTATCATCCTAGTCCATAACCATTGTCTGATTCAGTTCTCAAAAAGACATACAGCAAGGATATTGGGTTCATCCCGATAAATAACTATTATCGATCATTCTTGTTTTTTTAGGTTTATCCTCCTGTTTTTTAGGGTTTACCCTATATGAAGCCATTTTTCCCCAGGGTAAGTTTGTAATGACCTATGCATATACTCCAAGAGACAAATAATTATCAATATGAAAATGTAAAGTATGAAAGATAGTGCTTATAATTTTTCTACGACCATGAAAAAAATTGCGATTATTCTTATTGTCCTTTTTATTGGTTTTGTCTTATGGAAATCAAAAAAATCAGGTCACCATTTTACTTCCACGACAGATAATTTGAAACAGTTCGAATTAGTAGAGGCATGGAAAACGGATACTCTTCTCATGATGCCTGAATGTGTGATTTATGATAATAACAGGGATGTTCTCTATGTATCTAATCAAAACAATAAATCCAGCTTCAAAGGCGGAAATGGATTTATTTCCCGCCTGAGCACATCCGGAGAGATCCTAGATCTGGAATGGGTAGCTGATATGAATTCACCTAAAGGGCTCGCCCTCAGGGATGAAAAACTCTATGTTAGCGATGTGGATGAAGTGATCGTCATTGATATTGAAAGCAGTGAAATCACCGAAAGGATCCATATTGAAGGAAGTGTGATGATCAATGATCTGGCATTTGACGGGGATGGAAATCTATATATATCAGATTCTGGCGATAATAGCATATTCCTTTACAGCAAGGGCAAGGTAAACAAGTGGATTGAGGGATTAAATACCCCGAATGGTTTACTGATCGACGGAGATAAACTGTTACTGGTATCCATGGGAAGCGAGGATCTTGTTTCCATTGACCTGGCAAGCAAGGAGATCAATATAATCACTGAAGGCGTCAGCAGGGGTGATGGGGTCGCCAGGATTGGTATTCCCAGTCATTATCTGGTGAGGAATCGGCTCGGAGAGGTTTTTATGGTATATCCTGACGGAAGTAAAACAAGCCTACTGGATACAAAAGGAGCCGATATCGGTTCCGCCGATATTGAATTCATTCCGGAGTTGGATCTGTTGCTGATACCAATACTATTCAGCAATCATGTAATGGCCTATAAGTTGGGTGAAATGGAGTCGCGGTCTTTTTTTAATTTTTTGCTTCTCAAATTATTTTTTATGCAATGACGAAAAGAATTTTAATCCTAACAGATTTTTCAGGAGGAACCTGGGACGCAGTGTGTTTTGCCATGAAATTTTTAAGAAATGGAAAAACAACCCTAAATCTTCTGAAAACCTATCAAAAGCCTGAAGTGAGGCAATCTATGATTCGGGACATAATCCCCCTATTAAAAGAGAGTTCACTTAATGAGCTTAAAGAATTAAGAAGAAAAATATTGAAAAAGTTTAAAATTCCAAAAAGGAAGGTAAAGTCATTATCAATCGAGGGAAACCTTGTTTCTCTCCTTCAAAATCAATTGAACACCAATGATATAGACAGTGTCGTGGTTGGTCTTCATAATTCAATCCCCCATACCGGGTTTTTAATCAGGCGTAAAATTTCCAGGATAATAAAATGCAGTTCTCATCCTTTGTTTATTTTGCCATACAGGTTTTCGGATTCAGAATTCCAAAATATTGTTTTCGTAACAAATCCATACAACCAACCCTCAGAGAAGGTCTTGGATAAACTAAGATATCTTGAGAGCAAAGTAGGATCAGGAATTCATATTCTATTTATTTCTCAGGATGATAACCATGATATTCCAAAGAGCATTAAATCTAACATTATTGAACACTTTTCAGGAATCAAGGTAACCACAGATTCCTTGCATAATGCGTCAATGAATCCTGACCAAAATTTTCTGGATATGGCGAGCTGCAATCTGGTTGTTATTGAAAAAATTAATTATCTGAGATTCCGAAAAAATATCACAAAACATCTCAGTTTAACTCTTGACTGCCGGATTGGACATCCAGTACTGCTAATTGTAACCAAATAATTTAATTAAGTGATTAAGCCAAGGATAGATAAAATTTTGGTCCCAATTGCGATTACCAAGGATGGGGAAATTGCCATAAACCAGGCCGTGTATTTCCATCAGGTATTTTCGTCAAGAATCACTTTAGTACATATTGTTCCATCAACTCACATAATAAAGCGAATATTTAAAAATAAGGAGTTTCAAATAGGAAGAAAAAGAAGACAAAAAAAAATAACTCGGTATGTGAAAAGATTTTTTAAAGGAACTATTCCAGATTATATTGATCTGAAGATCACAACAGGAAAATTAGTCCCCACAATACTAAAAGTTGCAGATAAACAGAATTTTGACCTGATAATAATAAAAAAAAGTATCAGAAATACTGGCATTTTCTACAACCTCAGAAAGCACAATACAGATCGAATTATCGGAGCATCGCCATGCCCTGTGTTAACCATAAAAGAGACTTGGACCCAAATGGGTATAAGAGAAATCTTACTACCACTTGATATTGGTAAGCAGATCAGAACGAAGGTCTTTTGGGCCATAGAACTTGCCCTGAAATTTAAAGCCAAAATTCGAATAGTCTCAGTACTGAGGTTAAATCTTGAAATCAAGGAAAGTTACACATACAAGAGATGTGAAAAACTTGAGAGATGGATTAAGGGTCATGGTATAGAATGTGATATAAAAATTCTAAAATCAAAAGAACATAATATACTTGGTGCTGTTCAATTATTTTCATTGGAGGAGTGTCCCGATCTCACTATTATTATGACACACCAGGAATCAGCCATAAATGAATACCATATAGGAAGGTTTGCTTCTGAAATTATACATAACTGTCCCACACCAGTATTAAGCATCGTGCCTGGACGTGATAACGTTTTTTCAGCGATGCTTGACTTCCTTAAAATCAAATAATTAAATACAAAAACCAACGAAAGGCAATTTAATATGACATCAAAGATTCAGGAATTGACAGAAAAAATCTATCAGGAAGGAGTTGATAAAGCCCAAAATCAGGCACAAATTCTTCTTAAAGAAGCTGAAGAGAAGGCAGCTGGATTAATCAATGATGCTCAGCAAAAAGCGGATCATATTATTCAGGAAGCAGAGAAAAAGTCCCAGGAGATCTACCGCGACTTAAAGGAAGAATTACAGTCAATATCCAGTCAGGCGATTGCTATAACGAAACAAAGAATCACTGACAGCATTGTGTTAGACTCTTCAAAGAAAATAACGAAAGTATTATTAGATGATAAACATTTCCTAAGGGCATTGGTTTTGGAACTTGTCAATAAGTGGGACATGGGAAAAGGGCCTATCGACGATTTATCACTTTTACTTTCGGAAAAGCAAATGAGAGAGATGGATGGACTTCTTAAATCAGCGACGCTGCAGTCTTTAAAAGATAAGAACCAAATACGATTTGATCCATCAATAAAAAAGGGATTTAGAATAATCTCAAATAAAGAAGGATTTATTGTTTCATTTAGCGACGAGGACCTTGAAACTTTCTTTAAAAAATTCATGAAACCCAAAACCCAGAATTACTTATTTTCTCCTGATGAAAATGCATAAGTATTATTGTCAAATTGCGTCCTTACCCGAACTTTCGTTTGATCCAGTAAATAAATCTGTTGGACTCAGGGACTTTCTAAATGAGATAGTACCATACTTGCATCAAATCCATTTGAACTGGTTAAATATGTTGATCATGAAGGAAGGACATAAATCCATATTAGAATATTTCAAAAACGAGTCTTTAAATGATGAATCTACATTACTGTACAGTTTGGATTGGTTTGATCCGGAATCCGAAAAATTCAATATGTTACCGTCTTACTTGCAAAGGTTCTCCGCTAAATTCTGGCAAAAAAGAACTGAACCAGTAATTATTGAAATCGGTTTACTTGATGAATATTATCAGTACTTGAACCAGTCAGGTAATGGATTCATTGAAAAATGGGCGGATTTTGAATTGAATCTAAGAAACTACCTCACGGCAAAAAAATGTGAAGAATTTTCAATTTCCAAACAAACCCAACTGGTTGGAAGTGGTGATTTTGTGGAAAGGCTTGTTGAATTTCAGACATTACATAAAGAAATTCAAGTAGAGTGGCCATTGGCTGGGGTCATTGATAAAATCTTCGAAAATGACAATTTATTACACCGAGAGATTGCAATTGATCAGCTGAAATGGAGATTAATTGATGAAATGAACCTTTTTAATTATTTCTCATTTGAGATAATCCTTGGATATACACTTAAACTGTTAATTCTTGATAGATGGAATAGAGTTTACCAATCAGAGGAAATTACCTCTTTTAAAGAAATATGCGAAATTATTTGGACAAATGAAATTGAAAAGAATCCAATATTAAATTACAATGAGTAAAAATTCTTATACCTGCACAGGAGAGATTACTGCTATAATTGCAAATATGGTTACGGTCAAGGCTGATGGCCCCATAAGACAAAATGAAATATGCTATTATTCTCATAATGGAACAAATATTATGGGCGAGGTCATCAGGACGGATGGGAATTATGCATATACTCAAGTATTTGAGAGCACACGTGGATTTAAAGTAGGAATGACAACCCATTTCACCGGTAACATGCTTGAGGTATATCTTGGCCCCGGCCTGCTTACAAAGAATTTTGATGGACTGCAAAATGATCTTAATAAGATGGAAGGGATTTTTCTGGAAAGAGGAGCCAGAACATATCCATTAGATGCTGAAAAAATATGGACCTTCAAACCAAATGCCCAGCTAGGAGATCAGGTGTTGGCAGGAGACTGGCTTGGCGAAGTGGATGAGCATGGTTTTGCCCACAAGATTATGGTGCCCTTTAAATTGGAAGGGACACTCAAAGTCATAGAGGTAGCACAGGCCAATGATTATTGCATTAATGATACAATTGCAACACTATCCAATGAAGCTGGTGAGATTATTAAAGTTACAATGGTTCAGACCTGGCCGGTTAGATTACCCATTAAAAACTATCTTAAAAAACTGCGCCCATCCAAATTATTTGAAACAGGGATCCGTGTTATTGATACACTGAATCCTATCCTTGAGGGGGGGACGGGTTT
>Ga0255054_10000978_pt1 | contig 16645 bp, 17 predicted proteins | sample JV7_2_23_MG_FD_188634 | JGI IMG/M metagenome (GOLD analysis project Ga0255054, IMG submission 188634) | Seawater microbial communities from Jervis Inlet, British Columbia, Canada - JV7_2_23 | ecosystem: Environmental > Aquatic > Marine > Inlet | place: Canada: British Columbia | collected...
TCGCGAGGCGCAGGCCCACCTGCGCCTGCCAGTAGCGGGCCTCCGGGTCGGTCGTGTCCGCCTTAGCGGCGCGCTCGAGGTAGTCCCATGCCTTCCAGCGGCCGATAACCGGCCACTCGAGGTGCACGCGACCCAGCAGCGTGAGCGCGCGCGCATCCTCCCGGTTTCTGCGCACCGCGCGCTCGAGCTGACGCCGGGCCTCGCCCAGCTCTCCCTCGACGAGCAGCGACTCCGCCCGGGCATAGAGCGACGTGTCCTGAACCGGAGCCGCCGTAGCGAGAACGAGGAGGAGAGCGCCGCCGACCATGCCCGCTGCTAGCGCAGGTCCACGTCGCCGAGGGTGGAGTGCTCCTCGCGACCCGCGACACGATCCCGGACGGTCATCGTGATCTGATAGCTACCCCGCGGCACGTCGCCGGGCGCGAGCACGATGCGCTCGAGAATGGTCGGGTTGGAAGGTGCTTGGCGGTCGAATGCTATGCGGACCGTCTCGCCGCCGGCCTGCGGGACGAAAGCGTACTCGACCTCGTATTGGGCCAGTCCGGCGGCGTCGGCGGGGAGGTCGTAGATCTCCGAGTAGAGCGCGAGCGGCACGCCTGCCGGTATGCGGCGGGTGCCGGGCATCGCCGCCGCCACTTCGTCGCGTCCGAAGCCGGTGTCGCTGGCGGCCCCAATGAGAATGCTCGACACCGTGAGCCGGTCACGCCACAGGTTGGTGATCTCGATTTCCGCACGCAGCCTGCCCAGCCGCTCCCTCGCTTGGACGTCCACGCCCAGGCGAAGCGCACCCGCGCCGGCGCGGAACACGAACGGGCTGACGCCGGCAACGCGGTCCAGCTCGACCCAGTCGAGGTTCCACAGCGCGGCCGCCCCCGAGTCCGGCGTCGCTCCCACGTACACGATGTGGTCGCCGGTCGCCGGGCCGCGGAACGTCGCCACCCAGGCGTACACGTCGAGCGACGCCTCGATCGACGTAGTGTCGCGCTCGAGCAGCTCGACGCTGTAGCGCACCTGGGGCCGAGTGGTGGGAAACACGACCATGTCACCACCGAGCGACGTGCCTGCGCCGCTCGCGGTAGCCGCGGTTGCGCGCGCGAACACCGCGACCATCGGGTCGCCGGCCACCTCGTAGTACCATGCCTCGACCTGCCCGCCGTCCATGACGTAGCGGCGCAAGGGCTCGCCGAAGCGCAGGTAGATGAGACCGCGTCCGTCGAATCCGTAGCGTCGGTAGCGTGACACCGAATCCGGTTCCGGCAACGCGCGCACATCGGTACCCACGCCCGCGGCCTGGAGGTCGGCTTCCAGCCGGGCGTTCATCTGCGGCATGATTCCGGGAACGCCAAGCGACTGCACCATTGCGAACACGGTCGGGGAAATGTTGGCAACCATGTTGCGTCGCCCCGGCGAGCGATGGAACGCGGACTGCGGATGGAGCAGCCGGTAGTGACGCCGCGCTCGCTTTAGCCGGGCGAAATGCTCGGCGACGCGATCGTTGCCCGCGGTGATCAGGTACGGCTCGCGCTGCGCCCAGAACTTGCCGTAGAAGGCCTCCCACTCGTCCGGAGACGCCGCCGCCCAGGCCCTGTCCTCTTCGGGCGACGCTATCGTTTCGACCTGGCGCCACATGATGCCGAGCGAGTCGGTCGCCGCGGCGCCCACCGCCGCTGCGTAGTGCGCCAGCCCCGTTGCGGTGTCGCCGGCCTCCAACGCGCTCTGCGCCATGAGCGCCCAGACGGCGGCGTTGAGGTCACCCGCTTCCACTCGCGCTGCCAGGAGGCGATCCGCCTCGTCATACTTGCCCAGTTCGATCAGGAGTTGTGCGCGGCGCAGATCTGCAGTTGGATTTCCCGGGTGACGCGCCAGGATCGTTACGGCCTGCTCGAGCTCGTCCTTCCCGTGATACGTGTAGCGCCAGAGCTGCCAGGTGTCGCGGTACGAGGGATCGAGATTCCAGATGCGGTACAGCCCGTCACGGATCGCCCACTCGCCGTCCTTCCCGCCGGCCGCGAGCCCAGCCTGCGCCTGCAGGTAGGCGATCTCCGGGTCGTCCGGGCTGAGCTCCCAAGCCTCCTCGAACAAGTCCCACGCTGCCCAGGTCCAGTCGCTCTGCCCCGCCTCTTCGAGTTGCACCCGGCCGAGAAGCACCAGCGCCCGAACGTTGCTCCGGTCTCGCTCCAGCGCGGGCTGCAACAGGGCGCGCGCCCCGCTGAGATCTCCGGCCACGAGCAGCGACTCCGCCCGGGCATACGAGGTGGTGTCCTGCCCGGGCGGTGCTGCGGCAAGCGTGAGTGCGAGGAGGGCTCCAGCTATCCCATGGCGCGTTCCAGCGCGGCCGCCTGCTGTGGCAGGAAGCCGTAGAGGATGACGACCGCGGCATCCTGGCGAACCGAGATCAGCGACATCATTCCTCGTCGTCGCGGAGCTCTCGGCTCACCTCGTCGAGGAGCTTGCGCTCCTGGTGCGTGAGGGACTCGAGTCCACTTCTGGAGATCTTGTCGAGCACGCGGTCGAGTTCGTCCTGCTTGGATTGCTCCTCGTCCTCCTGCAGCGGGCCTGCGGCGGACGCGGCAGCGGGAGACGCCGCCGCGCGCGGCTCGCGCACACGGCGCTGTGGCACGACATGGGCTATCCGGGGGGTCCTCAGCGCAGCCTGCGCGCGGCGCATGATGGCCTCTTCGCTCTTCAGGTAGATGAACCCGAAGAGAAACCCGCCCAGGTGCGCGAGGTGCGCCACCCCATCCTGCGCGTCGGCGATCGCGAGCACCAGGTTGATCGTGGCGAGGAATACTACCAGCCACTTCGCCTTGATGGGAAGCGGCAGGGGAAAGATGTAGATCGGTGCGTCGGGCCAGGCCATGGCGTACGCGAGCGACACGCCGAATACCGCCGCAGATGCGCCCACGAACGGTGCAACCGGAGTGAAGAGGGAGAGCGCAAACGAGAACGCCGCGCCGCCCAATCCGCAAATCAGGTAATACAGCGCGAATGTGCCGCCGCCCATACGCTCCTCGACCGGCGGCCCGAATATGAACAGCATCAGCATGTTGAACGCGAGGTGCAGGAACCCCGCGTGCACGAACATGTAGCTGACGAACCCCCACCAATGGCGGCCGGCGTCGGCCGGACTGAAGGAGAAGAACTCGTTGAACCACGGCCCCGTGAACACGGTGATGGTCAGGATCCAGACCACCGTGTTCGCGATGATCAGCCCCCGTACCCAGGGGGTGAGCGAGAACGACGTTTGGGACCGCATATCCACCTAATCTAGGCTTCAGGCGTGGGCTTTGTTCCGGCCTCCTGCCGGGACAGCGCCAGGCGGCAGATTTGGTCGCACAATTCCTCGAAGGGGATGCCTACTGCGGCTGCCGATTGGGGCAGGAGACTGGTCGCCGTGAGGCCGGGCAGCGTGTTGGCCTCCAGCACGTAGGGACTGTCGTCGGCGCCGATCCGGAAGTCGACGCGGGAGAAGTCGCGCAGCCTCAGCGCGCGGTGGCTGGCCAATCCGATGCGGCGCAGCTCGTCGGCGAGCGCATCCGGGATGTCCGCCGGGAAGATCTCCTGCGTCATTCCCGGCGTGTACTTGCACTCGTAGTCGAATATCTCGTGACTGGGAATGATCTCTCCCACCGCGAGCGCCTCGTCACCCAGGATTCCGACGGTGTACTCCGGACCGGTTGCGTAGGCCTCGAGCATGACGTCGTCATCGTAGACGCGAGCCTCCTGGACGGCTGCGTCGAGCTCGGCGATGTTCCGCACCACCGTGACCCCAACGCTGGAACCCACTCTGGACGGCTTTACGATGAGCGGCAGTCCCAGCGCTGCGACCGCGTCGGACGACGCGGGCCACATCTCCCACGGTGCGGTCGGGATGCCGGCGTCGCGGAACAGTCGCTTGGCCTCGTTCTTGTCCATCGCGAGGGAGCTGCCCACCGGGTCGCTGCCTGCGTACGTCAGCCCCGCGGCCTCGAGCAGGCCCTGCATCTCGCCGCCCTCTCCCTGGCGGCCGTGCAGCACTACGAAAACGACGTCGGCTGCTGCGATGGGTTCGAGCGCGATCAGCTCCGCACCGAGCTCGCGCGCGGCCAGCGCGGCGAGCTGATCCAGCGTGGGCGGCGTCCGGCCGACCGGTGCGAGGCGGCGCTGTTCCTCTTGCAGCGACAGCACACCGTCCACGGTGTCCACCACCGTCACGTCGTAGGCGCGGGCGCGCAGCGCCGCGACCACCTGCCCGGCGCCCGCCAGGGCGACGTCGCGCTCCGGCGTGGAACCGCCGGTCAGCACGGCGACGCGGGTCACGGCCTGTATTCCACTCGGTACTGTGGCGTCTCCCAGATCTCCACGGCGTCGACGCGTGCCGCGGGCGCCGCGGCCGCGAGGCGGTCGCTCGTGCGCTCGCAGACTACTACGGCGAGGCGCTCGGCCGTGGGCGGGGAGTCGCCGAACGGCTCAAGGTCGTTGAGGTATGCGTGATCGAATTCGCTCACCGCATCACGCACGGCCTCCTCCACCACGCGGAAGTCCACGGCCATCCAGCCCTCGTCCAGCGCGTCGGCCTCGACGCGCACGGTAACGCGCACGCGCCAGTTGTGGCCGTGCATGCGCTCACACTTCTCGACTCCGGGCAGCGTGTGCGCCGCGGCGAAGGCGGCCTCGGCGGAAAGCAGATAGTGCGCCAAGTCAGCGAATCCCGGCCATGTGATGCAGCACGTCGTAGCGGCTCACGATCCCGGCGAGCTTGCCCTGACGCCGCACGAGCACCGCGGGCGTCTCGCGCGAGAGCAGCTCGGAGACCCTGTCGAGAGGCGAATCCGCGTCCACTACCGGGTAGGGCTGCTCCATGATGTCGCGCACCGGTTGCTCGAGCACCACCGGCTGCGCAATGGCGCGCGCCATGAGGCTGGCCTCGTCCAGCGCCCCGACGCACTCGTCGTTCTCGACGATCGGGAGCTGAGAGATGTCGTAGGTCTGCATCAGGTTTAGCGCCTGCCGCACCGTCTGCGCGGGCGTGACGATGACCAGCTCGGGGGCGCCGTCCGACTTGGCGGCGAGCAAAGTGGAGGCAGTCGCAAGTTCCACCTCGAGCATCTGGTTCTCACGCATCCACTCGTCGTTGTAGAGCTTGGAGAGGTAGCGCTCGCCGGTGTCGGCCAGGATGGCGACCACAAATGCGTCCGGGTCGTTCGCCCGGCGCGCCACGTGCAAAGCGGCCCACACGTGGAGACCGGAGGAGCCGCCGACGAACAGTCCTTCCTCCCGGGTCAGGCGGCGCGCCATCTGGAACGAATCCTTGTCGCTCACTGCGACGAACTCGTCCACCACGTCGTAGTGCAGCGTGCCGGGGATCTTGTCGCCTCCGATCCCCTCCACCTTGTAGGGGTGTCCCTCCCCAATCTGCTGGGTGCGCGAGTACTCGGCGTAGACCGATCCCTCGGGGTCTCCCACGATCACTTGCACCTTGGGATTCTGCTCCTTGAGGTAGCGCCCCGCTCCGGAGAGCGTGCCCCCCGTGCCGGCTCCGCCCACCAGATGGGTGATGCGTCCCTCCGTCTGCTCCCACAGCTCGGGGCCGGTCGAGCGGTAGTGCGCATCGGGGTTCACCTGGTTGTAGAACTGGTTGGCCAGCACCGCGCCTGGTGTCTCCTGGACGATGGCCTTGGCCTTCATGACGTAGTTCTCGGGGTGGTCCGGCGGAACTGCGGTGGGAGTGATGATGACCTTGGCGCCGAACGCCTTGAGCAGCCGCACCTTCTCGGACGACATCTTGTCCGGCATCGTGAAGATGCAGCGGTAGCCCTTCAGGGCCGCTGCGAGCGCGAGCCCGACACCGGTGTTCCCCGACGTCCCCTCGACCACGACGCCGCCGGGCTTGAGCTGGCCGCTCTGCTCCGCGTCCTCGATGATTGCCAGCCCGATGCGGTCCTTCACTGATCCGCCGGGGTTGAAGAACTCCGCCTTGCCGTAGACAGGCGTCTCGAGTCCCACGGTCACCTGGTTCAGCCGTATGAGGGGTGTCCATCCGATCGTATCCAGGACGTTGGCGTACGGCCGCGCGTGGTTCTTGCTCACGATCCACCTCCCGATGGCCCATCCGGCAGCCGGAAATGCACCGGCTGGAGAAACGACGTCGCGACCGGCTGCCCGTCCCGCTGCGCGGGCGCGAAGCGCATTTCAGCCACGCCGGCCAGCGCAGCGGAGTCGAGCGCCGGGTATCCGCTTGCTTCGGCGACCTGCGTGGAGTCGGGTACGACCGCTCCCGTGTCGTCCACGAAGAGACGCAGCACGACAGTGCCTTCCACGCGCTGTTCGTAGAGGGCGCGCGGGTAGCCGATCGGCGACTCGGCGTTCACTACCACCGGCGTCTCGAAGCCGCGCTGCGGCTGGCTCGTCGCTTCGCCGTTGGGTGTCGACTCTTCCGCCGCACAAGCGGCCAGCAGCGCGGCTGCAATCCAGATATGTCGCATTACCGATCCTCGGCGCGTTTCTTGAGCTCGGCGAGGCGGGTGAGCGCCTCGATGGGTGTCAACGTCTCGGGGTCGAGGTCCTGCAACTCCTTGACGACCGGGTGCTCTCCGGCCGCGAACAGCGCAAGCTGGTGCGCATCCGGCACAGGCGGCGGAGCGATGCCCGCCACGCGATGTCCGGACTCCAACAGGGTCAGGATCTCCCACGCCCGCTGCACCACGTCGCGTGGCAGGCCCGCCAGTCGCCCCACGTGTATTCCGTAGGAGCGGTCGGATCCGCCCGGCTGCAGCTTGTGGAGGAACACGATGTCGTCGCCGGACTCCTTGACGGCCACGTTGTAATTGCGTGTGTGCTGCAACTCTTCGGTGAGCTGCGTGAGTTCGTGGTAGTGCGTCGCGAAGATGGTCTTGCAGCCCACGCTGTCGTGCAGATGCTCGGTCACCGCCCATGCGATCGCCACGCCGTCGTAGGTCGCCGTGCCACGTCCTATCTCGTCGAGCAGGATCAGGCTGCAGTCGGTGGCGCCGCGCAGGATGGCGCTGGTCTCGCTCATCTCCACCATGAACGTGGAGTGGCCGCGCCCCAGGGCGTCGCTGGCGCCGACGCGGGTGAACACGCGGTCCACCACGCCGATGCGTGCAGCGTCGGCCGCCACGAAAGAGCCCATCTGCGCCATCAGCACGGCGAGACCGGTCTGGCGTAGCACGGTGGACTTGCCGGCCATGTTGGGACCGGTGAGCAGGATGATGCGCGCGGCGGCGTCGAGATGAACGTCGTTGGGGATGAACTTGCCCGGCGGCAGCATGCGTTCGACCACCGGATGCCTGGAACCCGTGAGCTCGAGCTCCATCCCCGCGTCCACTTCCGGGCGCACGTAGCGCTCGCGCACCGCCGTTTCCGCCAGAGCCGCGAAGACGTCGAGCGTGGCGCTGGTGCGGGCCGCCCCGCGCAGCCGGGCCAGGCGTGAGGCGATCGAATCACACAGGGCGTGCAGCTGGGCGCGCTCCGCTTCGAGCGCGCGCTCCTCCGCGCCCAGCACCCGCGCTTCGTAGTCCTTGAGCTCCGGTGTGACGTAGCGCTCGGCGTTGGTGAGGGTCTGGCGCCGCTCGTAGTTGTCCGGGACCGCGTCCTTGTGCGTCTTGGTGACTTCGATGTAGTAGCCGAAGACCTTGTTGTATCCGATCTTGAGCGACGATATGCCGGTGCGTTCCCGCTCGGTGGCCTGGAGCGCGGCGATGTAGCGCTTGCCTCCGTCGCGCAGCTCGCGGATCTCGTCCAGCTCCGCATCTGCGCCGGGGCGGATACTGTCGGCGTCGCCCAGCGATGCGGGCGGGTCGTCCACCAGCATGCGGGACAGTTCGTCGGTGAGGTCGGCGAGCAGGTCGAACTCCTCTGCGATGCGCTCCAGCTCGGCGCTGCGCTCGCGGGTGGCGAGTCCGTCGAGGGCGCCCTTCAGGTCCGGCAGTCGGGCGAGGGAATCGCGCAGCGCGCCCAGGTCCCGCGGGTTGGCGCGGTGCGCCGCGGCCCTCCCCGCCAGCCGCTCGATGTCGCGCACTCCATCGAGCGCGTCCCACAGGCGCTCGCGGCCCCGTGCATCGTCCACCAGCACCTCGACTGCGTCGAGACGCGCGTTGATGCCATCCACCGTGCGCAGGGGCGCCAGCAGCCACTGCCGGAGCAGGCGCGCCCCCATGGGGGTGACCGTCCGATCCAGCACCTCGAGCAGCGTTCCGCCCTGCTCGCCCGGGCGCATCGGTTCGGTCAGCTCGAGGTTGCGCCGCGTCATCTCGTCCAGCGGCATCGTGGCGCCTACGCGCCGCACCGACGGCGGCGCGAGCTGCGGCAGGCCGCCCGGCTGCAGTTCGCTCGCGTACTTGAGCAGTGCCCCCGCCGCGCCGAGGGCCGGCCGGTCGGAATCGCCGACCCCGAGGCCTTCGAGCCCCCGCAATCCGAAACGCCGCGCAATCTCTTCGGCGGCCTCGTCGGGGTTGAACTCCCACGCTTCACGCTGTGTGACCATGAGCTGGCTGCCCGCGGCTGGCACCTCCCCCCCCTCCGGCACGACGATCTCGCGAGGGTCGAAGCGGGAGAACGCGACCTGGAGGTCATCCACGGCCACGGTCTCCAGGATGAACTCCCCGGTCGACAGATCCAGCGCCGCGAGCCCGACCGGATCGCCGGGGAGGATCGCCACTAGGAAGTTGTTGCATGTGCCGTCCAGCCATTCGTGGGCGAGGATCGCGCCGGGGCTCACCGTCTCGATCACCTCGCGCCGCACCACCCCCTTGGCGTGCTTTGGATCCTCCACCTGCTCGCAAATGGCTACCCGGTAGCCGCGTTCCACGAGGCGCCGCAGGTACCCGTCGGCGGCCTTGACCGGCACGCCCGCCAGCGGGATCTCGGCGGCGGCGCCGCTGTTGCGGCTCGTGAGTGTCAGGCCCAATTCCCGAGCGGCGAGCTTCGCGTCGTCGAGGAACATCTCGTAGAAGTCGCCCATGCGGAAAAACAGAATCGAATCGGCATGGCGCGCCTTGATTGCGCGGTACTGCTGCATCAGCGGGGTCTCGGCCTCCGGAGACGAGCGCTGCCTTCGGCTCACTGCTGCTCCTCGACGACGAACGGACTCCCGCCGAGCCGCTGCCTGAGCTCGGCCACGAGCCGCTGGGCCGCGCTGCGATCGGGAAAGCGCCCCACCCGGACTTTGAAGAGCCCGTCTGCGCCGCGGACCACGTGGGGGTCGTAGCCCGCTGCGTGCAGCTGGCGCATGAGCTCGTCGGCGGCCACCGCGTTCTGTACCGCGGCTACCTGGGCTGCGTACACCGTCTGGGTGCCGGCCGGAGGCTGGGCCGGCAGCACCTGGGCCGAGTCGCCACCGAGCGAGTCGCCCCCCTGTGCGAAGGCGGCGCAGCGCTGCAGTTGGTAGCGGGCCCGCTGGGCCAACTCGACGTTGTCTCCGGCGTCGGCGGCCGCGGCGCTCAGCAGGCGGCACCCGTCGGCTCCGTTCCCTGCCTCGAGCTGCGCGCGGCCGGCCCAGAAGCTCGCCTCGGGCAAGACCTCACTGAAGGGGTAGTCCATCAGCACACGCTGGGCGCTGCGGTATGCCGCGGAGTAGTCGCCGGTGCCGAACGCGATCTGGGCGAGGCGCAGATGCGCCCGGTCCGCCCAGCCGGATCGCGCGTACTCGATGCCGACGCGGCGGAAGTAGAGCGTTGCGCTGTCCACGTCGGCCGCAACCACCCCCGCCGCGTAGAGCAGCTGGGGGTAGAGCGTATCGGTGGGCGATACCTGCGAAAGTCGCGTGCGCACGAACGTCCGCGCGGAGTCACCCTGCCCCTCGGTGGCGAGCCTCACGGCGACGGTGAGGGTCGAATCTCCCTCGACCTCCTCCCAGGGAACCGCTTCCTGCGCGGCCGCCGAGGTTGCGGCCGCGAACACCAGCACTAACAGCAAGAGTCGTTTCACGCCGCAGCCCTCCTGGCGCTCATCACGAGTAGCATGTCGCTCAAGGTCCCGACCTCGTCGCTGATGGTAGTTGATTTCAGGGCCCGGTCGGCGTCGTATGCGCTGCGCAACGCCCGATCGACGTCTGCGGCGGCCCAGTTCCTGGCGGCGGCGGTCCAGCGCGCCGCCTCGCCCTGCCAGCTTCCGAGTCCCGCGGGCCGCGCCTGCTTGATGCGTTGGAGCACGGCCTGTTCGACGCGGCGCGCCGACGTTCCGTTGTCGAGCAGCGCCCGCGCCAGCCGCACGCCAACGAGGGCGGTGCCGAGCCCCGCCACGAGGCGCACGCCGTTCACGCCCGATGTCGAGAGTACGCTCTCCAGCATTCCGATCGCCCGCGGTACGTCCCGCTCCAGCACCGTGCCCACCCAGTCGTGCGCGGTCTCGCCGCGCCGTACGCCCACGAGGCTGGCCACCTCGTCGACGCCCATGGGATGCTCACCCGCGGCGGCAGCCAGCTTCTCGATCTCCATCGCGAGCTGAGACAGCTCTCCGCCGAGCGCCGCCATCAGGTGCGTGAGCGCCTCGGGCTCGAAAGCGAACCCCGAGCGCTCGGCGCGCAGCTTCACCCAGCGGGCGAGCCGCTTTGGATCCAGGCCCCCGATGACGACGTGCGCCGCCTTGCGCGACAGGTCCGCGTGGGGCTTCTGGCCCGCTCCGTGCACCAACACCAGCATCGTGGTGGGCGAGGGGTTGGCGACGTAGCGCTCCAGCACCTTCCAGACGCGCGCGTTCCTGCGCCATTGCTCGAGCATCTTGATCACCACCACGCGCCGCTCGGCCAGCATTGGCGGCGTCTCGACCAGCGCGTGCAGGCTCTCCCCGTCGAGGTCGCCCGCGGAGCGGACGTCCAGGTTGAAGTCGCGGGTCGCCGGGTCCACGGCCTGCTCCAGCATGAGTGAGACGAGCTCGTCCTTCAGCACGTCCTCGTCGCCGGTCAGGTAGTAGACGGGGGCCAGCTCGCCGCGCCGGACCTGACGGTACGCGGAGTCGAAGTCGAGGGAAGCCGCCATATAGGGCGGAAACTACCGACCGGAGGGTGTGGGAGAAAGCCTGCCCGCTAGGGCGACAGCGCTGTGCGTACCCCGAAGGGCGCCTCGCCGGCTCCCGGTGTGCGCAGCGGTCCGTTGTAGGCCGGAACCGAGAGGTGAGCGAAGCTGACGAACGGGGGAGCCGGGTTGGCGACCACGACCGGCCGGGGTTGCTGGACGGGCTGCTGTGCGGCGCGGTTCTCGCCGGGGCCGGTCGTGGCCTCCCACACGAAGAGAGTCGCCGCGGCGATCAGCATCAGGGCCACCATGATTCCGGCGGGAGCCGGAGTGACGGGTTCGTGCAGGGTGAGCGGCGGATGTGCCAGGCGGCTCGCCAGACGGCGCCGTGACAGCCAGGAGGGCTCTAGCTCGCGCAGACTCTTCAGCACCGTGACGCCCCTGGCCACCCTGGCGTGATACTGGGTGCACCGGCGGCAGTCCTGCAGGTGATCGCTCATCTGCTGCCGCAGATCTGCGCCGACCAGGCCGTCGTTCCAGTCGGAATAGCGCTCCAGAAACTCGTGACAGTTCATAGCCACTGCATGGTACAGCGGGACCTTGGAGGATGTTCCCGAAAGACCGGGGGGTGGCGCCTGGGTGGCTAGTCGAGCAGCGGCCCGATGATCTGGGCGAAGCGGTTGCGCGCCCGGTTGAGCCGGCTCTTCACCGTGCCGAGGTTGCAGTCGGTGATCTCGGCAATCTCTTCGTAGGTCTTCCCCTCTAGCTCGCGCAGCACGAACACGACGCGGTGGTGCTCCGGCAGCTGTTTCACCGCCCATTCGACGAGCTCGCGTAGTTGCCGCTTGCGGTAGAGGTCCTCCGGCCGGTAGTGCCTGTCCTCGAACTGGAGCGGCCGGTGGTCGGCCTCCCAGTTCTTCCTGATGGTCTGAAACAGCACGAGCGGGCTGCGGCTGCGGTTCCGCAGTTCGTTCTTGGCCAGGTTGGACGCGATCGTGTAGATCCACGTCGAGAACTTCCTCGTCTGATCGAAACGGTGCAGATGGCGGTGCACGCGGATGAACACTTCCTGCACCAGATCCTCGGAGCGCTCACGGTCGCCGATGGTCCGGTATATGAAGTTGAGCAGCCGCTTCTGGTAGCGGTCCACCAGCACGTCGAACCCCCGCTGCCGCCCCGCCAGGAATGCCGCCACCACGCTCGAATCGTCGAGCGCGCGCAGCTCAAGGGTCTCCGCCCCGTAGGCGGACTTGGGTGTCACCCGTTGCAGGGTGTCAGGTCTAGCGGTCATGTAAGGCTCCCGGGCCACGCCCCAATCGGGAGACCGGCCCTCGTTCTGACGAAAAAGTGCGCTGGAACGCCCTCCTTCTATGCCCCAAGTACCGCACGAATCGTACCGATCCGGGACGCAGTCCCGTCCTTGCGGCGTAATCCGTTGACGATCAATCAGATACGAAGGGCCCGGCGAACCGTCCACCGAGCCCCGTCAGGTTCCGATCCGTCCCCCGTGGGGGACACCGTCCCCTACAAATCGAGTCGGAATCCGGCCACCCAGAGGAGAGCCGCGATGGACTTCGCGTCCACGATCCGCCCGTCGCGGATCATCTCCAGGACCTGGGTGATGGGCAACGGCTTCACCTCTATGAACTCGTCGCCCTCGTGGTTGGGTTCCCCGGCGGTGAGACCGGTGGCCAGATAGAGGTGAATCCGCTCGTCCGTGAAGCCCGGGGTCGTGTAGATCGTGGTGAGGTGCTCCATTTGCTCGGCGCTCGCTCCGGTCTCCTCCAGGAGCTCGCGCCGTGCGCATGCCTCCGGGTCCTCGCCGGGCTCCAGGGTGCCCGCCGGGATCTCCCAGATGACGCCGCCGGTGGCGTGGCGGTACTGCTCCAGGAGGAGGATCGACGGGTCGGGGCTCCCCGGGTCCGACAGGAGCGGGACCACGGCCACGGCCCCTGGATGGCGCACGATCTCCAGCTCGAATTCCCTGCCGTCGGGCGCCCGGAGGGTGTCCAAATCCACCCTCACGATCCGCCCGTCGAAGGCGCGCCGGGAGCCGATGTGCTTGGGTGCGTCGCTGGTCATTGAGGCTTCCCGGGTGGGCTCAGGCCTGCCGGGAGAAGACGACGAGCACTTTCTGGTCGGGCAGGAGGTCGAGGGATTGGTAGGTCCAGCCCCCCCGCGCGCGCTCGTTCAGCAGGTCCGTGATCAGGTCCTCGTCCTCGCGGGACCTTCCCTGCAGCCGCACGATCACCGCTTGGTACTCTGTCATCAAAGCCTCGAGGTCGAAGGAGACCCTTGGTCCGTGGTGTGAATCTAGCGGCTTTTGAGCAGTCCGGGGGACCTTCCCTGGCGGTGGCCGGAGGCGCCTGCTGCCCTGCCCCGTCAGCCCGGTCGGAGGCCTCGGGGCGGGCTGTCGGGCCGGCCTCGGACGCGGCTCGAGCACTCAGTCCGGGTGTCCGGAGAGTGTGACATTCATCACAGGATCGCAGAACAGCGACAACGAGGCCCATCTCCCTGCGGGACTGCGAAGGCGCAGCCGCCGTGACCTGTCGTGGCCACTGTACCGCATGGTGGCGAAACCGCGACGTGAACCCGACGCCTGCCACATTTGGAGGCCAAGTGGCTGAATCAGGCTCGTGGCCGTGCTGATGTCCGGCACAACCGCGCGGTTGGATCCAGGTTGCGCAGATCGGTCGCGTTCCTGTCGCGATCCTGCGCAATTGCTGGAACTGGTCGGCTGCGCACCTGCGTTGCTGCGTTTGCGGCCTGCTGGAACAGCAGTCGTGACGCATGGGCTTGCGAGGCGGTGAGGTTGTCCGTAACCATAGCTCCGGCGCGGCCGCGGGGCGGCGCCGGATGGGCCAGAATCCAAGGCCTCTGGAGGGGCGTGTGCAGACCGGACCGCCGGTGTACAGCATCGCGCGCGTAGTCCGCCTCATCTTCGGCACGGCAACCATAGTGCTGCTGCTGGCGGCGATCCTTGTGCGCAGTGACCCCCGACTGTTCGTGGCGTCGGCTGCCTGCGGCGCGATCTGGTGGGTCTGGGATCTCCTGGTGGAGTACGTGGCGGCCCCCCTGGGGGACTGGGTCGCGAGGCAGCTCCTTGGCGGTGGGATCGGGGCGCTGCCGCCGCAGGTGAGGCCCAATCTGGAGGAGGTGATCCGGCTGTTGGAGAGCCACCTCCAGCGCGGGGCCTCCCGCAAGGTGGACATCAACGCCGCCATCAGGCTCGAGGAGATTTACCGCACCGCGAAGAAGGACCCGGTTCGGGCGCGGGCGGCAATCAGGCTGGCGAAGGAGCGCTATCCTGATGCGCCGGAGCTGGCGCGGTACGATTTGGATGACGACGACGAGGGCTGGCTCGAGCGGCTGGGCAGGGGCGAGCTGCCGGGTGATTGAGAGGAGCCGGGAGCGGAGGGGTAGGGTGGAGGTCGGCGCAGAGGAGCGAGGCGGCAAGTAGGTGGAAAGTTCAACGCATCGTTAACTGGCATACCACGAAAGAATATAATGATACGGTGGTGGCCGAGCGCAGGCTCAGAGTCCACTTTTGCGGGTGTTTGCCCGCTGTCTCTGGGGGTCGGGCGCCGGCGGTTGCCAGCTAACGCCCCAGCCATCTCCCCGCATTGGACCTCATAGGGTATAATTCCCGGCCCCGGGCCAGGTAGCTCAGTTGGTAGAGCAGCGGACTGAAAATCCGCGTGTCGGCGGTTCAACTCCGTCCCTGGCCACTCAACGCGCCGATACCGAATAGGAAAACGGGTCCCCCGCCGGGGACCCGTTTGCGCTCGCGGCCGGACGGGCCCTAGCCCTACGTCTGCGCGATGTCCAGCGACGTCACGTGGAGGTTGAGCCCGTGGTTCACCCTGAGGCCCACGATCCCTTCGGTCGTCACCTCGGAGCGCTGTAGGCTCGCCACCTTCTCGCCGTTCACGAAAAAGTCCACCATGTCCGACCCTACGTCTACGGCGAGCAGGTTCTTGGCCGTGCCCTCCTGCCCCTCGTACTTCACGATCGCCGCGCTCTCGGTCCAGGGATGGATCACACGCGTGCCGCTCCCGGAGCGCTCCTTGATCAGGAACTTCCCGTCCTTGCGGATGAGGAAGTAGGTGTAGGCCTGCGCCGACCCCTCGAGGTCGGAGCCCCCGAGAAAGATGCCGAACGCCTCGTTCCGCTCGATCGGGAAGAGGTGGATGAAGGATTCGACCCGGTACTCCCCGTGCGCCGCACGCGCGGGATCGTACAGGATCGCTGCCGGTCCGGTCGTGATGTGCCAGCCGGGGGGCATCGAGACGAAGTAGATGGCCGAGTCCGGACTGCCGGCCCGGTCGAACCGGACCGTCCAGTCGTCGGGCCGTTGAAACTCATGCTCCTGGGCGTGAAGTGTCGGTGCCAGGAGTGACAGGCTCAGTGCGAGGACAGCTGCGCGCATGGTGATCTCCGCCGGGAAGGCAACAGGAACTGGTTGGGCCCAGGGGCCTATTGTGGAACAATCTACTCCCGTTTGGGGTTGCCCACGAGAGTCCCCCAATCCCTGAAGCAGGAGGTATCAATGCCCCTCTCGCGTCCAATGCAGGCAGTTGCGGGCGTGCTCGTGATCGGCGCTTTAGCCTGTTCGGGCACCCCCACCGGCAGCAACGGCGACAACAACAACACGCAGGTAGCCACCTCACTCTCGATGCCGTCGACTCCCGTCACGCTGAACAGCGTGGGGGACGTCCAGGGTTACACAGCCACCGCAACAGATGCCCAAGGCAACGCGATCACAGATGGGTTCACTTGGACGAGCACTGCTGTCGGCGTAGCGACGGTCACGGGGTCGAGCAATACGGTCTCTGCGACAGCGGCCGGGAACGGGACGACGACGATCCGGGTGGCCCGAGACGGACTCACGGCCGAGGCAATGCTCACGGTGGATCAGCAGACAGTGGGAGTCGTGGTCACGCCCGGGTCGGCCTCGCTTCTCACGACCCTCACGTTGCAGCTCAGCGGCACCGCCCGGGACGCCAACGGGAATCCGGTGCAGGGTGTCACGGTCACCTGGGGCACGGGTGATGGCGGGGTCGCGACGGTGAGTGGCTCCGGCCTGGTCACCGCGCAGGGCGTGGGGATGACCACGATCACGGCATCGGGCGACGGCCAGAGTGGGAACGCGAGCATCACCGTTTCGACGCCGAGCCTCGCAAGCCACGTGCAGCCCATCCTCACCGCCAGCTGCGCCCTCTCGGGATGTCACGCGGGCGTGTCCCCGCAGGAGGGGATGAACCTGAGCGCCGGATTGATGCACTCCAATACCGTGAACGTCCCGTCCAACCAGTCGAGCCTGGATCGTATCGAGCCGGGACTGCCCAACCAGAGCTACCTGGTGCACAAGATCCAGGGCACGCAGGGCACGGTGGGCGGCTCCGGGGCCCAAATGCCATTCGGCGGATCACCGCTGAGCCAGGCCAACATCGACATCATCCGCGCCTGGATTGCCGACGGCGCCAAGAACAACTAGTGCGCCGCCGCCGCCCCCTCGGCGCGGGGCTGCTCGTGATGCTGACGCTGACCGCGGTGCCCACCGCCGCCGCCGAGCCCTACCTGGCGTTGCGCACCGGGCTCAAGTGCGCGCAGTGCCACGTGAACCGCACCGGCGGGGGAGGCCGCAACGACTTCGGCGCCGCCTGGTCGCAGTCAGTGCTGCCAGCCAGGAT
>Ga0255054_10000981_pt1 | contig 16617 bp, 15 predicted proteins | sample JV7_2_23_MG_FD_188634 | JGI IMG/M metagenome (GOLD analysis project Ga0255054, IMG submission 188634) | Seawater microbial communities from Jervis Inlet, British Columbia, Canada - JV7_2_23 | ecosystem: Environmental > Aquatic > Marine > Inlet | place: Canada: British Columbia | collected...
AAGCTCTCGGGCGGACAGCGCCAGCGCCTGGCAATCGCCCGCGCCGTGCTTCAAGATCCGCCGATTCTGATTCTCGACGAGGCGACATCGGCGCTCGATCCCGAGTCGGAGACAATGATCCAACGGGCTCTCGACCGATTTACCCGTGATCGAACGACCCTCGTTATCGCCCACCGTTTGGCGACGATCCGTCGTGCCGACGTCATCGCCGTCCTTGCAGATGGTCGAGTTGCCGAAATGGGAAACCACGACGAACTGGTCGCTGCGGGCGGTCTGTACCGGCGAATGGTCGAGATGCAGGAACTTTCTTGAGAGAAAGAATCTCAAGTATTGACATTCGGAATTTGATATTGGGCTCAGACCCGGTAACCTGAGAGACCGGGAATACAGCAGCAGTACGGAGGCGGAATGGCCCTGATGAGCATGACCGGGTTCGGGCGAGCGCGGGCCGAGCTGTCGGACCGATTCGGCGTATCGGTGGTCGTGCGATCGGTCAACCACCGGTACCTGGACATCCAGGTACGAACCAACCTGCGCGAGGACACGCCTGAGATCGAGGCTGCTGTTCGCTCGGTGATCTCGAAGCGATTTCATCGCGGCAGAGTCACCGCCCAGGTCAACCTCGAACGAATTCTCACTGCGGAGGTGGATGTCGCAGTCAATACCGACGCTGTGCGCGAGGTTCTCGCTCAGCTCTCAAACGTCGCGGTGCCCGAAAAATTCGGTGGCACCGTGGAGCTCGGCGATGTCCTGGCGGTGCCGGGACTGGTCTCGGTGGCTTCGCCGGAGACGATTCTCGAGGAAGATGAAGTGACCGGATTGCGGTCGGTGGCCTCCGAAGCCGTTGCAGAGGCGGTAGTGATGCGGCGTGAGGAGGGGGAACGCCTCGTTCGCCAGATCGAATCGGAGGTTGCAGAGGTGATTGGGTTTGCCGACTGGTTCGAACCGCAGATGCCGGAGTTCCGGCAACACCTTCTCGACCGCGTTAAGGATCGGGTGGAAGGTCTGGTGGGGCCCGAGGTCAAGATTGAACCCGAACGCATCCTTCAGGAGGCGGCGGTGCTGGCGGACCGCGCCGATGTGGCGGAGGAGGTCGTTCGGCTCAGGGCCCATCTCGAGAACTTCTCGGAACGTCTGGCGGCGGGCGGCGTGGTCGGACGCTCCCTCGATTTCCTCTGTCAGGAAATCCACCGTGAGCTCAACACCCTCGGCTCGAAGTGTCGGGAGCTTGGAGTTGCCGATCGGTTGGTGGATGCGAAATCCGCTGCGGAACGGGTTCGCGAACAGGTTCAGAACCTGGAGTAGGCGTACACGCGGTATGATCGGGGGGCAAATGGACTGGGGGGCGGCGCTGTAGTGACTCGTCGACGTGTCCTGCTGCAGACGCGGATTGCCCGCCACATTGCGTTCGCGGTGGTGGTCAGTCTGGTGCTCAGCGCGTTGGTGCTGGTGGTGTTCCGACACCATGCGGTGCGACGGAACATGGAACGGTCCGCTCGCACCTACGCATCCTTGATCAGTGAACCCCTGACCAAGCTTGTGGAGTTCCTCGGCTCTTCCGGCAAGGGTCTCCTCGATCAGCAGGTGGCGCAGCTCCGAGAGCTCAATGATGACCTTGAACGCCTCGAGATAATAAATGTTCGCGGCAAGGTCGTGTTGCGGGCGGAGGGCAACAACGTAGTTCTCTTCGGCGACGGTATCGAGTCACCGGTGGTAACGGATCGTGAGCTGCTTCGAGCCATCTCAGGCCTCGAGGCGACTGCAGTGCAGGTGACCGAAGCTGACGGCAGCGATGCCTACCGCGTGGTCGCGCCGGTGGTCAAACAGTGGGGCGAGCACGTCTACTCGCTCGTGGGAACCTTTACCTACGCCAACGTCGACCGTCAGCTTCGCTCCTCGCTGTGGCTTTCGGCACTGATCCTGGCGATCGGTCTCGGCCTGACCCACTGGGTCTCCGTGACCCTCGCCGGGGGCATCACGCGCGACGTCGACGTTCTGCGGGCCGGGGTGATGCGGATTCAGGAGGGCCGCCTGGAAGAACGCGTTTCCATCGACTCCAGGGACGAGATCGAGGAGCTGGCCGATGCCTTCAACCTGATGGCTGATGAGCTGGTGGCGACTATCCGTCAGCTGCGTGAAGCCAACCGCGAGCTGGAAACCCTCGACCAGACCAAGGCCGATCTGGTCGCCAACGTTTCGCACGAGCTCAAGACGCCCCTCACCGCGCTTCGGGGTTACCTCGAGCTGATGGCGGAGGGCGGTTTGGGGTCGATTTCCGAAGAATCGATCAGGGCGGTTATGGTGTGCCGAAAAAACGTCGAACGGTTGTCATTGCGGGTCGAAGAGCTGGTCCAATTGTCGCGTTTGGATCGTTTCACTTCGCTCGATTCGGCGCGCGAGGAGATCGACCTCAGGTCTATTCTAGAAGGAATCATCGACACCTTCAGGCCTCGGATGGAGGGCGGCGGTATGCACTTCGTGCTGCAGATGCAGCCGGATCTGCAGGCTTTGGAGGCCAACCCCGAACAGATTGAACGGGTATTCCTCAATCTCCTGGACAACGCGGTCAAGTTCACGCCACAGGGCGGAACCGTCCTGGTGTTTGCCGAGGCCTGCGATCACGAGCAACGACAAGGTGTTCTGGTCCGGATCCAGGACAGTGGCGTCGGTATTCCTCCGACCGAGCTGATCCGCATATTCGACCGTTTCTACCAGGTTGATCCGAGCTCCCGGCGCCGATTTGGTGGCATGGGCCTCGGCCTGTCGCTGGTGCGCAGCATCGTCGAGGCCCACCGGGGAGCGGTGTGGGCTGAGAGTGAAGAGGGGACCGGTTCAACGTTTTTCGTGTGGTTGCCATTCGGAGATATCAAACACGACGTAACGAGCCAGGGCGGACCGTCTGTTAGACTCGAAGAGTCTGACGGTGATCGTACAGCTGCGAGGGAGGCTTGATGGCGCGGGTTTTCGTGGTCGATGATGAACCGGATATGGTGGATCTTCTGGCGACGATCCTCAAATCGGACGGCTTCCAGGTAGACACCGACACTGATGGGCGATCAGCCCTGGCCCGGCTGCTGGCCGATCCCCCCGACCTTGTGCTTCTCGACCTGATGATGCCCGATCTCGACGGCATGGAGCTGCTCAAGCTGCTCCGCCTCGATGCAAAAGGGGCGAACGTACCGGTGCTTGTGGTCAGCGCCCGGAGCGGTCACCAGGATCAGCTCGGCACCTTGCAGTTGGGTGCTAACGCATACATCTGTAAACCGTTTTCACCCCGCGAATTGGTGCGTCAGGTCCGGCAGCTTCTCGAGACATCTGAAGCCGAGACGAATGCTTGACTGGCATGTCACTTAACGGCTTCGCCATCTCTGACCCCGTCGAGCTGAAGACGAGGATTCTGCAGTATCGTGCGAGTCTTTTCGATCCCGTTACCAAGCTTCCGACCCTGCCCGTCGTACTCGATCGAATTCGCAGGATGCTTGACGAACGTGGGACTCTGCAGGTCCTCCTGGTGCGGATCGAACACGAGCAGAATCTCGAGCGAATCGTCGGTTGGGAACGATATGACGCCGTGCTGTTCAGCGTCGCTGGTCATCTCAGCGGGTTGCTCGAGGCGGCCGCCGGTTCGGGCAGCCTTCTGTGCCAGGAGAATGTTCGCGGCGACATCTTCCTCGTTATCCTGGCGGATCATCTCGAGGCCGGTCGGCTGCACGATTCCCTGATTGAAGGGATTACCGTCACCCACGAAACCGGAGAGAGCGAAAAGGTGGCAGTGCGCGTTGGCCAGGGAGTGATTAAGATGCGCCCGGCCCTGCGTGTCGAGCGGACCATCTACAACGGCATCCTCGAAGCCCGGCAGGATTTTCACCGTCGCGGCGAGGCTCTCGATCAGGCGCGTCTTGACGAGGTGCGGCAGATCCTTCGAGAGAGTTCAATCCGCACCCTGTTTCAACCCATCGTCCGCATGCCTGGGCGCGAGGTCATCGGCTACGAGGCGCTGAGCCGCGGTCCCGAGGGGTGCTATCTCGAGACCGCCGACAACCTCTTCGGGTTTACCGAGCGGGCGGGGATGCTCGGCGAGGTCGAGTTGCTCTGCGTAGATCGTGCACTCGACAACGCCCGGAAACTTCCAGATGGATCGATTCTCTTCATCAACATGTCGATGCTCGGCCTCGAGTACATCGAATCTGAAGGGCGGGGGCTGACCGGACGTGTCAAGGAATCAGGGCGGTCTCCCAGCGAGTGTGTTCTGGAGATCACTGAGCGCACCTACGCCGAGAGCGCGAGCCGGTTGCGCGAACGGGTCGTTGAGCTGCGCAAGCATGGATTCCGAATCGCGATTGACGACATGGGCACCGGCTACAGTGCGCTCCACGTGCTGGCAGATTTGCAGCCGGATTTCATCAAGCTCGACAAAATGCTGGTGCGCGACCTGCCCGACGAGCCCATCAAACGCAACCTGGTATCAGCGATCATCGGTTTCGCCCGTGACAGCCAGTCGGTCATCATTGCCGAGGGCGTCGAGACCGAGGACGAGGTCGAGACCCTTCAAGACCTCGGCGTCGAGCTCCAACAGGGCTACTTCTTCGGTTACCCCGAACCCGCCTAAACCCGTCTCCGTGCCCGCGTCCGAGCCTGCGCTCCGGAGAGGAGCTACCGGATTCCACGCGGCCCGTTTCTCGGAACGCTTCCCGAGAGGATGCCAGGCACGCCGCCATGACGTTACTCGCGGCCTTGCGGCCGCGGTGAAGCACCGTCGGCAACGCGTGGCTCATGGCCTCCTCCTTCGGATGAGGCCTGAGCTCACTCCGCTGCCGCCGGCGGTTTGAGGACAACATCATGTCGGGATGCCAGGCACCTCCGGTGAGAATATTCTCTGTGCTCTCTTTGTGTCCTCTGTGTCTCTGTGGTTTTCTGGGCTGGTGGTTGGATCGAGCATCGAGCATCCAGCATCGAGCATCCAGCATCAGGTGGGCGGGCGGCCCTATAGCCTATAGCCTATAGCTTATAGCCCATAGCCTGCAGCTTCACCCAATCGCCAACATCATCCCCGTCGCGACGGAGAAATACACAGCCAGCGCGAGCGAGTCGTTGATGGTCGAGACCAGGGGACCGGAGGCGATCGCGGGATCGACACCGGCGACGTCGAGGACGATTGGCATGGCCGCGCCGAGCAGGCTCGCGGCAGACATCCCGATGGCCATCGCCGGACCGAGGGCGAGCCCGATGAGTGGATCGCGATGGAAGACCAGTGCGAGTGCCGATGCAAGGGCCCCGCACACGATGCCCATCAAGAGGGCGACCAGGATCTCGCGCGCAATGTGGCGCAGGAATCGAGACCGCGGGAGGGTGTCGAGAGCGAGCCGTCTGACGGTTGTCGTAGATGACTGCAACGAGGTGTTGCCGGCCATCGCCATGATCGCCGCCGTGAAGACGGACATCTGCTCGTAGAGTGCGATCTCTCGCGAAGCAAAAACGAGGACCATCGATGACAGTTGGGTCCCGGCGAGGCAGACCAACAGCCACGGCAGTCGGTAACGTGCGACGTGGAAAATCGACTCGGACTCCTCCTCCTCGATCGAGGAGCCGGCCATCCTGTAAATGTCTTCGGTCGCTTCTTCCTCGATGACATCGAGAATGTCGTCGACCGTGACGACCCCGGCCAGCCGGTTGTCCGTGTCCACCACGGGGACGGCCGTAAAGTCGTACTTTTCTACGATGTCCGCGACCTCTTCCTGGTCGGTTTCGACCGGCACCGAAATGACATCGGTAGACATGATGTCGCCGAGCAGGGCGGCTGGACGGGCCGTGACCATCCGCCGCAGCCGAACGAAGCCCAGAAGCCGGCGTTCTTCGTCGACCACGTAGACCGCGGCAATCGGGGTGTCCTCGGCCACCGATCGGAGATAGCGAATAGCGTCATCGACGGTCTCGCCCGGCTGGAGGGCGACCACGTCCGGGTTCATAATGCCGCCGGCTGTGTCCCCCGGGTAGGTCAGGAGCTGCCGAAGTACTTCCTCGTCCTCGGTCGAGATGTGGTGCAAGACCTCTTCGGTTTCCTCCATCTCGAGCTCGCCGATGAGGTCCGCTGCCTCGTCCGCCGGCAGGGCTTCAGCGATGCGCGCGAGGCGTTCGGGTTCGATTTCGTCCACCAGCTGAGCGCGGATCGAGACGGTGGTGTCAGTGAGGACGGTGCCCGCCGACTCGTGGTCGAGGGCTGAAACGATGTTCTGGCGATCGTCTGCCGACAACAGATCGAGCCACTCGGCGATGTCCTCCGGACGAACAAGACGCAGGAAGATCTTGAGCGCGTCTTCTTCGCCTTCGCGAAGGAGAGCGTGGAGCTCTTCCACTAGCGCGCGGTCGGTGGTGGCCTCAGGCACACTGCCTCCAGGGAAGATCTTAGCGCAGTGGAGGGAAGTAAAGGTTTAAGGGTTAAAAGTTAAGAGTTTTGGGTTATCTCCTGCGCGCTCGTAACTTCGTGGGGATGTGGGTGGGCGGAACCCTAATCTCTTAACTCTTAACTCTTATCTTTGGCCACGAAGTGGCCAAAATCAGCGCTTGAAGAAGCCCGAGGAACCCTTACCGCCGCCGCCCTCAATCTGCTGATTGAGCTCGCGGATCCGCTCGTTGAGAGCGTTGATCTTCTGCTGAGCTTCCTCGCGGGCGCGCTGCACTTCGGAACGGGCGATCTCGGCCTCACGGCGCAGGTCGTCGGTGCTGCCCGTGGTTTCCTGAACCTGTTCCCGGAGAGCGGTGAGATCGGCCTCGAGAGCCTCGATCTGCTCGTTCTTTTCCCCAATCTTTGCTCGGTGCCGCTCTTCCATTTCTTCGTAGAGTCGCTTGGTCTCCAAAAGCTCGGTGATCTGAGAAAAATCTGCGGGCGACGGTGCCATCTCACCCTCCCTGAAACGGTCCTCGATGGACGGAAACATCTCTCGCAGCTTGAGCGAGAGATCGTCGGGTTCGCTCGACGAATCGACAGCTTGTTCGTAGGTGATTTTATTGTGGGCGAGGAGGGAGATCAACGACTGGTTCATGCTCTGCATGTGGTAGAAGTTGACCGAGTTCTCCATCTCCTCGAGGATTTCTTTGATTTCGCCGTTATCGATGTGCTTCGAGATTTTTGGCGCGTTGACCAGGATCTCACAAGCCGGGAGGCGGTGTTTGCCCTCATGGTCTGCCACCAGCTGCATCGAGACGATTGCCTTCAACACCAGCGCCAGCTGGCCCCTGACCTGCAACTGCTGGTCTGCCGGGTACGAGTCGATGATCCGATCCACCGTCTGCGCTGCGTTGTTGGTGTGCAGGGTCGAGAAGACCAAATGGCCGGTCTCGGCGGCAGTGATCGCGGTCGCCATCGTTTCGAGATCGCGCATCTCACCGACCATGATCACGTCCGGGTCCTGCCGCATGCAGTTTCGCAGGGCCTCATGGAAGGTCGGCGTGTCGGTGCCGACCTCGCGCTGGGAAATGGTCGCCTTGTCGTCCTGGAAGAGGAACTCGATCGGATCCTCGATCGTTACAACATGGCACTGGCGAGCTTTAGCGATGAGATTGATCATCGCGGCGAGGGTTGTCGACTTACCGGATCCGGTCGGACCGGTGACCAGCACCAGGCCACTGGGGAATTCGGTGAAGGATGAGATTACATCGGGAAGATTGAGATCTTCGACGCCCTGGATTTCGAAGGGTACACGACGGAAGACTGCCGCCATGGTGCCCCTCTGAAGGAAGATGTTGCACCGGAAGCGGGCGACTCCCGGCACACCGTAGCCCATGTCGACCGCCTGCTTCTCGTCAAAGCGTGCGCGTTGGCCGGGTCTCAAGATTTCCCCGAGCATCTGCTCGACCTCTTCCGGCTGCAGCGGGTTGGCCTTGATCGGGATGAGCCTTCCCTGAATGCGGAGCAGAGGCGGCCGCATCGGCTTGATGTGGAGGTCCGACGCCCCCTTCTTTGTCATGAACATCAACAGTTCGTTGAGTTCCACCACGCCTCCCAGGAGCTCTCGTGAGCTCTTTCGAGATTAACATACAGGGGCGTGGCTTTATGTGATCTGAGGAGTCTAAGAAGGGCTTGACACCGTGGAATTATTGCAGTTTACAGCCTTTATCCAAACTGTAAATCGCTGTCACATTCGAAATCGGGATCGCTATAGAACCCGTGAATCGACGAAGTATCTATCGATAGCGATAGCGATCCCGATAGCGATTGCGATCAGACAAAAGGCCTCTAACTCTGGCTCCACGCCCAACAAAACAGTAAGATGACCGAATGAAGGTCTACACACGCAAGGGAGACGCGGGAGAGACCTCCCTTCTCTCGGGTGATCGGGTCCGCAAAGATGACGATCGCGTCGAGGCATCTGGCACGGTTGACGAGCTGGTGTCGCTGCTCGGGCTTCTGCGCTGTGAGCCCCTGCCCGATGATGTCGACGGCCGGCTGGTGGCGATCCAGGAGTCGCTCTTTTCGGTCGGTGCGGCGCTTGCCGATCCTGAGGGCCGCATGGAGCACGATCCCCGCACCTGGGACGCGAAGTTACTCGAGGGATGGATCGACGCAATGGACGGGGAGATCGAGCCCTTGACGGCATTCATTCTCCCCGGAGGCAGCCGGGCCGCTGCGGTCTCTCAGGTTGCCAGGGCCGTGTGTCGGAGGGCCGAACGGCGCGTCACCATCCTCAGCGGCGAGAATGAAGGAGTGCCGGAAGGTGTGGAGCCCTACCTCAACCGTCTGTCCGACGCGCTTTTCACGCTTGCCCGTTTTCTCAATGCCCGTTCCGGCATTTCGGAGACCGAGTGGCATCCCAATCAATGAATCTAGTGCCCGCTTGGTACAATCGACAGTTCGTGGAGGGGATGAACGACAGCCGGATCTCGGTTGCACTGTCTGCAGAGCATGAACCCATGAATTACGAAGACCCACTTTATTCTCGAGAGACGGCGACCCCAATCATTGGCCGGCGAAATCTGCGGTTGAGGATCATCTCGTAAATGCAGCGTCTGACAGTCAGCGAAGGCCATCTCGAGCAGCTCTTCGGCACCCGTGACGAGAATCTGCGATACCTGGAGGAACGTCTCGGGGTCACTGTCAACGCGCGTGGACCAGAGGTCCAGGTGTCGGGCGAAGAGATTGGAGAGCAGATTGCCTCTCGCGTTCTCGAGTCCTTTGATCGCATGCTGGCGTCGGGAGGTGCGGTAAGCAAGGAAGAGTTCCGGACCGGAGTGCGGGTGCTGGAAGAAGATCTCGAGGTCGATCTGGTCGACTTCTTCCTCGACGCGTCGATCAGGGGCTCCTTGAGGCGTTTCGTGACTCCGCGAAACCTCAACCAGCGTCTCTTCATTCGTACGGTTTCCACCCACGACTATGTCTTTGTCACCGGTCCGGCTGGGACCGGCAAGACCTATCTCGCAGTGGCGTTGGCGGCGGCCGCGCTGATGGACAAACAGGTGCGGCGAATCGTCCTCGTTCGGCCGGCGGTCGAGGCCGGCGAACGGCTCGGTTTTCTGCCCGGTGATCTGGTCGAGAAGATCAACCCCTACCTGCGTCCGGTCTACGACGCCCTTTACGACATTCTGGGCTACGAAAAGGTCTCGAAACTGCTTGACCGCCAGGTGATCGAGATTGCGCCGTTGGCCTTCATGCGGGGGCGGACGTTGAACGATGCGTTCATCATTCTCGACGAGGCACAGAACACGACTCACGAGCAGATGAAGATGTTCCTGACCCGCATGGGTTTTCACTCGAAGACGGTGATCACCGGCGACATTACTCAGATTGATTTGCCGGGCGCGCGAGCCTCGGGTCTCGTCGAAGCCCTCGACATTTTCGACGGCACCGAGGGGTTCGCCTTCATTCGATTCACCCAACGAGATGTGGTGCGCCACCCACTGGTGCAGGACGTTGTCGACCGATACGCGCGTTGGGAGAAGAAGACGCGGGCGCGAGACGACGGGCAGTCATGAAGGCAAACGGTCAACTACAGGCAGAGGGCAGATCGTCCACGACCAGGATCGAGCGCGGCCTCGAAGAGGGTGCGAGCTGGTGGGATGGACTGCTCGGATTTCCTGTCCTGTGGGCGGTGGTCGCGATCGTCGGTTGTACCTGGTTGGTTCTTCCCCGCGTCGGCAGTGGTCCACCCGACTGGCAGCCTGGAGAGGTTGCCAGCTTTGACCTCGTGATTCCGGTCGATATGACGCTTCCGGACGAAGCGGCGACGAGGGCTGCGCGCGAGGAGGCCTCGGCCTCGGTACTACCGGTATACGACCTCGAGCCACGACTGCGGCTGGTGCTCGAGGACGAGCTGCACATCCTCTTTGGAGGTTGCAGGGAGAGTCAGGAGGCTGGTGACGAGGACGTTGCGAACCTCGAGGCCATCACCGACTTCCGGGCCACCGAGGCGATGCTCCGCATTCTCGACTCCTCGTCATGTTCCGAGCCTCTGGAGAATGCGTTGGTTGGTGTCGTCGGTCAAGTATTTCGAGATCACATCGTCGATGATCGACGAGCGATGGAGCGACGCGGTTCGAGGGGCGTCACGATCAGGAACATCGCCTCCGGTGGCGAGAGGACGGCTGGGCTTGACGAGCTTGGCGCAGCGGTTGACGTGCGCACGGGCCTCGAACAGGCCTTGAATGCCAGGCTCCTCGAACGCCCTGCTGTGGCGCGGCGCTGGATCAAGCCAGTGGGCGATTTCCTCGAGGCTAACATTGGCCCGGATCTGGTGTTTAACCGGGCGGATACGTTGCAGCGCGGCCGTGCGGCAGCCGCAGCGGTACTGCCGCGGTCGCGAGAGCTTCGCCGTGGACAGGTCCTGGTGCGGCGTGGGGACACGGTGACCGAGGAAGTCGCCGATACCCTTCTGGTGTTCCAGCGCCAACGTCGGGATGTCACGTCCTGGGCGCGAATCGCCGGGATCGGTCTGCTGGTCGCCCTCATGATCATCGGCTGGTGGCCGGCGATGGGTCGATCCGGCAGCCCTTCCGAAATACGGCGCCGGCTCTCGAGCATTTTCATCCTGGTGCTGCTCTTTGCCGCGGCGGATCGGCTTGGGCTCTTCATTGCCAACGCCGTCGCCTTCAACGCGCAGGGAGAGGCCCTGTCGACCGTGGAAGCGTATCTGTGGGGGCTGCCGTTCGCCGCCGGGCCGGTGACCGTGCTCGTTCTGTTCGGGCTGCAGCCGGCACTGCTCTTTGCTCTTTGCGGTGCTGGATTGGCCGGAGTGTTGTTGGGAGGAGATTTCTCCCTGGCCGTCTATGCTCTCGCCTCGGGTGCGATTGGCGCCTTTGCGGCTCAACGATCGCGTGACCGCGCCTCTCTGAGCCGGGTTGGGGCGATCATCGGGATTGCAAACATCGTCCTCGTGCTGATATTGCAGCTCTACCGCGGCCTGCCGGTCCCGCTGGCGACTTTCGGTCTGTCGGCGGCCTGCGCCCTGATTGGCGGAGCGCTTTCGGTCGGTGTCGTGTCCTTTCTGTTGCCCGTGCTGGAGAGCGCGTTCGGCATTACCACCAACAGCCGTCTTCTCGAGCTCTCCAACCAGAACCTTCCCCTCCTCAAGCGACTGTCGCTCGAAGCGCCAGGGACCTACCAGCATTCTCTGTCAGTCAGCAACCTCGCCGAGGCCGGTGCTGATGCCGTCGGTGCGAATGCCCTACTTCTCCGCGTCTGTGCCTACTACCACGATGTGGGCAAGCTGGTGAAGCCCGACTACTTTGTCGAAAACCAGCGGAACGGAAACCCGCACGATGTGCTGCTGCCTTCGATGTCGGCCCTGGTCATTCAAAGCCACGTCAAGGAGGGTCTGGAGATTGCGCGCGAGGCAAAGCTGCCGCTCCCGATCCGCCAGGGCATCGCAACCCACCACGGGACCAAGCTGATCCGTTATTTCTTCAACCGGGCCCAGGAGCGGGGCGCGAAGGACAAGACCGAGGTGCGTGAGAGCGACTACCGTTACCCTGGGCCGAAACCGCCGACCAAGGAGCTGGGCATCCTCCTGCTCGCGGACGCGGTCGAGGCGGCCGCACGGACTCTAGAAAACCCGAACCCGGTGAAAATCCAGGCCATGATCGACAAGATCTTCAACAATGCTCTCGAGGATGGCCAACTCGACAATTGCGATCTCACATTCTCGGAGCTCGACAAGGTGGCATCAGCATTCCTGTGGGTGCTCACCAATATGTATCACCACCGGATCGATTATCCGGGATTTGATTTCAACAGGAGGCAGCAGGAAGGTGACACGAGTCCACATCAGGTGGGATCGAAGGCCGGCCCAGCCGGCAGCTGAAGCATTGCGAGAGGTGATCTCAGGCTGTCTGGGGCGATTGGGCACAGAAAATGCCGAGGTCCACATCGTTCTCACCGGCGATCAGACCATACGCGAACTCAATCAGCGGTTCCGCGATATCGACCGAGCGACCGATGTGCTCTCATTTTCGGACGGTGACGAGCTGCCATCGGGGAGGCGGTTTCTCGGTGAGATCGTCATTTCCCTCGACAGCGCCCGGCATCACGCCGAGGCCCTCGGGCATGGAGAGGTTCGCGAACTGTGTGAGCTTGCGCTGCACGGAACACTGCACCTGCTGGGCTATGATCATGTTAGAGACCACGGAGAGATGAACGAAATCGAGCTGAAGCTTCGGCGGGAACTGTTGTCATGAGCGCGGGTCTGGCCGCATGGTTGAACCACCCGGTGACCGTGTCGCTCGTGGTTGCCGTGGTGGCCGTCCTCTTTGCCGCCTCCGAGCTTCTCATGCGGTCGCTTGCCGAGCTCGGGAACGTTCGTTTTCAAGGCATTCTTGAAGAAAACCCGAATCTCTTCGGAGGCAGGACGGGCGTACAGGTTTCGCACATCATCGATGTGGGCCGTTGGCTGCAGCTCGTACTGCTCGGTGTTCTGTGGCTGGTGGAGGCGCGATTCCCAGGTGTCGACGACGGACAGAAGTTGGCGGCGGCCATCGCTCTGCCGTTCGTGCTGATCGTTACGGCGCACTTCATATTTCGGCCCCTGTCGGAGGACATGATCACCTTCCTGTTGCGCTTTGTTGGACCGCTCGCCACACCACTCGTGTCGGTGCTTGTCAAACGCGGTCCCTCGGTTGCGGCGCCGCCGCCCGAGGACGACGAGGAAGAGGCGAGTGAGGCCGAAATCCAGGCCTATCTCGAAGCCGGCGAAGAAGCTGGAATCTTCGAGGGCGAAGAAGGGGAGTTCGTCGAGTCGCTGGTGGACTTCTTCGACACTGTGGTACGCGAGGTCATGACCCCTCGCACCGAGGTGGTGGCGGTGTCCGATGAAACCAGCTTCCGCGATCTTCTGCGGGTCTTTTCCGAAAGCCACAAAAGCCGGATTCCTGTCTATCAGGAGACGATCGATCGGGTAGTCGGGGTGGTTCACGTCAAGAACCTCGTCGAGCACCGTCTCGAGGGCAGCGAGCCGACGGTAGCCGAGCTTGCTCGGGAGTGTCTGGTGGTGCCGGAGAGCAAACCGCTCGGAGAGCTCCTGCGAGATTTTCAGCAGGAGTTCCAGCAGATGGCGATCGTAGTTGACGAGTACGGGGGGACCTCGGGGCTCGTGACCCTCGAGGACATCCTCGAGGAGATCGTCGGCGAAATCGAGGACGAGCACGATCCGAAATCACCACCCGAGTGGCAGGAGATAAGTCCGGACGTTTACCGGCTGCAGGGCAGGGCATTGCTGGAGGTGCTGCAGGAGTTGCTGGGTGTGGAGGTTGACGAGGACGATGTCGACACGGTCGGAGGTCTGGTCTTCGCGCGCCACGGAACCGTGCCCGAGGCCGGCGCCGAGGTCGTCGACGAGGCCCACGGCCTGGTATTCACCGTCGATGAGATGGATGAGCGTCGCATCGTGAGCGTTACGGTCAGGAAGATGGATGCCGATCCCGATCAGGATGCGGCGGAATAGGCCGTACTGATGTCGGGAACACGACACCCCCCGCCGAGTTTGGATGAGGGAGAGCTCTGCTCGGGTACGGTGGCGCTGGTCGGGAGGCCGAATGCCGGCAAGAGTACGCTTCTCAACGCATTCATCGGCGACAAGGTTGCGATCGTATCTGACAAGCCCCAGACCACCCGCAATCGAATCATCGGCATTCTCACCGAGGAGCGGGGTCAGGCGGTCTTCTTCGATCTTCCGGGAGTCCACAAGCCTCTCCACAAGATGAACACGCGCATGATGAAGGAAGTTCAATCGGCGCTCGAAGAGGTCGACGTGGTGCTGCACCTGGTGGACTCTTCAGAGTCCTGGGGCGGCGGCGAGGAGTATCTCTTCGAGCTCCTGGAGTCGATTCGTCCGCGGGTTGTGGGAGTGCTGACGAAAATCGACCTCCTGCGCGCCAAAACCGATCTCCTGCCGCTTATGGAACGATACGTCGAGCGCCGGCCCGAAACGCCCGTGGTTCCGATCTCGGCGATCAAAGGTGACGGGATGGAAGAGCTGTTGGGTGAGCTCTTTGACGGTCTACCCGTGGGTCCGTCGTTCTACCCAGCCGATCTCGCGACGACCCAGACCGAGCGCTTTTTCGTGGCCGAGGTGGTTCGGGAGAAGCTCCTCGAACGGACCCGCAACGAACTGCCCTACACCACCGGTGTGATCGTCGATCTCTTCGACGAGAGCGGACGTGTTCTCCATCTCGAGGCGGTGATCTACGTCGAACGCAAGAGTCAGAAGGGCATCGTCATCGGTAAGGGAGGGCGCATGATTCGCGACATTGGCCAGGCGGCCCGTCTGGAGCTGGAGCGGGTGCTTGGCACCGGTATCTACCTCGGGCTGCGGGTCAAGGTCCATCCCCGTTGGCGCGATGACCCCCGTGTCCTCCGCGAGATGGAGCCGGGCACCGCTGACCTCTCGGAAATCATTGACGACGCGTCTGAGACCGATCGTTGAAATTTCGGATTTGCTGTCGGCCTCCGGCCGACGCGTCGCACCGTCGCCTGCGGGCGGCTCATGGCCTCCTCCTTCGGATGAGGCCTGATCCGCCTCCGCAGCCGCCGGCGGGTTCGGACTTCGGATTTCGGCTTTGCCCGCAACGCCCTTCAGAATCCAAAACCTGGGCGTCCGTAACTCAAAACTCAAAACTCAAACCTCAAAACAGGGCGTGGCTGGGTGGCTAGGATGGTCGCGCTCGATACCATCCTCGTCTTCACTGCTGACGGGTGTCCGCACTGCAAAGCGCTGTGTGAAGATTTCGACAGGCGAGGGGTCGTGTACAGGGAGATCAACCTCTGCCGTGAACCGGATGAGATGGCCCGCCTGCAGGAACTGATCTGGGAGCATCGCCTTCCGGTGGTTGCCGACCACGAACGCGTCTCAATCGGCTTCCGTGGCGAGTCCTCGACATTCTCCGAACTCGGCCTCGAGTAACTCCCGTCTCCGTGCCCGTCTCCGTCTCCGTGCCCGATGGCCCGCCTACCGGGGGGATGAGGGTGTGAGGGGATGAGGGAATGAAGGCGTGAGGGCCGCCTAAGCGCCCGAATAAAACGCAAAAACGCAAAGACGCAACGCTTTTCCTTCTGTGCTGCCTCAATGGGACTCTCCGGCACAGGTGTCAGGATCCAATGATCATCCTGGCATATACTCTGCGGCTACCCGGACGACGAGATCACCTTCGCAAGGTCTTTGTGGGACGCACCGAGTGCGAGGAGTGAGCGGATCAACAGGTCGATGGAAACCGACGGGTCACCGCCCTCCATCTTCGCCACCCGAGACTGACTTGACCTGATCATCCCTGCGAAGGCCTTCTGCGACAGTTTCTTGCGGGAGCGTCGCAGACGCACGTTTTCACTGAGGCGAAGCTTGAGTTCAATGTACGCCGCCTCTTCGGGGCTCAGCTCGAGAAACTCCTCGGCCGTGCCGACTCTCCAACCCTTCTTTTCCAGTCGTTCCTTCTTTGCCTTACGCATCGTCATACTCCCGAAGCCTCGATTTGCACGTTGCGATGACCCGTTTCGAAGTCTGTGCGGTCTTCTTACTGAATACCTCGACGATTACCACCGCGTCTGAATCCAATCGGTACACGATTCGCCAGGTCGAGTTCTCATCAACAATTCTCAACTCGTGACACCTCGACCCAATGGAGGGCATCGGTCTCGAATGCGGCATCGACAACTTCTCTCCCCGCTGCAACCGGCGAAGGAGAATCCCCGCCTCGACGCGCGCGGCCTTCGAGAACGGCGGTGTTTTCACCTCCCCATGACGCCAGGCGAGGTCTTTGCCCCTCCGCCTCATTTCATCGAATAATATATGTCAGATTCGACATATTGTCAATCTCACTCTCGAAATCGAGGAGCTGTTGTGAGATTGAGTTCTTCGTACGTCCGTCTCTGGATCCACCCACAGTTCCAAGCAGAGGATTTCTTATCTGTGTGATCTGTGGGTTGGTTTTTTATCAGTCTTGTTCGCCGGGCCGAGACCGCAACGCCTTCTTCTGCGACCGCCGCCGTTTCGAGTCGAGCCGCCGTTTACGTTGCGTCTTCGGCACCCTGGTCCGCACACGCGGCTCGTCCTCCTCGAGAGCTTCAGCGAGCAGGGCGACGAACCGTTCGATGGTTGCGCGGCGGTTGGCCTCGCGGCTGCGGTGACGTTGCGATGAAACGTG
>Ga0255054_10000984_pt1 | contig 16594 bp, 13 predicted proteins | sample JV7_2_23_MG_FD_188634 | JGI IMG/M metagenome (GOLD analysis project Ga0255054, IMG submission 188634) | Seawater microbial communities from Jervis Inlet, British Columbia, Canada - JV7_2_23 | ecosystem: Environmental > Aquatic > Marine > Inlet | place: Canada: British Columbia | collected...
GATGTTATAATAGATAAATTATTTGGAAGAAAAGATGATTATAGATGTTGAAAAACTGCCCAAGGAAGGGCGAAAAATCTCCGAAGATTTTGAATTCCTCAGCGTGGCCCTTATTGAGGAAAGTGCTGTTTTCCTTAAACCTGTTCACACAGAGCTCACGATGAAAAAAGCAGGAGAAGAGATTTTAATCAAAGGGAAGATCGTCACTTGCTTCAGCTTAATATGCAGCCGCTGCCTCGTTCCCTTTGAATCCTTGGTCGATTCAAAGTTTGATCTTGTTTATCTTCCTGAAGAACTCGAATTGATCCAGGATAAATTGGAGAGCGATGATATAAATAAATTGTTTTATTATAATGGTAAGATAGATATCGAAGAGGTGATTTTGGAACAGTTGAATTTAGTTTTCCCTGCCAAGCCTTTATGTTCAGATGATTGCCAGGGAATATGCCCTGTTTGCGGGAAAGTCATAAGAGACAGCGAGTGTGTCTGTGTTACGAAAAGCTCTGATCTTCGCCTCAAGAAATTAAAGATATTCATAAAAGAGAAAAGTTAAATGGCTCATCCGAAAAGAAGACATTCCCATTCACGAAAAAAGAAGAGAAGAGCACACGACGCTCTTTCCCTTCCTGCTTTAGCCCTTTGTTCCAACTGCGGAAACCCCAAATTGCCCCACCGAGCATGCTCTGAGTGTGGCTTTTACGGGGAGAGGCAGGTTATTGATGGATCGGAAGAGTGATGAAGGGTGACGGATGAAGGTTGCTGTTGATGCCATGGGCGGGGACTTTGGTCCCAGAGTCACGGTAGAAGGGGCTTTGAAAGCATCCCGAGAGTATAAGATTGAAACCCTTCTTGTGGGGCTTGAGGACCTTATAAAAAAAGAGTACGAAAGGCTCGACCATTCACAGGCAAAAGTAACAATTATTAATGCCACAGAAGCCATCGGCATGGGAGAGGGGTTAGTTTCTTTCAGGAGAAAGAAGAGGTCTTCTATCCGCATAGGGGCTGAGCTGGTTAAGAAAGGGGAAGCAGAGGCTTTTGTCAGCACCGGAAATACGGGTGCAGTCGTCTATCTATCCAAAAAAATATTGGGAGCTTTAACGGGAGTAGAGAAGCCAGCCTTGTCCCTGCTTGTTCCAAATCTAAAAGGTCTTACTCTCCTCATAGATGTAGGAGCAAACGTCAACTGCCGTCCGCATCACTTGGAGCAGTTCGGTGTGATGGGTCATGTTTTTATGGAGAATGTACTAGGCCTAAAGAATCCCAGAGTAGGCTTGATGAGCATAGGAGAAGAAGACTCAAAGGGTAATGAATTAACTAAGGAAGCATTTGAAAAACTTCAAGCTTCCTCTTTGAATTTTATCGGAAATATAGAGGGTAAAGACATGTATTCAGGAAAAGCCGATGTCATCGTTAGCGACGGCTTTACAGGAAATGTGGCTTTAAAGGTAAGCGAAGGAGCCGTGGAAACCTTTTTTTACATGGCTCGCACTGAGCTCATGAAAAATGTCTTCTCTAAAATAGGACTTTTCTTAATGAAGAGACATTTAAAGAAGATTTTTAAAAAGATAGATTATTCAGAATATGGAGGAGCCCAACTTTTAGGAATAAACGGAGTCTGTATAATTGGCCACGGGCGCTCAAGTCCCAATGCTGTGAAGAATGCCGTGGGATTAGCCAAGGATTTTGTCCAGAACAAAGTTCAAGAGAAAATTCAAAAAGGGATAGCCCATATCCCCCACACTATTGGAAAAGTTGAGGGTTAAGATGGATTTTCAGGGGAAAACTTCGATTGTTACCGGCGCTTCTCAAGGAATTGGGAAGGCTATAGCACTCGAGCTTTCCAGGGAAGGAGTTGAAGTTATTCTAGTTGATATTCAGAAGGAGAAACTTGATGAGGTGGCCGATAAAATTAGGGAAAATAAAGGCAAGGCTGCTGTCTTTGCCGCAGATGTTTCTCGGATGGACGAGGCGATGGAGGTTGCAGAGGCTGTTGTAAAGAGTAATGAAAAAATCGATCATTTAGTCAATAATGCTGGCATAACAAGGGATAACCTGTTGATGCGGATGAAAGAGGAAGAATGGGATTCGGTTTTGAAGGTAAACCTAAAAGGGGTTTTCAATTTTTCCAAGGCTGTAATAAGGAATATGATTAACAGTCGATATGGTCGAATTGTTAACATCTCTTCGATCGTGGGCTTGATAGGAAATGTGGGCCAGTGTAACTATTCTGCTTCAAAGGCAGGCGTTATCGGGTTCACTAAATCCTTAGCCAGGGAGGTTGCCTCACGGGGCATAACCGTGAATGCGGTAGCTCCCGGCTATATTGCCACGCCGATGACTGAGAATCTTCCTGAGTCTGTGCAACAAAAGTTTCGAGATTGGATCCCTTTGAAAAGGTTTGGAACGCCCGAGGAGATAACTCATGCTGTAAAATTTCTCCTCTCTGATGAGGCTGCTTATATCACAGGCCAAGTCATAAACGTAAACGGTGGAATGCTTATGTAGGCATATGAGACCGGTTGAATGTTCTGCTAGAGGTGAAATCAGGGGAACAAGCAGATATCAATGAAAATAAATATTGGTGTCGGCATGATTTATGAATAAATCAGGTTAATGAAAGAGGAGGAAAAAAATGGAAAGAGATGAATTATTGAAGAAAATAAAATCTATTTCCTCAGACAAGCTCAGTATCAGTGAAGATCAAGTTACCGAAGAAGCGTCTTTTATTGATGACTTAGGCGCTGATTCCCTGGATACAGTGGAATTAATCATGGCCCTGGAAGATGAGTTTAAAATGGATATTCCTGATGAAGAGGCAGAGAAGCTGACTACTGTTGGAAAGGCTATGGATTATATCTTGACCCATCTCTCTAAGTAGGAAACTTCAAAGTTTCTGATGGGAAATTCCCCTTCTTGCCGCCAAAAGCCTAATGAAAGGCGAGTTGTAATTACGGGGATCGGTCTGGTTTCTCCCTTAGGAATTGGAAAGGAAAATAACTGGGAAGCCCTCTCTAAAGGCAAAAGTGGGATCAGCCTTATATCCCGCTTTGATGTATCTAAGCACTCGAGCAAGATCGCAGGCCAAATCAAGGACTTTGACCCCCTTCGGTTTATCGAAAAAAAAGAACTGCGGAAAATGGATTCGTTTATTCAGTATGCAGTGGCAGGCGCTCAACTGGCAGTTCAAGATTCCGGTCTCAATCCTGCTGCTTTGGAAGGAGACAGATGTGGAGTTTATGTGGGATCTGGGATTGGAGGTATCGGTTTTATTGAAGAAACACACAAAATACTGCTTGAGAAAGGGGCAGATCGTATCTCGCCCTTTTTCCTGGTTGCAACCATCATTAACGAAGCTGCAGGCCAGATTTCCATAAAATACAGAGCCAGAGGCCCGAATTCAGCCACTGCAACGGCCTGCTCCACAAGCACCCATGCTATCGGTGATTCCTTTCGTATTCTTGCCAGAGGAGATGCCGATATCATGATTGCCGGAGGCTCGGAAGCCCCCATTACGCCACTCGGAGTTGCCGGATTTTGTGCTATGCGTGCCCTTTCTTTAAGAAACAACGAGCCTGAAAAAGCCTCTCGTCCCTTTGATGCGGAGCGGGATGGATTTGTCATTGGAGAAGGAGCAGGAATACTTGTTCTCGAGGAATTGGGGGCAGCCCTCAAGCGAGGAGCTAATATTTATGCGGAAATCATCGGCTACGGGATGAGCGGAGATGCCTATCATGTTACAGCCCCCGCTCTGGATGGAGAGGGTGCTGTACTGGTGATGAAGCGGGCCCTTGATGATGCTGGCGTTGATCCTAAAGAAATAAACTATATAAACGCCCATGGCACCTCAACTTCCTATAATGACAAGATCGAGACTGGAGCTATCAAAAGAGTTTTCGGAGAACATGCTTATAAAATTGGCGTAAATTCGACAAAGTCGATGATAGGGCATCTTTTAGGTGCTGCAGGTGGAGTTGAAGCTGGCTACACTGCTCTATGTCTGAAAAATCAGGTTATGCCTCCTACCATCAACTATGAGCATCCTGATCCGGAATGCGACCTGGATTATATTCCCAACAAAGCCCGGCCGGCTGAAGTTCATTATGCCCTGAGTAATTCTTTTGGATTCGGGGGGACAAACGGTAGCCTTCTTTTGAAAAGATTCGTAGATTAAATCAAAATCAAGATAGAAATTTATAATAAAAAAAGATTAAAAGAGGAGAGAAAGTCAAAGCAGCTGCGAAGTCTTTTTTTTCCTAGGCAAAGCCGTTAGCTTAGCCATACGAGCAGACCATAAGAAAAGGGCAGGATAGGAAAAATTACCTTTCTTGATTATCTACTTTGTCTTGTTTCGTTCTTGCTGAACGAAGTGAAGCAAATACAAGGAGGAGGAACAAGTGAATATATTTGTGTTGGTCAAAAGGATTCCTGACACTGAATCAAAGATAAGAATAAACCATGAGTCGGGGACAATTGTTGAAGAGGGCCTAAACTTTGTTCTCAATCCCTATGATGAGTATGCGGTAGAGGAGGCGCTTCGTTTACGAGAGGCAGGAGGCGGGAAGGTCACCGTCCTTTCGGTTGGAGCTGAGGAGTCGCGGATTATTTTGAAAAAATGCCTGGCGATGGGAGCTGATGAAGCTTTTCTCCTGAAGGATAACGCTCCTGAAACCTATGATGGGTTGAGACTGGCGAAGATTATCGCCCGCGCTTTAGAGAAAAAATTTTCCGACTATAGCCTCCTCCTGTTTGGAAAACAATCCATGGGCACTGACAATGCCCAGGTGCCTTCTATGGTTGCCGAATTACTCGGCTTGCCTCAAGTTAACGTAGTGACAAAGCTGGAGATAGAAGGAACGAAGGGCACTGCTCATCGAGAGATTGAGGGCGCCTTGGAGAAAGTCTCATTTTCTTTACCTGCAGTTATCAGTGCTCAGAAAGGATTGAATGAGCCTCGCTATGAAACATTAAAAGGAATAATGATGGCCAAAAAGAAGGAAATTCCAATCCTTTCTTTTGAAGATCTGGATCTGAAGGAAGAAGACATTGCTCCCCTTTTGGAGGTGGCTAAGATAGAAAGTCCGCCTCCAAGACAGGCAGGAAAGATCATAGAAGAAGAACCTGAGGAAGCGGCGAGGAAAATGGTGGAATTTTTGCACAACGAAGCTAAGGTTATCTAAGAGGAGGGATGAAATGATTTTAATTTTTATAGAAGTGAGAGAAGGTAAAGTCAAAAAATCTTCCCTGGAGGCGCTTTCAGAAGGCAAAAGAAGAGCAGATGATCTGAACACAGAGGTAAATGCTGTTCTTGTCGGCCACAATTTGGAGAGTCTCTCTTCCGAAGTTTTGCCATATGGAGCCTCAAAGGTTTATGTTGTGGAGAATTCTCTCCTTAGCCATTATTCTGCCGCGGGTTTTTCTCAGGCTCTTTTTTCCTTAGTGGAGGATATCAAACCAGAGATTATTCTATTTTCCGCGAGCTCGATGGGCAAAGATTTGGCTCCTCGTCTGGCTGCCAAGCTGGGAGTGGGCTTGGCTTCTGACTGTACCAGAACAGTTGCGAAAGACGGGAAATTGGAGGTCGTCCGGCCTATCTTTGCTGGCAAGGCCTTTGTAACCCTGAGTTTTAAATCTTCACCAATAATGGCTACCCTAAGACCAAATGTCTTTCCGCTTGTAGAACCAGGAGAGAAAAAAGGGGAAGTGATTAGCAAAGAGGTGGTTATTCCTGAAGATCAGATAAAAGCTCCAGCACTCGAAATCCTGAGAGAGAAAGGAGCAGAGATTGATGTGACCGAGGCTGAAATTGTGGTTTCAGGAGGAAGAGGGATGAAAGGGTCAGATAATTTTGATCTTCTTAGGGATCTCGTTTCTCTCCTTCCTCATTCAGCTGTGGGAGCATCCCGCTCTGCAGTAGATGCTGGCTGGATAGATCATCAGCATCAGGTCGGCCAAACTGGAAAAACCGTTTCTCCTAATCTTTATATAGCCTTTGGAATTTCGGGGGCCATCCAGCATTTGGCAGGGATGTCTTCCTCAAAATTCATCGTAGCTGTTAACAAAGATTCTGAGGCCTCTATTTTTAAAGTTGCAGATTTTGGAATTGTCGGCGATTTGTTTCAGGTTATTCCTTACTTAAAGGAGGAATTAAAAAAGATTACCTCATAATAAGTATTAAGCTTTGTTTCAAAATTACCTTATTAGATGTCATTGCGAGGAGCGTAGCGACGCGGCAATCTCAGCCTTTTTACCAGTTTAATTGCCACGCTTAGCTCGCAACGGTGGATTGCCAAGCTTTCTTAGGTCGAGTACAATGGCAATTTTTTATGAGCTTGCTTCGCCCCTGCGGGGCTTGCAATGACAAGTGATGCAATCATCTGTGCTACTCTCCATGACCAACACAAGTGGTATATTTTTTTTCATTGCCAAAAGCCGCTATTTATGCTTAAATTGAATCGAATATAATCATGAAATATTCACAATTACCGTTTCAAGAAAGGAGGCCATTATGAAGAGACTTCCTTACGTGCTTTTTATCCTTGCCATGCTAACCACAGTTATCTTCTTTCAGGTAGCTACCATTAAAGCTCAGGAGGAAGGGACTGTAGAAGTGGCAGAAGCTGTCATCTGTCGGGATGTAGTCGACCGGGAACCCATAGATGTCGGAGACAGCTTTGAGGTTTCGGTAGCTAAGCTCTACTGCTTTACAAAGATTGTCGGAGCTCAAGAACCCATTGAGATCGCCCATGTCTGGTATTTCGGAGATGTCGAGAGGGCAAGGGTAAATATCTCAGTAGAAGCCTCTAGCTGGCGCACCTGGACCTCAAAAACAATCCAAGCTCATGAGACTGGAGACTGGCATGTGGATATAATCGGCCCAGAGGATGAGGTGTTAGAGACAGTGGAGTTCGAAATCACCCAGTAAAAAAGGGGATTTGATTAGTAGAAGATAGTTCGTACCTATTACAAACGCAGTTATCATCATTATATTGTCATAGCCACGCTCCCTTCGTTTCCCCAATGACATTCTATATATTGCGTTTGTATTGATATCGCTTGCCGGGGTGTTCTCTTTCAGGCGAGACTGAGGGCAAGTGCGGGACTGACACAGGGCATCAGATAATAAGTGTGTAAATAAGGGATTGGGGTATCTTTATCCAAAATAAAACCTGATTCATCCGCTTCAAATATTTTAAGGAAATTAATAGCTTCTTTTATTTTCTAAAAGAGCTCTTCTTCCCCTTTTATTATATCAAGGAGGAGCTGGTTCGTTTCAGAGCGGCTTTCTCCCACACTTGTTATATAAATCGCAGGTTCATCAACAACGGGACATTTAGTTTCGCAAATTCCGCAGCCGATGCAGAGGTCTGTATTAATGACCGGAGCTACTGGGGTTTTTATAGTTCCATCAGGAAGCTTAACCTCTATTTTCACAAGCTTTATTGCTTTGGGAGAGGTAGGGCAGTGCTCCTCGCAGACGATACAGGGAGTGCCCAAGATATAGGGAATACAGGTATTTTTGTTGACCCAAGCTAATCCAATCTTGATCTTCGTTTTTTCTTCTATGGTGAGTTCTTGTATAGCTCCTGTGGGGCAAACCTGAGAGCAGAGAGAGCAGTAGTATTCACAATAGCCAATCTTAGAGACAAGAACAGGAGTCCAGATTCCTTCCGGCCCGGCTTCAGCCAGTGCCGGCTGGAGGCCATTGGTAGGGCAGACCTTCATGCATTCGCCGCATTTGACGCATTTTTGAAGAAACTTCTTCTCGGGAAGAGCTCCTGGAGGTCTGATCAGCTTGGGAGAAGCTCGCCTCGTAGAAGGAGAGAGACGGAAAAAAGGAATAGCTGCTATCCCCAAGAGGGATGTAAAAATAAGCTTCCTCCTTGAGAGATCGACCCGTACGATTTCTTCAGGTGTGGATTTTATGGGAAAGCTAACGGCGCTAGTGGGACAAATGGCACTGCACGTATAACAATATATACATTCGGAACTTTTCCAATCTTCTTCGGGATAGGGCCTTGCTTGAGTCTGGCAGTGGATGGTGCAAAGCCAGCAATCGATACATTTGTGAGGGTCTATTTTAAGCTTCATGACATTCCATCGTGAGATGAGTCCGAGCAAAGCTCCCAATGGGCAGAGGTAGCGACACCAGTATCTTTCTCTGGATAGGTTAAGAAGCAAGATGCCGATGAAAAGCACTCCTAGGAAAAAGCCCTGGCGAAATACGGAATTGACTGCTAAGTTCTCGAAGAATTGAAATAGGCTATCAGCCAAGGAAGAGGTGTTTATTTGATAAAGAACGCCAATAAAAGCAGAAAATCCATGGTTTATGGCAGGGAGGATGCTTGCTGCAAAGGAACGGTAGAGTAAAGAAAGGGGATCGAATATTCCTACCAGGTCCAGGGAGAAAAAGGTGCCTACCAGAATAAATAGCAGGAGATAATATTTCCAGGCTGTCCGGTTATCGCCGTTTTTCTGGGGCTTTAGGAGCTTAGATTTTTTGAAGATAAAAGAGAAGAATTGATGGATGGAACCCAGAGGGCACACCCAGCCACAAGCAACTCGTCCCAGGACAAACGTGAACACGATGGTCAAAGCCGCAAGAGCAAAGGAAACAAAAAAGGCTCGTGAAGCGATTAAAGTTGCTATGGCTAGAAGAGGATCAAAATGGAAAAAAATTTCTACATGCCCGATATAATCTTCTCCAGGATAATGAGTTACCAGCAATAGATAAAAAAAGAGGATAAAGAAGATCGATTGAATGAGGATTCGGACAGCTTGGATAGCTCGGTATTTTTTAGAGCGTTCTTTTTTCAATTATTAACTTCTCCAAGTCGATTTCTCCAAATCCTTTTTGGTGGGCCACTTGAAGATAGGGCAACTCTTGAGGTCTTAGGTCAAAAAAGGTGGCGCCTGCTGCGTCAACAGCCACATAATCAACTCCTGCTACAACGGTTTTGCAGAGCTTTGTATCAGAGACTCGGCCTCCTTGAGGGCCGTTCCTGATGAGTATTCGGTAGCAATCTAAGACTGTCAGGCAAGGCTTAAAGAAGGCAGCCAAATCTATCATAGCCTGGTCAATCTTTTGGTGGAGCTGGTTGCGGTTTCCTCCGAGTGCTCCTAGCCAGTTTTTCATGCCCATGGTCAGCCTTGACAGGCTGTGGGTTTTGGCAATCGGCACGTTTATGATTTTGTCTGCCTCGACAAAATCCGTATAGACTTCCCATTCTTTAAGCCATTCTCCATTTAGCGCCATTTTTTTCAAACGATGCGGATTGGGAAAGAGAACCTTCGCTCCTGCTTCTTTTGCAGCTGCCGAAATGCCAGAGCGAACATAGGTTCTTCTGGCCGGGTTGCAGGGATTATCCATAACCTTAACTTCTTTTGCCCCTGCTTCGAAGCAGAGTTCGACCAGAGTCTTGACGACTTCAGGATTGGTGCAGGCTGCCATTTTAGGAGTCCTGTCCCAGCCAATATTGGGCTTAACGACTACAACATCCCCTCTGGAGACAAAGCGCTTTGCTCCTCCTAACGAAGAGAGAGCTTCTCTTGTTATCAAAGCTGGAGAATCGCCCTGAATCCAGGCTAAATCAGGAGAAATTTTCTTTTGAGCCAAAAGAGAGGGATGGAACTTCATCAGAAGGCTGCCTACGGCCATATCCTTAATAAAATCTCTTCTTTTCATTGTTATTTTCCTTTCCCTAATGAGTTCACGTATTCTTTTATTCCTTCATAAATTCCCTGGGCAACACGCTGGCGGTATTGAGTACTCTTAAGCCTTTTTTCTTCAGTTGGGTTGCTCAAGTGAGAGATTTCAACGAGAACGGAAGGCATCTCTCCTCCAATAAGAACCCAAAAGGGACCTCCTTTGACACCCAGGCTTCTGACGCTGTTGTATTTTTGAGAGAGATTTTTCACCAGGCTGCTTTGGATACTTTCAGCGAGCTCTTTTGATTCAACTATCTTGCTGTTTTGGGCGATTTTCTCGATGATGTCTTTCATGGCGCTTATGTTCTTGGTAGAAGTTGCGTTTTCTCGGGCAGCAGTTGCAATGATAGAAGGATCCTGGCTGAAATTAAGATAAAATGACTCTATGCCCGAAAGCTTCCGGCTGCGGTTGGCGTTAGCGTGGATAGAGATGAACAGATCTGCCTGTTTTTGGTTGGCTATCACCGTCCTACTTTCCGGATCAAGATAGATGTCTGATTCCCTGGTCATGATCACTTCGAGGTTCTCTTTTGACTCCAGTATTTTTTTAAGACGCGTGGCAACATCGAGAACTATCTTTTTTTCCTGGAGCCCACTTTTCCCGATGCAACCAGGATCTTTTCCTCCGTGGCCAGGATCGATGACAACTCTCTGGATTCCCAGAGCTAACTGGCGGATTATGCTTGATCCTGATTTGGCAGGCTGAGCAGGCTGGGGAAGACTAGGGCGTTTGGAGGGAAATATGTCAATGATGATCCTAAACGGGTCGGGGAGGTGCCAGACCCGATAATATGCTTTCTTGAAATCAAGGTCAGCAACAACTCTGACTGTAGAAGATGTCTTTTGAGCAATACGTATTTGTTTGAGGTAGTCATTCTCAACAAGGAATATTTTGCTATGTAAAATGGGATTCAGTTTGGCCTGGTAGATATCAATATAAACCCGATCTGGAGAGAGAAGTTCGCTGAATACATACTCCCTCAATTTCCCGATATCAACAACGATCCTGGTATAAGAGGGGTGTGTATGGTAGCGGAGGTTATGGATTTCCATTCTTGAATCAGGATGGGAAGGAATAGGCAGGAAAATAAGGGAAAAAAAGAGGATTATCCACAACCAGCAGCTTTTGTGCTTTGACATCATTAATATCTATTAATTCTATAGTGTAACTCGGTTATTGTCAACGGAAAGGGACCTCAAGCTCCAAATTTTTTTAATTTTCCCGCATGGGCTAACATCAATGACATGGCATAAATTGCTTGAAATCGTCCCAAGTAGCCTTGACTGCACTCTTTTTCGGTAAATCGGCTCACCTTATCAGCCTGGGAAGTTTTGGAGAAAAGGAGGAATGGATTGGGGTGCCAGGAATGAGATTTTAAAAGAGAAGGAGTAGAATGATCAGATGTAACGACCAGAACTTCAGGCTTAAGGGCAAGAAGGCGGGGAATGTAGGTGTCTGATTCTTCAATGGCTTCCTTTTTAGCCTTAAAATTTCCATCTTCTCCCGCAGAATCCGTTTTTTTCACATGGACATAAATAAAATCATAGTCGTTGTAGTTTTTTTCTAAAGCAGCGAAGAGTTCGGGTAAGCTTTGGCCTGCAGTCAGGACGTCCATCCCTACAAGCCTGGCCAGACCCTTGTACATGGGATAGTTAGCTATGGCGGCTGGTTTTAATTTATAAAGCTCACTCATGCTCGGGAGAGAGGGATGTTTGGAGAATCCCCTTAAAAGGACGGCATTGGCTTTGGGAGAATCTTTCAAGAGATCTATAGCCTCGTCCATAAAATTATTTACAATTTGGGCAGTTTGTGCGGCTTCTTTGGACAAGGCTTGAGCAGGGACTCTGGGTTTGTTGTCCTTTTGAGAGTCTGCATCCGAGAGAGCATCTGAGAGTCCTTCCCCCCTGAATTTGACCACAAAGCGGTGCTCTTTCCCAGGGAAAAGGGTGATTTCTATACCCTCGACGCTCTTTAAAGAGCTATTGAGTCTCTGGCACAGCTTTTCATTTTCGCTGGTGGGGATCCTGCCCGCTCTTCTGTCAACAATAAGATCGTCTCTCAAAGTCGCAAAATTTCCCCTGGCCACCAGATCATTTTTCGCTACCTCTACGCCAGATCCGAGAGCTTCCAGGATTCCGCGGCCCAGGAGATGTTTCAAGGGACTGTAACCAAAGAGAGAGAGGTGGGCCGGTCCGCTCCCAGGGGTGATGCCCATGAAAACCGGATCAGCTAAACCACAAACACTTTTTGCGGCAAGACTGTCTAGATTCGGTGTGTGAGCAGCTTCAAGTTCTGTTTTCCCCTGAATAGGTAGTCCACCCAAACCATCCAGAACCAAAAGAATGATTTTCGAAGCTGTTTTTGTGCTTATTTCCCGAACAATTTTTTCCCAGTCCATAATCAAAACAACTATAAAATAATAGAGAATTGAAGTCAATTTTCTTTCCATTTTTCACGTTTCTTTAATTGCGTTTACAATCCTTTATTCCTCTGCTAAAATCGGAACATGAAGAAGGTCATTGTCCTTGATTTTGGTTCCCAGTACACACAGCTCATCACCAGGAAAGTAAGGGAATTAGGAGTTTTTTCTGAAATTTTCCCCTTCAGCACTCCTCCTTCCAGAATCAAACGAGAAAATCCAGCTGCTTTAATCCTCTCTGGAGGTCCTCAGAGTGTTTATGATGAAGATGCTCCTCTTGCTTCCAGAGAGATTTTCGAGATGGGGATTCCAGTTCTGGGCATTTGCTACGGATTGCAGCTTATGGCTTATCTTTTGGGAGGAAAAGTGGCCTCTTCCAAGAAAAGAGAATACGGATTTGCTTCTTTGAGGGTAACAGATAGAGGGGGATTGCTCTCCAGGATCAAAGACAATGGGCAGGTCTGGATGAGTCATGGGGATAGAGTGGAGGCAGTTCCACCCGGCTTTATCGTGTCTGGGAAGACCTCTCATTGTGATGTGGCTGTTATGGAAGAAAGAGAAAGAAAGTTTTTTGGCGTCCAGTTCCATCCAGAGGTCGTTCATACCGAACAGGGAAAAAAAATCTTGTCTAACTTCCTTTTTTCTCTTTCCAGGTTGAAGTCTGAATGGAGAATGAGTTCTTTCGTTGCCCAAAAAGTGGAGGAAATCCGGAGGTCTGTAAAAGAAAAGAAAGTTATCTGTGGTCTCAGCGGTGGAGTCGATTCTCTGGTTACGGCGCTGATCGTCCATAAAGCTGTAAAGGATAATCTTTTCTGCATATTTGTTGATAACGGGCTTTTGAGAAAAGGGCAATATGAGGAATTGATAAAAAAATTCAAGAGTAAATTGGCCCTTAACGTCATCGGTGTTGACGCTTCCCAATTTTTTCTTGAAGGGCTGAAGAAAGTGACATCCCCGGAGAGGAAGAGAAAAGTAATCGGGGAGAAATTTATCCGCATTTTTGAAGAAGAAGCGGATAAAATAGGAGAAGCGGAGTTCCTGGCCCAGGGCACTATTTATCCTGATGTGATTGAAAGCAATCCTGTCAAAGGCCCTTCCTCATCTATTAAATCTCACCATAACGTGGGGGGATTGCCCAGCCAGTTGAAGTTTAAGCTTATTGAGCCTCTCCGAGAACTTTTTAAAGATGAGGTGAGGACTTTAGCTTCGGAACTGGGGATGGACGGGGAATTTATTCACCAACACCCTTTTCCAGGCCCGGGTCTAGCCGTAAGGATTGTAGGAGAAATTACTCGAGAGAGGATTAAGCTTTTAAGGGAAGCTGATGAAATTCTCCTCCAGGAAGTAAAAAAGGCAAATATTTACCATGAGTTATGGCAGGCGTTTGTTGTTTTACTCCCTGTTAAATCAGTCGGAGTCATGGGAGACCGGCGGACTTACCAGAGCGTTGTTGTCATCCGCCTCGTCCAGAGTGTGGATGGGATGACGGCTGATTGGTACCCTGCTCGTCCGGAATTCCTGTCGCGCATATCGAATCGGATTGTTAACGAAGTTGAGGGTGTCAACCGTGTGGTTTATGATATTACAAGCAAGCCGCCAGGAACCATAGAGTGGGAATGATATAAAAATGGAGCTTACGTTTATTCATCTGCATAACCATTCAGAATTTAGCATTCTGGATGGTGCTTTCAAAACCGCATCTTTGGTGGAAGCTGCCTATAAGCACAATATGCCTGCCGTTGCCCTGACCGACCATGGAAATATTTTTGGTGCAGTGAGCTTTTTTAAACAGGCAAAGGAGAAGGGGATAAAGCCGATTCTGGGTTGTGAAGTCTACGTTGCTCCTAAAAGCCGGTTTATCAAAAAGCCTGAAGGGAAAGGACAGAACCATTTTCATCTGGTTTTGCTTGTTAAAGATGAAAATGGGTATGAAAATCTATGTCATCTTATCACCAAGAGCTATTTGGAGGGTTTCTACTACAGACCCCGTATCGATAAAGAGCTTTTAGCTCAACATAGCGAGGGCTTGGTCGCGCTTTCCGGGTGCTTAAAAGGAGAGATTGGCAACGCTTTGGACTTAGGCCTGGAGGAAAAAGCAGAAGAGGCAGCCCTTGAGTATGCTTCCATCTTACCAAAGGGTGATTTTTACATCGAAATTCAGGACCATGGCCTTGAGGAACAGAAGAAAATTAATCCTTTTCTCCTAAACCTCTCTCGAAAACTCGATATCCCTTTAGTTGCCACGAATGATGTGCACTATATAGCAAAAGATGACGCTGAGAGCCAAGACGTCCTCCTCTGCGTCCAGACCAACAGAAAAGTGACAGAGCAGGATAGAATTCGTTTCGGCAGCGATCAATTCTATTTTAAGTCGAGCGAAGAAATGATAGATCTCTTTGGCGAAATCCCTGAAGCCGTCCAGAATACAGCCAAGATCGCAGCGAAGTGCAATTTCGAATTCCCTCTTTCCGGGTATTTCTTGCCGCAATTCAAGGCGCCGGAGGGAACATCCCTGGGTGAATATTTTGATAGAGTGGTTAAGGAAGGATTCAAGAGTAAGATAGAAACCATCACCAGGGGGAAGAAAAAGGATGAGATCGCGCACCTTGTTGAAGAGTACGAAGAGAGACTGGAAAATGAGATAAAACTCATTAAGGAAATGGGCTTCGAAGGATATTTTTTAATTGTCTGGGATCTCATTAAGATGGCCAGAGACAGCAATATTCCTGTGGGACCGGGAAGGGGTTCAGCTGCAGGGAGCCTCCTTGCCTATTGTCTCGGAATAACAGATATCGATCCCCTGGAATACGACCTTTTATTTGAGAGATTTCTCAACCCGGAGCGAATCAGCCTGCCCGATATAGATATTGATTTCTGCGGAAGAAGAAGGGATGAAGTTCTCGATTATGTCAAAGAAAAATATGGCGGGGAGACAAACGTCTGCCAGATCATTACCTTTGGGACTATGGCTGCTCGTCAGTCGGTCAGGGATGTAGGGAGGGCTCTTGAGGTTCCGCTTCCCGAAGTAGATAAGATTGCCAAGATGATTCCTCCTTTTGGTCCAGATGCCACTATTGAGGGGGCATTAAAGAAGATTTCCCAGTTGAAGGAACTGAGGGACAAAGATGCCAAGATTGCCCACCTCCTCTCAGTGGCCCAAAAATTAGAGGGACAGGTTCGCCATCCCTCCATTCATGCTGCGGGAATCGTCATCGCCCCGAAACCGCTAGTGGAGTTTATGCCGCTTTACCAATCTGCCAAGGGTGAGATTACCACCCAATTTCCTATGCAGGATATCGAAGCCATTGGCCTGCTCAAAATGGACTTGCTAGGGCTTCGCAACCTGACTGTTATTCAAGATACGGTTGAGCTCGTCAAGAAAGAAACAGGCGAAATGATAGACATTAAGAATATTTCCCTGGATGATAAGAAAACTTTTGAGGTCTTTAAATCAGGCAATACAGATGGTGTCTTTCAGTTTGAAAGTTCGGGAATGAAGGATTTGCTCCGCAATTTTAAGCCTGAAACCTTTCCCGACCTGATTGCTTTGAATGCTCTCTACCGACCGGGTCCCTTAAAGAGCGGAATGACAGATGAATTTATAAAATGCAAAAACCACCCTGAGCGAATTAGATATGAATGCGCGGAGTTCGAACCTATCTTGAAAGAAACTCAAGGCATCATTGTCTATCAGGAGCAGGTGATGAAAATCGCCACAGAGTTGGCAGGATTTTCTCTGGCTGAAGCCGATATCCTGCGCAAGGCGATGGGGAAAAAAGTTACGAGCATGATGAAAGCCCAAAAGCAGAGATTCGTCCAGGGAGCGAAGAAGAAAGGCCTGAGCCAGGCTAAAGCAAATAAGATCTTCGATCAGATAAATTATTTTGCGGGCTACGGATTTAATAAATCCCACAGCACTGCCTACGCCTATTTGGCCTACCGCACCGCTTATCTAAAGGCCCATTATCCTTCCCATTTCATGGCGGCCCTCTTGACTTCAGAAGCTGAAAGAGGGGTAACCTCTCAGGTTGCCAGGTACATCAATGAATGTGACGAGCTGGGAATAAAGATTCTCCCCCCTGATATTAATGAAAGCGATTTCAATTTTACCGTCGTTAAGGAAGATATCCGCTTTGGCCTTTCAGCCGTAAAAAATGTCGGGGAAGGATCGGTCCGGGCTCTAATACAGGCAAGAGAAAAAGGAGGAAAATTTACTTCACCCTTTGATATCTGTGAGGTGGCAGATTCCAAAGTTATAAACCGCAAGGTAATCGAGGGTTTAATCAAGGCAGGAGCCCTGGATTCATTAGGATGGCGAAGATCACAGATGTTTCATCTCGTAGATAAAATAATTGAGTATTCTCATGAAATGCAGGAAATTAAATCTTCAAAACAGAGTTTCCTGTTTGGCTCAGGACAAATCGAGCCTCCCCCCATTCCTCCCGAGGTGGAGGAGATGCCAGAATGGG
>Ga0255054_10000985_pt1 | contig 16593 bp, 13 predicted proteins | sample JV7_2_23_MG_FD_188634 | JGI IMG/M metagenome (GOLD analysis project Ga0255054, IMG submission 188634) | Seawater microbial communities from Jervis Inlet, British Columbia, Canada - JV7_2_23 | ecosystem: Environmental > Aquatic > Marine > Inlet | place: Canada: British Columbia | collected...
GGGCGTAGGTGAGGTCTCGAACAACCTCGGCTACCTGGAAGATGTCACCCGAGTTGATCTTCTCGGTCAACAGCTTGTACCAGCGGCTCCAGTTGGCGCCGGCTTCCTGAGGTTCTTCCTTGAACGTTGCGAACACCTGGCGGGCCTTGTTCTTGGAGATGACAGGGCGGACTCCGCGTTCGATGGCACTCTCGACGGGGACACGCAGCGTGAGCTGATCGGTTGCCACCTGCAATACGTAGTACTCCTGGATCTCACCCGCGAACTCGATCTTCTCCCGCTTGATGATCGTCGCTGCACCATGGTGTGGGTACACGACCTTGTCGCGCACCTTGAAGGGAGCCTTCGCCTTCTTGGCAGGACTCTTCTTTGCCGGAGCCTTCTTGACAGAGCCCTTCTTGACAGGACTCTTCTTCGCCGGAGCCTTCTTGACAGAACTCTTCTTCGCCGGAGCCTTCTTGACAGAACTCTTCTTCGCCGGAGCCTTCTTGACAGGACTCTTCTTCGCCGGAGCCTTCTTGACAGAGCTCTTCTTGACAGGAGCCTTCTTGTTGGCGGTCTTCTTCGTGGCCACGGAACCTCGTACGTCGTTGGAATCGGGGATTGTACTGGGCTTTGCGCGATCGCGGTTCGTCAATCGATCTCGGATGGAATCGGTCCGACGCCGCTCGCCGGATGGAGGTAGGAGAGTATCGTCCTCGCCCTCGCCTTCCCTACGCCCTCGACCTTCGCGAGGTCATTGGCGGAGGCCCCCATGAGCCTGTCGTATGAGGTGAATCTCCTGAGAATCGAGTCTCGGACCGCATCCGGCAATCGTGGCACGCGTGCAATGGCACGCGCACCTCGTGGCTGCGCGTGTTCATCAAGGAGTCCGAGATCGAGTATCTCCGCGACGGTCTCCGAATCGTAGATGTCGTCCTCGTCGAGGCGGTCAAGCTTGGCGAACACAGACGAACCCTTGCGAGGCTTGCGTTTCTGGTAGTCGATGTTGACGAGCTCTGCAATCTCGGCAACGCCGCCGGTGAGGTCTGCACTCTGCAATGAGATCAGCGAAGCCGCATCGCCAAGCTCCGCCGCGACGACCTCGAGACCCAGGGCAAGCCTTCGGATCACGCCAGCGCGCTGCACCACGGCAACAACCTCACGCATGGACACGACATCGTCAGCTTCGTAGCGATTCAGTCGCACCACGGCATCGTTGAACTGGCCGCGGAGACGTTCGATCGCCTGCAACCGCTGATTTGCCTCAGCTAGGAGTTCGCCGACCGACTGCAGGGTGAATCGGGCGTCGCCTGAGAACACCACGGCCATGAGATGGCCCTCCTCGGACACGGCCAGCACGGACAATCCGGTCTGCCGCGCAAGGCGCTCGGCTGTGCGGAACCGCGTCCCCGTCTCCTCTGTTGCGATCGCAGGGTCGGGTATGAAGTGCACGTTCGCCCGCGTGATGGTTCCAAGGGCATCGTCCACAACGATCCCTCCATCCATCTTGGCCAATTCGGCAAGCCGCTGGGCGGTGTAGGGAACATTGACGAGGTCAAAGCCCCCAGTGCATACGTCGTCGACTTTGGGCCCTGCGCCGAGCACGACGAGCGCACCCGTGCCTCTGCGCATGATGAGTTCGACCGCGTCTCGCAGCTTGGTTCCGGGGGCAAACCGTCTCAGAAGGTCGATTGGTGCAGCAACGTTCGGTGTCATCGTCCCGCAGAGTAGCGGCTGTGATCCGCTCCGCCATCATGTAGGTCGACAAGACCGGACGCAAGCATGGCATCGAGCATCCCGAGAACACCCGAATCCGGGTCGACGATCGGCCCTGCGGAGATCCGCTCGACCTCCGAACGCCGAACCGCTGGTCTCGGTGCCGGTCGCACATCACCGGTGAGCCCCAATTCGCCCCATGCAGCCGTACTTCGAAGGGGAACATCGCAGTACGCAGACGCTATGGCCAGCGCCACAGGTAGATCAGCCGCAGGCTCGGTAATACGAATGCCACCCATCACGCTGACGTAGACGTCATACCGCCGAAGAGGCAGGCCAAGATGACGCTCGAGAACACCGAGGATCTGGTGGACCCTGGCGGGGAGGAGCCCCGTGACCACCCGACGAGGTTGCGGGGCCTCGGTCCGAACCACGAGCGCTTGGATCTCCACGACCAAGGGGCGTTTCCCCTCGAGGGTAGGGAAGAGGATGGAACCGCACGCCGTCTCGTCCCGCTGAGCGACAAGAACCCTGCTTGGGTCTGAAACCTCTAGCAGCCCGGTCTGGGTCATCTCGAACACACCAACCTCGTTGACCGCGCCGTATCGGTTCTTGATGCCCCGCAGAAAACGAAGACCCCGATCGAGCTCGCCCTCGAGATACAACACGACGTCAACCATGTGCTCGAGTGTTCGTGGGCCGGCGATCGATCCATCCTTGGTCACGTGGCCGACGAGGAACACAGGCGTTTCGGAACGCTTGGCAAACTCGATCAGGCGAGCCGCAGACTCGCGCACCTGTGCGGTGCCTCCAGCTGAACCGGACACATCCGCGGTGGAGATGGTCTGGATCGAGTCAACCACGACAGCCGCTGGGCTGAGCCTTTCCGCGAGACCGATGATGTCGTCTACATCGTTCACACAGGCGACCGAAACACCGTCGGACCGCACACCGACACGCCTTGCACGAATCTGCACCTGGTGTGTGGATTCCTCTGCCGTTGCGACAAGCACCGCCCCTGAGTCACCTGCCATTCGGTCGGCAGCCTGGAGAAGGAGCGTCGACTTGCCGACCCCTGGTTCGCCGCCGACAAGAATCGTTGCGCCTTGCACGATCCCGCCGCCGAGCACGCGATCGAGTTCGTCGAGGCCAACGGTTGACCGGGCCTTTTTGGCCGACCGATCATCTGTCGCACTGACGACATCAACGGCTGAGGCAGTACGCCGTCTGACCGGATCATCCTCCGGGGTGAGCGCCTCCTTGGCTCGGCACTGCGGGCAGAAGCCCATCCACCTCGGCGAACGATATCTACACTGTTCGCACGAATACGACAGTGTCTTGGTCCCGGCGCTACCTTTCATGGCAAGGACGGTAGGGCGCCGCTACGACAGATTATGACCGGCGAACCAACACGACCACGACGGCGACCAGAGCGATCACGAGCAACGTCATGGCAGCCACTGAGAACGGCGTCCACGATTCGGCCACTCTTATCGACATGAACAACATCATCCGTGGCACAATACCCCCGATACAGCCAAGAACTGCCGCTCCACAAACGAACGGAGACGAGGAGCCGACATGCACGGTGACGACCGCAACGACCAGTTCGATGATCTGTTCGAGCCATTCGAGCTCGCCGACTCATCCACGGGCGATCAGTCGACCATGCCTCCCAGAGACGACATCACTGAGACGTTCAACCCTCCACCGACGCCTCCGGCCTCCGGTCACACTGAAGAGCAGCCCGTGCACCACGATCACGACGCGACGGCCGGGGATCCCGCCGAGATGGTCGGATGCCCTTCATGTGGTGCCCGAAATCCAGCGTTCAACCACCACTGCGAAAGGTGTGGATCGCGACTGAGCCAGGACCCGATGCCGATCGCTCCCGCACCGGCGGCACGAGCAAGTGCTGGCGGGAGGGCGCTCGGCGTTCTTGCAGCGGTGGTCCTTGTCGTCGCCCTCTTTGCACTGATGATGAACATCTTCCGCAGCGGCGAGCCGGACATCACGGGTCCAGACATGACGTCGTCATCAACCACAACCACGGTGCTCGCACAAACCGTCGAACTGTTTGCCGCGTCCGCCACTGCGAGCTCGCAGGTCGCGGACTCCTTCGGTCCCGAGAATCTCATCGATGGCGATCCGGAGACACGGTGGAATGACGATAGCCAGAGGGGTGTCGACGCATGGATCGAGTTCACGTTCGCCACTCCCGTCCAGATTCGCCAGATCGAGATGGTGAATGTGACCGATGACGTGGCCTTCAAACGAAACTTCAAGATCCAAGGCTATACGATCACCGTCAACGATCTGAATGTGCCGATCAGTGGTCGGCTCGCCAACTCGAACGAACCCCAGACGGTGCAGATCGCCAGTCTCGATACGATCAAGCTGACCATCAACGTGACGACCACCCATCCTGCCGAGAGTGTGGGCGATCTGCCACCATTTCAAGAGCTTGCGCTTGAAGCAGTGAAGTTCTTCGGAGTGGAGAAGTAGAACAGGCGTCGGGCATCAGGCCTCAGATTTCAGAAGAGAAGATGCCCGGACTACATTGCTCCCATGACTCCCCTTGAGATCGACACGGTCCTCAACGCCGCTGAGGTGCAGATAGCGTTCGGCAACGCTCCCGACCTCGAGGCAGCAGGGTTCTGGAGGGCTGTGCGGGCGGTCAAGAGCGATCCGGCCTTGGTCGATCGATTCGCAGACCGCATCGGAGCGATCGACAGGGCTGCGTTCAGCGCGTGGGCACGGTTGGTGGTCCCCATCTGGATCGGCACCGTTCTTGCGGTGGTAGGCGCTCTTGTCGGACTGTCTCTCATTTCGACATCGGTCTTCGTACCGCAATGGAGCGGGATCATGTTCCTGGTCGGCGCAGGCGCGCTGATCGCGGCAACCCACGGCCTCGGCCATCTACTTGTCGGCTTCATCGGTGGCATCAGGTTCTATGCATGGTTCATCGGTAGGGAGAAACCCCAGCCGGGCGTCAAGACCGACTACGCGACGTACCTGCGGGCAACTCCCCGATCGCGGGCATGGATGCATGCGTCAGGAGCTCTCGTCACCAAGGCGATCCCATTCCTGCTCCTCCCTGTGGCCTTGTTGTCATCCGCCGTTCCCGGCTGGGTGGCCATTGTCCTGCTGTCCATAGGCATCGTCCAGATCATCACCGATATCTTGTGGTCCACGAAGTCATCCGACTGGGCGAAGTTCCGTCGCGAGATGAGATACGTCAATACCTGACGACCGTCGATTGCTGATGGACGACGGACCCCGAGACCGCAGACTCGTCGATGCAAGAGGGCATGGACCTGTCGCCGGTCTTGTCAAGTCGAGCCCTGCGAGCGACCCGCGAGTCCCGCGCGCGACAACACGTCACTTCGACGGCGTGTACGGCTGGCCTTCCGCTGCAGGTGCGACGGCGCGGCCGAGCGCTCCCGCGACCACGATCATCGTGACGAGGAACGGAAGGCTCTGGAAGAACTCGCTCGGGATCCCGAAGTCGCCGATCGTGACGTCGAGGAACTGGAGCCGGGAGCCCAGGGCCCGCGCAAAGCCGAATAGGAGCGCTCCTGCGAAGGCGCCCCACGGGGTCCACTTGCCGAAGATCATTGCGGCCAAGGCAATGAAACCGGCGGCATTGGTCATATTGTCCTCGAACCCGGCCTGCGCCTCCATCGAGAACCAGGCGCCAGCGAGACCGGCAATGAACCCACCAAGGACAACGGCTTGGTAGCGGATCCTGATGACGTTGATACCGAGAGTCTCCGCCGCGTGTGGCTGCTCCCCACTCGACCGGACCCGGAGCCCCCAGGCGGTGCGGAACATCACCAGCCAGGTCAGGAAGACGACTCCGTACATCAAGAAATGCAGCGGACGGCCGGTGAACAGCGTGTCGCCGACGATGGGGATCTCGCTGAGGATCGGTAGGGCAAACTCCGCAGTTTGCACGCCCTTGCTGCTGCCACTCGGCACGATGACCTCAGAGCGAAGGAAGCCCGTCAGACCCAGGGCGAAGAGGTTGATGACCACTCCGGCAACGATCTGGTTGATCTGGTATCTGATGGACAGCACTGCGAGCAGCAGCGCAAGAAGCCCGCCAGTGATGATGGCGATGAGAATGGCGATCCACAACCAGCCGACACTGCTTGCCGATCCCATGATGGCATACGTCATGAAGCCGACGCCGGCAGCTCCGAGCATCATCCCCTCGATACCGATGTTGATGATCCCGGATCGCTCGCACCACAGGCCGGTCATGGCACCGAGGGCGATCGGCGTTGCCAACACCAACGACTGGTCGAAGAGATTCGCTACGTTCGTGTCAGGGGCCTTCGACAGGGCGAGGCTGAGTGCGAGCAGCAGAGGGACGCCCAGCGCAGCGGCGAAGATCTGGCCGATCAAGGCCCACCGGTCGAATCTCTCTGGCAGGAAACTGAGCACCGCGGAGATCAGGTACACGATCCCGATGATGACGACAACCGTCGTCGGGTTGAACTTCAGTGTGATCGCATCAGGAGGCGGCTCGAAGGCAAATCCGCGGGTCTCTGAGGTGATGGCGGGGGCAACTCCGCCGAGGAGAAGAACCCCGATCGCCCCGAAGACGAGCCCGACGATCTGTCGTCGCCCGAAGCGGCGGCGAGGCGCAAGCTCATCCTTGCCGAGGTCCGTGACCAAACGGGTGGGGATGGGCGATCCCTGTGTCATGACCCGCTCCATCCGGTCGCGGCGCTCTCGATGTGGTGCCCGGCCTCACCTTTGAGCCGGAAGATGTATCGGACGATCGCATCTGCGGCGACGAACAGCAGAACCATCGACTGGATGATCCGGACGACGTCGATGGAGACGCCCGCCTCCAGCTGCATCAGCGGTGCCCCCGCGAGCAACGCTCCCCACAGGAGCGAAGCCGGGATGATGGCGATCGGGTTGGCTCGGGCCAGCAGCGCAATGGCGATGCCGTCAAAACCTATGAATGCGAACGTCCCCGGCTGGAAGAACCCGTTCGTACCTGAAACCTCTGAGGCTGCGGCGATACCGGCGAACGCACCAGACAGTGCCATTGCCAGGATGATGATCCGGTTGACGTTCACGCCGGCGTAGTGGGCGGCGTTCGGATTCGTGCCGACGGTTATCGTCTCGAACCCGAACGTGGTTCGACGCAGGACGAAGGCCACGACGATGCACACTGCGACCATCACGAACAGTCCCATGTGCAGGTTGGGTTGGCTTTCCACAAGTGTCGGGAGCACAGCCGTGGGTGATATCTGCTTGGTCCGTGGCACGCTGGCGGAAACATCCCTCAGGATCTCGGGATCGCGCGAGTTCACGAGCCACCGTACCGAGAAGAGGGCGATGCTGTTGAGCATGATCGTGGTGATGACCTCGTGAGCACCGGTGCGAGCTCTGAGCACGCCGGGAACCCAGCCCCAGATGTAGCCGCCCACCGCTCCGGCCGTGAGGATGATCGGGATGGCAATGATCCCCGGCGTGTGGAACATGAACGCCCAGGTGCCCACCCATGCTGCGGTGATGCCTCCGACGAGGAGCTGTCCCTCCGCACCGATGTTGAACAGCCCTGCCCGGAAGGCGAAGGCGAGTGCCAGTGCCGATCCCATGAACGGCACCGACCTGGCGATGGACCCGGCCACCCTGTCCCAGCTGCCGAACATGCCTCGCAGGAGCGCCCAATAGGCCTCGAACGGGTTGACACCGATCATGGCGATCAACACACCACCAACGATGAACGACAGGAGGACGGCGTACAGCGGGACGAGCAACGGCTGGAGGTCCCATGCCTCCCGGATCTTGTGCATGAAGGCGGAGAGGCCCTGGTCGAGACGTTCATTCACGATGCCACCTCCTCCGTATCTGGTGTCGACCCTGTGGCCATCAGATACCCGAGTTCCTCACGCGTCGTGTCCGCACCATCGAAGACGCCAACGAGCCGACCGCGGTACAACACCCCGATGCGATCCGATAGTGACAGTATCTCGTCCAGCTCTGCCGACACCAGCAACACGGCGGCACCCTGATCCCGCAGGTCGATGATCTGCTGGTGGATGTACTCAATCGAGCCGACATCGAGTCCGCGAGTCGGCTGAGCCACGATGAGCAGATCGATGTCCCCGGTCAGCTCCCTGGCCACAATCACTTTCTGCTGGTTACCCCCGGAGAGAGTCTCGACCGGAACGTCGACCGACGGTGCCCTCACGTCGAAAAGACCGACGAGTCGCTCGGCCTCCTTGTGCACAGCGGAGGTATTCCGGATCCAACGCCGTGCGAATGGCGCTTGAAAGTACCTGTTGAGCACCAGATTGTCGGCGACCGAATACGAGCCTACAAGACCGTGTTTGTTGCGATCCTCCGGGATGTGGGCCGTTCCCAGCTCGGTGATTTCACGCGGCGACAGCTTCGTGGCGTTCGTGCCCAAGATCTCAACCCTGCCACCGACCTTGCGACGCATCCCTGTGATTGCCTCCACGAGCTCTCGCTGGCCGTTGCCCTCGACGCCGGCGATCCCGAAGATCTCGCCCGCACGGACGTCGACTGAGAACCCGTTGACCATCTGGACACCTCGCTCGTCCTCCACACTGAGGTGCTCAACTCTGAGTGCGATGTCCCCCGGTCGGGCTTCGTCCTTTTCGACCTGGAAGACCACGTCCCGACCGACCATGAGGTTCGCCAACGACTGTTGTGTGGCGGTCATCGGATCTGCGGTTCCGACGATGCGTCCGTTCCTGAGCACGGTGATGCGATCGGCCACCGCCAGCACCTCGCGCAGCTTGTGCGTGATGAAGATGATCGATTTGCCCTGGTCGACGAGGCTGCGCACGACAGCAAAAAACTCATCGACCTCACCCGGCGTCAGCACCGCCGTCGGCTCATCGAGGATGAGGATGTCGGCCTCGCGGAACAGCGCTTTAACGAGTTCGACACGTTGCTGCTCACCAACCGACAGATCCCCGACCTTGGCATCTGGGTCGACGATGAGCCCGTACTGGTCCCCTAGCTCATGGATACGGCGGCGGGCATCGTTCATGGAGAGGAAGGGCCCATTCGTGAGCTCGTCGCCCAGAACGACGTTCTCGGCCACAGTGAAGATTGGGATCAGCTGGAAGTGTTGGTGCACCATGCCGATACCGTGCTCGATGGCCTCGCCGACACCGGCGAACTTCACCTCTTCGCCTCGCACCTCAACGGTGCCCCTGTCGGGTTGGTAGAGTCCGAAGATCACATTTACGAGGGTGCTCTTTCCGGCTCCGTTCTCTCCAAGCAGGCAGTGGATCTCACCCTGGTTGAGGGTCAGGTCGATGTCCTCGTTGGCAATCACTCCCGGAAACGTCTTGGTGATGCCGCGAACGTCGAGTACTGGGACGGGATCATCAGCGGCGGTCATCTTCCTCCATTCGAGCCAGGGCCGGTGTACGGGACAGTAGCCCACGAGGCCGGCCAACTCCATTCATGCAACAGGCCCGGCACCCTTTCGGGTGCCGGGCCTGTCTGTGTCTATTGCATTGGTCCGAGAATCAGCCGTCGCACGCCGAGGCTTCACCGAGGAACAAACCATCGATACCGCAAACGCCGGTCTCGATGCTGCCGTCTGCCAAACCGGCTCGAATGGCCTCAATCGCCACAGCCACTTCGCCTGGAATGTCCGCATCGTGGAACGGTGCGTACGTGATCCCACTGTTCGCGGCCGTCAGGAAGAAGAACCCGCCCGCAAAGGTGTCCTGGATGGACGCCGCGATGTTGCGGAACACAGCGAGGTCGACACGCTTCATCGCCGAGGTGGCCAGGAACTCCGATCCCGGAACCGACCCTTCCTCGAAGGTTGTGAAGTACTCGTCCTGGTCGACGCCAATGCCCCAGGCGCCGGATTCCGCGGCAGCCTTCACGCCGCCCGAACCGGTCGGGCCGCCAGCACCGAAGATCACATCGGCGCCCTCACCCATGAACTGTTCTGCGTCAGATGCTCCCTTGGCCGGATCGCCGAAGCTCTCGTTGTAGATCGAGAGCACTCGGACCGCCGGATCGACCGATGCCGCTCCGCTTATGTAGCCGTTCACAAACTTCACCACCGGTGGTACGTCCTCGCGGCCAGCAACCACACCGACCACGCCACTCTCCGTCAGAAGAGCTGCCATCGCTCCTGCGATGAAGCCGCCTTCGTGCTCGTTGAAGAGCACGCCAACCATGTTGGTGGGATACTCCGGCATGAACTGGTCGATTCCGACGAAATCAACATCTGGGTTCTCCAAGGCAGCTGCCCCGGTATCAGTTGTGATCAGGAATCCGACCGTGACGAGAACGTTCGGGTCGTTTTCGAGTGACGTTGCGATGTTGGCCGCATAGTCAGCCTCGGACACGGTCTCGATGAAGCTGGAGTCTTCGATGCCGAAGCATTCGAGTGCACCAACCATGCCGTCGTAGGCGAACTGGTTGAATGTGCCGTCGTCGACCTTTCCGATGTCCGTCACGAGGTTGACGCGGAAGCCGTCAGGTGCCTGAAGACCTCCGTAGGTCGCACACTCCTGTGCCAGCGTGATCAACCCCTCGGTCGCCGGCGGCGGCGGAACTGTTGTCTCAGGCGCGGCTGTTGTCTCAGGCGCGGCTGTTGTCTCAGGCGCGGCTGTTGTCTCAGGCGCGGCTGTTGTCTCCGTAGGTGGTACGGTTGTGGTCTCGTCGGCCGCGTCGTCGTCACTGCTGCAAGCGGCGACGATGAGTACGAAAACGGCCAGGAGAGCCATGAGCTTGAAACGTTTAGTCAAGAGATCCTCCGATATGTGCGTACGCCCTGTCGCTGTGACAGGGGGAACCATTGCGGCGGCGTGCCACTCCGGTGATCCAACCCTGAATGTTACCACGCGCCAGGGTGCTTCTGCTTTCGCCGTCGACCCCTGAAGTCTGCTCAACCACCACCCGTGGACGTCGATTCCGGTCACCCGGGCTTCACTGCGTAGATCCATGGAATCGACACTGCCGTGAAGAGACCCTTCACCAGGATGTTGCCCCAGATGATCGCCACCACGGCAGAGGCTGGGATGACCCCGCCGAACGCGATCACGGCGAATATGACGGAGTCGATGGGGACAGCCACCGCGTTGGAGGCGAGGACCCGGCCCCACTGCCACCGCTCCGAGAAGCGGTCAACCCAGCGCCGATACACCTCGGTGTCAATGAGCTCTGACACGATCTCGGCGACGATTGATGCCAGAACGATGCGATAGACCGGCGACAGGACTGCACCGAATTCGGTCTGTGGACCGACAGCGAGATCTGGTGGTAGGGCCGCGACGATCCAAAACAGGATTGCCATGACCACGTTGATTCCGGCGGCTGTGAATATGAGGGCCCTCGCGGTGGCGATGCCCGCTGCTTTGTGCACCAGATCGCGGAGTGTGAAGGTGAACGGGTAGATCAGCGTGCCACCGTCCATGGTTATGCCAAACACCTCGACGATTCGCAAGCTCGCGACGTCGGCAAGCACCTGGGCACCGACATAGGCGGAAGCGAGAACGACGATGATGGTGGAGTGGCGGCTCACAGGACGTCAAGCGTATGGGTGCTCGGCCCGTCGTAGGTGCCGTGAGTGCGCCGTGCCTCCTGTCCAAGACCGCCCTCGGACCCAATGTCTCGTGACATCAGCGTGTCCTGCAACAGAACACGAGGACGTGCCCCGTCTTCGTCATGTGAGCTCTTGTATTCGGCTGCGGGCATAGGGAAAGCGTGCCCCGAGCAGCTTGCGGCTTCCGAGTTCGAAGCTGTCCTCGCGGTATGGCGGAGCCATCGTGGTCCCGAGGAGGCTCCAGTCACCCGTTGACGACGCCCCTTGCCAGACACCGGGAGGTACGGCAACCTGGGGACGCTGACCCGAAGCCACATCACTGCCAAGAATCGGTTCCCGGCTGCGGCCATCGGGAAAGAGCAGCAGCATCCGTGCTGGTGCGCCGGCGTGGAAGTGCCAGATCTCGGGACCGGAGAGTCGGTGCATCGCAGAGAAGTCACCATCTTGGATCAGGAAGTAGATGGCGCTCGAGTGATCGTCTCGATAGGACTGCACCCACATTCCTCCTTCGCGCCGTAGCGGCTCGAGCTCGAGGATTCTGATGATGTCGCTAGCTCGATGTGTCATCAGTCCCCCACAAGGCGGCGAGCCCGAACCGTGACCTCACGCTGAGCCTCAACGACATCGACCGTCAAACATCGGCCGTTGTCCACCACCTGGTGACCGCCGACCCACACGCTGCGGATGTCTGACGGGCTGCCGCTCCAAACGAGGTGAGTGAGAATATCCTCCGGTTCGAGCACCGGAGTGAATGAGGATCCATCGACTGCGACGTTGACCATGTCGGCCCAACGTCCAGGTTGCAGTGTCCCGATGTCGGATCGCGCAAGTGCGGTGGCCGCCTCAGATGTTGCCATGGCCAGGGCATCTGTCGGTGTGAGAACTTCGGCGTCCAAGGCCCGGAGCCGAGCCATGCGCAAGGCGAGGCGCATCTCGGCGAACATGTCGAGCCTGGAGTGTGATGCGGGGCCGTCCGTGCCGAGTCCGACAGGGATGCCCCGCTGCCGAAGGTCCACGACCGGGGCGATTCCCGAGGCGTGCCGACCATTCGAAGCAGGGCAGTGTGCGACACCCACCGAGTGCTCGGTGAGGCGTGTCTGGTCGTCTTCGGTGAGCCAGACTCCGTGGGCGGCGAGCAAGTGGGACTCGAGCATTCCGATATCCTCGAGGTACGGAACGAGCGGTCGTCCGTATCGCTCGAGACAGAGATCGCCCTCATACCTCTGCTCAGCAAGGTGGATGTGAACCATGAGATCCTCGGCGGCGCCGACTCGTGCGACCTCGCGAAGCACCTCGTCCGACAGAGCGTACACCGAATGTGGTCCGAGCCCGATGTCGATCAAATCGTGCTCTGACCATTGATGTCCGAGATCTGCTGCAGTCCTGAGTTGGTGATCAACTGTTCCCAGCCGGCTCAGATCCGCGGCCTCGATGATCGGCGGGGTGACGATGCAGCGCAGTTTGGCTCTGCTCGCCGCAAGGGCCACCTGGTCGGGATGAAAGTACATCTCGACCGAGGATGTGACCCCATTGCGAAGGAGTTCCGCAGTACCCAGGGTCATGCCCCAATAGACATCCTCGGGCGTGAGGCGGTCCTCACGCGGCCACATGACCTCGGCAAGCCAGCGATCCACAGGGAGGCCTTCTCCCGCGCCTCGAAGCAGGACCATCGGTGTGTGACAATGTGTATTCACGAATCCGGGCATGAGGAGCCCCGGGATGTCGATTCGAGATGCCCCCGGTCGCTCTTGTGCCTTGGAAGCGGGACCGGACCAAATGACCCGACCATCGGCGACGTCAACAACGCCAGATGCGAGCAAGCCGGACCCACTGTCCCCGACGAGAAGATGGTCCGCGTAGTAACGGGTGATCACTGTGGCCTCCTCGCCGCCGGCGTTGCTGCCGGGGGCGAAACTCACGCATCGCTTCGTCTGACCATCGTAGGCGGTATCCTACTTGTCAGACAACTGAAGCGTGTGATAACCTGCACGCCTGATGTTGTCAGACAAGTGCTCGCGAGGTATCGGGCGTGTATGAACCGACAGGCGACAACTCCAGAACGATCGATTGGGTCGACGATGTGGTCGAGATCATCGACCAGCGCCTGCTGCCGAATCAGTACGTCGTTCGGAGGATCGAGGACGTACCAAGTCTCGTAGATGCCATCTCCTCCCTCGCGATCCGCGGGGCTCCGGCACTCGGAGTAGCCGGCGCCATGGGAGTGGCTCTCGCGTTTCGAGACACCGACCCGAAGAGAGACCCCGGCCGATTCCAGCGAGTTGTACAATCGATCCGCGAGGCCCGACCCACAGCCGTGAACCTCGCGGGGGGCGTCGACCGCGCATATGCAAACGTCCCGGAAGGACGCGATGCGGTTCTTGCCGAGGCGCTCGCCATCCGCGACGAGGAGATCGCGGCGTCCTGGTCCATGAGTGCGTACGGCGCCGACCTCGTTGCGGAACTTGTCGAGCATCCCAGAGTGCGGGCAATGACGATCTGCAACACGGGCGGTCTGGCAGCCGTGGAGCGGGGAACCGCGATGGGTGTGATCCAGGCGATGCACGAGCAAGGCCGACTCGAAGAGGTGATTGCCCTGGAAACTCGACCGCTTCTCCAAGGTGCTCGGCTCACGTCGTGGGAGCTGTCTCGGATAGGTGCCCCCTATCGCCTCATTGTCGATTCCGCGGCTCCCTTCCTCATCAGCAGGGGCGCGACGAATATCGTGCTCACGGGCGCCGACCGAGTTGCGGCGAACGGCGACACTGCCAACAAGATCGGCACCTATTCACTGGCGCTCGCCGCACACCGGGCTGATATCCCGTTTGTGATCGTTGCCCCGGAGTCGACCGTCGACTCCGCCACACGCACCGGTGCGATGATCGAAATCGAGGATCGAGGATCTGCCGAAGTCCTCTCAATTCGACAGATCCGTATCGCGCCTCCCGACGCTGAAGCCCTCAATCCAGCGTTTGACGTCACCCCGGTCGATCTCATCACAGCGCTGGTGACGGACCGGCGCGTGATCAGGTTCGATCTCGGAGATACGCTGGACACGGTGGCGCTGGGTACACACCGTGGGCGAAACACAGAACCTACGATCGAAAGAGGAAGGTGAACAACATGGATTGGGGCATGGCGAATCGCATGGGCCGGGTCATGGGACGGGATGGGAGGTGTTTCTTCTTGGCGATGGACCACGGCTATTTCCTCGGACCGACCCGGAGGCTCGAGCGGCCGAGCTTGATCGTGGACACGGTCGGCCAGCATGCCGATGCCCTGTTCGTGACTCGCGGCGTGGCCCGCTCCGCCGTCGCACCGAGTAGTCAGATACCGATCATTCTTCGCGTCAGTGGCGGATCCAGCATCCTCGGGGACATCACCAACGAGGCAATCACGACATCGGTGGAGGAAGCGATCCGGCTCGATGCGGCTGCCGTGGGCGTTTCAGTGTTCATCGGTAGCGACAATGAGCACGCGACGCTGATGAATCTGGCCGAAATGGTGAACGATTGCGAACGCTATGGAATCCCGGTCATGGCGGTGACGGCGGTCGGAAAGGAACTCGAGAAACGAGATGCCCGCTACCTGGCGCTCGCGTGCCGGATCGCTGCCGAACTAGGCGCACGAGTCGTCAAGACCTATTGGTGCGAGGAATTCGAGAAGGTCACCGAGAGTTGCCCAGTTCCCGTCGTCATCGCGGGCGGGCCGGTGACCGACTCGGAGATCGAGGTCTTTCGGTTCGTGCACGACGGGATTCAGCGCGGCGCTGTCGGAGTCAATCTCGGTCGCAATGTATGGCAGAACGACCACCCCATCGCCATGGCGAAGGCGCTCAGGGCGATTGTCCACGATTCGATGTCGCCCGAGGACGCCCTCGAGGTATTCGAATCGGAGCGCATCTCCGAATCCAGTCGCTGAGAGGCTGGATCGCACGCGCTTGCGGTGGTGCAGCCGATACAAGCGGAGCTGGGCGAAGCTGCGCGCAAGAGCATCAAGGGCAACCTGGAACACCGACCACCAAGATTCCGGTCGGGAACGTCGCTCTTCCCGACAGCGAGCAGTCGCAACGTCGACCCAGGGCCTGGGTTCTCAAAGTTTGGCCGGTCAGATGACACGTTCGCTGCCTCCATCGATCGGAATCTGCGCACCCGTGGTGACTGCGAAGGTCTCGCCGCACATCTCGGCGACCAAACGCGCCACCGTCGCCGGTGTCACCTCCTTCTGTAGGAGATTGCGGCGACGGTACTGCTCGACGCTCACGTTGTGGTGAGCGGCCCGCTCAGCGAGCAATTCGGTGGTCCACAAACCCGTATCGAAGACGGCGTCGGGGTGAACACAGTTCACTCGGATGCCATCTTGCGCCCATTCCAGAGCTGCGACCCTGGCGAGTTGCGTCACTGCGGCCTTCGAGGCCGAGTACGCGGCGGCACCCCGCCCGGGCGCTGCAACATTCTTGGATGCAACCATCACGACCCTTCCGCCGCGGAACGACAAGGTGAGCAAGGGGTGCAACCGCGCCATCAGGCTGGCGACGGAACCGACATTGACGGCCATGACCCGGTTCCACTCGTCTCTATCGAGCTGCGCCAATGGTCGAGACGCTCCGAAGATACCGGCCGCCATCACAGCGATATCGATACCGCCGTAGCGATCCACGGCTTCGCGCAACGCAACATCGACACCGTCCTCATCGGTGACGTCCACCCGGATGCCGAGCCAGGAAGTTCCGGAGAAGGTGTCGGCTGTTCCATCAGCCATGTCGAGTCCGACAACAGCGGCTCCGCGCGAGATGAGTTCGGCGGCGCACGCCCGCCCGATCCCGGAGGCGGCTCCGGTCACGAGCGCCACCTCTCCCTGCAATTCGAGAGCGGGGGCGTCGGCAGCGAGCTTGGCTCGTTCGGGCTCCCAGTACTCGACAGCGAAGGCAGCTGCAGCCGGAAGGGGTGCGTACTCGCCCAGTGTCTCTGCTTGTGTGATCACCTGCATCGAGTTCCGATAGATCTCGGATGCGATCACGGCGTCGGTAGGTCCCGCACCGATAGTGATCATGCCGAGACGAGGATCGAGGATGATGCGCGGTGCCGGATCGACCATGTTCAAGCCAGGGGCTTCTCGCTGCGCAAATGCTTCGAAGGATTCGCGGTACGCATCCACATACGCGTCCACATCTCGCCCCACCTGGGGTACCCGCTTTGTTCGAATGACATGGTCGGGAGTCACCGGACCTCGTTGTGCGGCATCCATCAGGTCTTCCCTTGTCACAAACAAGCGGACGATGTCGTCCGTATATCGGCTGGTCACCATGGAACGTCCAGCGGCCACAG
>Ga0255054_10000986_pt1 | contig 16591 bp, 16 predicted proteins | sample JV7_2_23_MG_FD_188634 | JGI IMG/M metagenome (GOLD analysis project Ga0255054, IMG submission 188634) | Seawater microbial communities from Jervis Inlet, British Columbia, Canada - JV7_2_23 | ecosystem: Environmental > Aquatic > Marine > Inlet | place: Canada: British Columbia | collected...
CGTCTCCGATGGAAAAGACTTTTTCATGGTCAAAAATCGGCTCAAATGTTATGCCGTTATTGACTGTTTTCCATAAGCCACCTGATGCTGTCGCAGCATAAAACGTGTATGGTTTTTGTTTAGGAACCGCATAATCCACAAACCTTCCGCCCTGCCGGGTCGGTCCGATATTACGGTAAGTTAAATTTTTCAAGAGCTCTTCGTTGATTGACTGACTCGCTACCTTTGACGATGCAATCAACGGCCAGCAGAATAATACGATTCCAGTCACAAATTTTAATCTCGTTCTGCGATTTTTCACATAATCCTCCTTAAACGGAATTAAACGATTTTCTTGAGCACATGAATTATAGATGGAATGATTTAATATTTTTTTTCAAGGCTCATTAAGTTATGTAAAGAAACAGAATAGCGAATATCATAGAAAAAATAAAGGTTAATGCACCTCTTATATTCTAATTTAATTTTTGTAGGGGCTTGATTTATCAAGCCCACCTGTCGAACATAAAAAAAGAATTGTATGAATTTGGTTTATCTTTGTAGGGGCTTGATTTATCAAGCCCACCTGTTTGTTTGTAAGATTTTAAAAATGTATGTTTGATGAATTAATCATTTATAAAAAGATGAATCAAATCCTTAAAATTTATCTTTGCGGTCGAGAAGCTTGAGAAATTTTTTCTTATTTCTAATCCCCTGTAGAATATCTGGAAACAGGGACTTGATATCTTTCGCACTGTAATCGCATTCTTTTATCTCTATTTTGTCTTCTTTCACGTAACATAAGATCGTCTTTATATCTTTGGCATATTTTATAATCCTGGTTCTTTTAGCCTCGAAATAAGTCACCTGGATAATCATCTTCTCCTTGTCTCCTACGCTTTGAATCAAAAAAACAACATGTTCTTCGCTGTTATTTTCATCACTGTCCAGGTCTATATGAAACTCTCTTTTTATGAAGTCTTCATTTTCGTAAGGTCCGAGTTCTACGACCTCCTTGTACATTTCTTTTAAAATTTCTTCAGGATTTTTTTTGCATTGGGGTGTGTTTGTTAGAACGTTATAGACTGAAGATCTGGCATTGGATATGAACACATTAGCTGCAGCTATGCCCATTATGATTCCCCTGGGGAAATTTCTAAGGAATTCTCTCCTCTCCATTCTAAGTCCGTGTCTCGCCTTTTTATAATTATATCTCAAATAAAATTTAAAAGCATTTCCTAATCGATTTAAATGCCTTATTCTGTCAAACAAGAAATGGGATTAGAATTATAGAGATGATATATTCCCGGTTTCAAAGAGCAGTGATGAAGCCCTCCTTCAGTAGCTGGTTAGAATCCTTGACTTCCAGTTCTGTTGACTCAATAAAATCCAGAGCCTTGCACAAGGTTTTCAGCATTACTTTCTTGTCGTGAGGAAGATCACCAGCCACTCCCCTGTAGAAAAAGGCATTTCCTGCCCAGAGGTAGTTTGTCATATGATCGCTGGCCAGGAAACATCTCTCAAGATCCAGGTTTTTAACAAAGAGCTGCACTTCTTTCAGTCTTTCCAGGGGCGGAGTAATGACAAATTCCCCCTTCTCAAGTTTCTTTTTAATCGGGGTTCCTTCTTTGATCGTCAGGGACCTTAATCTTATGAAATCCGGTTTTATCTCATTGAGAACCTTGGCGCTGTTTAGCGCATGCTCCTTCCACCGCATCTTCCCGCCAGCACCGCTAAGGACATAGAAATTCACCTCAAAACCAGCCTCCTTGGCTTTACGTCCGGCTTCGATCACTTCCTCAGGTGTTACTCCTTTGCCAAGCCACTCGAGTACGATCGGGTCCCCTGATTCAAGGCCGATGTGGAGTCGATCAAGACCTGCCTTGCGTACCACAGTCAAAAACTCCATTTTCCTGCTCAAAATAGTCTTTGCCCTTGCATAAGCTGTTACACGTCTGATATCAGGGAATATTTTTCTTATGAAGGCTACTATTTCTGGCAGCTCCTTGTGGACAAGATTGTCGCTGTCTCCAAGGAATATGGATTGAGCTGCTCTGTATATCTGCCTTGCTTTCTTCACATCCTTCTTTACTTCTTCGAGCGGCTTTGTTTGAAATTTTGTGTCCCTGTACATGAAGCAGAACTCGCATCTATTCCAGGGGCAGCCTCTTGTGATGCGGATAAGGGCGCTATTAGCCTCGTTGGGGGGCCTGTATGGAGGAAAATCATACTCGCTTAAATATTCATGCATTATTTTTTTTTGTAGAGGGAAAGAATCTGCTTCCCTGTTTGATTTTTACAATTTGTAAGAGGAAATGGCTTTCCCGGTTGTTACTTTATACTCTTAATTTTTCCCGTTGCCCCGTAACACATACACTTTTTGTATGGGAGTAGTGAGGACCCGATTCCCGAATTCAAGACGAAGCCCGCAAGCTGCAAGAGTATCTACTTTGATGATGCTTCCACCCCATGTACATCCAGAAATGTACTCCTTCGTAGGAGATAATCCCTTTCTATCGAACCAACCCCCGGAAACCAGGTAGTAGTCAGACTCAAGAACACTTATGGAGTAGAGGGAATTCCGAGTTTTGATGAGCACCGTATCTCCGAACTGCAGCTCAGCCTTACGCACCTGTCTTAAATGCGAGGTACTCTCGACTATCTTTTCAAGCTTATGACCATTGTCAATCATTGCTTCTATTATATCAAAATTATATCAAAAGTCAGCAAATGTTTTTGCCTTAATTCTCATAACCCATTTTCCTCACAATTTCCCTAAATCTTGGATCTGAGCGGACCCGGTCAAATATTGGATCTGTTCTAATTAAGCGCAGGTAACTATCGTATTCTTCATAAGCCTTTTCCAGCCATTGAAATCCAAGATCATCCTCACCAAGGACAAAATACAGTGTGGCAATTGAAGTTCGTCGAACATATGTTTGTTCTGATTTTTTTATCAGTTCATCCAGTATTTCTTGCGTCTTCTCTCTCTGGCCCAACTTCATGTAGGCGACTCCAATCCAGGCGTCTACGCGCGTACCCCACCCTCTCGCATATTCTTTTTCTTTCTGAAACTCTACCAAAGCATCTTCATACCTTGACATTTGCAAGTATGCTGAACCGAGATAAAGGTGCGTAGCACTAAAGGTTGGGTCCATCTCGAGTGTCCTGTTCAAGGCCTTCAAAGCTTCATCGTAACGGCCGGCACGGTATAAAACCTGTCCCAAATTTCTGTTTATAACAAGAGAGAGGGGATCAAGTTCATGGGCTCTTTTTATCTCATCGATAGCTTCATCATACCGCTCCACACACATCAAATCATAACCATACCAGTGGTGAGCGGTCGCATAGTTGGGATCAAGTTCAATGGCTCGCTTGTATGTCCTCTCCGCAGCAGGCCAGTCATAATCATAACGCCTTTTAATTTGGGCTAGAGTGACGTACGCTTCAGCGAGCATTTCATCTATCTCCAGTGCTTTCAGGGCTGCCTCTTTCACTTTCGGATAAGCCTCCTTTGGCGGGAAGGCACCGTATTCTGGAAGGAGAAGGTACGAATTAGCTAGCCCAACGTAGGCAAGAGCATAGTTAGGATCTAATCGAAGCGCCTGCTCGAAATATCCGACTGCCCGCTTCAGATCATCTTCTGTTCTCTTGTTCCAAAAATAGCGACCCTTTGAATAAGCCACAAAAGCCTCAGTACTCTCAGTATAACGCTTAGTCATGCGTTCAAGTTCCTCTCCTGTGGGCCTTAACCGAAGACTATCAGAGATTGAATTTGAAATTTCCTCTTGAATGGCGAAAATCTCCGAAATCCCTTTTGTATAATACTGATTGCCCCAAATACGGGTGTTATCCTCTACTTTCACAAGTTCGACACTAATGGATAGCTCATCACCACGTCTACTCATCCGGCTGACAAGCACTGCCTCGACTCCGAGTTCTTGTCCTACGACCTGGGGATCTATCTCCCTATCTTTGTAACGGAATGCAGAGCTTCTCGCTATCACCTTCTTCAGGCTGGGTAATTGCGTAAGCCTTTTGATGATGCTTTCGGTTATACCGTCGCTCAAGTACTCTGTCTCAGAGTCGGCATCCACATTTTCGAAGGGCAGGACTGCAATCGAATCTATTGGCCCCAGTCTTTCTGTGAGAGAAGAGATTCCAGCTATAATCAACAAAATCAGGATTATGGAAGCAACACTGTACAAAAGGATGCTTTTCCATTTTATCCTCCCAACTTTTTCTGCTTTGAGCTTCCTGTCGGGTAGGGCTCTCTCTGTGGTGGAGATGCCTTTCTCTATCTTGTTTAGTTCAGATAGAAGCTCTTCTGCTGTCTGATACCGCCTCTCTTTATCCTTCTCCATACATTTCAGTATCACGTAACTTATATCCGAAGGTAACTGAGTATTCAGCTCATTTGGGTCTCGAGGCTGCTCTGTCTTATGCTTTAAAGCAATGCTTAAAAGCGTTTGCCCTTCAAAAGGAATCCTCCCGGTCACCATCTCATAGAAAATGACCCCTAACGAATAGATATCAGAGCGCTGGTCAGCTGCTCTTCCTTCTACCTGCTCAGGAGATATGTATTCAGCCGTTCCGATCATAACACCAGCCGCTGTTAAGCCTTTCGTTTCAAGGGAACGAGCTATCCCGAAATCCATTATCCGTGCATTCCCATCTTTATCGATCATGATGTTGCTCGGCTTTAAATCACGGTGCACGACTCCTAACCTGTGAGCTTCAGCTAATCCTTCACATATTTGTTTGACAATACTGATTGCTGTTCCTACGTTCAACTGTTTTGTCATCCTGATCATGCTTCTTAAATCTTCGCCACGTACATACTCCATGGAGATATAGTGTGTTGTTTTCTCCTCATTGAGGTCATACATGCGGCACACATTCTTGTGAGCAATCTTACGGGCAATTTTCAATTCGTTCCGGAACCGTTCAATCGTTTTCTTATCAGCAGCAATTTCAGAACGTAGGACCTTAAGAGCAATTTCCTCATGTATCTTCTTATCTTCTACCCTTAAGACTTTGCCCATACCGCCTTCACCCAGCTCTTCTATTATTTCGTACCTGGAAGCAAAAGTAGTTCCTCTGGTTAATTTATCCGGGATTTTTTCTCGGGTTCGGGTTGGAAAATCAGAGATTTCCTCAGATGATGGGATGGGTGTTGCACACTTACCGCAAAAACTGCTACCTTCTGGATTGACAAAATGACATTCAGGGCATTTCATACCTGTCACTCCTCATGCTTACCAAAAAAATAGAATAACAACTAACAAAGGAAGAGTCAAACTTTGGGGCTTTGGGGTGTAAAGGATAATCTTTCTTTTATTAAAGTTGTTTTTTGGAACCTAAAATCTCTCGGGCCATGAACATGCCAAAATGATAAGCTGCCATTAATTTTTTCGGATCTTTGCTAAGAGTAGATGGAAATTGCTTCCAGAACAATTTTTCAGAGTTATCGCTTTTCTTCATAGGCACTTGGGGACCATCAGGGTATAAATCTGATTCTAAAAAATCTTTCCATTTCTCTGGATCAGGAGCAATTACTTTGCAGGTAGATGTAAAATACTTTTTAATGTCAACATCTGTTTCTTTTAGGATTTGTTTATAGATCTTTTCTAATTCTTCTTTTTTATCAGGAAACTTCTTTTCAATCTCATCTCGAAACCAAACAAAAGCATTTGTTCTATCAAAAACTTCCTTATCGTTTAGATAAATTTCTTTGCATAATATATCTAAAGTACGTGATGCTATGTCAAACAGTCCTTTATAATATTGATGAGATTCACGATTAGAAATTGGAGAACACAGAACTGCATAAATAGATTCTAGATTATATTTTTTTCTGAAATCTGGCTGCCTGGTTATGTCAAATATATCTTTAAAAGGGGTCATATTTATTACTCCTCCATCGAAATATTGATACTCTTTCTTCTTGTTTATTCGCACAGGAGGAAAAGCAAGAGGAATTGATGTGCTTGCAACGATTGCATCCACAACCCGGTCACGATATTTAGAACTTGTTGGATCAACGGATTTATATTCTCCCGTTTGATATTCAACTATGCCAAACCTTAAATAAGTTTCATCCCTTTCAAGAATTTGAACTAAATCTTTGCACACTTCATTTAATATTTTTCTTAATTTTTCATTCTCAAATAGGGAATCTGTATTTTTTAGCTTAATCAGAAGAGCGATTCCTGGTAAAATACCATAAAGAATCAGGGCGAAGATCGCAAATTTCATCTTGAATGCTGGAACTCGTTTCTTTATTTGATTCATCCAGATATCTTTTCCTAGCTGGAATTTATCTTGAGCAATGATTGAACCGGTCAAAGCTCCAGCAGAAACCCCGCATACAATTTTGAATTTTTCTCCTTTTTCTAAAACGTGATTGTAAATATGATCAACTGCCCCGTACTGGAAAGTTCCTTTCACCCCACCACCTGACAGAATTAAGGCTTTAACATCTTCTCTGTTATTGGACATTGTCAAACCTCCTTATTTTTTAATTGCCTGCCTCTAAATTCATCCTGAACTTTGTCCAAGCAGATTTATGGTCAGAGATAAAGCTTTCTCTCCTCTTTTAGATTAGAGAATTATTATAACCCGGATAATTACTGCTTCTTTAACTATGATTAGCTAAATAAAAGTTGTCAAGCTTTACATGCAAATGTCGCGTTTTGTCTTAGATAAATGTTTTAAAAATATAGGGAAAAACGAAAAGGCTCCCCGACAGAGGGAAAAAATGATTATTAGGATAAAAAAAGGCGGAATAGGGATTGATGAATCAGAATCTTACATGAGCAATGACAAAAAAGAAAGACATGTAATTTTTGATAAAGTAGCCTGTTTTCTTTTCCCGTAAACCTTATGGTGACTTTCCTTATTCTTTCTCCTGGAAATAATCACTTTGAAGCCCGGAGATTCCTCCCGCTGGATTGGATTTTCATTTTGATCCCTTTCAAGGGATTAATTTTTCTCCTCACCCGGGCCAGTCTGTACAGAGCCTCGAACATATTCCGGGGGACATATTGCTGTCCCGAATCAGGCTTCCGCGTCAGAGTAAGGGAACACGTTGAACACGTTGTCACACACAATCCACAGCCAATGCAATGGTCCAAATCTAGAACCGCCTTGTCATCTTTAAGCGTCAGAGCCTCCATCTGGCATCGCTCAACGCAAATTCCGCAACCCTCACAGGATTCTGGTTCAGCATGAGCCAGGAAAGGAGAGGATATGATAGAGGACGGCTTCGGATGCCGCTTAATAGCCTTCAGCACCTGGCAGCAACAGCCACAACAGCAGCAAATATTCATTATTTTTTGAGCGTTACTGGATTGAAGGACAAGCCCGGCCTTGTCCGCTCTTTTTAAAATCTCCAGTGTTTCCTTTAAATCAATAGTCCGGCCAAGTCCATTCCGCTTGTAATAATCCACTCCCCTACCCAGAATCAGACAGCTTTCTTCAGGCTTCTTGCAGCCTTTATCCATCATTTTATGTTCCCTGCGGCATATACAGGGCGCAACCAGGAATTTCTCATGAGCCCGGACCATTTCCTCGGCCTTCTCATACGTAAGAGCTTCAAGCCTTGCGGAGATGCTCTGGCCGACAGGAACCGTACGAAGTTGCGGGGCCTTCTTCCAAGTATCCAGGTTAAAAAGAGTAGGAATATACTCATTCATATCCTTGATAAGTTCAGGATTTAAATCTTTAACATGAAACTCCCATATTCCGATAACATACTGGGCAGCCATATACTTCATCGGTTTTTTATCATACTCGAGACGGTATATGAGCCCCTTTTTGGCCATCGATTCAAGGCGGCTAGCAGCTTCCTCTTCCGAGATCTTTGCTCTCCGGGCAATTACCCGGGCCTCCTCAGGCATAAGATTCAGATGCAGGGCAAAACCTGCCTCTTCTGGAGTAAAAAGCTTACGGAGGATGCGCAGCTCCACGCCGTTTCGAGTTGAGGGAAAACCTCCCGGAAGATCGTTCAGACGTTCGGCTAATTTCTTGTAGACATCTTTTGCCATGCTTTCCTCCTGTCAGAGTCGGGAATCATAACTCCACGGAATTTTTCATTTTACCAGACGAAAAAAACGAAAGCCAGAATAAAAATGTAGAATAGGACTTGATGAACCAAATTTTCTGTATATTCACATAAACACTTTTTGATGCTGAGGCGTAATAAGTTTAAAATACTAATATGAATGAAAAACAGCTGATCCTGAGCTGTCTCGAAGGAGAGGCGGAGGCCTTTAGAGAAATGGTGAATATATACAAAACCAAAGCAATGGTCCTGGCCTTAAGTATGCTGGGTAACAGAGAAGATGCAGAAGATGCCTGTCAGGAGACATTTATCAGAGTCTATTCCAATTTAGATAAGTTCGACCTCCAGAGCCCTTTCAGGAACTGGTTCTACACGATTCTCTCCAACAGATGTTTAGACCTCTTGAGGAAAAGGAGGCGGTTTTTTAGTTTTTTTAAAAAGATGAAAGATGAATATACTGACAATATGAGCTCACAATCCTCTCCCATCTCTCGAAGCCAGCCTCTATCTCCGAAAATCCTCGAAGGTCTGAGCTCAAAGGAGAGAGTTACGCTCTGCCTCTGGGCCAGCGAAGGGTATTCAAGCACAGAGATAGGGCAAGTCATGAAGTGCTCGCCCAGCACAGCTCGAGTCTTGCTCTATAAGGCCCGAAAAAAAATAAAAAGTAAAATGGAGAAAGAAAATGTTTCGCTGTCAAATGGTTAATTTTTTCTTTTCTATCTTTCCTTTTAAGATATGGCAGGATTTCCTCCTGCAGAAGCATATGCAAAACTGCCCTGCCTGTCAGGAGAATCTGGCAAGCCTTGCTGAAACCAAGTCTCTATTGATTCAGGAAGGCGAGGTTGAGAGCCTTGAAGGTCTATGGCCAAAAGTAAAAGCAGAGCTTATTAAAGAGAAAAGAAAGGATAGATTGTTCCGCTTACCGCGCTGGGGATGGGCTGTTGGAGCCACTTGCGTGCTCATGGCCATAGTCCTCGGGATATGGTTTTATCAGTTTTCTCCTCCTGGAAAGACTCCAGAGGAGGATATAACAAGTCCATTTCAGATCAAGTATATTCGAATCTATGACAAGCCGGCCCGAACCTATCTCTTCCAGCCCCAGGATTCGAATATGATTATCATCTGGGCTGAAAAAAACATTTAAAGGAGGTAATAATGAGTATAAAAAAGTCCGTATGGGTTATGATTTTTTTAATGGTTTTATCTTCTCTCTCCCTTCAGGCACAAGAGAGCTTTCTGGATATCAAGTTGAGGGTTTTTGAAGGGATAAGGGAAGGAAAGACAGAGCCACCCCGATTCGTGACTTCTTCCTATCTGCGGCCTACCGTGACGGCTAGCATGCAAATCGATTTTGGACTGGAAAAGGAAAAAGGGCATATCAAAAGAGTCTTTAATCTAAGCAGGGTGAATCTATTGACTGAAGCAGATCTGGGATTTGGTGCAGAAGGGAAAAAACCCGCCAGACATTTTTTCCGATTGAACGGCAAAGAATACAAAATTTACATCAAACTGCTTGACTGGAAAAACAAAGGTAATTTCCTAATCCTGGTTACTGAATTCCTCGATGATAAAACAGATAACGTATTAACAACAGAGATGATTCTATTAGGAGGAAACATAGCGGTTTTCGGATTTGAAGATAGGAAGGGAAAGCCATATTTTCTTTCTTTTTATGTAACGGGGCCAAAGGATAAAGTCCTTCCGCCCCTACTCCCACCTCCACCTGCTAGAAAGAAGCTAAAAAAGGAACTGGATGAGTTTGAGAAAGGAGCAGTGAAAGCTAAAGGAGATATTAAGCCACCCAAGGAGATCAAGAAAGTTAATCCTATCTACCCTGAGGAAGCCAGGAAACAAGGAATTTCAGGGGAGGTTCTTCTAAGCGTCAGGTCAGATGAGCAGGGGAATATTGTGGGAGTCAAAATCATAAAAAGCCCCCATGAATTGCTGAGCAAAGCTTCTGTCGAGGCTGTTAAACAGTGGAAATATGAGCCTATGCTCATCAAAGGCAAGCCAATGCCAATTATTTTCACCGTAACAATGACCTTTAAGCTGAAGTAGGCAAAATCATAAATTGTCCCCAAAGGATTTGTATGCCACAAAGGTCATTGAAGGAGCCAGAATCAAACGGCGGTCCGACAAAAACCAAAGTATACTAAACCCCCAACCTGCAAAACGTCGCATTAGCCGAATAATATGACGTTGTTCAATCCTAAATGCCAGATGAGCGCCTAAAGCCATCCTAGGATCATATCCAGCTTTGGTTAGAATTAATTTCAGGGTACGCTGGTTGAAATGAATAAGGTGATCTTTTCGGAGTAACGGGTTCCTACTAAAAGAACTGTGGTTATCTTCATTAGAACAACCAACAATCATTTGCCATAGCAAGGCATAATGGATCCTGTTTAACACACGTACCATCAGGAAGCCGCCTTTTTTCAGAAGCCTCTTTATCTGTAACAGTTCATCTAAAGGATCAGAAAGATGATCGAGCACATCAAATATGACTACTGCATCAAATATCTGGGGTGCAAGGTTCAATTCTTTTAAGCGGCCCAATCTTACATCTAAACCTAATTTCTTATTTGCGTACTCACATGCCCGGGCTGAAATCTCGACTCCTACAGTCTCATATCCCATTGCTTGCGCCTCTTCCAAGAAGAAACCGTAACCACTGCCGACATCCAGGATTTTCCCTCCCCCGGGCAGCAGTCGTTTAAGCAGAGTCAGATCGCGCAAGATGTTGGGCTTCTTCTTGGCTCGCCACATGTCGATAGTTTTTGCCGAAGAAACATCAGTATAGGCTTGAAAATAAGAATCCATAGCCTGCTCTGTCAAACGAGGGCAGACGAAAACAAGCCGGCACTCCTCACACTCCTTAAGCCCCAAGAGTTTGTTCTGGAAGTGAAATGTCCCCAATAGCCTCTTTTGGTCGGCACCACAGAGGGGACAAGGAACCTCGACTGTACTAATATCTGAATCTGTGTTTAAAGCGTTGTGCATTAGACCTCCTGCAAATGCTGAACATACTGCTGGGTAACAACCCCTCGAAAAAAATGCTGCACAGCATATTTACGGCCATCTGCTCCTAAACCTCTCCGCTTGTCAACCAATTGTCACCAGAATTACTTAAGATTGCTTAAATAGTTGAGAGCTTTCTACCTCTTGAAAAACACTGTGCGTCTGTAGCTCAGTACGGATAGAGCAAGGGATCCCTAATCCCTGTGTCGCAGGTTCGAGTGCTGTCAGGCACACCATTAATTTTATTTCTGTAGGACCGGAAACTTTCCTGGTGGACGTCGGTGTTTTGTTGCTTGTTCATAGGAATAAGCAATCTTGATTATATATGGCTCTCCAAATAATCTTCCCACGATTTGCAGTCCTGCTGGTAGATTTTCATAAGTAAATCCCATTGGTACGGTAAATCCAGGTAAACCCGTGTGGGGAGGAATCAACTGGCTGTTATCTCCGGCAGAGCTTTTGAGGTCACCGATTTTTCGTGGGGGATTGCTCCAGGTCGGATAAACAAATGCATCCAATTGATGCTCGTCCATAGCTTTCAAAACCGCTTTTCTGAAGGCGATATTCCGAGGCTCATTGTACAAATCTTTGCATGCCGGCTCTTCTTCTATGGGAGATTTCAGCGCCTGCTTTAATCTCTCTTCAATATAAGGGGCATAAAGTCCTGAATCTACAATCTCAACAAGGCTTTTATAAGGAGCTTTATCTCCAAGGGAGGAGAGGTAATTATTGACATCATATCTGAAGGTGTTGCACCACAATTTTTTTGTCAGTTCTTCAAAATTTGGGATTTGGAAAGGATCGATAATCTCTGCTCCTTGAGACTCCATGTCTTCAATCGCTTTTTCAAACAGCGCTTTGACCTGAGCATCGGCTGTCGGTTTATCTGTGTAAAACCGAAAGACACCGATACGCGCTCCTTTTAGGCCGTCTTTATCCAGAAAGCGCATATAGTCATCAGAAACTTTGTCAATACAGTTCTTAGTAATGGGATCAGCAGGATCATAGCCTGCAATCACTTCTAAAACTCTCACAGCATCCTCCACTGTCCTTGCCATCGGACCCCCGACATCATTTCGCAGGTAAAGGGGAACTATGCCATCTCGGCTTGTCAATCCCATTGTGGATCGAATGCCAACCAGGCAATTATGTGATGAAGGACCGCGGATAGAATTTCCTGTATCCGTACCCAGTCCAACTGCACCAAGGTTTGCGGCAACAGCAGCAGCGGTCCCGCCGCTCGAACCTGCTGGCACACGCTCCAGGTCATAAGGATTCCGGGTTGTGCCAGCAATAGAACTTACTGTCTGATAAGGGCTGAATGCCCATTCTGCCATATTCGATTTTGCCAGGACGATTGCTCCGGCTTCTAGGATCTTTCTCACTTGATAGGCATTGTCAGGGGGTTTGGAGCCTTTGAGGGCGAGTGAGCCTGCTGCTGTCTGAAGATCTTTCGTGTCATAATTGTCTTTTACAATCACGGGAATACCGTGCAAAGGACGGAGTTTTCGCGTTGATGTGAATTCCTTATCCAGCTCATCAGCCTTTTTAAGTGCATCGGGGTTTACAACAACAATGGAGTTTAGGTTCAAGGGCTGATCATAAGCTTCGATACGCGTGAGATAGTACTCTACTAACTGACGGCAGGTGAGCTCGCCGGACTGAATGGCTCTGTGGATGTCTCCAATTGTTGCTTCCTCGACTGCAAATTTGGGAGACGAGGCTTTCCGGCAATCTGTTAGCAGGAAAAAAGCCAAATTCCAAAGAAATAATGATAATAAAGATATTGATGATAAAGATCTTTTTTTCATAGGTACCTCTTCACACACGGATGATTTCAATCCCATATGTTTCCGTATTCACTACTGAACAGGATTTATAAGGTTCTGGATGTCATCCATGTTCACATTACCACCGCTAAGGACACAAACAACAGTGGCCCCTTTCGGAAGATGAACCTTATTAAACAACATTGCAGCCAACGTCGATGTGGCTGCTGGTTCAGCCAAAACCTTACAGCGATCCCAAATAAGCTTCAATGCATGTAAAATCTCAATATCAGATACAATGACCACGTCATCAACCAATTTTTGAACGTGTGCAAGTGTATATTCTCCCGCAAATGGCGCAGACAGACCATCGGCCACCGTATCAACCCGATCTAAATGAACCGTTTCGTTGCGTTCTAAACTTTGACTCATGGCACATGCGCCTTCGGGCTCGACTCCAATAACCTTGACATATGGATTCTTCGCCTTAACTGCTGCTGCAATGCCGGATATTAAACCGCCTCCACCAATACCGACAATAACATAGTCCACGTCGGGGACATCCTCCACAATCTCCAACCCAATGGAACCATGACCCGCAATAATATCCGGATCGTCAAATGGATGCACGAGAAGTAAATTGCGCTCTTTTTGAACCGACAAGCAGTATTCAAGCAAGTTCCCCTCAGTTAAGAGGACTTCTCCCCCATAATTGCACGTTGCTTCAATTTTGCTTTTTACGCTATTCGCCGGCATAGTAATCGTGGCTGGAACACCAAATTGCGCAGCTCCCCATGCCAGTGCCTGGGCATGGTTGCCTGCTGAAAGAGAGATCACCCCCTTTTCTTTCTCTTTTGAGCTAAGGGAATTTAGCTTGTTCAAAACTCCCCGCACTTTAAAAGATCCCGTTTTTTGAAAAAGTTCAAGTTTTAAAAAGAGTTTTGTATGGGTTAGTTCACCAAGATAGGTTGAGTGTGCAACAGGAGTGCGATGCACTTTATTAGAAATAACTCCCCAAGCATCAAGGATTTCATTTTCAGACACAATCTTTAATTTCGAACTCATTGAGGTGCCTCCTTAAGGGATGCTTTCTTCCACAAATAATAAGCAGGGATCCCAATAATTGTAAATCCTATCCCTGCTAAAAATTCAACAGATCTTTGAATAAGTGTATTAATCAGAATTGACCTGCCCCATCATCAATGTACCACCTGTAAAGTTAAATTTGCAGCCTCAAAAGCCTCTGGAGCCAGTGGTCTATGAACACCCTGCCTATTTTCAAATTAGCTATTTTGCTCTAAGGTATTTCTTTCAGCCCAGCCCGCTTTTTTTTTGAATTCTCAAACTCAGCAATACCAGGGTCGGTAACGAGAGAATGGAACCAGAAGGCATCCTATTTGATATTGCCGTAGTCGCTAATGCTGAATGGCTTGCTCCGGTCAGCTTCATAAGGAGGATTAGCAGTAAAGGATAAAGCATGTGTGAACTGATCGCTATCCTTTTTCCTGAGAAATAGGTTAGCCGTCCAGAATCTGGCAAGATCAGGTCTTTGCCCCCGTAAGGCTCTAAAAGCAAGCACAAGATTATTTTTAAAATTGCCGTTCACGATCTGGAATTTTTTCTCTGATAAAGCTATCAAAACTTCTGCCCGGGCGTCCATGATCTCAATTTTCACCTTTCCCTCAACAATTTCAGGGTGAAGATTAATCAGCTCGACAGGAACTGTAAACGTAAAGTGTGCAATCTGCCTCAGCTCAACCTGAGGCTGTTTTTGTTTGATCTGCTGTGAATGCGTATAGAGGAAGATTGAAGGAACCGCAAGAAGCACCAACACCACCCTGGTTATTCTAGATAATTTTGTCATTTTAACCTCTCATCATCCACCATTTTTTTTGTAGTAATGGCCAAAGGCATAAAGCCCCCCTTGCCAGTGATAGTGAATGTTTTTGTTTTAATGTTCAAAGGAGTAAATCCTCCATGGCCAGTGAGCGTAAACTTTTTTGTTATAAAACTGAGTGGACTGAAGCCTCCTCGTCCTGTGATGGTGAACTTTTCTGTCATAAAACTGAGTGGGCTGAAGCCTCCTCGTCCTGTGATTGTAAACTTTTTTGTAGTGATGTTTAGAGAAATTGTAGATTTCTGCAGATCATTTGAGTGGACTATATCGGCTTCTCTAGAACCGGAAAAAGTGTAAGGAAAAATAAACAGCAGTAATGCAAAGTGTAGAAGAAATATGCATCTTTTCTTTGCCATAACCTCCATTAATAACTATACAAAAACAACTTGTCTGTCAAGCTCGAGCGGGAATTTGCTATGAGGTTTGTAATTATAGAAAGCAGACAGGATGACAATGTCGTGAAATGTAATATTTCATGCCGTTTTTTGATTATCCCTAAAAGGAATAAAAATGTCGCTATAGAAAATAAAAGAGTTATAGAGTGAGTCGCAGAACGAAAATTATGTCCACTACAATAAAATCTCGTCTGGAAAATTTTACCTTTGTAATACACAAAAGCCGTTTTAGAAATGAGAAAAGCCTTTTTTGAGAGATCGGTTGCTTCGTCATGCGGCTAACTTTTGAGCTTGTGACTTCAGGGTCTTTGGCCTCCACTTGCCTTTAATTTCCTCCTGAAAAACGAAATAACAAAGACTGGAAGCACGGAAATAAAGGCAAGCATGACTGCTGTAATTGCAGGACCAAAATGAACCACCAAGTAACTAAAAATGACCAGAGGCACTAAGTGATTTCGTACGATAACTTTCAACGCCTTATGTTTTGCAATCATATCAGCTATGGAGGGTGAATATTTGCAGTATAGCTTAACCAGCGTACGGCCAACCTTATTAGGCATAAGGTATGTGTCCCTGAAATCCCGAAGGTTTTTTATATGAGGATGTAACGGAGAGCCATAGGCTGCTGTGGCGATGAAGCAAGGCAACTTGAAGCCCTCACCATCTTCATCACCTACTTCAGTAAAATTGGCTGTTACGGATTTGTCTGAATCCATAGTTATTGTAATCGGATTATCATTCTCATGACCTGAAGGCACATCTCCTGTCCAGCCGCTGAATCTATAATTTGTGTCAGGAGTGGCTGTTATAGGAACATCTGTTCCCTCATCATAATTGTGTGTCCCAGACGCAGGGTCAGTTGTCCCTCCAGTCCCCGCAGATATAGTCAATGTGTTCTGAACAGAAACCTCTGCACTCCATGCTGTCTGCACCTTGTACGGGACTGATAGGTTTTGAAAGTGTATCCAGCCGATGTTCTCACCCCAGGCCCAGCCATCAAAATTACCTTCATTATCTATGGTTACACCGCCGCCAGTGGGATTAAAATTAATCCAGCCCACATTCTCACCCCACGCATAGCCACCTAAGTTACCGCTACCGTCATTGGTAACTCCACCGTAGGTAGTGGGGGTGAGATTGACCCAGCCGATATTTTCTGCCCACACAAAGCCTGTAACCTCTGTGTCGGTGACAGTAACACCGGGTCCCTCACTGGGCTCAAAGTTAAGCCAGCCGATGTTCTCACCATAGGCATACTGGGAGTTATCATCATGGGGATCAATGTTTTCTGCATACTGCGCTATGCAAAAAAGTACTGACACCCCGAAAATGACGGCAATCATCGTTCGTCTAAGAAAGCTCTTTTTCATAAAAATCACCTCCCTTAAATGATCAAATAATCCAGATAATCAAATCATCAATTGCCGCCGCGCACCGGCCACACGTAGAGGGGGGAATCCTGCCAGGT
>Ga0255054_10000987_pt1 | contig 16584 bp, 10 predicted proteins | sample JV7_2_23_MG_FD_188634 | JGI IMG/M metagenome (GOLD analysis project Ga0255054, IMG submission 188634) | Seawater microbial communities from Jervis Inlet, British Columbia, Canada - JV7_2_23 | ecosystem: Environmental > Aquatic > Marine > Inlet | place: Canada: British Columbia | collected...
GGCGCCCCGGGGAGGACTCGGGGACAAGGCTTCGGGAATCGGGCAGGAGCCCGATTCCCAGTCCCTCCGAACGCTACCGCTACGGGCCCCCGACCCGCTGCTTAGAAGGCAGTTTCAGCGATCGTCCACCGATGTCCACCCACGTCCAGGGACGTCCACGGTGTAGGGACTTGGTGGGGGGCGAGATTCCACCAATGTCCAGGGACGTCCACCGACGTCCATCCCCTAGGCTGTCAATTGGCTGTCAGTCCGCCGGCTTCGTCTCGGATCGCCGCTGGCAGCTCTACCTTTGAGCAGACCGTGACCGACTGGGAGCTTCACCTGTTCGCGGAAGGGGTCTGATCGTGGCTGTGCGGACGACCGCAGATGGTTGGAGCCTGATCGTCGGTTGCCCCACCGGGCGCGCTTGCATTCATAGGTGTTATTCGGCGGGGGGTTCCGGGACGACCTGCCGCATCGGGTTTCCTCCGACGGCTGGGGGGCCGGACGGCCGATAAGCCAGGCCGGGAATAGGCGGTGAAGCGGACGACGCAGGACGAGGGCATCGCGGAGGGCTACCGGCTCTCCGATCGCTACACCGCCGAGCGGGGAACGGTCTTCATGACCGGCCTCCAGGCACTCGCGCGGCTGCCGATCGAGCAGCTCCGCGCCGATCGTGCGGCGGGTCTGACGACTGCCGCCTTCGTCTCGGGCTACCCCGGCTCGCCACTGGGTGGGTACGACAAGGCGATCGCGGCCGCCGCCCGCGAGGTGCCGGACCTCCCGATTGTCTGCCGTCCCGCACTGAACGAGGAGTACGCTGCGACGAGCGTGATGGGCTCACAGCTCGCAGCGGCTCAGCAAGACGCTCGCTACGACGGTGTGGTCGGGATCTGGTACGGAAAGGCGCCCGGCGTCGACCGCGCCGGCGACGCGTTACGCCACGCCGTCTACGCCGGCAGCGACCCGCGCGGCGGCGCCGTGGCGCTGGTAGGCGACGATCCGAATGCGAAGAGCTCGACCCTCCCATCTTCCTCAGCCGGGACGCTGTTCGATATGCACATTCCCGTTCTCTATCCGGGAGACCCCGCCGAGGCGCTCGTGCTGGGGCGCCACGCGATCGCCCTGTCCCGCTGCACCGGCTTGTGGACGAGCCTGAAGATCGTGGCCGACGTAGCCGACGGGAGCGGAACCGTGCACTTGGACCCCAACCCGTTGCAGCCCGAGATCCCGCTCCACGACGGCAGGCCCTACGTGCACGTGCCGGACGGAAAGCTCCTCACTCCCCACACCATCGAGCTGGAGCGTGAGATCTACGAGATCCGATACGCCCTCGCCGTCGAGTACGCGTCCGCCAACCGGCTCAACCGGGCCACGGTGGACCCAGGCGAGGCGTGGATCGGCATCGTCTCGTCGGGGATCACCTACCGCGAGGTACGCGAGGCCCTGCGACGCCTCGGCCTCGCCGATGACGAGGCGGTGGGAGGCGCGGGGATCCGGCTGCTCAAGATGCAGATGCCGCTCCCCTTCAACCCTGCGACGCTGCGCCACTTCGCCCGGGGGCTGAGTGAGCTCCTCGTGATTGAGGAGAAGCAGCCCAACCTCGAATCCCTGGTGAAGGACGCGCTCTACAACCACGTGGAGCATCCGCTCGTGATCGGGAAGTTCGACGAGCGGGGCCGCATGCTCCTGCCGGGTCACGGGGCGTTCTCGGCCGACGACGTCTTGCCGGCCCTGCGCAGGCGGCTCGGCCCTCGTCTCGGGGATCGCCTCGCCCCAGAGGAGCGGCCTCTCCCTGCACCTGCTCCGCTGGAGGTGCGCCGCACACCCTTCTACTGCTCGGGCTGCCCCCACAATCGCAGCACCCGGGTGGCCGAGGGTTCGCTCGTGGCGGCCGGGATCGGCTGCCACACGATGGTCATGCTGATGGACCCCCGTCGGGTGGGGGACGTCTCTTCGCTCACCTGTATGGGAAACGAGGGGACCCAGTGGATCGGCATGTCGGAGTTCGTCGAGCGGCGGCACCTGGTACAGAATCTGGGCGACGGCACCTACTTCCACAGCGGCCAGCTCGCGATCCAGGCCGCCGTCGCTGGGGGCGTCAACATTACCTACAAGCTGCTTTGGAACGGGGCCGTCGCCATGACCGGCGGCCAGCAGGCCGTCGGGAGCATCCCGCTGGCGACCGTAGCGAAGACCCTGCTCGCCCAAGGCGTGGCCGCGGTACTCGTCACGACCGATGACGTGGACCGGGGCGAGTACGCCGACCTGCCCGAGGGCGTCGCAGTCTGGGATCGCGCCCGCCTGCCGGACGCCCAGGAGCGGCTGGCGGGGATCGAAGGGGTCACCGTGCTGATCCACGACCAGGCGTGCGCAGCCGAGACCCGGCGCGAACGCAGACGGGGACGGGCTCCCCCCCCGAACCTGCGCGTGGCGATCAACCCGCGCATCTGCGAGGGGTGCGGCGACTGCGGGCAGATCAGCAACTGCCTGTCCGTGCAGCCCGTCGAGACGTCGTTCGGTCGCAAGACCACGATCGACCAGACCACCTGCAATCTCGACTTCTCCTGCCTCGAGGGCGACTGCCCGGCGTTCATGACGATCCGGGCCGTGGAGCCGAACGCAGCCACCGACGCGGCCCGGGGTGCCCTGCCCGGGCCGGTGGATTCGCTTCCCGAGCCGGTCCTCGTCGTCGCTGCGGACCGCTTCGCAGCCCGCATTGCGGGAATAGGCGGAACGGGAGTCGTCACGGTCTCTCAGGTCCTGGGTACTGCGGCCGGCTTCGACGGCTTCGAGGTACGCGGCCTCGACCAGATCGGCCTCTCGCAGAAGGCCGGTCCCGTAGTCAGTGATCTGCACCTGCGCCGGGGGCGGCCGGCCGAGACCAACCGACTCGGCGCGCGGCAGGCCGACCTGCTTCTCGCCCTCGACGCCCTGGTGGCTGCATCTCCGAGCGCGCTCTCCCCCGCCGACCCCGGTCGGACCGCCGTGGTGGGCTCCACCACCGGAACCCCGACGGGCGCGATGATCACCCAACCCGGGAGGGAGCTGCCGCCGTCTGAAGCGCTGGGCGCGCGCATCGCGGCGGTCACGCGGGACGGGCACCGGTACTGGGCCGATGCCTCCGCCATCACCACTTCGCTCTTCGGTGATGCCTTGGCCGCCAACATCTTCGTGATGGGCATGGCGGTGCAGTCCGGCTGCCTGCCGATTCGGCCCGCGTCCATCGAGCGCGCCCTCGAGCTGAACGGTGTCGGCGTCAAGCGCAACGTCGCCGCTTTCCGTTGGGGGCGGCAGCAGATCGCGGACCCGCACGCCGTCACGTCCGCGACGGCCGCAGTGCGGGCGGTGGCTCCCGCAGCCGCAGCGCGGCGACTGTCCGCCGAACTCGCCGCGCGCGTCGCCGCAGTGGCAGGGGGCGACGAGGAGCTCGCTGCCACCCTCCGACTTCTCACAGCCGATCTGGTCGCCTACCAGAATCGCCGCTACGCGTCGGGTTTCCTGGACACGATCGAGCAGGTCGCCGCGCAGGAGTCGGCGGTTGTTCCGGGCTCCACGCAACTCGTTCATGCCGTCGCGCGCAGTCTCTACAAGCTCCTCGCCTACAAGGACGAGTACGAGGTGGCGAGGCTGATGCTCAAAGAAGAAGGGCTCGCGCCGGCGCGTCGCATCGCGCGCCCCGGCGCGCGGATCTCCTGGCGCCTCCATCCCCCGTTGCTGCGCGCCCTGGGCCTGAAGCGGAAGCTCGAGATCGGCTCGTGGACCGCGCCGCTCTTCCGGGTTGTGGCGGCGGCCCGATTCCTGCGTGGAACGCCGCTCGACCCCTTTGGCCGGATGCGGATGCGACGCATCGAGCGGGAGCTGCCCGATCAGTACCGCGCCGCGATCGCGACGCTGCTTGCCCATCTCAAGCCCGATCGGTTCGATGACGCGGTAGCCATCGCGAACCTGCCTCGCGACATCCGGGGCTACGAAGGCCTGAAGCTCGCGCGCGTGAACCACTACCACCAGCTGCTCGCCGAGGAGCTCTCGCGCTTCGTGCGCTGAGGCTCGGCCAAGCCCGGATCTCTCGCGGCGCTTGTGGGAAGCAGCCGCCTACCTGGTGCTTGCCTGGCCGATCCTCAAATCCCGTGAGTCGGCTGGCGCCCCGGGGAGGACTCGAACCCCCGACCCGCTGCTTGGAAGGCAGTTTCGGCGATCGTCCACCAATGTCCACCCACGTCCAGGGACGTCCACCGACGTCCATCCCCTAGGCTGTCAATTGGCTGTCAAACTGATCTCCGCGTGTCGCGACTCACAGCGGCGCGTCCAATGCCGTCGATCAGCCGGGGATCTCGTATTGGGTCAGCTCGAGCACGACGCCGTCCGGCGCCCCGACGTATGCGTAGGTAATCTCGGGCGCATCCACCGGCTGAGCAAGGATCTCGACACCGGCTCCGGCGAGGTCCTCGACAGCGGCCTTCACGTCGGCCACCCGCAGTCCGATGTGTGCGACACCGACACCCTGTGTACGCGAGCCGTACGAGAACTCGGCTGGCTCCGGGGGCGTGATGCCGTCCGGCACGGGGCTGAAGATCAGGATCTTCCCACCGAGTGCCAGCAGCACCGTGGGGCCGTCGTCTTGCCGTTCCACGACGGTTCCCTCAAAGTGTCGCGCGTAGAACTCCGCCGACGCGTCGGGGTCCTGGCTGTAGACGTGGATGTGGTCGAGGGCTTCGACGTGCATTCGGTGGGACTCCTGGTCAAGGCACCGCGAGCGATCCGCCCCAGGGTACCTCGCCGCGACGGACAAGCAGCGGCTCGCCTCTGTTGGGAAACGATCCTTCGCCGAATCCCCTTCAACCCCGCCCACTTCCCTGGCGCCCCGTGGAGGACTCGGGGATAAGGCTAGGGGAATCGGGCGCAGAGCCCCCGCAGCGACGGATCTTGATCGCGCCGGGTGCGCCGAGACGATCGCCCTCCAGTGCACGCTGCCGTGCTACCGTTTTCGACCTGATGGCCGGGCCAAGAGCCGCATTGGCAGGCATGCGGGGAGCGTTCCTCCTGCTCGGGCTCACGCTCTCCTGTGGCGGAGACCCGGCGCCGGACCTCGTGTTGTACGGCGGGGTCGTGATCACCATCGACGAGGCCCTGCCGGAGGCCGAGGCCTTCCTGGTTCGCGAGGGGCGGATCGCCGCCGTCGGCTCCGACCACCAGATGCTGCAGCTGGCGGGGGAGACCGCGCAGAAGGTCGACCTCCGCGGGAAGACCGTCGTCCCCGGCTTCAACGACGCTCACCTCCACACGCTCCTGCTTCCGCCGGGTAGCGTCTCGCTTGCCCGCGCCACCGAGGTCGACGAGGTCGTCGCGGTGCTCACGGAGCAGGCGCGGGCTGCGCCGGACGCGCACTGGGTGGTCGGCTACGACTACGACGACACGGCGCTCGGCCGTCATCTGGATCGCTCCGACCTCGATCGCGTCTCGACGGAGCGTCCGGTCCTGGCCTGGCATGCGAGCCTGCACATCATGGCCGTCAATTCCGCCGCCCTCGAGGCGGCGGGAGTCGGCCCCGAGACGCCGGACCCCGACGAGGGATTCTTCTTTCGAGACGATCAGGGCAGGCCGACGGGTTTGATCAGCGAGCGCCCTGCTCTCGAGGCACTCGTCACCGAGGAGCAGCCGACGCCTCTCGTGAACGACCTGGATAGCGCCCTGACCGGGCTCGAGGTCTTCTACCGGCAGGCGCTGCGCCTCGGCATCACGAGCATGACGGACGCGCTGGTTCCCCCCGAGCTGGCGCTCGCCTACTGGCTCTCGTCTCCGGATCGGGCCGGCGTCCGTGTCAACCTGATGCTGGATGCCGAGAAGCTGCAAGCGGCGAAGTGGCTGCTGCGGATCAACGACGTCGTGGCCTGGTTCGGGTGGCATCCCCTGGACAATACCTGGCTGCGGGCGCGCACCATCAAGCTGTACCACGGCCTCTCGCTCTCGGGCCGCACCGCCCGACTGTACGAGGCCTACGCGGACCGTCCCGGCTACTTCGGCCTGGAGCCACAGCGCTCGCAGGCCGAGCTGAACGAGCTCGTGGCGGAGATCCACGAAGCGGGGTTTCAGGTCGGCGTCCACGCCAACGGCGACTACGAGATCGACATGGTGCTCGACGCCATCGAGCAGGCAGTGGGCGCTGCGGATCGCGAGCACCGCCACCGGATCGAGCACGGCTCGGTGGTCAACGTGAAGATCCTGTCGCGCATGCGCGACCTCGGGGTCGTCTATGCGCCTCACTCCTACGTGCACGAGAAGGGGCCCATGCTGGAGGCCTACGGTGAACAGCGCTGGGACTGGATGTTCGCCAACGCCTCGAGCTTCGAGTACGGGATCCCCAACGCGGCCAACTCGGACTTCCCAGTCAGCGATCTGGACCCCATGCTTCGCATCCAGAGTCTGGTCACACGGAGGAGTCGCCGGGGCAAGGTCTACGGCCCGAGCCAGCGGCTCAGCGTCGAGCAGGCGCTCCACGCCTACACGATGGGCGGCGCCTACGCGTCGTTCGAGGAGGACGAGAAGGGATCGATCACGCCAGGCAAGCTCGCTGACTTCGTACTCCTGTCGCACGACCCCCGCGCGGTGCTTCCGGAATCCATCTCAACCATCGTGGTGGAGCAGACCTTCGTCGCGGGCGTGAAGCGATTCGACCGGTCCGAGGCCAACCACTGATCGGCCACTTGAGCCTGTACGCGTCGCTGGACCCGCTCTCATCTGATTCCGCGAGCACCCGCCCCACGCGCGCCGAGGTCGATGGGTATCGCCGCCCGCGGCAGCCTTCTCCGTCTCTAGCTTCGATCTGCGATCCAGCTGGCGCGGAATCCCTCGGTCGCAGGTGCACGAGGGCGACTGGCTCCTTCTCGACGTTGCTTGCGTCGAGGATGACGAGCTGAGCATTGGTAAGTCCTGGCGCCCCGGGGAGGACTCGAACCCCCGACCCGCTGCTTAGAAGGCAGTTTCAGCGATCGTCCACTGATGTCCACCCACGTCCAGGGACGTCCGCGGTGTGGGGACCTGGCGGGGTGCGAGATTCCACCAATGTCCAGGGACGTCCACCGACGTCCATCCTCTAGGCTGTCAATTGGCTGTCAAAGCAATCACCGCGTGTCGCACCTCAGAGCGGCGCGTCCAACGCCGTCGATCAGCCGGGGATCTCGTATTGGGTCAGCTCGATCACGACGCCGTCCGGCGCCCCTACGTATGCGTAGGTTATGTCGGGCGTGTCCACCGGCTGAGCAAGGATCTCGACACCGGCTCCAGCGAGATCCTCGACAGCGGCCTTCACGTCGGCCACCCGCAGTCCGATGTGTGCGACACCGACGCCCTGGGTACGCGAGCCGTCCGAGAACTCGGGCGGCTCCGGGGGCGTGATGCCGTCCGGCACGGGGCTGAAGATCAGGATCTTCCCACCGAGTGCCAGCAGCACCGTGGCGCCGTCGTCTTGCCGTTCGACGACTGTTCCCTCGAAGTGCCGCTCGTAGAACTCCGACTTAGCGGACGCGAAAAAGGGGCCTTGAGCTTCCTACGCTCCTCTTGCGAGGTCCCTCCTATTCGAACAAGACGTGGCGGTTCTGCTCGCTCACCTCGATCAGCCGCTCGGTCCGCCGGCCATCGGGGAAACGCGCGACGAAGCGGTGCTCCCCTTCGCTGAGGACCAGATCCGCGAGCGGCGTCTCCCCGACCTCCCGTCCGTCCACCTCGATCATGGCCCAGGGGGTGGCGTTGACGTTGACCGACACCGAGGGCGCGGCAGCTGCGGCGGGCGGGACGGAGGCCGCTTCCGACGCCGGCGACTCGACCTGCACGGGAGCCGGAGCCGGCGCCACCGTCGGGGACTCCGCCGGCGCGGCCTGCAGTCCCGGATCGGGCTCCCAGCGGGCGGCCTGAGCGGCGGGCTCGGGTTCGACCGTCGGCGTCTGAAGCGCCGCGGCCTCGACGACCTCGGGAGCGGGTTCGGCGGGCTTCGCCGCGACGATCGCGGGCGCCACGTCCGCGATCGGCTGCGCTGTCGGTGCACCGAGAACCGGGGCAGGCGCGGGATCAACCGCACGGCCTGCCATCGCTGCGGGCTCCACGCCCCCGTCGGGCGCGGCGGGCTCGGGCTCGGACACCGCCACGCCAGGCGCCGTCGCCACGGGCGCGGACTCGGCTTCAAGCGCGAGCGACTCCACGGCGGGCGGCGCTGCGAGCTCCGGGGCCGCAATCGCTGCCCGGGCGGGCTCCTCCACGGGCGGAGCGGGCACCTCGGCGACGATTCCCTCGGAGGGCGCGACCATCGGCCCGGGCGGCGACACTTCGGGCAATGCCGCGACCGAGGCCGGCGGAGCGGGCTCGACGGCTACCGGCTCGGGCTCTGCGCTCGGCTCCATCAGCGGCGGCGCGGGAGCGGGCTGTGGCTCGAGGAAGGTGGCCGCGCGGCCCAGAAGCTGGCGCGGAGGCTCCGGGCGTAGCGTGAAGAAGCCGACGGCGATCGCACCGCCCAGAACCATGCCCGCCCCCGCGGCCACGACGCTTCTCGGAGTCTGCCTGAGCAGTCGAAGCAGACCCAGCGCCCCGTGTCCGAGCCCGGCTGCACTCCGTCGCAGCCCACGGGCCACCGCGAGCAGTGCGTAGTGGGCCCCGCGACCCAACGCCGACGCGCCGTCGTGCAGCGCGCGGGCCCCGGCCAGCAGTGCGTCGCGACCCCCCCGGACCAACGCCGACGTGCCGTCGCCCAACCCACGGGCCAGGACAAGCAATGCGTCGCGGACCCCGCGCACCAACGCCGACACGCCGTCGTGAACCGCACGGGCCCCGGCCAGCAGTGTGTCGCGGATCGCGCGGAGAAACGCCGACATGCCGTCGCGCACCGCGCGGGCCGAAGCCGAAACGCCGGCGGCCAACGCGCGGGTACGGACCCGGGCCGCGCCGAGGACGCCCGCGCCGATCTCCGCGAGCCCGGCGCGCATCGATGCGGCTCCCGCACGCACGCTGGCCGCTCGTGCCTCGGGGCCCCGGGGCCGGACGACCTCGGGGAACTCGCGCAGCGCTGGCGGTGCGGCGGGCGCTGCCGGGGTGGCGGGCGACGCCGGGACAGAGGGCGCTGCCGCGGCGGCGGGCTCCGCCGAGGCCGGCTGGGGATCGACGCCCCTCCCGCGCACGATCTGGTCGAACCATGCGCGCCCGGCCAGCGCGAGCACCCGCCTGGGGTTGCCCTCGGCCTGGCTATGGATCGCCTTCGCCAGCTGGGCGCGGAAGTTGAAGCGATCCGCGGACGGATCGCCGGACCGTGCCAGCCGATTGTTCAGGAGCTGAAGCGTGTCCTCCTCGCTCATGGGTTCGCGAAGGGGGACCTCCCGCCAGCCAGCTCCCGCCAGATGGGGGGGGAGCTGCCCGGCCACCGTCGCCGCGCACACGACGCGCAGCGCCGGGCCGAACTTGGCGAGCCGCTCCTCGAGAGCGCGGATCGTCTGGATCGGGAGCTCCTGGGCTTCGTCGATGAGCAACAGCACACCGACGCCCCGGTCGGCGCAGCGGACGACGAAACCGTCGAACTGGTCCACCGAAGACACGGGCGCGTTTCGGAGACTCTCCAGCACCCAGGCACAGATGTCCTCGAAGCGGAGGCGCGGGTAGGGGAGATAGAGGGCGACGAAGCGGCCGGCCAGCCGCTCTCCCAGCACGCGCAGCACCAGCGTCTTGCCGATCCCGCTGGGGCCGGTGAGCACCAGCGCCTGCGAGCCGTCGCCAATCACTGACTCGAGCTCGGCGATCGCGCGCTCGGTGGCCGGCCGGGGCCCATAGCTCGCGGGATTGGCGGCGCCGGAGAACGGATCCGGGCGTCGGCCGGCCCGCACGTCAGTGCCCAACCCGCCGGTTGCCGGTGCCGCGCCGTTCCAGGACGGCTCCGCTGAACATCCTCTCGTCGATGGGCGCGTTCACCTCGAGCTGATGCCAGCGCACCTCGGTGACGGTGTTCTCCTCGAGATTCTGCACCAGCACCTGGGTGGGCAGCGTGTGGCCGTCGAGACGTCGCATCCCCGAGCGCGGAACCCGCGCCACCTGGAAGGGCTGTTCGCCCCCGCGGCGGAAGTAGCGGTACTCGAGGATCGCGTGATCGACGCGTGCGATCGAGAGCTGGAGGCGGTCGTAGTTGGCGGTTCGGTCCAACAGCCGCAGCGTCAGCACCTGGACAGGCTCCCCCTCCCAGGTCGCGCTGGCGCGGCCAACCACCTCGTAGTCCTCCGCGCGGCGCGTGAGGATGTCGTCGTAGGCGATGCCGCTGCCGAAGAAGAGATCGCCTCGTTGCGACGTGGAGAAGCGCCGCACCTTCTGGGAGATCTGGAATCCGGGCATGCTGCCCGGCGTCCGCGCAAAGTAGATGAACGTGTCATCGGGCCGGCCGGCCGCCTCCACCTGGAGGATCCGGGTGTCGCGCAGATGCCCCGGGTTCTGGATCTCGGCGAGCCAGTGGAGACGCCCATCGACCCACTTGCGGAGGACCTGGATCTCGAGGGTCTGGTAGTGGCCCGTGTCGGTGGACGAGACGATGTGGGCTCCCGCCCGGTAGTCGCAGTGGTAGAGATTGTCGAAGGCTCGCTCCAGGGTCTCCCGGGCCGACGGATACCGGGGGAGTGCGTCCTCGGCGTAGGTCTGGACGTCGTCCGCGACCGCTCGCGACGCAAGCGGGGCCGCGGCCAACAGCCCGGACAGGATCGCCGCCGCGGCTCGTCGCCCCGACCTCATTCGACCCGCCACTCCCGCAGAGGCGGGCGCAACGCCGGGAAATCCAGCACCTGCACGCGCGTGACCCGGCCCGCGTGGACGCGGAACGGCCCGATGCGCTCCGGCGGGTTCGTTTCCACGACCACCTCGACGAGACCCGGCTCGACCTCCACGGCAGCGCGACCCGCCGTGCCCGAAGCCAGGTCGGAGGCCTGCGGCATCTCCGGAGCACCCGACCTCAGCACCCGGAATGGCGGATGGGCGTCGGCCGAGAGCGCAGGCCCATTGCTCCCGAGCCCGGCCACGGCCAAGGGGGAAGCCAGACAGGCGGGCAGGCCGGGCTCGCCGAGCAACACCAGGTCGAGGCGCCCGCCCGCGCTGACCAGCTCCGACGCGGCTTCGCAGAGATCGCCCCCGCATTCGGCACCGAGATCACTGAACACGACCACCCGGGAGGGCGCGACGACAGGCCGAGCGGCGAGCATTCGGGCCAGCACGCGGAGCGTCCCGGCCAGCGAGCCCTCGGATCGCGGCACAAGCTCCCCGATGCGTTCCGACAGCACCCCGACACCGCTCTCGGGGGCAACGCCGAGGGTCACGGGCGGCGCGCAACCGAGTCCGCGTCGAGATCCCAGGACGTGGACGCTCGCCGAGGTGTCCACGGGCAGCGAGGCGAGCAGCTGGACCGCCGCGGCCTTCGCGCCTGCCAACCGCGCGACTCCGTGCTCCGTGCCGCGTTCCATCGACGGCGTCACGTCGACGATCAGGTGCAGACTCTCCGGCGCTTCCGGGGTGGAGAAGCTCAGCCCGGGAGGCGCCCCGGTCAGGATCTCCACCGAGATCCTGGCCGCCGGAGAGGAGTCCGTTGGACCCAGCCCGGCACAGGCCAGAAGGCAGGCGGTCGCAACGAGGGGAGGTGCGAGGCGTCCGCGCATCACCGCTCCGGCTCCTCCCCGGCCCGGGCCGCCTGGAGGGCCCGCATCACCTTGGGGGCCGTGCTGGCGGGATCGAGCTCGAAGCTCGGATCCCGGCGCAGGGTGCGCGCGAAGCGCTCGCGCGCCGAATCCTCCCGGCCGAGCGCGATCTCCGCGGTGGCCATGACGACCTCGCCGCGCGCCCGCTGCGCCTCTTGCCACTCGCCCTCGTGAAGGAGCTCGTCCAGCAGCCGCAGCGCCTCTTCGGCGCTGGCGAGGGCCGTCCGGTAGTGGGCACTTCGGAGCTCCGCCTCGGCCTGTACGAGGAGCGCTTCGACGCCCGACTTCTCCTCCGGGAGGAGACCCGCCGCCACCTGGGGCGCGGCGTCTGCGAGCCACGCGGGCGTCCGCACGTACACGCTGCCCTCGAGCCTGGCGATCGCCTGGCCCGCGTTCGGGGCAGGCTCGGGTTGGCGCACCGGGGCTGCATCCACGAGGATGGGACGGAACACGCGCACGCGCCCGTTGAGGTGCAGCCCTTCGCGGGCGTCGGGGCTATCGGGCTGGAGGCAGGCGACGTGGAACCAGAGCCGATAGGCCACGTCGCGGTTGGCTCTCTCCGCCTGGCGAGCCAGGCGGGTCAGCTCCCACACTCGCAGCTCCGCCCATCTGGCCGCGAAGGCGTCGGGGCTGGCCACGGTGGGAAGCGGCGAGGGCTCGCCGGGCCACCCCTGGCAGCCCTCGCCCACGCCGGCGCGCGCCACGCCCGCTGATAGCAGTATGGCGAGCGCGACGCAGGATGCGAGATGTATCCCGGGGGGCAGCATCCTGATCGCCCTCAGCCCGCGGTCCAACAAGCGCGGGTCCTTCATATCCTAGAGTGGCGAACGGGGTTTGGTTCGTGGCAGCCCGATCGACGCTCGCCCTCCCCAGGGGGACCATTCGCGCCCTCAATCGGGGCTCAGCGCGAGGATCTTGCTGATCTCCGACAGGCTGCGGCCGCTCTTGGCGGCCCCGATCCCTCCGAGCAAGTGCGTATCGGAGACACCGTTCCTAGAACACGAGGAAGTTCCAATCCTTGCGCTGGCGCCCCGGGGAGGACTCGAACCCCCGACCCGCTGCTTAGAAGGCAGCCGCTCTATCCGCTGAGCTACCGGGGCGCGGGGGAAGAGGGTAGCCAGGGGCCGGCCTGGCTGCCGCCGGACGCCGACGGGGTAGACTCGGGGCCGGTTGGAGGGCGGCCATGAAGTTCGGACTCTACGGCATCAACGTGGGACCGTGCGCGGATCCCGAGGTGAGCGCGCGGGTGGCGCGGGCGGCGGAGGAAGCCGGCTTCGACTCGCTGTGGACGGCGGAGCACGTGGTGCTGCCCGACCCCCAGGTGCCGCCGTCGCCGGTGGGCCCTCGGGAGAATCTGCTGGACCCGCTGGCGAGCCTTGCCTTTCTTGCCGGCCAGACCACGCGCGTGAAGCTGGCCACCGGCATCGTGATCCTGCCCCAGCGCAACCCGGTGGTGCTGGCCAAGGAGCTGGCCAGCGTGGACGTGCTGTCGCGGGGGCGGCTGGTCTTCGGGATCGGCGCCGGCTACCTGGAGCCCGAGTTCCGCGCCATCGGCGCGGACTTCGAGAGCCGCGGCGCGCGCGCCGACGAGTACCTGGAGGCGATCCTCGAGCTTTGGACCGGTGAGCCGCCCGCATACCGGGGAGAGACGATCGCCTTCGAGGGTATCGACGCGCATCCGCGCCCGCTGCAGCGGCCGCATCCGCCCATCGTCGTGGGCGGCTACAGCCCGCCGGCCCTGCGCCGCGCCCAGCGCTTCGGCGACGGCTGGTACGGCTTCCTGCGCACGCCGGAGCTGGTGCAGCAGGATCTTGCAGGATTGGCGCGCGCGGCCGGCGAGGTGGACCGAAACGCCGCGCGCGGCGCGCTGGAGATCAGCGTGACGCCGCCGCCGGGTCTGGACGCCGCCGGCGTCGCCGCCTACGCCGAGGCGGGCGTGCAGCGCCTGGTGCTGTTGCCGATCGCGCGCTCCGGCGACGAGCTGGTGCGCTTCGTCGAGGGGGCCGGCGAGAGCCTGGTCCGCAAGCTGGCCTAGCTAGGGCGGGGCCGCGCGCGCTCGGCCAGGGCCGCGGCATCGACGTTCGGAGGAAGTGTCCCGAACATGCGGCCGGCGCCGTCGGCGAGTCGGGCGCAGTAGGCCTCGGCCACGCGCGGGTCGCCCTCGCGAACCAGCAGCGCGCCCTGCAGCGCCAGCGCCATGCACTCCACGGTGCTGCGCGCCCGGCGCTCGGCTTCGTCCGCGTTGCCCAGAGCTGCCTCCATGCGGGCAATGGCGGCGTCCAGGCGCGCGTCGGCGCCGGTCGCCGTGCGGACCTCGGCCACGAAGGCCTCCAGGGCCTCCGGCTCTCGCACCGCCGCGCGCAGCACGTCCAGGCACTGGATGTTTCCGCAGCCCTCCCAGATGGCGAGCACCGGTGCCTCGCGGTAGAGGCGCGGGAGGATGCTCTCCTCCACGTAGCCGGCCCCGCACAAACATTCTTGGGCCTCGGTCACCATCGCCGCGGCGCGCTTGCAGATCCAGTACTTGCCCACGGCCGTGGCGATGCGCGCCACGCCGGCGGCCACGGGGTCGGCCTCTCCCTCTTCGACAGCGCGGGCCACGCGTAGTGTGAGGCGCAGCGCCGCCTCCGACTCCACGGCCAGGTCGGCCAGCACGTTCTGCATCAGAGGCTGGTCGCCGAGCTTGCGGCCGAAGGCCTCGCGGTGTGCGGCGTGATGGGTGGCCTGGGCCAGCGCCTGGCGCATCAGGGCGGAGGACTCGATCATGCAGTCGAGCCGGGTGAGGGCCACCATTTCGATGATGGTGGCGACGCCGCGGCCCTCTTCGCCCACGCGCAGCGCCCAGGCGTCTTCGAACTCCACCTCGCTGGACGCGTTGGAGTGATTGCCCAGCTTGTCCTTCAAGCGTTGCAGGCGCAGCCTGTTCTTTGCGCCGTCGGGACCGAAGCGCGGCAGCAGGAAGCAGGTGAGTCCGCGCTCGGCCTGGGCCAGCACCAGGAAGGCGTCGCACTGGGGCGCCGACACGAACCACTTGTGCCCGGTGAGCGTGTACTCGTCGGCGCCTCCGCCCGCCGCCACGGCGCGGGTGGTGTTGGCGCGCACGTCCGAGCCGCCCTGCTTCTCGGTCATGCCCATGCCCACGATGCAGCCGTTCTTGTGCTCCGCCGGAAGTGAGCGCGGGTCGTAGGTGTTCGAGAACATCCGCGGCAGCCACACGTCGGCCAGCGCGGGCGCGTGACGCAGCGCCGGCACGGCTGCGAACGTCATGGAGATGGGGCAGTAGCTTCCCGCCTCCACCTGGCCGTGCAGGTAGCAGAGCGCCGCCCGCACCACCTGGCGCCCGCTGCGGTCGCTGGTCCAGGGCAGGGCGTGCAGGCCGTGGGCGATGGCCGTCTCCATGACCCGGTGCCAGGCGGGGTGGAACTCGACCTCGTCGACGCGGTGCCCGAAGCGGTCGTGGGTGCGCAGGACGGGCCGCTGCTCGTTGGCCTGGAAGCCCAGCTCCCAGAGCTCGCCCCCGGCCAGGCCCCCGTAGGTCCGCAGCCGCTCCTCGCCCCAGGCGCCCCCTTCCAGTGCCACGGCCTCGCGAAGAGCCAGATCCTGCTCGAACAGGTTCAGTCCTTCGAGCGGAGGAGGCTGGTTCAGGACCTCGTGGGTGGGGGGCATCACCGAAGGCTAGCAGGGCTCTCGCGCCTGCCCGGGACCCGATTTGACACGTTCGGGGCCCCGCCTTAGCTTGATTGGCCTCGTGGTGGGCGTAGCTCAGTTGGTTAGAGCGCCAGGTTGTGGTCCTGGAAGTCGGGGGTTCGACTCCCCTCGTCCACCCCAGTTTTCCATCGGAATGTCGGGCAGATGCAGCGGAGCGCGCAGCACGCCCGTCGACCCGTGCGTCGGGGGGTGCGCCTGGGGTGCGCGCCTTTCCACGTCCGCCCACCCGTAAATCTCGATCAGGCGTGCTTGCTCAGCCTCGCCCTGCCAGCTTGAGGGATCGAGCAACGAGTCGTAGACCTCGGTCACCATGCGCGCCGTAGCGTGGCCGAGGTCACCAGCGACGGCCTTCGGGTTGCGTCCGCAGACGACTTCCGTCTCACCCTTTCCAATGTCCACAAGCTAGAACCGGGGAAATACTCCGCACTTCTCGGCCTCAACGGACGCATGGGTGAGAGTGCGGTCTCCTACATGACGCAGCCCATCACCATCGCCCGTGGCTGGTGCACGACGGAAATCAACGCCGGTGCCTACGAGTTCTACGTCTGCGTCGAAGATATCAAGATGGAGAGCGCGGCAGTTCTTGCGCTTGCTCGGCGACATGCCCATCCGTGGATGGGGAACACTGTCATCACTGGCGGAACGGGACGAAGCCTACGAGTGAGCGGACCGCGTCCGGAGCCAATCGTTCGCTCGAAAGCGGAGACTCCTTAGAACGCGTGCCGCCCAACAGGCGCTCGCAGCTATCGGCCGCACCCGGGGCGGCCCCGAACCGTGGTACGCTCGGGGGCGTGATCCGGGCGCCTCAGCGCGGCTACGGGGCCGCGTCCCTAGCTGAAGCGCCGAACCGTTGGGCGGCATGCTCCACCACGCTTCTCTCCCGGTCGTAGACCTTGAACGCGCGGCAGCCCTCTACGACGCTGCACTCACCGCGTTGGGGTATCGCCGCGTACTCACCGCGCCGGGGTTTGCGGGCTACGGAGCCGAAGACGGAAGAGACAAGCTTGCCCTCAAGCAGACGGCTCAATCCGAGGCCGCCGGGCCCGGCTTCCACCTCGCCCTCGCCGCCCCTTCTCGAGAAGCGGTCGACGCGTTCCACGAGGCCGCTCTCATTCACGGCGCAACTGACAACGGCCAGCCTGGGCTTCGCCCCCACTACGGGCCCAGCTACTACGCCGCGTTCATCATCGATCTG
>Ga0255054_10000989_pt1 | contig 16555 bp, 11 predicted proteins | sample JV7_2_23_MG_FD_188634 | JGI IMG/M metagenome (GOLD analysis project Ga0255054, IMG submission 188634) | Seawater microbial communities from Jervis Inlet, British Columbia, Canada - JV7_2_23 | ecosystem: Environmental > Aquatic > Marine > Inlet | place: Canada: British Columbia | collected...
GCGGAACTCGCGCACGAAGGGGAAGCGGCTGTCGCCGAAGAAGCTCTCGGCGAAGATCGCGCCTTCCAGATGGCGGCCCCCCACGGACAGCAGGTCCGGATGGTTCCAGCCGCTCGGCCCGAGAAGCTGCACCTCTTGTACCTCGTGGAACGCAAGCTGGGGCGCGATCAGCGCCACCTTCTCGTGGGCGTCGGCGATGAAGAGCGCGTCGAAGTCGACGATGGGCGGCAACGGCTCCTCGTCGGGCCCGGTGACGGCGGCGGCCTCCTCGCGCAGCAGGGCAGCCTCCTCCAGTCCGACGCGCTTGGCCCGATTCTGGAGCTTCTTGCGCTCGCGCAGCGCTTCCTTCTGCTCGTCGTCGAGGAGCAGGTAACCCGCCAGGCGGCGAATCGGCTCCCGGAAGTCCGTGGCGTCGGGGTCGTAGCGAGCCACGCCCACCACCTGGCCGCCTCGGGCTTCGACCGCGTCCCAGAAGAGGTTCTTGAGCCCGCGACCATAGGCATCGCGCGGGTGCAGGATTGCGAACCGCGCGGCACCCAGGTTCCCGACGGCGTGACCCGCGACCGCGTCCACCTCGGCCCGGGGCGTCAGCGCCAGGCGGAAGGCGTAGCTTCGCTCCGCCGCAACGCGCTCGCGCGGTGTCAGCGCCAGGAGCGGCACGCCGGCGGCCTCGGCTGCGTCAGCCGCCGCCTCGGACGGATCCGAGAGCAGGGGGCCCACCACCGCCACCACCTCGGGATCGGCGGCGAGATCGGCCACCGCCACCGCCGCGGTTGCCGGGTCGCCGCCGGAGTCGCGCACCCGCAGGCGCAACCCGCCCTCGCCGGCGCCGAAGATGTCGGCAGCCAGCATGGCGCCGCGCAGGCAAGCATCGCCGTAGCGCGCGAACGGACCCGACAGCGGGAGCACGAGGCCCAGGGTTCCGCGCGCGCCGGCGATCTCGGGCGCCTGCAGCCGTGCGACCTCGGAGAACTCGGGAAGGGGCCCCATCAACGGCCCGGCCTCGCGCCGTGCGCGCACCCGCGCCGCCAGCGCCTCACCGGCTGGATCGGCCTTGCGGGACGGCGTCAGGTCCCGGGCGCGAGCCAGCGCTTCTTCGGCGCCCGCCACGTCCCCGCCGGCCAGCTGGCGCTCGGCCAGACGCAGCCAGACGCGGTCCGCGGGCGGCGCCTTGCCCAAGCGGTCGGCCAGGTCCACGAGCTCCGGGGTGGTGAGGCCCGCAACGACGGCATCGATCTCGCGCAGCGCGGCCTCGCGCTGCACGCCGGAGCGCGTAGACGCCGCCAGCTGGCCGAGCCAGCGCAGCTGCCCCGCCCGGTCGCCCCGGGCCCCCGCGGCCTGAGCCAGCAGCCGGTAGGCCTCGGCTCGCTCCTCCTGCGGCAGCCGACTGGGCCGGATCGCGGACGCGACGCGATAGGCGTCATCCATGCGCCCGGCGTCCCGCTCCAGCCGAGCCAGCGCCAGCCGAATCGAGTCGACCCGGGGCCCGCGCGGCTGGGCTCGCAGGGCCGACTGGAGCGACCGGGCCGCGCCCTTCGCGTTGCCGCGCTCAACACGTAGCCGCGCGAGCTCCAGCGCGGCATCGCCAAACCGCTCGGCGTCGGGATTTGCGCGCAGGTAGGCAACCAGCGCGGCCTCACCGGCCGCCGCGTCGCTGGCGGCCAGGGCGACGGCGTTGTCATAGGCCGCGTCCTGCGGCGCCGGGGCGTGTCCAGGGGGCGCCGCGCAGGCCAGGGCCAGCGCAAGCAACGCGACGGCGGCGAGGCCGGCCCTACCCGAAGAGGTCGCGGAGCTTCTCCATGAAGCCCCTCGACACCGGTGACACCTCGGCACCGCATTCCTCCGCGAACTCTTCGAGCAGCTCGCGCGCCCGGGGCGAGAGCTTGGTGGGAACCTCGACGAAGATCTGCACGAACTGGTCCCCACGGCCACTCTGGTGGACGCTCGGAAGCCCCTTGCCGCGCAGCCGGAGCACCTTGCCGCTCTGGGTGCCCTCGGGCACGCGCACCTGGACCCTGCCCTCGAGGGTGGGCACCTCCACCTCGCCGCCGAACACGGCGCTGCTGAAGGGGATGGGCACCTCGCAGTGGATCTCCTGGCCGTCGCGCTCGAAGAGCGTGTGACGCGCGACGGAGATCACCACGTACAGGTCGCCGGGCGGACCGCCCGCGATGCCCGCCTCGCCTTCACCGGCGACGCGCAGCCGCATGCCTTCTTCGACGCCCGGCGGAACCCGCACACTGATCTTCTGCTCGCCTTCCACACGGCCGGCCCCGCGGCAGTCGGGGCAGCGGTGGCGCACGATTTCACCCTGCCCGCCGCAGGCGTCGCACGGCCGGCTGATGCGGAAGAAGCCCTGCTGCATGATGACCTGCCCGCTGCCGCCGCAGGTTCCGCAACGCTCGGGTTGGGTTCCCGGCTCGGCACCGTTTCCGTCGCAGGTCGCGCAGGACCGCGTCTTGGGCAGCTTGAGCTGGGCTTCCATGCCCTCGAGGACGTCCTCGAGCCGGATCTCCAGGTTGTAGCGGAGGTCGGCGCCGCGCTGGCCGCGTCCGCGCCGGCGCCCACCGCGCGGCCCGCGGCCGCCGAAGAGATCGCCGAACAGGTCGTTGAAGACGTCGGAGAATCCGCCCAGGTCGCCGACGTCGAAACCGCCCGGTCCGGCGCCGTCGCCGCCCAGCCCGGCGAAGCCGAAGCGGTCGTAGGCCCGGCGCTTCTCCGGGTCGGAGAGCACCGCATAGGCCTCGGACGCTTCCTTGAAGCGCTCCTCGGCATCGGGATCGTCGGGGTTCCGGTCCGGGTGGTACTGAAGGGCCAGCTTCCGGTAGGCCTTCTTCAGCTGCTCCTCGGACGCTCCCCGTTCCACGCCGAGAACTTTGTAGTAGTCCCGCTTCGACACGGACGGGAGGGTAGCGGGCGCAGCAGCGAGCGGGGAGCCCGCGGCCAGGGGCGCTGCGGGCTACTCGCCGCCGTCGGCCCCGAGGGTCTCGTACATCTTCTCGGTCATCTTGTACGAGAGCTCCGAGAGGTCCTCGACGGCACCGCGCAGGACCTCGATGTCGTCGCCCTGGAGGGCGCCTTCGGCCGCCACCAGCGCACTCTCGAGATCGTCGCGCTCGTCTTCGGAGAGGTGGTCGCCGAACTCCGCCAGCGTGCGGCGGGTGGAGTAGACCAGCCCGCTGCCGTTGTTGCACAGCTCCGCCAGCTCAGCCCGATCCTGGTCCTCGGCGGCGTGGGCCTCGGCGTCCTTGAGGAGCTCGTCGACCTGGGTCTCGCTGAGTCCACTGGAGGCCGACACACCGATCTCCTGCTTCTTGCCCGTACCCAGGTCCTTGGCCGAGACGTTCACGACACCGTCGGTATCGATGTCGAAGATCACTTCGATCTGGGGCACACCCCGCGGCGCCGGAGGGATGTCCACCAGCTCGAAGCGGCCGAGCGTCATGTTGTCATTGGCCATGGCGCGCTCGCCCTGGAGCACGTGGATGCGCACCACGCTCTGGTTGTCCTCGGAGGTCGAGAACACCTGACCCTTCTTGGTGGGGATCGTGGTGTTCTTCTCGATGATCTTGGTGAAGATGCCGCCCAGGGTCTCCACACCCAGGGACAGGGGCGTCACGTCGAGCAGCAGGACGTCCTGGACGTCGCCCTTGAGAACACCGCCCTGGATCGCCGCACCGACCGCAACCACCTCGTCGGGGTTCACGCCCTTGCGCGGCGCCTGCCCGAAGATCTCGGCCACCTTCTCCTGGATCCGCGGCATGCGCGTCATGCCGCCCACCAGGACCACCTCGTCCACCTGATCCCGGGAAAGCCCGGCGTCGGTGATCGCGGTCTCGCAAGGCTCCACGAGCTGGCCGATCAGGTCCGCCACCAGCGACTCGAAGGTCTCGCGAGTGAGGCTCATGTGCAGGTGCTTGGGGCCTTCGGCGTCGGCCGCCAGGAACGGAAGGTTGATGTCGGTGGAGGTGGCGGAGGAGAGCTCGTGCTTGGCGCGCTCGGCCGCCTCCTTGAGGCGCTGCAGCGCCATGTTGTCGCCGGACACGTCGATTCCGGTCTCGTCCAGGAACGCCTTCATCAGGTGCTCGACCAGACGCTGGTCGAAGTCCTCGCCGCCCAGGTAGGTATTGCCGTTGGTGCTCTTCACCTCGAAGACGCCGTCGCCCATCTCGAGGATCGAGATATCGAAAGTGCCTCCACCCAGGTCGAAGACGGCCACCTTCTTCTGCGACGAGTCCTCCAGCCCGTAGGCCAGGGCGGCAGCGGTCGGCTCGTTGATGATGCGAAGAACGTTGAGGCCGGCGATCTTGCCCGCCTCCTTCGTCGCCTGGCGCTGTGCGTCGTTGAAGTAGGCCGGAACGGTGATCACCACCTCGGTGACGGGCTCGCCCAGGAAGTCCGAGGCTGTCTCCCGCATCTTCTGCAGGATCACCGACGAAATTTCCTGGGGAGACGCCAGGCGATCGCGCACCCGCACCCAGGCGTCGCCGTTCTCGGACGCTTCGACGGGGAAGGGCGCGATCCCGATGAAGCGCGAGACCTCTTCGCTTTCGAGCTTGCGCCCGATCAGGCGCTTGACGGCGAACAGGGTGTGCTCGGGGTTCGTGACCGCCTGGCGCTTGGCGATCTGCCCGACGAGCTTCTCGCCGGACTCGGTGAAGGCCACCATGGAGGGCGTGGTGCGCGCGCCCTCCGCGTTGGCGATGACCTCGGGGTTTCCCCCCTCGATCACGGCCACACACGAGTTGGTGGTTCCGAGATCGATCCCGATGACCTTGCCCATGCCGTCGCCGGCCCCCCATCCGGGCCGCCGCACGACCCGGGACTAGCCGTCCTCGCTCTTCTCCTCCCCGGAGCCCTCGCCGGGACCTCCGGAGACCACCACCCGGGCCGGCCTCAGCAGCCGGTCCCGGAGCCGATAACCCTTCTGAAACACCTGCATCACGGTGTTCGCGGGCGTCGACTCATCAATCTGTTGCGTCATCGCCTCGTGGACCGCCGGATCGAAGGTCTGGCCTTCCGCCTCGATGGCCGCCAGTCCGTGCTGCTCGAGAACCCCCAGCAGCTCTCGCAGCACGAGCTCGACACCCTGCAAAAGTCCTTCCAAGTCCCCGGTCTGGCTACCCCGAGCATGCTCGATGGCGCGCTCCAGGTTATCGACCGTCGGCAGGAGATCCTTGACGATATTCTGGTTGCCGTAGCGGAACGCCTCCTCCTTCTCCTTGAGGGTCCGCTTGCGGAAGTTCTCGAAGTCGGCCTGGAGGCGCAGAAGCCGGTCGTGCAGCTCGGCGGTTTCGCCCTCGCCGGCCGGCTGGCGACGCTCCTCTTCGCGGGCCTCGACCGCCTCCATGGCCTCGCGCATGGCCTCTTCCAGCTCGGGGTTGGGCGCCAAGGAGCCGCCCTCGGCCTCCTCGGACAGGGACTCCCAGCCTTCGGTTCCTTCCACGGCCTCGAGATCGTTCTTTTTCTGGCTCACGCCACCATCTTCTCCGCAACCAGCTCCGAGAGGAGCTCTACCAGGGGAACCACCCGCGGATAATCCATTCGACTGGGGCCTAGAACCCCCACCAGCCCCAGGGACTCCGCGCCCGCCGCGCAGGGCGCCGTGACCACAGCGCAGTCGCGAAGCTCCGGAAGTCCGACCTCGCCACCGAAGGTCACGGCCACACCGGGTTGCTCCAGCACCCGGTCCAGGAAGGTCAGCAGCGCCTCCCGCGCCTCCACCGCCAGCAGCAGCCCGCGCACGCGCTCGGGATCGTGGAACTCCGGCTGCTCCAGCACCAGCGTGCGCGACGAGAGCAACACGTCACCGCGCGCGCGGGCCTCGCCGGTCAGCGCGCGCACCGCCGCCAGCAGGGTTCGATGCTGCAGCTCCGCCGCGCGGCCGCGCAGCCGCTCGCGCTCGACCTCGAGGAGCTCGCGCAGCTCGAGCAGCGAGTGCCCGCCCAGGCGCTGATTGAACTCGGCCTCGATGCGCTCCAGCTCGGCTTGTGCCCCGGACCGGTCGTCATTCAGGATGCGCTGGTAGGCGGCACCCGAGAGCGACACCAGCACGACGAGCACGCGTTCGCGGGACAGGCGGATCAGGCTCACGTGGCGCAACGCTACCCGGTCCAGGCGGGGCAGTACCGCAAACCCCAGCTGACGGGTGCGCTCCGCCAGCACGGTCGAGGCCGCCTCGAGCGGATCGTCGACACCGAGCTCACCCATCTGCATGGCGATCGTGCGGCGCTCCCACCCGACGACGTCGTGCGCGCGCATCAGCTCGTCCACGAACAGGCGCAGGCCCTGCTCGGTGGGAAGCCGGCCCGCCGACGCATGCGGCTGCTCGATCAGACCCAGCTCCGCCAGCTCCGCCATGGTGTTGCGAATCGACGCCGAGGAGAGCTTCACCGACAGCGTCTGAGAAAGGGTCGCCGAGCCTACCGGGGCCGCCGCGCCCACGTAGGCGCGCACCAGAGCTCGCAGCACGATCTGCTGTCGCTCGGACAGAGGGAGACGAGATTTCTTCACGGAAAACCCCGCGAAATCGACGAGTTATGGAGTACCACCGGTTCGGCTGCGCGTCAATCGGAAGGCCTTCCGGAAGCCTCGACAAAGGCTTCGAAGACGCTGTCGGAGACGAGCCGGCCCCGTGCCGTGAGCCGCAAATCCCCGCCCGGGCCCTCCTCCAGCAGGCCGGCGCCGGCGGCCCGCGCGATGGCGGCGGCGAAGAAGCGCCTCGGAGGGGCCCCGAACTCCTCGGCAAAGCGGGCGGCGTCCAGGCCGCGGCGGGTGCGCAGCGCCAGGAAGGCGGCCTCCCCCCGGGCCGTCGCGGGCTCGAGGATCTCCGTCTCGCCTTCGCGGGCCTCCCCGCCGGCGGCCGCGCGTTCCAGGTAGGCCGCCAGGCTGCGCAGGTTGCGGCGCCGGGCGCCGTGGGGCGCCCCCGGGCTGCGCGGCTCGATCGACCACGCCCCCATCCCCAGGCCGAGCACCGGCGCGCGCTCCCAGTAGCGGCGGTTGTGCTGCGACTCGAAGCCGGGACGCGCGTAGCTGGAGATCTCGTAGGGCTCCAGGCCCGCGCCGGCCAGGCGCCGCGGCAGCGTCTCCAGCATGCGCACGCCGGCCTCTTCCGAGGGGAGCCGCAGCACGCCGCGCTCGACGCCGCGGGCGTAGGGCGTCCCCGGCTCCACCGTCAGCGCGTAGGCGGACACGTGCTCCGGCCCGAAGCGCAGCGTCTCCCCCAGGTCGGCCTCCACCTGGGCCTGCGATTGATCCGGCACCGCCACGATCAGGTCGAGGGAGACGTTGTCGAAGCCGGCCTCACGGGCGGCAGCGAGCGTGGCGCGGCCCGCCTCGGCCCGGTGCGCGCGGCCCAGGCGCTTGAGCACCGCGTCGTCGAAGGACTGGATGCCGATGGAGAGCCGGTCGACGCCGGCCGCGCGAAAACCGGGCAGGCGTGCACGCTCCACGGTGGAGGGATTGACCTCGAGGGTCACCTCCGCGGGCCGGCCGGTGAACGCGGCGCGCACGGCGGCGACGAGCTTCGAGACCGATTCCACCTGCAACAGGGCCGGCGTTCCGCCGCCCAGGTACACGCTCTCCAGGCGCAGCCCGCCGAAGTCCGCCCGGCGTCGTTCCAGCTCGAACAGCAGCGCGTCGACGTACTGCTCCTCGCGCTCGGGCTCGAGGCGCCGCGCCGCCACTACGGGAAAGTCGCAGTACGGACAGACCCGCTCGCAGAACGGAACGTGGACGTAGACGCCGACGGAGGTGTCGCGCACCCACGAAGAGTAGCCCCCGGCGGGGGCCGGCTGCGTCGGGTACCCTCGTCCGGCTTTGACGGCTCCCTCCGCGCAGCGCGAGCGGCTTCCCAACGGTCTCGTCCTCCTCACCCACCCGTCGCGGACGGCGCCGGTGGCGGCGGTCCAGGTCTTCGCACGGGTGGGCTCCGCCGACGAGCGCGCCGGCGAAGAGGGCCTCGCCCACTTCCACGAACACATGCTCTTCAAGGGCACGGAGAGTCGCGGCGTGGGCGACGTGGCGGGCGAGGTGGAGAACGCGGGCGGCCGGATCAACGCCTATACAAGTTTTGACGTCACGTCCTACCACGCCACGGTTCCCTCCGAGGCGCTCGACGTGGCCGTGGACGTACTGGCCGACGCGGTGTGCCGCTCCCGATTCGACCCGGACGAGATCGCCCGCGAGCGCGAGGTGGTGCTGGAGGAGATCCGCCGCTCTGAGGACTCTCCCGGCCGCGTGCTGTCCAACGCGGTCTTCGCGGCGGCCTACCGGGCGCACCCCTACCGCGCGCCCATCCTGGGAACGCCCGAGAGCGTGGCCGCATTCGACCGCGAGCGGGTAACCGCGTTCTTCCGGCGCTGGTACGGCACTCAGAACCTGCTGGTGGTGGCGACGGGCGACTTCGACCCGCAGCACCTCCGGAATGCCGTGAGCAAGGCCTTCGAAGGCACGTCCCACGACGCCGCCCGACGCGAACGCCCCAGCGAGCCCGAGCCCGACGGCCCGCGCACGGTGGTTGTGCGGCGCCCCTTCGAGCGCACCTCCGTGGAGCTGGCCTGGCACACCGTCCCCTTCGCCCATCCCGACACGCCGCACTTGGATCTTCTGGCCTTGATCCTGGGTCAGGGCGACTCGAGCCGGCTGGTGCGCCGGGTGAAGGAGCGCGACGGCCTGGCCGACGGGGTGGATGCCTACTCCTACACACCGCTCGACGCGGGCCTCTTCGGCTCCACGTTGGAGCTCGACGCGGCGCGCGTGCTGCCGGCGGTGGAGGCCGTGGCGGCCGAGGTGGAGCACGTGCTTCGCGAGCCGGTGCGGCAGGAGGAGCTGGACAAGGCGCGGGCGAACTTCCTGGCCATGGAGCATTTCGAGCGCGAGAGCGTCGGCGGCATCGCTCGCAAGCTGGCGAACTTCGAGCTGATGGCGGGGGACTTCCGCGCGGAGGCGCGCTACCTGGAGGCGATCCGAGGCGCCCGCCCGGAGGATCTGCTGGCCGCCGGCCGGCGCTGGATCTCCCCGCAGCGGATCACCCTGGGCTGCGTACTTCCGGAGGGCGCTCCCGCGGAGCTGGACGGGCCGGCGCTGGTCGAAGCCGTGTCCCGCGGCATCGAACGAACCGCCCGGGCCTTCGCGCCGCCGAAGCCCGCCCGTGCCGTGGATGACCTGCAGACCTACTCGCTGCCGGGAGGCGGAACGCTGCACGTGGTGCGGCGCGAAGACCCTCCGGTGGTGGCGGCGCGCGCGGCCTTCCTGGGCGGGCAGCTCGCCGAGTCGGCGGAGACGGCGGGCATCACCAGCTTCCTCACCTCGATCTGGCTGCGCGGTACCCGCGCCCACTCGGCGGGCGACTTCGCGCGCTGCGTCGAGTCGCTGGCTTCGGACGTCGACGGCTTCTCGGGCCGCAACAGCCTGGGCGCCACCTTCGAGTGCACGACCGGCTCCATCGAGCCCGTGCTCGATCTCTTCGCGGAGATGATGCTGGAGCCCGCGTTCGATCCCGACGAGCTCGAGCGCGAACGGCGCGACACCCTGGCAGCCATCACGCGCAGGGAGGATCGCCTGGGAGAGCTGGCCTTCCTGCTCTTCGCCGAGAACCACTTCCACTCGCACCCGTACCGGCTTCCGCTGGGCGGGACCGAGGCCTCGGTGCGCAGCTTCACACGCGAGGCCCTGGCCGCACACCAGGCGCGCCTGGTCCGGTCCGACAACCTGGTCATGGGAATCGCCGGCGACGTGGATCCCGAACGGGTCGCCGGCTGGATCTCGGCGCGTCTGGCGGATCTGCCGGCCGGCGACTTCGTGCGCCCGGCTCCTCCCATCGAGGAGCCTCTCCACGAGATCCGCGTGGCCGAGCTATCCAAGAACCGCGAGCAGGCCCACCTGGTGCTGGGCTTCCGCGGCCTTCAGGTGGACGACCCGGACCGCTTCGGCCTCGAGGTCATCACCCAGATCCTGGCGGGCCAGAGCGGACGGCTCTTCCTCGAGCTTCGCGACCGCCAGAGCCTGGCCTACACCGTGACGGCGGTGAACGTGGAAGGCGTGCACCCCGGGACCTTCGCCCTCTACATCGGAACCGCACCCGACAAGCTGGACGCCGCCCGCGCGGGAATGCTGGGCGAGCTGGAGCGGCTGCTGCAGGATCCGCCCGGCGAAGCCGAGCTCGACGGCGCGCGCCACAACCTGATCGGGAACTTCGCCATCGACGAGCAGCGCGCCGCCGTGCGCGCGGCGCACTTGTCCCTGGACGGGCTCTACGGACTGGGCGCCGACGCGGATCGGCACTACGCCGATGCCATTCGCGCCGTGGGCCCCGACGACGTCCTTCGCGTAGCCCGCCGCATCATCGACCTGAACGCCTACACCCTCGCGATAATCCGCCCCTGAGAAACCGGAAACTAAAGGGACAGTCCCGTTAGTTTCCGATCGCAGGGTACTTGGTGAGTCCCTGCGGCGCTGGAAACTAACGGGACTGTCCCTTTAGTTTCCTAGTAGCCGAGGGCGAGGCCGTCGCGGCGGGGGTCGTTGCCGCCGTAGCGGTGACCGGTGTCGGGATCGACGACGACGATCTCGGCGGCGGACCAGGTTCCGCCGGCCTTCACCGTGTGGCCGCGGGCGCGCAGGCCCTCGGTCACATCCTCCGGGACACCTTCCTCGACGAAGAGCGTGTCGGGAACCCACTGGTGATGGATGCGCGGCTCGGAGACGGCGGCCTGGGCGTCCATCCCGAACTCCAGGACGTTCACGATGGTCTGGAGCGTGGTCGAGATGATGCGCGGCCCGCCCGGGCTGCCGGTGACCATGCGCACGCGGCCCTCTTCGACCACCACCGTGGGCGTCATGCTGGACAGCGGCCGCTTGCCGGGCGCGATGGCATTGGCGCCGCGGGTATCCACCAGGCCGTAGAGATTGGGCGCGTTGGTGTCCTTGGCGAAATCGTCCATCTCGTTGTTGAGCAGGATCCCCGTTCCCGGAACCGTGACCCAGGATCCGTAGGACGAGTTGATCGTCTCGGTGATGGCGACGGCATTGCCCTGGGCATCCACCACCGAGAGGTGCGTCGTGCCGCCGTCGTCGGGCGGCTGGCCGGGCCCCTTCACGCGGATGGCGACCTCGCCGCGGCCCCAGGTCCACGGCGCGCGCTTCCAGCGCGGGGGGTTGATGCGCGCGCGCAGCCGCGCAGCGTAGGCCGGGTCGATGAGGAAGTTCACCGGCACGTCCACGAAGTCGGGATCGCCCAGCCACGCGGCGCGGTCCGCGAAGGCCAGCTTCAGGGCCTCGGCGATGCGGTGGATCGACGCCGACGATCCGGCGCCCAGGGACTTCAGGTCGAAGCCCTCCAGGATGTTGAGCGCTTGCACCAGGGCGACGCCGCCCGAGGACGGCGGCGGAAAGCTGACCACCTGGCGCCCGCGGTAGCGGCCGGTGACGGCCGGGCGCACGACCGGCCGGTAGGCCGCCAGGTCCTCCATGGTGATCAAGCCGCCCAGGCGCTTCATCTCGTCGGCGATCGCGCGGGCCAGCCAGCCGCGGTAGAAGACGTCGGGCCCCTCGGCCGCGATCGCGCGCAGGGTGCGGCCGAGATCCGCTTGCACCACGCGGAAGCCGGGCTCCAGCGCCTCCCCTTCCGGCGGATACTGGATCGCAGCGGTCGCCGGGTAGCGTTCCGGGAGGCCGTACTTCTGCATGCGCCCGAGCAGCCGCGCCTGGTAGGGCCCGACCGCATAGCCGCCTTCGGCCAGGCGGATCGCCGGGCGCAGCACCTCGGCCAGGGGCTGGGTTCCGTACTCGCGCAGCGCCAGGGCAAACCCGGCAAGCAGGCCGGGCGTGCCGGCCGCCAGCGGACCGAAGAGCGAGGCCTTGTCGGCCACGCCCTCGCGCAGGTACATGTCGCGCGTCGCCGCCGCCGGCGCGGTCTCGCGGCAATCGATGGCCACGGCCGTACCGTCCGCCAGCCGGATCAGCACGAAGGCGCCGCCTCCGATCCCCGTGGACTGGGGCTGGGTCACGTTGAGGGCGAAGCCGGCCGCAATGGCCGCGTCGATGGCGTTGCCGCCGGCCCGCAGCACGGCGACCCCGACGCGGGTGGCGTCGACCTGGGACGTCACCACCATGACCTCGCGACCCCGGGCCGGCGCAGGCGTCGCCGCGTGAGCCGGACTGGCGAGCACGAGAAGCAGCGCGGCGACGAGCACGAGGCGGAGGCGCATCATGGCGAGGACGCTACCACGCTTGACATGCCGCGCGCGCGCCCTTACCCAGTCGCCTCACAGGGGGGATCCGCATGCGCAGAAGTCTCGTCATCGGCGTCGCGCTGCTGCTGGCCGCGACGCTGGGCTGCTCGCAGCCGAGCGGACGCGGCGCCGCGATCGAAGTGGACGGATACGGCGTCATCGAAATCGAGTTCCTTCCCGACTCGGCGCCCAAGACCGTGGCCAATTTCATCGAGCTGGCGCAGAAGGGCTACTACGGCGGCACCACCTTCCACCGCGTCATCCCGGGCTTCATGATCCAGGGGGGCGACCCCCTGACCAAGAACGACAACCCCCTGGACGACGGCATGGGCGGCCCCGGCAAGGGCATCGCCGACGAGTTCAGCAACGAGAAGCACCTGCGCGGCACCGTCTCCATGGCCAACAAGGGCTACCCCAACTCGGCGGGCAGCCAGTTCTTCATCGTGGTCGCCGACTCGACCCACCTGGACGGCAAATACACCGCCTTCGCCCGGGTGACCCGGGGGATGGAGGTCGCCGACGCAATCGTCGCGGTCGAAGCCGACGGGCGCGCCCGCCCGCTCGAGAACGTGGTGGTCCGCTCGGTGACCATCCTGAAGTAGAGCGCCGGCCGCGACTGGCCCCGACCCCGGCCTGGGGCTAGATTCCCGCCTCCGTGGCCCGGTAGCTCAGTTGGTAGAGCACGCGACTGAAAATCGCGGTGTCGACAGTTCGATTCTGTCCTGGGCCACCACGGCTTCCGCGCGTGCGCAATCCAGGGCCGCCCCTCGGCCCCGCGCTCAGAGATCGATCACGGCCTGGAGGCCCAGCGCGACCGCGTTGCTGCGGCTCCGGTGTGGATCGAAGAAGAGCTGGAAGCTGGGCTGGAGCCTCAGCCAGCCGGTAATCTGGGCCCGGTAGGTGAGCTCCACCATCGCCTGCTGGTTCGTGAGATCCAAGCCCGCCGCCTCCGTAGCGTCCAGGTAGTCCCTGCTGAACGTCGTGTAGACCAGGGCCAGTGCAATCACGTCCCGATCGCGGCCGGGCAACGGGCCGGTCCAGCTCAGGCCGAAGTCGACGTACAAACGCTGGACGGATCGATCTTGCCGCGGGACGTAGATGACCCGGGCGAAGGCGCCGAGCAGAGCCGAGTCCTGCGAGTCGAGAACCAGCGCCTGGTCCACCATCCCGTAGAACCCGTGGTTCTCATCGACCAGCCGCCCGGATTCCCACAGCAGATCCCTGGCCGTAGCGAAGACGGCCCCGACGGTGTAGCTGGCCGGAAGGCCGAAGAGGCGACGCTCCGTAGTGATGTCGCCCAGCATGAAGGCACCGTTGTCGAAGCCCCAGTCGAAGCCGATGTTGTCGGACTCGTCCAGGCCCGGGTCGGCCGTATAGGCGCCGAACCGCGCCCGCCACTTCTCCCCGAACCGCGCCGACACCACGACGCCCGGAGCCGCGACGGGATAGAAGGGCGCAAAGGGGCTGGCGCGCCCCACCGAGAAGCTGCCCAGATTGGCGTTCCGGAACACCTCGGAGTAGTCGGAAACGAAGAAGTCGCGATCGGCGATGAGCTGGCCGACCTTGACCTGGACCTGCCCCCCGACCAGCTCCTGCTCCACGTAGATCTCGAGGAAGCGGAACGAGCGCTCCGCCTCCAGGCCGCTGACGGCGCTGGCCGGAAACTGGCCGATCAGATCCTCCGACGGCTGGCCGCCGTGGTAGGCAGTCCAGCTGATGTGGAAGCGTGCCCCGGTCCAACCCGCCAGCTCCGCCAGGTCCGCATCGACTCCCCAGTACGCGAAGCCCTCGTAACGCGCCCCGGTGGCAAAGCCGCCGCGCAGGTTCGACCACACACCCGCCACGTAGCGGGCGAACGGATCCACGCCCCGGTCGGCGAGGCGCTGGCGCGCGCCGCCCCAGTCGCCGCTGAGCCCGAATCCCTCGACACGATCCTGGCTGGACGCGTCCGCCGCGGGTAGCAGGAGCAGGCCGGGCACGACCAGGGCGACGGCCACGCAGGCGCGGATGCCCGGCCCGGCTCGGTCGCGCTTCCCCATCAGCGCCCCCTTCCCTGCGCAGTCTACCCGCTCGACCCGGCCCCGCGTCGTGGGCTATAGGGATATAGGGAGGCTGGAGCCGGAACGGCGTGGGCCAGCCCCTCGCCCCCTCCACACGGGAGCGACCCGCTTGCCGAACCCCACGGCCCAGCGCACCGCGTGCATCGAATGCGATCTGCTCGTCTCCGTCGCTGACGTGGCCGAGGGCCAGCGCGCCGCGTGCCCCCGCTGCGGCCACGTGATCACCTCCCTCAGCGAGGACGGGCACACCCGCTCGCTGGCGTTCGCCCTGGCGGCGGTCCTACTGCTCCTGATGTCCAACGCATTTCCGTTCCTGGAGCTGAAGGCCAGCGGCCTCGAGAAGGTCATGACGCTTCCCAACAGCGCCGTGGAGCTGTACCGGGACGGCTACGCGACGCTGGCGGTGCTGGTGCTGGGCCCGATCATTGGCATTCCCTCGTTGATGCTCGCCACGCTGGTAGCGTTGCTGGTGCCGCTGCGGCAGCGACGCCCCGCTCCCTGGCTCGTCCCAGCGGGCCGGTTCTTCTTCTTTCTGAATCCCTGGAGCATGGTCGAGGTGTTCTTGATCGGCGTCCTGGTCAGCCTGGTGAAGATCGGGGCCATGGCCACGGTGGTGATCGGAATCTCGTTCTGGGCCTACGTCGGGTTCGCCATCTGCTTCACCGCCGCCCTCTCCAATTTGGACCGGCTACAGATGTGGCGCGAGATCGAGGCGTGCCAGACGTGAGCGCCTCCTTCGCGAGGGGAACCGCTGCATCCGAGGGGCTGGCCTGCTGCCACATCTGCTGCAAGCTGGCACCGGCGACCCTCCACGAGTGCCCGCTCTGCGGCGCCCCGCTGCACATGCGCAAGCCCGACAGCATCCAGCGCACCGTGGCGCTGCTGATCACGGCGAGCCTGCTCTACATCCCGGCCAACATCCTGCCGATCATGACCACCACCCAGCTCGGCAGCGGCCTCGACAGCACCATCATCGGCGGCGTGGTCCTGCTGATCCACCACGAGTCGTACCCGATCGCCGCGGTCATCTTCATCGCCAGCGTCCTCGTGCCGCTGAGCAAGCTCTTCGCCCTCGCCTGGCTGTGCTGGAGCGTGTCGAGACGTCATGGCCGATCGCATCAGCAGCGCACCCGCCTGTACCGGGCAGCGGAGCTGGTGGGAAAGTGGTCGATGACGGACGTGTTCGTGGTTGCAATACTCGTGGCCTTGATCCACCTGGGCGGCCTGCTCCGGATCACACCCGGCGTGGCGGCCGTGGCGTTTGGCGGAGTGGTGATCGTGACCATGTTGGCGGCGGAGAGCTTCGACCCCAGGCTCATCTGGGACGAGCTGGGAGACGAAATTGACTGAGGCCAAGGCCGAGGTCAGCGCGCGGAAGAGGATCTCCGCGATCTGGATCGTCCCCATCGTCGCCCTCGTGCTCGGAATCTGGATGGTCGTCTACACCATCCAGAATCGGGGCCCCGAGATCACCATCGTCTTCACCACGGCCGAGGGCCTCGAGGCCGGCAAGACGAAGGTCAAGATTCGCAATGTGGAGATCGGCCTGGTGGGCAGCGTGGGGCTCGGCGACGATTTGCAGAGCGTCGTGGTGACGGCCCAGCTCGAGAAGCCGGTGACGCCGCTGCTGCGCGAAGACACCCAGTTCTGGGTGGTGCGCCCCCGGGTCGGGGCCAGCGGCGTCTCCGGGATCGGCACCTTGTTCTCCGGCGGCTACATCCAGCTGGCGCCGGGCACGGGCGCCGAGGGGCGCCGCGACTTCGTGGGGCTGGAGGACCCGCCGGTGACACCAGCCGGCGCGCCCGGACTCCACTTCAAGCTGGTGAGCGACAAGGCCGGCTCGGTGAGCACCGGTGACCCCATCATCTACAAAGGCTTCAACGTCGGAAGGATCGAGTCCGGCGAGTTCGACGTGGAGAGCCAGAAGATGCACTACGGCGCATTCATCTCCGCGCCCTACGACGACCTGGTGAACTCCTCCACCCACTTCTGGAACGCCAGCGGGGTATCGTTCAGCGCCACGGCCGACGGGATCGAGCTGACCACCGGGTCTCTCGAGACCCTGCTCATCGGGGGCATCACCTTCGGGCTTCCGACGGGTGTGGGGCCCGGCGAGCCCGTGGAGAAGGGAACGATCTTCCGCCTCTACCCGGACCGCAAGAGCGTCGACGCGCAGCCCTACGAGCGCTCGCTGGAGTACGTGGTGCAGTTCGACCAGTCCGTGCGAGGCCTCAAGCCCGGTGCGCCGGTGGAGTACCGGGG
>Ga0255054_10000990_pt1 | contig 16552 bp, 14 predicted proteins | sample JV7_2_23_MG_FD_188634 | JGI IMG/M metagenome (GOLD analysis project Ga0255054, IMG submission 188634) | Seawater microbial communities from Jervis Inlet, British Columbia, Canada - JV7_2_23 | ecosystem: Environmental > Aquatic > Marine > Inlet | place: Canada: British Columbia | collected...
AATTGGAATACGAAACTGAATTATCTTTTCCTGCATCTTCACGGTATGGTTTTTCGTACAGAGTATAATGATACCATAATGAAAAATAAAGGCAGAGCTGAAATTTCCATCCCGATCAAATCACGTACCGGTAGTTTCTTCTGCCATCAGTTCCTCCTGAATATCCTGTTGGATTTTCTGGAATCGAAGCTTTAAATCAGTAGATATTTTGCCAAGAATGCCATGTAGTCCCCTTATCTTCAATGAAAAATAAATACTGTAAATCCCAAGGGTGACAAACGCCAGACCTGTCCAGGTGACAATGGTAAAATCGTCAATATCGGGATTTAACAAAAGCAGGAAAGAAAAACCTGCCCCCAGTATTCCAATCGCCAGTAGCCTTCCCCAGGCTTTAACACCATAATTTTTAAGTTCAAAAGATATGCTGATGGCCATGAAGGCGCGGAATAAAAGCCCACAGCCCACGAACACCGGTATTGTTGCTGCAGTGAGTTGCGGATGTGTAAAGAGCAAAATAGCTATCAGCAGGGTAAAAATCCCGAATGCCAGTATCCAACCCCATCCTTCCAATTCCTTACGATTCAGCAAGGCAAAAACGATTTCAGTGCTGCCGCTTAGCAAAAATATTAGACTGAAGATCCTGGCAAGGTCTAGGTACAATTCCGGCAGGGTATAAAACATCAAAATCCCCAGTGCCAGAAATGCCATCCCCCCGATTGTCAGGAGATACCATCCCCGAACGGAAAACCTGATCGCTTTGAAGAATCTCGCTGTCATTTTTAATTAGCCGGACTTAGCGCATTAATCTCAAGCCCAAATATAAGGTTATCAGGGCTTTTCATATATTGAATATTGGGGAAGGTACCAGCCTTCCACGGTTTCAACTTTCCTGACAAGATCCATCATCTTCATCCATAAAATGGACCCATTCTGTCCAAATAGTTCCATGTTTTCCTGAAGGCGATCCTGGTAGTCACCCGGATCTGCAGCCCAGGTAGCAAAAATATACAGTGGTTGCTCCTGTCCAATCAGTCCCTTGTAGATCCTGTATCCCGACCTGGCTTCAACATCTTTATAGAGGTATTGCCAGGCCTCAAATAGTTCCTCCACCTCTTTTTCCGTTCCAGGCAGGAAATAATAATAGTTCCAGCGTCTGTAAGGTACCCCGTCAAGCCAGTTGTCACCTTCTGGCAGGTAGGAATATTCCGGACGATAATCTACTAAATAATGGCGGGAAGTCTCAATGGATGAATTCAGATCATCCCATATGAGTTCCAGCATTTGATCTTCAGTGCTTGCCAGAAGTGTTTCAAGCATCCCCCCCTCGAATTTATCCGGTGAATCCAGGGGGATTATATGGCTGAAATAATAATTGTCCTGGAGGTGGATAAAATAATTCAAATCATATTCCGGCCGCGATTCAAAGAAGTTCTTGAGGTCCATTAACGATGCTTCATATTCATTCGTTAAGGGAGGCCTTACATGGTCTTCACGGATGAGCAGAACATCCCAGTCAACATCATCTGTCTGTGCCACGACAGGGCTGATCTGGCTAAAGACTAAACCAATGATCAGGCAAAGTATTGTATTTGTTTTCATTTTCCTAAATTTATTTTACAGTATAACCTTTGCCTTCAAGGCATGCGGAGAAGGCTTTTTTGAAATTATTCATCAATTCCTGTTCCTGATTGGCAGCTGCCTGGTTGGCTTGCTGTTGTTGCTGGGCTTGACCGGCCTTGCTTGACCTCCGGCCTCCCATACCTCCCGCTGCGGCCCCGATGGCTGCTCCTTTACCCGCATCACCGGCAATGGCCCCTATGGCAGCTCCTGCAGCTGCTCCCCGGGCAGCCCCTCTCACCGCTGAGCCATCCGGACCACCCTCTACCTGTTCAGCTTCTACCTTGGGAGGGTTCAGCGGATCAACCCCGCTTTGCTGCACGGCCCACTGGTAACATTCCGAGACATCCTTTTCCTGCTGTTCCTTGGTTTGCCCCTGGGCAGGAAAGACATAGATGTTCAGTTTGGAGACCAGGGCATCTCCCAGATTGGTCGTATCCTGCCCCTTCAGGGGCATGGCAGGGAGGATTAACAACCCGATAATTAAGTAGAATAAAGTTTTCATGACGTTAAAAATTTATAATGTTTTAATATTGGCCTGGACCGTACCATTTTTTCCGTTCCCATTCCGTTTCAGCAGATTCTTTGCCTTATCATGTATATTTTCGATATAAACATCTTTCTGTCCATTGATTTTCAATGCCAGTTCCCAATAGTCATTGGCTATTTGAAGATCCCCTTTCGAGTATGCCAGCATTCCTGCATATAGTGCAGCCTCAGCGGCATACTGTTCGCTTCTGTCCCGTCCCATGGCTATGGCTTTTTTGTACAATGCCATGGCCTCATCATGCTGTTGCAGATTTGATCTTATTTTGGCTGTTATCAGATAATACTCAACCATGTATGCTTCCTGGTCCAAATTATTCGTATCAACCGTGCTGATCTCAGCATTGGCTCTTGCATAGTACTCTCCGGTGACCAGGTGGCGGGCCTTCAGGATAGCCGGGTGTGGTTCATATGGCCTTTCGCGCTCCACATCTGCTTCCATGTCCCTGTATGTGTTTGCCTTGGGATAAGTATCCACCAGGTTTTTGTAGTACTGGTATTTCTCTGTATCCCCCTGAAAATAATAATGGTATGCCAGTTTCATGGAGACTTCCCTTTTATAATTCTTAAAATTGTAGCCTTCAAGGAAAGCAAGCAGATAATTGTCAGCATCCTGATCGAGCCGGTTTAGCTTGAGCTTTCCCCTCAGGAAATCCACGAAGCTGAATGGAACCTCCATGTGGTCGGTAGGGAAAGAAAACATCAGGTTCAGTGCTTCTTCATTTTTACCGGTCATATACATAAAACTGGCCTGCAGGTATAAAGCCAGAAGGGGAGCCTCCTCAGGATCCATCTCCCTGTCGAAGAGCTCGTAGGCCATATCCTCATCCCGGGATAATCTCAATCCAAAAACATAATAGACAAGGATTTCGGATTTCAAACCAGGATAATGCTGAACCTCACTGAGATATTGATCCATCTGTCTAAACCCTGTCTCTGCATCACCACGCAAACCAAATAGATTGGTAAACCATCTCAAAAATGTGGGTATTTTATCAAAGGCAATATTCATGATCCCTACCAATTTATTATTGAGCCAGTAGTCGGGATGTTTTTCCACATTTGCATTCGCATTTTTCTTGGCTTTCAGAAGTTTACTGAATGCGGCCAGGTAGTCTCCGTACATCACATGGGCCATGGCAGCATGGGATAATATCTCACCAAGCAGAATATGGTAAGAGGGGGAGGCCTGGTTTCCATTTTCTTTGATCCGTTCCAGCCGGGCATCCAGCGAAATCAGGTATGCTTCGTATCTCTCCTCCTCTGAATGCGACAACAACTCAATGACCTCTTTCCAGTTTTCCAGGTATTCAGGAAACAGACTTCCCGGATCACGGTCCCTCTCCTCATCAATAATTCTCTGTGCGGTTATGGTCCTGAGATCATAAATCTCATACAGGGCCCTGTCACATGCCTCGGAAATCATCTCTGTGGCCTGTGTCGGAAGAATACTGAACCCGAATAACACAATGATTATAATCGTCATCTTCCTGAGAATCTCACGGGTATTGAATCCACAAAAAATCGATAAGAGAAATAGAAGTAGTAACATATACTTGCTATATTTAGTAAGCCTGGTTACCTTACCAGAATTGAGAAATTTAGAACTTTTCTTCTTTTTCAGGTTTCTGAACGAGTTGCGCATTGATTTTTGAAGAGCGCTTATGCAGTTCCTCAACCGTAGCATGATTCAGGGAGTGGGCAACCGGGGCCCAGCTGCAGGCATGTTCTTCACATCTGGCCGTAAGCTTTTCCACAGATTCATTGTCATATTTTTGTGTTGAAGGAGCCTTTGAGGCATTCACAATGCTTCTTAGTTTTTCGGGATTATCGAGACAGGGACATGGCCTCAGGTGATTATGGTTAAATGGCTGTCTCTTCCTGTATTCTTCGAAGATAGGTTGACGCAAGGCCTCAACTAAACTTGTATCCTTGATATTCACATTGGAGTAGTGAATAAATGCGCAGGGTTCTACATCTCCCCGGGCATTTATGTGCAAATACTGTCTGCCCGCGGCGATGCAACCATTGATAAACTCGCCATCATTCCAGAAATCCATCAGGAACATAGGGCGCTTTTTCCTTGTAGCCCTGAGCGTATGAAACATATATTCCCGCTGCTCCGGAGTGACGATAAGTTCAGGGCGAGCATCACTTCCAACGGGCATATAGGTGAAGTACCATCCGAAACCGCATCCTTTTTCCAGCATCAGGTCGATAAACTTATCAGAAACCATGACCTCAGTATTAAGCCGGTGATAGGTTGCAGAAAAACCAAACAGGTTTCCATGTGAGCGCATTATGTCCATGGCTCGAATCACTTTGTTATATGTGCCTTCCCCACGTCTAAAATCCGTCATCTCCTCGAATCCTTCTATGCTGATGGCCGGGGCAAAGTTCCCCACACGGGCGACTTCAGCAGCAAATTTATCATCGATCAGCGTCCCATTTGTAAAAGCCATGAAGAAGCAGTCCGGGTGCTTCTCGCAGAGTCTGATGATCTCTTTTTTGCGGATGAGCGGCTCTCCTCCGGAAAAAATATAAATATATGTTGCAAGTTCCTTGCCTTCCCGGATGATACGGTCCATAAGTTCGAAAGACAGGGAATCTGTTTTGGCATAATCATTGGCCCAGCAACCTATGCATTCCAGGTTACAGGCCGATGTGGGGTCCATCAAAAGGGCAAAAGGTATATTTTGCTGTAATTGTTCTCGCAGCCTGTCTCTTTTTGGCTTGGCAAATAAGCCGGCCCTCAGGATAAAATTACCGACCAGTTTTTTGCGGACATTTTTATTCAGGTCGCGTTTGATATTTTTCATGGCACGGTACCAGGGACTTTCAGGATCATCCAGTCGTTCATAAATCAATCGCTTGGCTTCAGGCTGAACATTGTAGAGTCCCGTGAATTTTAAAAAATCTATAAGGTTTTTCAAGTTCTTAATATGATCCCTGTCAAGATAATTCACCAGGCCTCTAATAATAAAATCTGTTGCGAATTTCATAGATGCAAGTTTTAGATATTCAACAATTTATAATGCATGCAATTTTATTTAGATTGTAAAAAGTTTTTTCATCATTAAAAAGCCTCCTCGATACCAAAATAAACTCCCATATTACCCTTGTTTCCGAAACCCAGGTCAACTCGCAGGTTTACTTTCTCTTCCTGGTTGAACATAAACCGGAATCCGGCCCCATAACTGTATTTTAGATTGTTAAAGCCGAATGCATTCACCTGAGGAGCTACATCGCCTGCTCCGCCGAATACCACGAATCCGAATCTTTTCGAGAAATACTGCCTGTATTCCAGCTGCAGCATCATAAAAACATTATCACGGTACCTTCCGGTGAAATATCCCCGCAGCAGGCTACTACCTCCGATAGCAGGCAGTTTGTAAAAGGGAGGGTCACCGGATACTCCCGAGAGATAGAACTGGCCCGCAATGACCTGATCGGGTTTAAATCCACGGTAATGCCTGACATCCAATTCCAGGGATGTATACTGAAAATCACCCATTCCCGAATAGACCATGAATTTGATATATTGGTACCCTCCATTGTTGGGATAGAATATATTGTCCCGCGAATCCCAGAGGAGATCCGTTCCGAAGCCAAACAACTCCCCTCCGTTACTGCCGGTCACTTCGTCGTTCAGCAATAATTGATTGTCCCGTTTGTCGTTAATATTCGTATTGTCATAATCGAATATTATTCCTGTCCTGTCAGCTATAAACCACAAAGGAGGCGCCTGCACGGTGACTGTGGTGTTAAATACTTTTCTTGTAAAGCTGACACTGCCGGTATCCGGAACAGCATTTCCGATACCCCAGAACTTATCAACCATATATGCATAGGTCGTTGGGGCTTTGAAGTATAGCTTATTTTCAAAGAAATAGAAAATAGGATTTATCCCTACTTTGTACTGTTTGTTAATAGAATAATAGCCCGAAAATCCGATCTTTGAGGGATTAACAATGGTGTCCATGGCGGTGTAAAATATAAAAATACCTCCTGCTCCGAATGCCAGGCTTACCTCGGGAGTGTAAAATAAGTAAGGCCAAGCGTTAATGGATGTCCGCTTGGTTGAATCTGCTTCTTCAAGCGGGTGCTGATCATAGTCGCGCTCTTCCTCCTGTGCCGAAAGAGATAGATGACAGAGGCAAAGTATGCAAATCCCTAATATTTTAATGCTTGATTTCAATGTCAGGTCAATTTATGGTTGCTAATGGTAACGCTTTGCATTTTCATTATTTTGATCTATTTGCTTTTCACATTCGTTTGGCTGCCGTTACTGGTTTTCGATCTGAGCGCCCATTCGATGGCATCGATTAGCGCCGTGCCGTCAACGGGTTTTCGAAAGAATCCAACCGCCTGCATCTCCCAGGATTTTCGTTTGGTAGCGCGGTCGTCTTTTGCAGATATGATGATGATAGAGAGATCGGTATTACGTGCCTTGAGTTCTTCCAGCAAATCTTTGCCCGATTTTCCGGGCATTTCCGCATCGAGTACCAAACATCCGCACATCCCGGACTCAAGGGCAACGAGAAAGTCAGCGATGGAGGCATAATTTCTGACATTCTGACCCGCGGCACTCAAAAGGCGCACCAGCCCATGTCTTGCAGATGGATCATCATCTACAACGAAAACATATTTCATATCAATCATGAAGTAAGGTTCATAGGGTGAAATGATGCAGAGTTCTCATTAAGTAAATTTACATCCCTGAGATACGGGGTTCAATAACATCTTAGTGGTATATGGGTTGGATACAGTGGAATCGAAGCGATTAGTATACCAAAATACAATACGCTTCGATCCCATTTAAAGAGGCTGTCCAAAAAGTCTCGATAATTAACTTATCTCCAGATAAACTTGAGTCCGAATTCAAAATTCCAGACATACGGTCTGTTGGTGCCGAGACTTGCACCCGGTACTGTTGGTATCATGGATTCTCCACTCCAATTCTACTAATGCCCCTGGGAACCCGGCAAAAGACATTGGTGCTAATGTTTTACCAAAACCCAGCTTGTCGTTCGTTGGTGGATTGAATTGTAACTTCAAAACCAGGCACTAAAAGAAACTTCTTATTTTCGCAAGCCAACATTAACTGTTTAGCATCAATATCTCAAATCCGGCTATTAACGCCAAACAAATTTAATTGCAAACTCGAAGTTATAGCTTAAGGGGGCATCCTTACCAATACCAAACCCAGGGCGAACGTATCCGGCGATTCCAGATTGAGGAACGATCATGAAGCCCCATTCGACATCGACCATCATGTACCCAACTTCGTTCTCCCAGTCATAAATAGGCTGGGGATTAACTATCAACCAGTTCTTACCTTTCGAAAGCATTTTGACATAATAAATGTCTAATACACTTTGGTTGACTGTTTTACCATCAAGGTTAAACCGGTGTTGGTAGCCCGGTGCAAAGATACTGTACTTCCCCAACAGATTGAAAAACCCAAAGAAGACAACCGGTGCAAGAATGTTCTGTCCAGCACCAACTGCGTCATTTGAAGCGGTATTGAAGAAGGCTTCTAATCCGGGAGCTATGGCAAACTTACTGTTGGCCTTTGCAACATAAAGAATTCGTGCATCGAAATCACCGATCCCCGAATAGGTGGTGCTTGTGTTTGCTACATTGTCATTTATGGTAACCGTGTTGTAATATCCCCGCAATCGCACTGCCCATCTACTACCCAGGTCGACCAAAGTGCCTGCTTCGCTTCCTGTGACATTCGCCAGATCGCGCCCCATGGGTGCCCTGAGCTCCATATAACTCTTATTCTGCGAACCGCCGTCATTTTTGAACTGCTGCATCTCATTAATGAGCCTAAAATCGTAGGTGAAATTTACGGGGTTAGTACCGGAATTGTCTTTCTTTTTCCCTTCTTCAGCTTTTTCCGTTTCTTCAGCTTTTTCTTCCTCCTGGCCAAAAGCCGTAACTGTAAAAACAGCTAAAAAGAGAAATGATAGAATTTTTATATTTATTTTTTTCATAATATTTTGTTTTAGGTTAATCAAAATTTAGTCATTGAAAACGCTGGTGGATTAGGATCATCCACCAAAGATTTTTTATAAGCTCCTATAATCTGGAAATAGGGTCCCAATACCCAGGCATGATCGGCAAGAATATTATGCTGTTCCCTGGGATCTTTATATAAATTGAATACAAGAGGATAGAGGTTAGTCTCGGTACGTGCCCCGAAAATTCCAGTCATGGCCGGACTTCCTTGTGTTTCGATAAACTGCTTTGGATAGATACGGAAATGTCTCCAGCGTACGGCTACAATTTCATCACCTAAGAAAGTCATAACTGATTGGCGGTTTGAATTTGGCTGATTACCTAAAAAGAAATCAGTCTGGTCTACTCCATCAATTGCTCTGTCGCTTGGTATTTCGGCACCAATTATACTACCCAGTGTGGTATAGAAATCGTGAATAGAAACCATTCCGTCCGACTTGCCGTGAGGTTTAATTTTACCAGGCCATTTTATCATAGCCGGAGTACGCAACGAGCCTTCTCTTCCATCACCAAGGTCACCTACATACATGCCATTAAATCCTCCGATATCCTCTACAGTGCCTGTATGTGGAGAAGCTCCATCATCAGAAACCCAAATCACGATGGTATTGTCTTCAATACCTGCAGCTTTAATAGCATCCAGTATCTCACCGGTTCTATAATCCAGTTCCATTATGGCATCGCCATAAGGCCCGGCAGGTGATTTTCCAGTAAATTCAGGAGCAGAAAGACAGGGGTAATGACTGTTGGTAAACCCTACATACAAGAAGAAGGGCTCCTTTTCTTTCGATAGTTCATTAATGAAGTCGATTGATGCCTTGGTGATATCGGCTTCCACCTGTTTGCGGTACTCACGGGTATACTCACGAACCTCCTTCAAACCATTTTCAGCATCACCTTCAAAAATTTTTGGAGCAGCTTTAGCAATTACTGCTTCAGGGAATCCGGCTCGTTCCATGTGGCCACGGTAATTTGTTTGATCTGTACTTCCCTCTACGCCAACTCTCCATTCATCAAAGCCTTGATTTACGGGTTGGCTTTGCTCTGCGCCACCTAAATGCCATTTACCGGTCATGGCCGTATTATAGCCCGCACTTTTAAACAGCTCGGCCATGGTAATTTCTTCTTCATTCAAGGTGTTGGGCGTATTAGGTACAATAATCGACCCCAGGCCACTGCGGTGCGCATAACGTCCGGTAATTAATCCGGCACGTGACGGCGTGCAGCCAGGCTCGGTTATAAACTGGGTGAGTTTCAGGCCTTCGCTTGCCAAATTATCAATGCGGGGAGTTGGCATACCACGGATCTCCCCACCCTGAAAACAACCGATATCTCCATAGCCCACATTGTCGGCCAACATGAATACTACATTTGGTTTTTCGTTGCTTTGCCCATATACAGTAAAGGCAGCGAAAATTGCCAGTATGAGGATTAATCCTCTTTTCCGGTTAGTTCTGTTTCTGTTCATACTTTTAAGTATTTTGGTTAATAAATGATTTTGACGTTGATCATACAAAATTATGGACTACCATATAGGCGATCAATAACATCTTAGTGTTATACCGGTAAGCTCCTGAATATAGATTTGTTAACAGAAGAGAATAGAACGGAAAACCTCACTTGCACGCATATCGCAAACTCCGGTATCAGTTCTCTCTTTGCTGCTCTTTTTTGTCTTTCCTCCTTAATTAGGCAGGGTCTCGAGTCAGGACTGCAGAGTAGTTCTTCCGCAACGTGCAGCAGACAAATTTGTTGGCCTCAATACACCTCTGGTACGAAATTCTTGAAGCGCGGAGCAGTTGGAGCATTGGGTGCCCGCCGTTTCCTTTTAGGTAACGCTTCCGGTTTGTACGATGTTTTCTCGTAGGGAATCACACTCAGGATATGCGAAATACAATTCAAACGCGCTCGCCGCTTATTGTCAGCCTTGACAATATGCCAGGGTGCCTGTTCGGTATCGGTAGCCTCCAACATCCTGTCGATGGCAGCTGTGTAGTCCCACCAGCGGCGATAAGACTCTGAGTCCATCGGGCTGAGTTTCCAGTGACGCATCGGGTCGTTGATCCGTTTGAGGAAACGGCGTTCCTGTTCTTGCTGACCCACGTCGAAGAAATATTTGATCAGGATAACCCCCGCCCGCACCATTGCCGCCTCAAAAATGGGACAATTGCTTAGAAATTCTTCATATTCTGTCTTGCTGCAAAAGCCCATGACATGCTCCACGCCAGCCCGATTGTACCAGCTACGGTCGAAGAGAACAATCTCCCCCGCAGCAGGGAAATGACGCATATAACGCTGAAAAAAGAGCTGCGTCTTTTCGCGGTCACTTGGTGCCGGAAGGGCGACTACCCGATACACCCGTGGACTGACACGCTCCGTAATCCGTTTGAGAACGCCGCCTTTGCCTGCCGCATCCCGTCCTTCGAAAACGATGACTACTCTCAAGCCCTCCTTTTTCACCCACTCCTGCAGCTGCACCAGTTCCAGTTGCAGCTTTTCCATTTCCTGCAAATACACCTTGTTTTTGAGCTTCGCAGGGTGATCGTTGCTACCTTCCGCCGCTGCGACATGTTCCTCTGCAGTCGCGACTACCGTTATGTCCTTCTTTTTTTTGTCGCTTTTCTTCTTGTTCTTCTTCTTCTTGCCCATGGCTTCTCTCCATTTTTATTAATAAAAAAATAACAATTTTACGGTGCGAGTACCTCAGCAAATCTCAAGTATGATAGAGCCCGAGGGCCTGAGGACATCCGCACCTGTCTATGCCTGCACCAGTTCTTCCGCCGTTTTCTTTACTTCAACGCCTTCGGCGATATATATGTCTGCGGCAATTTCGATCATCAACATACCGATGTCATGGGCAAAAGCACTGTCGTTCATCAGGCTGGTTGCCATCTGCGAATCGATTGCATTGTCGCGCACGAGTTGATCCAAAGTGCCGTTCGCTAAGATATCCTGCTTCTTCAAGTCTTCCCGAAGCTCGGCCAGCCTGTCAGAAATATCCAATTCGCCATCAGACTCACGCATAAGAAGTAACCTACGTAGAATCTCTGCGAGATTCTGGCGGATAAGGTTGTACTGTTTTCGGATATCCTCATTTTGGTGGTTCATGTAGCGATTGACGTTTTCGCGAAGCTCCGCTATTACTTTGATGATCTCCGCTGCACCGCGGCAAGCCAGGCGGATGTGCTGAACCTTGTTTGTCTGCTGAGCGTTCATGTTGCCGACAACCAGCGCCCTGGTGGCAAAATCGATGATGGCGTTGTAGAGCTGCTTGACGCCTCCATAGTACTTGTTCATGACGTCAATCTCGAGAATATCAGTAGATTGGTCCACAACCTCGGCAAGATCACGCTCAGAACGGATGTCGTGACGGTGCAGGTTCAAGCCATGCGTAATGATCTCAATCAGGTTTGCCCCCAGATGGGCGGTCTCCTTGAGCAGGACGCCGATAGCGCCATCCGGGAGTGCAAGAGCCGACTCGTTCAAATACAAGGGTTCGAGTGCGACGCCCTGTTCACGTTGAACCGGCTTCTCTTTTACCCGGGTCTCCAGGAACCGAACCAGGGGTCGCATGAAGGGCAACATCGCAGCGACTCCGACTACATTGAACAGCGTGTGGAATGTGGCGAGCCTGAGCGTCCAGTTGTCGGGAGCGATGCCGATGCCATCTGCGATGGTCGCCACCGACCATTTTAACGGGATGATAAAGACGATGGCAAGCAATCCTGTAACGATATTGAAGATCAGATGCGCCATAGCCAGACGCCTGCCTGCAACATTTGCGCTCAAAGAACCAAGGATCCCGGTAACCGTCGTGCCGACATTGGAGCCGATGGCCAGAGCCAGGGCGTTCTCATATGTGACCTGTCCCGCCGCCAGCGCCGCGATTGTCAACATGAGCGTGGCATGACTGGACTGCATTATCACCGTAGCAACAATGCCAACTAAAGTGTAAACCAGCAGGCCGACCAGGCCTGGCATTGCGTATTGGGACAGGTCCAACGTTGAACTGAAGGTTTCGAAACCTTCCTTCATATAGGCGATTCCCAGGAAGACGAACCCGATACCGGCGAGAATGTTACCGAAGCCCTTGAAACTCTTCTGCTTTTGAAACAGCAGAATGAGTCCAAAAACGATCATCGGCATTGCGTAGGTTGAAAGTTTGACCTTCAACCCGAACCCGGCCAGAAGCCAGGCGCCCGTGGTAGTACCCAGGTTCGCACCGAAAATTATGCCGATACCTGCCATCAACGTAACCAGACCTGCGCTCAGGATGGAAATCGCAATAACCGTCACCAGGGAACTGGACTGCATGACTGCCGTGGTCACCATCCCGAAGAGAAGACTCTTGCTTACCGTATTAGTGACCTTTTCGAGAACCTTTTCAAGCACACCACCAACAAAGGCCTGAAAGCCCTCTTCCAGGAAGAGCATGCCAAAAAGAAATACGGCCACACCGGCGGCTATGGTTTGAAATGGCGGGCTGCTTACGAAGGCATATCCCAACAGGGCGAAAACGGCGATTAGTAACCAGGTTTTTTTCATCATCTTCAAGATTATTGCCTATTCTATATCAAGTCTATAGAAATGATTTTGAACATTCATAACTCAAAAATATGAACTACCACATGTGCGATCAATAACATCTTAGTGGTATACAGGTAAGTCCTTAGAAAGCAAATAATTAACAGAAATCCATAGACCGGAAATACATCTCTTGAATGCATATAGCTTTGCAGAGCTCATTGCATTCGGTTGCAGTGCGTGCGTATCTTTTAAGTGGTATGCAAGAGATGAAAATTGGCAAATTTCAGTCCTGGCTACAGTAACAGGACCGCGAAATCTATGGCAGAAACAATACTGGCAACTCTTCCTGTTTCATCATTGCGTCGGAGACCTCCTTACTGAATAATCGTGCAATAGCGCCGGACTTAGGCTTTTCAACTACAACACCAGCATAACCTTCCTTCAACAGGTAATCAATGATATGGGTATCGATCTTGTCGATGGTCACAAGATCAAACGTTCTTCCCGATGATGTCGGAACAGGCTCGGAGATAAGTGATTTTTTTGAGACAAGGACAGAACACTTTGCATCCTCTGCCAGAAGTTTATCTAACATTGACAAGCGGTTTTCACTTATCTCATCAGATTCGGCAATATAAATGAGTTTCTCAGGATTAAAGCTTTCATAATCCCACTTCAGGGGAAGTGACAATACTGGTATGTTAACAGCTTTTACTGTTTTACGGGTTATACCGGGGACATGATCCTCTGCTTCGGGATCTTCTGGCCCTAAAAATACCAAATCAGGAATCATCCTCGCGGAGATGTCAGCAATCTGTTCGCCTACAATCCCTCCTGAAAGACCGAAGTGCAATAAACTGGTAGAAAAACCAATGGATGCAGCGAATTCTTTCATAGCCTCTGCAAAATCCTTCATTTTTATTTTCGCCTTCCCTGATTCCTGCTTATGCACGGTATGCTGGAAATTCTCATATGCCGCTGAGCTTGATACTCCTTCTGATTCGAAATATACATGGTGGAATTTGATTTCTGCCTTTGACCTCTTTGCATAACGGATTGCACTCCTTCCCAATTCATACGCCCTGTTTGAGAGGTCAACTGGTACAAGAACAAGTTTGGAATCTACATATTTTGCACCAACGGTCTCAGAGATTACATTTTTGTCAATCTCCAGGCTTATGTCTACCAAAGCAGATACTGCATCAGGCAGATCCTTTTCAAATACCTGTATCAGGACATTATTAATATCATAATCCGGGTTTGTGCCGGTACCAGAATCAGTGAATGAAAATATTCCTTTGATTTGCAGTTCTTTCCTTATGAAATATGCCTGTTTGCAGGGGAATATCCCGATGGTAATAAAATTATCTTCCATGATTGAGTATGAGTTTATGGGATTCGAAAATAGATAAATATTTCATTATTCTGATGCAGATTTGAATAAAAAAAAGCACCGTTTGTGTACTCCTTTTATTGCATTTTTGTCAAGTTTCCACGCTATTGGGGTGAATGCCCATCATATGCAATATATTCATATTAATAGTAGTAATCAACCATGATACCTGCTTATCTTCAAGAAAAAGTTCGGATCTCTTCGTATCATACTGAACTATTTTTTGTATTATGTAGTAATAATTCGTGATTCAGAATAAAGGAGCTTATGATTGAACAGAAAGATTTTACTATCCAGAATCTGGGTGAATGCACCATTGAATCACCCATGAAAGGGATCCGGTTTACTGAAGACAGGGAGCAAATTCTTTTTCATCGTGAGCTTAATGCCATTCAGTCTTACCTGGAAAAAGGAGGCAGTCCTCCCAGTTTTGAAGCAGCCGGTCCCAGGGAGAAGGTGTTCTTCAACCCCGCAGATCTCTCCTGTGGAATTGTAACCTGTGGGGGACTTTGCCCCGGAATTAATGATGTAATCCGTTCCATTGTATTAAGTCTTCATCACCACTATGGGGTGAGGAATATCTATGGCTTCCCCTATGGATATCAGGGATTGAATCCTGAATACGGACATAGCCCTGTTCAGCTGACCCCAGGGTTGGTTAATCCCATCAGTGAAAGTGGAGGTACCATGCTGGCCTCATCCCGCGGAAACCAGGATACTTCCCTGATGGTGAATACACTGGAAAGGATGAAGATTGGAATTCTGTTTTGTATCGGGGGTGACGGAACGCAACGGGGAGCCTTGGCTATCAGTGAGGAAGCCAGGAGGAGGAAGCTCAAGCTTAGTGTGATTGGTATTCCAAAGACCATCGACAACGACATCTCCTTCGTTCAGAAAACCTTTGGCTTTGAGACTGCTGTTTCAGAGGCAAAACGGGCCACTTATGCTGCCCATGTAGAGGCTATAGGTGCTCCCAACGGCATAGGCCTTGTGAAGCTCATGGGACGCGACTCAGGCTTTATTGCAGCATATTCGGTGCTTGTGGACAACCAGGTAAATTTTTGCCTGATTCCCGAGGTTCCCTTTTCAATGGAAGCATTTCTAGCAGCACTTAAGGAGAGGCTTGAACGGAGAAAGCATGCTGTGATTGTTGTGGCAGAGGGTGCCGGACAGGACCTGTTTGCATCAACCGGTGAACATGATGCATCGGGGAATGTAAAGTTCGTTGATATTGGGATTTATCTGCGAGATGCCATCAAGGAGCATTTTAAAAGCATCGGGATGGAGGTTAATCTCAAATACATAGATCCAAGCTATAGCATCCGTAGTCAGCCGGCGAATCCCCATGATTCGGCCTTTTGTTTGCTGATGGGTCACAATGCAGTTCATGCCGGAATGGCTGGTCGTACAGGGATGATTGTGGGTTACTGGAACAATCTGTTTACCCATGTACCCATTTCACTGGCAGTATCTGAGCGAAAAAAGATCGATCCTCAGGGCTGGATATGGAACAGCGTCCTTGCCTCCACCGGGCAGCCGGTAAACATGACTTAATATCTTACGAAATGGGATCAAAGAATCAGTGTCGACACGCCCTGGTACACCCACAACAAACCGATAATGATCAAAAGCAAAAACAGGATCAGGGCACGGTTCATGATTAGCCACTTTTTCATTGCACTGAAAACTGATTCAGCATTGCCCCTGAAGAGCAGGTAGACCACAGGAGGGATAAGGACCCCAATGGATGCGACCAGGCAAAAAAGGATCAGAATGAGCAATTCCTGGTCCAGCCGGAGACTAAATGGAATGATGGATGTCATGCCGGCTGCCACCAGTGAGGAATTTTTTATATTGGGGGCCGCAAAGAAAAATCCGAAAAAAAAGGATTGGAGAAATCCGAAGGAATCCAGTTTAGGCAACCAACTTGGAGGAGGAGCTTGCCTGCCTTTTCTGGGAATTTTCCTGGCAATGAATATGCTTGCAATCAAAAAGACAGATCCAAGGATGAGCCGGGCCCAGGCTAAATTGGAAGGAGTGTATGTTGACTTTTCAGCAAGTCCGGGGATGATTAGAATGATCAAACCAACCCCAATCAATCCCGTGTACCAGCCAAGTAAAAAAGAAGATGCATTCACTTTTGCCCTGTGGGTCATCAACAATATGATGATGGCAATCATGGGCGATGGACTGGCCACAATCCCAAAAATCATTGGTAAAACATGGTTGATTGCATCAAGAAAGAGCGTCATTTGCACTGCTATTTTTTGAATACCCTTTGCAATTGGGCTTAGTGTAGACGTAGCTGCAATAGCTCCAATCGTTTTGGTGAATATTTTTTAGAATCTTCTTCTTGATGATGTTGCCATTATAAGCTCCTTTGTTGTTTAAATTCAAATACTCCTGGACAGATTGACTGCTAAAGCTAAGAGATGCTTTTTA
>Ga0255054_10000994_pt1 | contig 16518 bp, 11 predicted proteins | sample JV7_2_23_MG_FD_188634 | JGI IMG/M metagenome (GOLD analysis project Ga0255054, IMG submission 188634) | Seawater microbial communities from Jervis Inlet, British Columbia, Canada - JV7_2_23 | ecosystem: Environmental > Aquatic > Marine > Inlet | place: Canada: British Columbia | collected...
ACCAACGGTGCACCATTCGACCTGCTGCTGGCAGCCGATGCCGAGCGCCCGTTGCTCCTTGAAGAATCCGACGCCGCGGTCCCGGGCACGCGATTTACCTACGCGCTCGGTGAATTGGTTCTCTGGTCGCGGCAGCTGGATGATTGTCGAGGCGCGCTGGACACGCTCGGGAATTTGCATTTGGCAATCGCAAATCCCGATACGGCACCTTATGGCGCAGCGGCAAGAGACTTCCTGCGCAACGAGGGGTTGTGGAAGTCCGTCCGCCGGCGTCTCGTCATCGGTGAGAACATTTCCCAGACCCTGCACTTCGTGGTCTCCGGTAACGCCGCTCTTGGTTTCATTGCCCGATCTCAATTGCAGGCCCCATCGCTACCGGATGCCACTTGTTCCTGGCCGGTACCCGGTTCCTCGCACGACCCAATAGAGCAACAGGCAATATTGTTACAGCACGGGCTCGACAACGAGGCTGCAAGCCAGTTTCTACAATTTCTACGCAGTGACGCCGGTCGTGTCATCATCGTGCGCCATGGCTATCGATTGCCGGAGTTGAGCGAATAATGTCGTCCACGTTCGGACCACTGTTGTTGTCGTTGCAGCTGGCGGCAGTAACCACCCTGATTCTGATCGTCCTGGGCACGCCGCTGGCCTGGTGGTTGTCGCGTACCCGTTCGCGATTCAAAACCGCGATTCAGGCGGGCGTCGCCCTGCCAATCGTTCTGCCGCCAACGGTCATGGGTTTTTACTTACTCATCGTGCTCGGACCCTATGGCGCGATTGGTCGTTGGTGGGTGGAGGTAACCGGCGAAGCATTGACGTTTTCATTCACGGGCCTCGTTATCGCTTCGTGTTTCTACAGCCTGCCGTTCGCCGTACAGCCCCTGCAGAGCGCTTTCGACTCATTGGGAAAGCAGGAGATCGAAGCCGCGCGAACACTTGGGGCTTCAAAGCTGGACGCGTTCTTTACTATTGCCGTTCCACTATCTGCGCATGGGTTTCTAAGCGCGACGGTTCTCGCGTTCGCGCACACGCTGGGCGAGTTCGGCGTCGTACTCATGGTGGGCGGAAACATTCCCGGTGAAACGCGCGTTATCTCGATCGCAATCTACGATCACGTTGAATCGCTCGATTACGCCACGGCCCACCAGATGTCGTTACTGCTCATCGCGTTTGCGTTCGTCGTTCTTTTGTCCATGTTCATGGTCAACCGGCGTCTGGTGAAGAGATGACGGCCGAATCCAGCATCGAAGCCCGGTACCGGGTACAACGCCCGCAGTTTGAGCTCGACGTGGACGTCAGGATTCCCATGCACGGCATCACTGGCGTATTTGGCGAGTCGGGCGCCGGCAAGACGTCGTTGCTGCGTTGCATCGCCGGACTCGAGCAGGCGACGAAGAGCCGGCTCGTCGTGGACGGCGATACCTGGCAGGACGATGACGTCGATTTTTCCCGCCCGATTCACCAGCGCGAGATCGGTTACGTGTTCCAGGAACCGCGGTTGTTTGGCCACCTCGATGTAAGACGCAATCTCGAGTATGGACAGCGGCGAACACGGCGGCGTGTTATCGAATTCGATGATGTGGTTGCGTTGTTGGGTCTCGAAACGATGCTGGATCGCAACATCGATACATTGTCCGGTGGAGAAGCGCAGCGTGTCGCTATTGGCCGGGCGTTGTTACGCGCGCCCCGTTTTGTACTCATGGACGAGCCGCTTGCATCGCTCGATCGCGCGCGCCGCGAGGAAATTCTGCCGTTTCTCGATCGTCTGCACGCACAACTCGCAGTACCGATCATCTATGTCAGCCATAGCATCGAGGAGGTTACCCGGCTCTGCGATCATCTGCTGGTCATGGAGGGCGGACGACTGGTTGCGGAAGGCCACCTGCAACAGGTGCTGTTGCAGGTGAACGTACGGGCGCTCGGTGGCGATGAAGCGGGCGCCGTAGTTCATGCGAATGTCGCTGAATACGATGCCGATTATGACCTGACCCGAGTGGCATTCGATGGCGGCAAGATGTGGATTTCGGGTCGCCACGAGCCGGACGCCGACCTCAGGCTGCGCATTCGCGCTAACGACGTCAGCCTGTGCCGCGAAGCACCCAAGGCAACGACGATTCTCAACGTATTGCCTGCAACGATCGAGCTGATCGAGCCGGATGGCGGGTCATCCGAACTCCTGCAACTGGCGATAGGCAACGAACGCATCCTCGCACGCGTAACGCGACGATCACGAACGCAACTCGGCCTGCAACCCGGTGACCAGGTGCTGGCGCAAATCAAGTCTGTTGCCGTCAGGAATGCGCCGGCGGCACGACAGTAATTACAGTACGGGCGCCGTCAGGCGTGCGATCCGCACCGCGACTTTGAACAGGTACGGCTTGTTCTCGTATTCGCCTGCTTGCATCAGGCGCGAATTGGCGAAGTCGTCTTCGAACATTTGCTCGACGTCTTTGGCAAATTCGGGTTCTATAACGACAACCGTGATCTCGAAGTTGAGACGGAACGACCGGTTGTCGAAATTGGCAGTGCCGACCGTTGCAACATTGTCGTCGATGAGCATCGCCTTCTGGTGCAGGAAGCCATCCTGGTAGCGATAAAACTTCACGCCGGTGGAACTGACTTCATCAAAGTAGGAGTAGGCCGCGAGCTTGATCAGGCGACTATCCGATACCTCCGGAATGAGGATTCGAACATCCACGCCGCGTAGTGCAGCGAGTTGCAGAGACTGCACGATGGCGTCGTCGGGCACGAAGTACGGGCTCGCGATCCAGATGCGCTGTGTTGCGGTATTGATTGCCTGCGTGTACATCAACGAAGCGGTTTCCACATCGTCGGCGGGACCGCTGGCGATCACCAGCGCCTGTGCAGCGCCCCGATTATCCGCCGGTACCCAGGTTAGATCGTTCAATGTTTCGTCCGCAGCCCAGCGCCAGTCTTCGACGAACGCGATCTGCGCACCCAGCACTGCCGGACCCTCGAGCCGCATGTGAGTATCGCGCCAGTGACCGAAGGTTTCGCTCCTGCTGAGGTACTCATCGCCGACATTATGGCCGCCGATCCAGGCTTTGTGGCCGTCGACGACGACGGTCTTGCGGTGATTGCGAAAGTTCAGCTGGAACCGATTACCGGAGCCCTTGCGGCTGTGAAACGGCAGGACGTTGACGCCGGCATCCCGCAAACCGGCGAGGTAGGAGTTCGGCAATCCCAGGCTGCCGATCTCGTCGTACAGAAAGTAGACCTGGACACCTCTATCCTCTGCAGCAATGAGTCGTGTCTTCAGTGCCTCGCCGATCCCATCGGCCTTCACGATGTAGAACTGCACCAGTACATAGTCCGTCGCGGAATCGATGCCCTCGAATATGCTGTTGAACGTGGCATCGCCGTCGATCAGCAGTTCGACATCGTTACCACCCGTAAATGGCAGTCGTGCCAGGCGCTCCGTCCCGGTGATCGCTGTACCGGCCCATTCGCTGCGTGCGACAAACCGCCCCATTCGTTCGTTCGCCGTATTGACGGTTTCGGTCAGAGATTCCAGGTCGGCGTGCCTCGCAATGACATAGCCGCGAAATTTGTTGCGGCCGAACACCCAGTAGGCAGGCACGGAGACCACGGGAATGGTGACCAGTGACACGACCCACGCGATCGACCCCTGAGGGGTCCTGACGTTCATGACGGCATGCATTGCGCTGAGAACGCCGAGGATCTCGAACAGCAGGACAATAATCACGGTCACGGTCTTCTTCCTACGTTTCAGCGCTTTGACATGTTTAAGGTAATCAGCCATACGGAGCCTTTGTCACGAATATCATCCTGCAATTGTTGCGGATAGCTGGTAACCGAGTTTTTCCAACCGTGAAGATCCGGCTGTGGTGTCGGGTAGCGCGTCAGAGGCGCGAAATCTTCGCGCCACTTTTCGATCCGGATGTCCCTCCAGAGGTCGGTATCGAACAAGCGCGTGATGCGCGGAATATCGGCGGTGACGAACATTTCGTGGCCGTGCAAATGAATCGGCGCGTCGAAGTAAATGCTGCCACCGGGCCTTAGCACGCGGTGAATCTCTCTGAGTCCTTTCTCGTAGCCTGTTTCCAGGTCGGGATCCGGTAACGGCTCCGCCCAGTGTTCGAGTGTTTGTATCCCGACGACGATATCGAAAGTCTCGTCGTCAAACGGGATATCCGCGACGTGGCCGAATCCCCCTTGGCCGAAGGCCGCCTTGTCGGCGCGCGGCATCATCGGCTCGATACCGGTCCAGGTGCCGCCGGCACTGGTAACCAGTTGCCGCGGGATGGAGTGTTTGCCAAAGCCGATTTCCAGCAGGTCCTTGTCGTGCAGCGAGTGCAGGTTGGCCTCCTGGGCCGCCGACACGCATTTACGGATGGGGCTGCCGAAGGATATCGAGCACTCGGACTTGCGAGCATCGAATTTGCGGCACTCCCCGCAGCGTATGACGTGCAGGCCATCCTCATCCTGCCAGTACTGCCCCTGCCACGTCCTGGCGCAGCGATCGCTGTTCAGGCGCAGCGCGTAGAGGCGTTTGGTGATCGAGTTCCTGAGTGAGTGCACACCATGGCCTGTGGGGTCGGCGATCCGGGACGGCGGTATCGAGTTTACAGGATGAGAAACTCTGTTTGTAGTGAAAAAGCAACAATATCGGTATCTTACGGACGGTAAATAGAACCAACTTGGCCGGCGCCCGGACACCCGGCACATTATAGTAGCGCTGGTACAACAATAATCTCGCCTGCAGTGCATTGAGCAACTAGCAGGCCAAAGTCAAAGCCTGGTCGGCGGCGTTCAGCCGGTCAACAACGGTCTGGTTGAGGATATCGAAAGCAACTATCCCGAGCATCGCTGGGTCCTGACGGGCAACCTGTTTCTGGGAGAAAGGTTCAACATCATGGGTCGCGTCAACTACTACGGCGAGCACTTCGATGAGCGCGGCTCGATCGCTGGTGAATGCGGGGATGTAATCGACCTTGGCCTTGGTGACGGACCCGAATGGACCACAGCGCCGTGCGGATCAGCGGGCGATGTTTGGGGTCCCGCGAATATGAGTCGCGAGATTGGATCAACGATCTATGTTGACCTCGAAGCCGATTACCAATTCACCGACAGCTTCAGGGTGGTGCTCGGCGCAACCAATATACTCGATGAGTTTATTGACACGATCGAGAGAGCACGGGTACCTGGCTCACCATCGGAGGTTCCGGACATTACTGCCAACCGCATCGGCGTTGGCCTGCAGTATCCGCGACGTACCGTTGCGAACTACGAAGGTGCTTCCTGGTATCTGCGGGGTGTTTACTCCTGGTAGGACCGGATCTCAAGGACCACGATGGAGCCCGCGCAGCGCGAGCTGCGGGGGTTTTTTTGTGCATATCGGTGACAGCAACGCCGTACAGGCCAGCGAACTCTCGAGCGCGGCAGTTCCGTACCGGGAAATTTAGACATTTCAAAGATTTACCATAATAACCGGATGTGTTATGTCTTTTCCCCGGACCTCCTATTCGGTACACTTCCAAGAACGCAGTCCGTCAAAACAACAACACAGTCAGGGATCGCGTTGTGTACAACTTTTCGCTCTTAATCAGGTCCGGGCGCAACGGCGCCAGGCTGGTCATTCTCCTGCTCGCACTGGGCATGGTCGCCGAGGCATGGGCAGGCGGCTGGCCGCCATTTGTGAGCCGGGATTTCATTGAGGTCACACGCGGCGGAGTCGCCGAACAACTGACGACCGGTGCTGACAGCGTCCTCGCCAACGATTTCGACGTGGAGGGCGACAGACTTACGGCCTACCTGGAAAAGGACGTCGGTCACGGCACTCTGGAACTTCGCGAAGACGGTACTTTCAGGTACGAGCACGACGGCGGTAAATCCAAGGATGACTCCTTCAGTTACCGGGCATTTGACGGCACGAGATTCTCGCGATCAACGCGCGTCTCTATCGATATCATTGAGGAGCCCAATTCTCCTCCGTTCGTCGTTGCCGGCGTCGCGGATCAGGAAGCGATCGAGAGCGTTGCCTATGAGCTGCCACTGGCAGGCAACTTCGACGACCTCGACGAAGATGATGTGTTGCGTTTCAGTGCTCGCGGACTCCCGAGCAGTGGCTCCCTGCGCATAGACGCGACGAGCGGTGTATTGTCCGGCACGCCGGTCAGCTCCGACGTCCGGACGAATCCGTATTCAGTGGAAATCACTGCCACCGACCGGGCCGGCGCATCGGCGAAACTCACGTTTTCCTTGCTCGTTTTCCGCGACAATCGCGCCGATGTGGCACTCGATATCAGCCTGGCCAAAAATCCGGTCATGGTGGGAGAGACCGCGCAATGGAATATCGGGATCGAAAACAGGGGGCCTGGTACTCTCGATGAAGGGCAATTGACGGCAAGCTGGGCGACCAGCGGGCCATCGTTGACATTGACGCCTCCGGGCAGCTGCTCGATCCTGGGCAATGGCAGCAATTCGCCACAGATGACCTGTGCTGTTGGCCCACTCGAGGCGAGAACGACGCAGATGATTATCGTCGAGGGCACACAGGACGGCGACGGCGATAACTCACTGATAGGCGTTGTCAGCGCGGATGACCCGATCCCGGACAACAATGCGGACCTGGCCAGCGCGCAAGTCGTTGCCCAGTTCAGTGAGGGCCCAACGCAAACAGTTAGCATGTCCGGTGCTGGCGTCGACGCCGGGGACCTCGACGGCGACGGCGAAGTCGATATTGTTGCGACAGGCGGGCAGACTTTCGTCTTTTCCAACAACGGCAACCGGGCGGTCACGACGCCCGGCAGGAGTCTGGGCGCTGGCACCGGCGGCTCCGCCGTGACGCTGCTTGACTGGAATGGTGACGGGTCTCTGGATATCGCGGTCGGCGGGCTCGTCGGAAGCACAGCCGAAATCTTCGTCAATGACAGGAACGGCGGATTCAACAGTGCGGAGCGGCTGCAAACCGGCGGCATTGGCAGCGTCAATGACATGGTTGCGACAGATCTCAACAACAATGGCAGATCGGAACTGGTGCTGACCGGCTCCCTGGGCACGCTGATCTTGCGCGGCCGTAGCCAGGGCGGCTTCGATGTAACTTTGTTGTCCTCAGGCGCAGGGCTCGATCTGGCGGTGACTGACATCGATCAGGATGGCGATCAGGACATCATCGTTGTCCGCACGGCGGACCGGGCAGTGGACCTGCACTACAACGGCGGTGACGGAATAAGCTACAGTCGCACGCGGCTGAACCATGGCAGTGTCGCGACGGTCTGTGCCGATGACCTTGACGGCGATGGTGCGCCGGACTTGTTGCTCGGCATCGACGGTGATGATCTGAGCGTCCCGGAGAACCTGGTGTTGTACCAGCAGGGTGGTGGCAGTTTTTCATCTGGCGGCTCGTTCGGTGCATCTCCGGTTACAGCGCTGTTGTCAGGTGATGTAGACGGCGATGGGCGGCCCGACGTAGTTGCGGTCAACGAAGCGGGAGTTCACCAGTTGTATCTCGGATCATCGGGTGGCGGTTTTTCGCTGGCCCCCGAGCAGATTGTCAGCGGCGGGATGCGAAGAGGCATGCTCTCGGACTTCAACGGTGACGAATCGCTCGATCTGATCATGGTTGGCAGTGCCGCAAGTGTATTGGAAATACACGCGAACAACGGCATTGGCAGGTTGGGGCTGGGCGACCGCATTGCTCCGGACCTGCAGCTCGTGGGGGAAGCCTCGGTCAATATTCCAGCGGGCCAGGATTATCTCGATCCTGGTGCCACCGCGATTGACGATATCGACGGCGACATCAGCGAGCAGATCGTAGTCTCCGGCACCATCAACGCAACCGTCGTTGGCACACAGAGCATCACCTACAGCGTGGCGGACAGGGCCGGTAACCTTGTCAGCGTTACGCGTACGGTCGTCGTCGGCGTCAACCAGGGAACCGGAGGCGGTGGTGGTGGCCACATCGCACCAATTTTCATAATTGTCCTGATCTTCCTGCTGGCCGCTCCGCGCATCAGAAATGCACGCCGCTCTTTTCCGGTTTGACGACGAGTCCCTATTGACAATGTCGCGCTCGTAGGCAACTGTCGCAGGACCTCGCGTCGTAGCCTGACGCGAATATCCAAAAGAAAGGAATCAATCTTGTTCGCCTCAGCTTTTCGCGCGCCCCGCGTGGCCGCAGTTCTACTTCTGGGTCTTGTCGTAGTGCCCTTTGGCCCCGCCCGTGCACAGTCGGAGGAGAGTGCCGATGCGTACATCGAGGAGATCATCGTCACCTCGCGATACCGCGCCGAGAAACTCTCGGACGTGCCGGACTCCATCACGGCATTTACGGCCGCCGACATCAGGCGGTACCGTATCGAACGCATAAACCGCGTTGCGTCACTGACGCCGAACCTGCGCTTCTCCGACGATCAGGAAGTGGGTGTCAGCACGCTGGTCATTCGCGGCGTGCGGCAGAATCGCGGCACCGGCCAGCCGCCCGTGTCGTTTCGCGTGGACGGTGTCAGTGCAACGAATAACCTTCTGACGACGCAGGAGTTGTTTGACATCGAGAGCATCGATGTGTTGCGGGGCCCGCAGGGAGCGCTCTATGGCCGCAATGCCATCGGTGGCGCGATTCTGGTATCGACGAAGCCACCGGCGAGTGACGCAGAGTACAGGCTTAGGGTGTCAGCGGCGGAGGGTAAGGACATTGTCGTCGCCGGCAGTGCGTCGGGCCCGGTTGTGGACGACAAGCTGCTTTATCGCGCCTCTTTCCGCGTGCAGGATCGCGACGGGCAGTTGGAAAACGCCTACCTGGATAACCAGAAAGTCGATTTCAAGGAGTCCGCATCGTTTCGCGGCCGGCTGCTTTACAAGCCGACGGACAAGCTTTCGATTGACATCAGGGGCCAGTATTCGGACCAGCAAGGTGGTTCCGGATATTTCATGCCGGCGAGCGAGGGCGTACTGCCCTTACCGCCTCCGAATGCACCGATATTCTTCGGTAACCCCGTTTATGAAATTCAGTCCAATCGCATTGGCGAGTCGTTCGTGCAGTTCTCGGAGATGTCGGCCAAGCTGGATTACGAGTTCGGCTGGGGCACGCTGACGTCAATAACGTCCTACACGGATGTCGATTCCGGCAACGATCAGGATCTTGACCAGACTTTGTTCGAGGCCATCAACATTATCGTAATTGACGAGTCGGAAACCTTTGCTCAGGAATTTCGCCTGGCCTCGGCCGCCGACACCCGCTTGCGCTGGTTGACCGGGGTCTATTTCTTCGATCAGGATCGATTTCGCTCGCTTGCGACAACATTTCTCGGCACACCGGTTCCACCCGCAGCTCAGGAGCTGGCGCTCGAGAATTACGCCGTTTTCGGCAATCTGAGCTACGACATCACCGATGCGCTCGAACTGACACTCGCGTTCCGTTATGACGAAGAGACGCCCGAGGACAAGACCCAGGGCAGGAGCGAGACATTCAGTGAGTTGCAGCCGAAGGCCAGCTTGGCGTACAGCTTTCGGGAAGGACTGCTCGGTTACGTTACAGTCGGCAAGGGCTTTCGGGCGGGCGGCTTCAATAACCTTGCACCCGGAAGCAACTTTGCGCCAGGCTTCGACAAGGAATCCCTGGTCAGCTATGAGATAGGTGCAAAAGGGTCAGCCTACGGCGGGCGCCTGCGGGCGGGCCTGGCACTCTTTTACACCGACTATACGGACCAGCAGTTCTTTCTCTTCGACCAGACTGGCACGCAGGCGAATATCAATATCCCGAAGAGCGAGATCTTCGGCGGCGAGCTGGAGATCGTGGCCATACCAATGGACTCGCTGCAACTCAATTTTGGTCTCGGCTACACGGATAGTGAGATCAAAGAGTATGAGGATGTTGCCGGCGTTCTCGTTCCGGCTTCAGCGATTGTTGGCAGCAAGGTGCCTGGCGCGCCGATCTGGTCACTGAATCTCGGTTTACAGCACAAGGCAACGCTGACGAGTACGCTTGATCTAGTCAGCCGCCTTGATTACGAGCACCGGGGTAAGACCTACTGGACGCTGGACAACCTGGATACGCAAGCTGCGTACGATATGGTCAACCTTAGTTTCGCGCTGGAGAAGGACCGATGGACGACGAGGTTATTCGTAAATAATCTGACGGACGAGGAATACATCGAGTGGTTCTTTGCCGCACGCTTTATCGGCCTGCCCGCCGATATCGCGTGGCCGAGTGCGCCAAGGCAGGTCGGCCTGGAATTCTCGTTTCGCTACTAGACAGTGACGGGGGGAACGTCGGGACAGCCTGATAAAAGACCAAATTATAGAAAAATTGGCAACTACGGCAATTACTTATCGTGCGGCCGTGTCTTATGGTTGAGCAGGCGAGTGGACTTCCCTAGTATGGACATACAGTCGAGAGGAGAGAGGCATGCGACGACAACTAATAGAAGCGCTCACTTATCCCGGATTGCTGGTCAGGCAGCTCATCGAAGGCGACAACTACCCACACAAGAATCTCTATGAGGCGACCGGCGAACGCTGTAACCACTGCGATGGCAGCGGCAACTGCAACTGGGATCACTGCCTCGAGGACTTCGTGCATCGCGACGACAAGACGACAAAAGAACTCGGTGACTCGCTGCGTGAAGGCATCAAACTCGTCGAGGCTCTGCACGGCAAGTTACGGCACGACGAGACAACCTGCACTTGCGAAACCTGCAGCTGGATCCGCAATGCAGAACACCTGACGGAAGAGTTCGAACACCACCTTCCGCATGTTGAGCCGGCGCTAGCACCGCAAGCGGGCGACGGTGTTGGGGGTCGGACCAACACAAGCGACTGAATGGCAAGTAATAGATAGTGAAAGTCGGCGGAATACCGCCCTTAATCCTGCAGTTTTGGCCTTCAATGCGTCAATTATGAAGGTCCGACCCTATCGCTTCAGGATCTGCGTTTTCTCCATGAGCGGTATGGTTTCGACAGAAATTTCTTGACAGGCCCATAGTTGCCGGGAAACTGGCGCAGCCAACGCGGCACCTGCTGCAACTTTTTTTCGAGCAATGGGAATCCAATCCACGGTAGCCTGTTGTGGCCGCGCAGGAGAATCGAGCCGTCATATCCACTGAATATATGCGTGACCAGATTCTCGTTGGGGCGCAACATCGCGACGGAATTATCCTCGATACCAAACCGCTCGAAGTACTCCGCTTTCACGAAAATACAGTTGAAGTCAGTGACGGAAACCAGTTCGTAGCCCTTTTCGCAGCCAAGTTTCTTTAGTGACAAAATGCTGCAACCCTGATTGACAGACATATCGGCGGCTTGTACGAACTCGACGCTACTCGGAACCGTCGGGTTGTATTCGATAACGACCACTCTGGGCCGGTAGTGGGATACTGCTTTCCAGGCGTGGTAGTCATTACCGTCGATATCGATCGAGAGCAAGTCGAAATCCTGTGGTATCTCCGTTTCAGCGAGAAGCGTGTCGAGACCGTCATCAGTACCAAATCCGACGAACGCGTGCATGGCGTGCACATTCGCGTTGTCTTTGAACCGGGCGGCAAGCTCGCGGTGGCGTGATTCGGAGCCTTCTATCAACACTGCGCTGTAGTCTTTGGACGAGATCAGGTCGTAGGTATTGCTCAGATGTCGACCATCCCAGGCACCGAACTCGACACACCAGTGTGTCGGCTTACCGATGACGTCCAGGATCTTTGCGATGATGCCGTCTTCTCCGAACTGAGAATTTTTATTGGCCGCGTGGTCGAGCAGCCACTTGTTGCTTGTGGGAACGTCTGAATTCATCAGCGCATACTAGTACAAACGCAGACTACGGGCACACAAGACAGATCATCTGAGTGGCAAGGCAGAAAATAGCGTTGATTTATACGACAAGCAAATCTGAAAAAGAACCTCCTTCCCCTAATTCGTTATACAAGCTATCAAGCGATTGAGAGGTTAAAGGAGTAGCGTAGGCCTTGTTATCCAGGTTATAAAAAAATCTATATCCATTACTCGTGAGCGCATCCTTCAAACGAGAATAACACTTACTTCGTGCCATTCCGTATGGCCAAAACTCGAGACATATTGGCGTTTTTTGCTCCAGTGCTTTTGAGGCGCCAGATAAAACGTAACCCTCGAAACCCTGTGTGTCCATCCAAATGAGGGTTGCGTTAGCACTAGCGTCTCCTTCGCCCATTATTTTATTTAGTGTCTCAGACTTGACCCGTATAATTTTGCGCCCATCCTCGTTAAAAAGACCAGAATCACTACCAACCCTTATCCTATGATCTCCGTAGTTATCTTCGGAAAGTTCAAAAATTAATGACTGATCGTCTTTCTCGCCTAGTGCGATATTATGAGTAATAATTTTGTCGCCAAGTTGATTAATAGAGATATTTGCTACGAGCAGCGAATAGTTGAGAGGCTCTGGTTCAATAGCAACCGCTCTCTGGAACAAACCTCTTTTTACTGCCGGTATGCAGATTGTGCCGATATTGGCCCCTACATCGATCATAAGCGTTCGCTTGTGATCGCCAAGAAGTTTCAAAGCAGTTTCTATTTTTTCGAAGTCATAGGGTTCCCTACCAATAAATACCTCTTTGCCAATAACCTTATCGGATGCTGCAATTACAAAAGTTTCGTTAAGACCGTTGCTGATGAGTAAAGAGCCCGGATCGGCGCAATTAAAAAAAACTTTCCGGAAAAACCTTGTTTCAAAAAAGCGGGCAGGAAGTATTTTCCGAAATACTCGAATTAGCCGAGTGTAGACGGCTCGCATTACTCCGACATCGATAGGCTTCATATATACGACCGCAGCTCTGTATTGCTCGCCATTGCTTGGCAAATTACTGTTACCTGAGTGAAAGTCAAACAAAAGTAACTAACTGATTCCAGCAGGCATTCTGAGTATGCTCAGTTTTGGTCTCACGTGCACGGCGGCGAATGAATGGGACCGTAGCGATTTTTTTTGCAAGACATTTCCGGGACCCATAGGGTCGCCGCGGATGCGTTGGTATGATGCCCCTTCAGCCGGTTGTTGCGCGCGTGCCGTATCGGCGCGACACCCGGAAATCTATCCCAGCCCGAGGCCTCACGCTGATGGTTTGGACCCTGAGTAACAGACTGCTTTTTACAGCCATCTTCATCTCCGGCGCTTCCGCCCTGATCTACCAGCTGATCTGGGTCCGGTTGCTGGGCCTCGTGTTCGGGGTCAGCAGTTTCGCCGTCGCCACGGTGGTCGCGGTATTCCTGCTGGGCCTTGGCCTGGGGAGCTATTTCTTTGGCCGGTGGTCAGAGCGAGCCCGTGACCCGCTGCGCATCTACCTGTACGTGGAATTGGGGATTGCCGCGACTTCGCTCATCGCCTACCTGGTGATTGAGGCCGTGCCGGTCTATCGCTATCTCTACGAGTACGCCTACAACAACCTCGGCTTCTACGGCCTTTCGGTCGCTCGGCTGCTGCTGTCGATACTTGTGCTGCTGCCCCCAGTGTTCCTCATCGGCGGCACCATGCCGCTGCTCGCCAAGTACTTCCTCCGCGACCCTGCGAACCTGGGCTCCAGGTTCAGCAAGATCTACTACCTCAACACCCTCGGGGCCTGCGCCGGCGTGCTGCTAACTGGCTTTGTGTTCGTGCGGTACTTCGGCGTGATCGGCACGCTGATGATTGCCGTCGGCGGCAACCTGCTGGTCGCCCTGATCATTGCGCTGAGCAAGCGAGGCACAGGAGTTACGCGTCCCGCGACGGGCGAGCAGCCGCCCTACTCCTACATGCTGGTCTTCCTGTTTCTCACCGGCTTCATCAGCCTGGGTTACGAGATGCTGTGGGTGCGCATCCTCTCGACCTACGGGCTGTCGACCTCCCAGGCCTTCGCCCTCATCCTCGCGGGGTTCCTGTTGGGCTTCTCGGTCGGGGCGTGGGTCGTGGCGCGAAACGTGGATCGCCGCCGGGATCTCGAGGCCTGGTTCAGCGCCGTGTCCATCGTCACGGCCTTCAGCGGCGCCGTCGCGCTCCTGCTGTTCCGGCAGTTCGGGGCCCTCACGATCCTGCTCGCGGACGCCACGCCGATGAGCCAGCTGACGCTCGGCATGGCCCTGGCGTTCACCGCGTCTTTCATCCCGGCAGTGTTCATGGGGATCCTGTTCCCGCTCGGTGTGCGCATCTACGCGCACGATGTCGATCGGATCGGCGCCAAGGCCGGCAACACCTTTTTTTCGAACACTCTCGGCTGCGTGCTGGGCAGCCTGCTGACGGGCTTCGTGTTGATCCCCTTCGCAGGGATGTGGAACACCACGCTCCTCCTCATCAACCTCAGCCTGCTGATCGCGGCGGCTTTCCTGCTGCGGGGCCGCCGCCCCGCCAGGGCGCAATGGGTCTCGCTGGTCGTCGTCGCGGCCGTCGCGAACCTGTTGGTGTTCACGGACAGCAAGACTTTCCACGCCGAACTGAAGGGCCGTGACCTGCGCACGGCGGCTGAGGGCTTCGACGTCATCTACTATGCCGAGGGCCTGTCGGGGACCGTCACTGCCGTCGAACGGGGCAACTATCGCGGGCTGTTCGTCGATGGCCAGAACGTCTCCGGAACGGATCCCGTGTTGCTCGCCGACTCGAAGATGCTCGCCCACGTGCCGCTGCTGCTAGCCGAGGAGCCGGAAGTTGCGCTGACGGTGGGCTACGGCACCGGAACCACCTCGGGGAGCATGCTGCTGTACGATGTCGAGGTACATGCGGTCGAGATCGAGGAGAAGATTATCGAGGCGGCGCCGCTGTTCAGCGAGGTCAACTACGCGTCCTATGCCGACCCTGATCTCGATATCGTGCTGGACGATGCCCGCAACTACATCGCCACCACGGACGAAGAGTTCTCCGTCATCGTCACGGACGTGACCAACCTGAAGTACAAGCGCAATCCCTATCTTTACACCCGGGAATACTTCGAGATCATGCGTGGCGCGCTCAGCGCGGATGGCGTTGCCGCCGCGTGGCTCCCGGTCGGCGGTCTGTCCTTCAACGACCTGCGCACTCTGATCGCCACGTTCGATAGTGTCTTCCCGAACACCACCGCTTGGTATTTCACTCAATTTCCGACCCATTTCATCATTCTGGTGGGCACGCCGGAGCCGACGTTGGTGAACCTGAGGGAGCTGAGGGAAAAAATGCTCAAGGTCGAGCGCGACCTGCGCAGACTCGACGTCGATAATGTCTATGAGCTCGCCAGCATGCTGCTGCTGGGCGAGAGCGACATCGACTCGCTCGTGGACAGCGCGCCGATCCACACGGACAACCGCCCGATCCTCGAGTACTCCGACATGGACCTTTACAATGTCACGGACGTCGCACCGAACCTCGGCCGGCTCATCGAGTTCCAGCAGGAGGACCTGCTCGTGTACTTCGTCGGGAGCGAGCATCAGCTCGCCGAGCTTGAGGAGTATTTCGACCTGTATACCGGCCATTACCTCGACTACGTCCAATTATACGAGCAGCAGCGCCTCAATTAGGCGCCGGGGCAACTGCGTTGAATCCGCCCAATCTCTTCTCGAATCGCCTCAGAATCGCTTAGAATCGAATTACTCTCACTTTTATGCTCACCGGGCTGCGGGTGAGAGCTAACTCCCTGATTTGCGGGTGTAGTTCAACGGTAGAACATCAGCTTCCCAAGCTGAGAATGAGGGTTCGATTCCCTTCACCCGCTCCAATATGGCATCGCCACTTTTTAGAGCTGATTGAACAGGGCTGCGAGCAGCAGAATTTGTGGCACCGTCACGGCCGGCAGCCACAGCGCTGTGCGCTTACCGATGTTTGACCAGAGCAGCCCGATCTCGGTGTAGTCGGTTGCAACGCCTGCCATCAGGAAGATGAACGGATTGCCGAGCGCACCGGTTTTTGCAAATATCTCGAACGCGATTGGTGACGTGCCCTCACTGCAAACCTCGATAATGGTTGCGAACAGCAACGTTACGAGCATGCCGGTGATATCCGGACCGACGTATTGCATGAACCAGTGCTCGGGAACGTAGGCACCGATCATTGCAGCAGCGAGAATGCCGATCAGGATCCACCACAGCACCATGTTTGCGAGCGACACAGCGCCTGCGGCGATGCCTTTGGCCGATTTGCCGGCATCGAAGTTCTTCAGGTTAGTCCACGATATGTCCGATGCCGCTGCGGTCTCGCACGAGCCTTCGATCCAGCCAAGGCGGTCGAGCAGCATGAAAATGAGGCCCGTAATTAACGCGATCGCCATCGCGCCAAAGACGATATAGGCCGCCTTCCACCCGAAGAAGCCGAACATCAGAATCGTCATCGGCAGATTCGCCCAGGGTGAGGCGAGTAGAAACGTAATCACCGCGGGGACGCTGGCCCCCTTCTTGTATAGCTGTATGGCAATCGCGAGAATGCCGTGCGAGCAGGCCGTCATCATGAAACCGGCGACGACCGCATAAATGAGAGTCAGTTTGCGGCGTTGGCCGAGGAACCGAATGACGAAGCCGTCCGGAACGAAGTAATCGATAACGCCACCGAGCACGAGACCCAGCAGTATCGCCCACCAGACA
>Ga0255054_10000999_pt1 | contig 16479 bp, 10 predicted proteins | sample JV7_2_23_MG_FD_188634 | JGI IMG/M metagenome (GOLD analysis project Ga0255054, IMG submission 188634) | Seawater microbial communities from Jervis Inlet, British Columbia, Canada - JV7_2_23 | ecosystem: Environmental > Aquatic > Marine > Inlet | place: Canada: British Columbia | collected...
CATCGTGGCGGCATTCCTGCCCATTCTCACCTGGGTGGAGCGGAAGCAGAGCGCGGTGATGCAGGACCGCATCGGCGCGAACCGCGCCGACATCTTCGGCATCCGCATCCTCGGCCTCTTCCATCCCATCGCGGACGTCCTCAAGCTCTTCACCAAGGAAGACTTCGTTCCGCAAGGCGCCAACCGGGTACTCCACCTGCTCGCGCCGGTCATCGCCATGGTCCCCGCCATCATGGGCATGGCGGTGATCCCGTATGGCGGCGTCTACCGCTTCGGCGACCTGGAGCTGAACCTGGTCGTGGCCGACGTCGACTGGGGGATGCTCTACATCTTCGCGGTTGGTTCGCTCGCCACCTACGGCGCGGTGATCGCGGGCTGGGCCAGCAACAACAACTGGTCGCTCCTCGGTGCCATGCGCGTCTCGGCGCAGATGATCTCCTACGAGGTCACGATGGGTCTCGCCGTCGTCGGCATCTTCGTGGTCTACGGGACGCTGCGGCTGCCCGAGATGGCCGCCTTCCAGGATCAAACTTTCCGCCTGCTGGGCTTCGTCGAGGTTCTGGGTCTGGTGCAGACGCTTCCCGTCTGGCTCGACTGGATTCGGCTCCCGATGTGGGGGATCTTCCTCCAGCCGCTGGGCTTCATCCTCTTCCTCACCTGCATCATGGCCGAGAACAAGCGGCCGCCCTTCGATGCGCCGGAAGGGGAGTCCGAGATCGTCTCCGGCTACCACCTCGAGTACTCGGGCATGCGCTTCGGTCTCTTCTTTACCTCGGAGTTGCTCGAGATTCCGGTGATCGGCATGATCGTAGCGACCCTCTTCCTGGGCGGCTGGGCGATTCCCTTCCTCTCTCAGGAAACGATCATCGGCGTCGTCACCCCCATCTTCGGGGAGGGCTTTGCCACCGGCTTCTGCATGATCCTCCACGTGGCGACCTTCCTGCTCAAGGTCATCTTCCTGATCTGGCTGCAGGTGGCGATCCGATGGACCTTGCCCCGCTTCCGCTACGACCAGATCATGGATCTCTGCTGGAAGATGATCCTGCCGCTCTCGATCGTGAACGTCCTCGTCACCGGCGCGGTGGTCCTGTTCATCGGGGGTCTCCAATGAGTCTGCTGTTCTTCTATCTCTTCGCGGCGATCGCCATCGCGGGCGCCCTGGGGATGGTGCTGAACACGCGCAACACCGTCGCGGCAGCCCTCAGCCTGGTCCTGACCATGGTCTCTCTCGGGGGGGTCTACGTGCTGCTCGAGGCCTACCTGATCGGCGCGCTCCAGATCCTGATCTACGCCGGTGCGATCGTGGTGTTGTTCCTCTTCGTGGTGATGCTGATGAACCTGCGCCAGGAGGAGTTCTCGCCGCAGCGGCAGCGGGTCACCAAGATCGCCGGGGCGGTGATCGGTTTCCTCGTCCTGTTGCAGTTCCTCCAGCTCATTCACGGAGCGTTTGGAGAGCCGGCGGCCATCATCGAGGGATTCGGCGGTTACCGCCAGGTCGGTGCCGTCCTCTTCACCGACTACGTGCTCGCTTTCGAGGCGACGTCGCTCCTGCTGCTCGCCGCGATGGTGGGAGCCGTGATCCTCGCAAAACGGAAGATCGACTGATGGTGCCCATCGAACACGCCATCGCCCTCTCGGGAATCCTCTTCGCGATCGGAACCGTCGGCGCGATCACGCGCCGCAACCTGATCGTGGTGCTGATGTCCATCGAGCTCATGCTCAACGCGGTGAACGTCGCGCTGGTGGCATTCTCCCGGTTGTGGGGGAATCTCGACGGCCAGATCTTCGTCCTGATGGTGATCGTGGTCGCCGCCGCAGAGGTGACGGTCGGACTCGGCATCGTGATCTCGCTGTTCCGGAACCGTGAGTCCGTGAACATCGAGGATGTGAGTCTGCTCAAATGGTAGGCGAGTTGACCGAGAGCCAGCTGCTTCGCTGGATCCCGCTGCTGCCGCTGATGGCGGCAGCGGTTCACGGCGTGCTCCTCGGCGTGGTGCGGCGATCTCTGCCCCGCGGACTCGTGATCGTGCTCTCCTGCGGCGCGGTGCTCGTCTCCTTCCTGATTTCCTTCGTCGTGCTGATCGAGCTCACTGCGATGGAAGGGGAGCGGGTTCTCATCGACAACGTCTACACCTGGATCGGCGCGGGAAGATTCAGCGCCGAGGTCGCCTTCCTCCTCGATCCGCTCTCAGCGGCGATGAGTCTGATGGTGACGGGCGTCGGCTTGCTGATCCACATCTACTCGATCGGCTACATGGACGAGGACCATCGCGAGGACAAGGGGTTTCAGCGCTTCTTCTGCTTCATGAACCTGTTCATGTTCGCGATGCTGACGCTGGTGCTCGCGGACAACCTGCTGCTGATGTTCCTGGGCTGGGAGGGCGTCGGCCTCTGCTCCTACCTGCTGATCGGCTTCTGGTACGCCGACCGCTTCAACGCCTACTGCGGAAGCAAGGCCTTCATCGTCAACCGGATCGGGGACTTCGGCTTCCTGGTCGGGATCTTCCTGCTCTTCTGGGCGCTGGCCGACGCCGGCCAGGCCGCCATCGCCTTCCGCGACGTCGAGGCCAGCCTGGGGGCGATCGTCGAGCGCACCGTCACGCTTCCGGCCTGGCTCCAATTCCTCCCCGGCGCGCCGGAGTGGAGGCTCACCACGGTGATCGGCATCTGCCTGTTCGTGGGGGCGGTCGGGAAGTCGGCGCAGATTCCCCTGTATGTGTGGCTCCCGGACGCGATGGCGGGTCCGACCCCGGTCTCGGCCCTGATCCACGCCGCCACCATGGTGACCGCCGGCGTCTACATGGTCTGCCGCATGAGCTTCCTCTACGCGGAGGCCCCCGGCGCCTCCGCGCTGATCGCCTGGACCGGCGCCATCACGGCGATCTTCGCCGCCACCATCGCGATTGCCCAGACCGACATCAAGAAGGTGCTCGCCTACTCCACGGTGAGCCAGCTCGGCTACATGTTCCTGGCCGCCGGCGTGGGCGCCTACTCGGCGGCCATCTTCCACCTGGTGACCCACGCCTTCTTCAAGGCGCTCCTCTTCCTGGGATCCGGCGCGGTGATCCTGGCGATGCACCACGAGCAGAACACCGACAAGATGGGCGGTCTACGCAAGTACATACCGCGTACCCACCTCGTCTTCGGGATCGGTGTGGTGGCGATCGCCGGGCTGCCGTACATCGCGTCCGGCTTCTTCTCCAAGGACGAGATCCTGCTCTCGGCCTACCTGGCGCACCACGTTCCCGGCTACATGGCGCTCTACGCGATTGGGGTGCTGACCGCCGGGATCACGGCCTTCTACATGTTCCGAGTCCACTTCCGTACCTTCTTCGGCGAGTGTCGCGCGCCGGACGAGGTGCGTGCGCACATCCACGATCCGAAGAACGTGGTCCTGGTGCCGCTGTACGTGCTCGCCTTCCTCGCGATCTTCGGCGGCTATCTCGGGCCTTCGGAGGCCTTCGTTCCCATCCCGGACGCGAACAGCCTGGGGAATTTCCTCTTGCCCGCCTTGACCCAGGAGGCGCACCACGTGGCGCACAGCACGGAGTACGCGCTGGCGGGCTTGGCGACCGGAATCATCCTGGTCGGGATTCTCCTCGCCTACCTTCTCTACGTGCGCAAACCCGAGCTTCCCGGGCGGATCGCGTCGTCGCTGGGAGGGTTCTCCCGTGCCGTCGCGAACAAATACTACGTGGACGAGATCTACGACGCCGTGATCGTCCGACCGCTGGTGGCGATTTCGGATGTGGTGCTCTACCGCGGCATCGACGCGACGGTCATCGACGACATCGGGGCGAACGGATCCGCGAAGGCGGTGCGAAGCCTCGCGAGCAACGTCTTCAAGTATCTCCAGTCGGGCCTGGCCCAGGGGTACCTCTTCCTCATGGTCGTGGGAACGCTCGCGATCATCGGATACCTGACATGGTGACCGCCAATGGTTGAGATCCCCAATCTTCTTTCCTGGGTGACCTTCGTTCCGCTGCTCACCGGCGTCGTCCTCCTCGTCATCGACAGCTTCGCCAGCACGCTCGGCTCCACGGGTCTGCCGGCCCAGGTGTGGCGCGGCATCGGTCTCGGCAGCGCGCTCTTCACCTTCCTGCTCTCACTCCTGCTGTGGGCGGGCTTCGATCCCGCCGAGATGGCCTTCCAGTTCGTGGAGTACGCGCCCTGGCTTCCGCAGTTCGGCGTGCACTACTTCGCCGGGATCGACGGCATCAGCCTGCTGCTGATCCTCCTGACCACCTTCCTGATGCCACTCGTTCTGCTCGGATCGTGGAACGAGATCAAGAAATCCCTCAAGAGCTACATCTTCTTCATGCTCTTCCTCGAGACGGGGATGATCGGGACCTTCGCCGCCCTGAACCTGTTCCAGTTCTACGTCTTCTGGGAGCTGATGCTGATCCCGATGTACTTCATCATCGGGGTCTGGGGCGGTCCGCGGCGCGTCTACGCCGCGATCAAGTTCTTCCTCTTCACCATGTTCGGATCGCTGCTGATGCTGGTGGCGCTGCTGGTGGTCTACTACCTCCACTTCGAGCAGTTCGGCTTCCTGAATCTGGATCTGGTGGCCGCGCCCGGGAGCGCAGACCCGGCGCTTCTCGACACGGTGATCGCCTCCGGAGGCGAGACGGTCTGGTGGAAGACCCAGCCCTGGCTCTTCGCCGCCTTTGCCCTGGCCTTCGGCATCAAGGTTCCCATGGTGCCCTTCCACACCTGGCTCCCCGATGCCCACGTGGAGGCACCGACAGCGGGCTCGGTGATCCTGGCCGGGGTGTTGCTGAAGATGGGAACCTACGGCTTCGTTCGCTTCGCGCTGCCGCTCTTTCCGGTCGCCTCCGTCGAGTTCGCTCCCGTCATCTTCACCTTGGCGCTGATCGGCATTCTCTACGGCGCGCTGGTGGCCATGGTCCAGAGCGACGTGAAGAGGCTCGTCGCCTACTCGTCGGTGGCACACCTGGGCTTCGTCATGCTGGGGATGTTCGCCCTGAACGTGGAAGGTCTGGAGGGGAGCATCATCCAGATGGTCAACCACGGGCTCTCGACGGGGGGGCTCTTCCTGCTGGTGGGCATGATCTACGAGCGGCGCCACACCCGGGAGATCGCGGACTTCGGCGGAATCGCCAAGCCCATGCCCGTCTACGCCGCGCTGTTCGGCATCGTGCTGATGTCGAGCGTCGGGCTCCCCATGCTGAACGGGTTCGTCGGTGAGTTCCTGATCCTGCTGGGCGCCTTCAAGGCGGCACCGCTCTTCGCCGTGGGTGCCACGCTCGGGGTGATCCTGGCGGCCGTCTACCTGCTCTGGATGTTCCGGCGCGTGATGTTCGGACCGGTGGATAAGCCGGAGAACCGGGGGCTCATCGATCTCGGGCTGCGCGAGAAGGCGGTTCTGGTGACTCTGCTGATCCCCATCATCTGGATCGGGGTCTACCCCGAGACATTCCTGCGCCGGCTTCACCTGCCGGTGCACGAGTTGCTTCGGGTGATGGAGAGCAAGACCCTGCAGGTCTCCGAGGCGGACCCGGACGCGGGGGCGGCTGCCGCCTACCTGGCGGCGGCGATCTCCGAGGGGGAGCGGCGATGATCCCCGTGCCGGACCTGAATTTCACCGCGGTGATGCCCCTGCTGGTGATCTCCGTGGGCACGTTGGTGGTGATCCTGGGGGAGATCCTTCTGGCGGGACGCGAGACCTTCCTCGGCCGGGCCATCACACGCGAGTGGGTCGGATCGGTGCTGGCCATCGTCTCGGCAGTCTTCCTCGGTGCGGTGGTGGTTCTGGCCTGCCAGCACTTCATCACCGGGACCGCGATCGTCTTCAACCCCGAGAACCCGCTGATCCAGCTCGACCGCTTCGCGAGCTTCTCCATCGCCCTGGTCTGCGGGACGGCCCTGCTCTCCTGCCTGCTCTCGGTGGCCTATCTGGCCGAGCTCCGCATCAACCACGGCGAGTACTACGCGCTCATCCTGCTGGCGACGGCGGGAATGGTGCTCCTGGTGTCCGCCGTCGATCTGGTGAGCGTCTTTCTCGGCATCGAGCTGATGAGCATCCCCATCTACGTCCTCGCCGGCTTCGATCGCCGCAAGCTGCGAAGCAACGAGTCGGCTCTCAAGTACTTCCTGGTGGGATCCTTCGCCAGCGCGCTGCTGCTCTACGGGATGGCTCTGCTCTTCGGCGTCACCGGCCACACCGACTTCGAGGGGATCCGGGCCGCCTTCGACGTGGAGAATCCCCTCGCGATGATCGGCCTGGGCCTGGTGATCGTCGGCTTCACGTTCAAGATCTCGTCGGTTCCCTTCCACCAGTGGACGCCGGACGTCTACGAGGGCGCTCCGACGACGGTGACGGCGTTCATGTCGGTGACGGTCAAGGTGGCGGCCTTTGCCGCCATGCTCCGGATCGTGATCGGCGCCTTCGATCCCGCCGCTGAGAGCCTCTCCTCCCTGCTCTGGGTCCTGGCGGTGGCGACCATGGTGCTCGGCAACGTGATGGCCGTGATCCAGGACAACGTGAAGCGGATGCTCGCCTACTCGAGCATCGCCCACGCCGGCTACCTCCTGATCGGTTTCGTCGCGGCAACGGACGGGGCCTACTCCGCGGTGATGTTCTACCTGATCGTCTACGTCTTCATGAACCTGGGGGCGTTCGCGGTCATCGTGGCCCTCGCGAATCGCGGCCAGGATTGCGACAGGATCGGCGACTTTGCGGGCCTGGCGGAGTCCCGCCCCGGCCTGGCGGCCCTGATGACGCTCTTCATGCTGGCTCTCGCCGGAATTCCCGGCACCGGCGGGTTCATGGCGAAGTTCACGCTCTTCGCCGCAGCGGTGGAAGCGGGCTACGTGAACATCACCATCATCGCCGTGCTGGCCAGCCTGGTATCCGTCTACTTCTACCTGCGCGTCCCCATGGCCATGTACATGCGCGAACCCGGCGAGGAGAAGCCGCGCGCAGAGCTCTCCTCGGGCGAATGGGCGGTGCTGGCCGTCTGCGCGGTGGCGGTGATCCTGCTGGGAATCTTCCCGAACAACGAGCCCAGCGACTTCTTCTCCTGGCTCCGCGCCCTCGACTGGAGCCGCGAATCCGTCTCGCTCCTCCTGGTCAGCCGCTAGCTGGAGTCGCGCTTTCGACGCAGGATCCGGGCCTCGCCCGCCCGCATGGTGAGGTGCTCGCCGTCGAAGAGCTCCATGAGCGGCACGGCGTACTTGCGGGTGGTTCCGATCAGGCTCTTGTAGGTGGGGGTGTCGAGGGTCTCGTGCTCGCGCAGATGCGCGATGACCCGCTCCCGCAGATCGTCCACCGCGGCCCGGTCGAACCACAGGTCGCCGGGCGCCCGCACCAGCGAGCCCTCTCGCTCCAGATGGGCGAGGACCCCCCGCAGCGCTTCGAGATCCACTCCGACCTTCTCGGCCCACTCGCGCGCGGTCGGGGGCTCGAGACCCGCGCTCGCGGCATCCGCGCGCATCCGAGCCGCGACGGTCTCCTCGCGGTGGCTCATGGTGGGAACGTGCTCCAGCAGCCGGACCAGCTTCTCCTCCACCGCGATGCGACTGGCCGCGACCAGTCGTTCCAGCAGCAGATCGAAGGCGCCCGCGGCGGTGTTGTCGGGAAGCGCACCGCGGAGGGCTCCCCTGGGCATCCCCGGGAGCAGGCGCTCGCGCTCGTGAAAGGCGGCGAGGGCGGCCAGAAGCCGGCTCTCCAGCTCGTCGATCGCCGTGCGGCCCAGCCAGATCTCCGCGCTCACCTGGTGAATCGCTCCCGCGGAGGCGCGCTCCGCGAGGAGACCGCGGAGCGCCATTTCTTCGATACCGGTCTCGCGGGCGAGGGACGGGGAGGAGACCCCCGCAAAGCCCGTGCGCCGCACGCGCACCTCGATGGCGGCGCCTGCATCGCCCTCGGCCAGCAGCTCCAGCTCCCGAACCAGTGAGGGATGGCTGAGTCGGCGGTGCGGGGGGGCCACGTCGAGGACGGAGCCTCCGCCCACGCTGGCGCCGCCTCCGGCGATTCGGGCAAAGCCGCGCAGGATGAAGCGGTCTCCGGGAAGGAGCGCCAGAGGCTCCTCCTGCAGATGGATGCGCGCGAAGCTCCTCTTCCCCGGATCGATCCGGTCGCTTCCGATCGGCGCCAGCCGAGCGCGGCGCTCCGCCGTCCCCGCCAGGAACTCGACCGAGATCGGCCTGGTGACGGCCGGGGCCTCGGGCAGAAGCGCGATCTCGGCATCCAGCGTCCGGGTCGGCTGCAGCGCCCCGGTGGCCGAGACCACCAGGCCTCGGGAGAGGTCCCCGAGCTCCACTCCCTGGAGGTTCACGGCGCAGCGCGCTCCCGGCTTCACCCGCTCCGACGAGACGCCAAAGCTCTGGAGGCCGCGTACGCGCGCCTTGCGGCCGATCGGGTAGATCTCCACGGCATCGCCCACCGAGAGCGCTCCCCCGATCAGCGTGCCGGTCACGACGCTCCCGAATCCCTTTGCTGCGAAGAGCCGGTCCACGGAGAGCCGCGGCGGCCCGGAGCGCGGAGTCCGCGCTGCGCTCGCCCTGGCCGTCTCGACCAGGGCCCTGCGAAGCGTCTCGATGCCATCCCCCGTGAGCGCCGAGACCCGGACGATCGGCGCCCCCGCAAGCCCGCTCGGCGCGATCAACTCCCGCACCTCTTCCTCGGCCAGCTCCACCACCTCCTCGTCGGCGAGGTCGATCTTAGAGAGCGCCACGACGCCGTGGTTGAGACCCAGCAGATCGCAGATCGCCAGGTGCTCCCGGGTCTGGGGCATGACGCCCTCGTCTGCCGCCACCACCAGCAACACCAGGTCGATTCCCGTGGCTCCGGCGACCATGGTCCGCACCAGACCCTCGTGGCCGGGGACGTCCACCACGCCGACCCGGAGACCCTCGGCCAGGTCGAGGGGGGCGAAACCCAGCTCGATGGTGATCCCGCGCGCCTTCTCCTCGGGGAGGCGATCGGTGTCGACACCGGTCAGCGCTCGGATCAGCGCGGTCTTGCCGTGGTCGATGTGGCCCGCGGTGCCGAGGACGAGCCGCTCGTCTGCTTCCTCAGCGAGGGCCAATGGCGTCGCGGCCCATGTAGGGCTTCAGGGCCTCGGGAATGGCGACACTTCCGTCGGCGCGCTGGTGGTTCTCGAGCAGCGCCACGGGGATGCGCGACATGGCGACGGCGGTCCCGTTCAGCATGTGGACGAACTCGTTCTTCTTCGAGCCCTTGCGGCGGAAGCGGGTCCCGAGGCGCCGCGCCTGGTAGTCGGTGCAGTTCGAGGCGCTGGTGACCTCACCGTAGCTGCCCCCCTCGCCGCGCCCCGGCATCCAGGCCTCGATGTCGTACTTGCGATAGGCGGGAGTGCCGAGGTCGCCGGCGGCGATGTCCACCACCCGGTAGGGAAGCTCGAGCCCCTGGAGGATCTTCTCCTCCTGGGCGAGGAGGTACTCGTGGATGGTCTCGGAATCCTCGGGACGCGTGATGACGAACATCTCCAGCTTGCTGAACTGATGCACGCGGTAGAGCCCCTTGCTCTCGCGACCCGCTGCCCCCGCCTCGGTGCGGAAGCAGTGGGAGATACCGGCGAGCTTGAGCGGAAGCTCGTCCTCGTCGAGGATCTGGTCCGCGTAGAGCCCTCCGAGAGTGATCTCGGCCGTTCCCACCAGGCAGAGGTTCGCGTTGGCGATCGAGTAGACCTGGGTCTCCTCGCCGCGGGGGTTGAAGCCGATGCCGTCGAGGATCTCCGGCCGCGCCACGTCCGGCGTGACGAAGGGGGTGAAGCCCTCCTCCAGCAGGAGGTCGAGGGCGTAGCGCTGGAGGGCGAGCTCGAGCAGCACCGCCTCGTTCTTCAGGAAGTACCACTTCTGGCCCGCGACCTTCGCACCTCCCTCGAAGTCGATCAGGTCGAGCTGCTTGGCGATGGCCAGGTGATCGCGGGGCTCGAAGTCGAATCGCGGCGGCGTGCCGACCCGGCGGATCTCGCGAGAGTCGTCCTCACCGCCTTCGGGGACGTCGGGGTGGACGAAGTTCGGCAGCTCGGCGATGGCCTCCTCGAAGGCCGTGCGAGCATCGGCCAGCGTCGCCTCCACACGGGCGACGCTCTCCTTCAGCGCCCGACCCTCGGCGGTGTGTGCCTCTCGCTCGGCCGGGTCCATCTTTCGTTTCCCCGAGGCCTGGTGCTCGTTGCGGCGCCGGTTGGCCTCGTTGAGCTCGGTCTGGCGCGCCGCCACCTCCCGGTAGAGGGCGATGGCGCCGTCGACATCGGCCTCCACGCGCCGCCGCCGGCAGCTCTCCAGGATCTCGTCGCGCCGCTCCGCAAGGCTTCGGGGGTCCAACATCGAGGGGAAGGGAAGCAGCTGGCCGGAACCCAGTCAAGCTGAGGCGCCGGCTTGACCGCGCCCCGCGAAGGCTTAGGATTCCCATCAAATTCAATGGCTTAGGAGAGGTGGCCGAGTGGTTGAAGGCAGCGGTCTTGAAAACCGCCAGGCGTTTTCGCGCCTCGAGGGTTCGAATCCCTCCCTCTCCGCCAAGATCCCGCTAGATTTCCCCACTGCGCGGAGAGGTGGCCGAGTGGCTGAAGGCACAGGTTTGCTAAACCTGCGTAGGGGCAACTCTACCGAGGGTTCGAATCCCTCCCTCTCCGCCAACATCTCGCGGGGGTCCGGCTTCGCCGGTGGTCAGCGACCCGGAACACCCCGTTATGCTCCGCTGCGCGGAGAGATGGCCGAGTTGGCTTAAGGCGCACGCTTGGAAAGCGTGTGTACCGAAAGGTACCGTGGGTTCGAATCCCACTCTCTCCGCCAACTAGTCTGCGACTCCGGAGAACCCTCGGACAGAGCGCGAGCCGGCTGAATAATTCCCGCGATTTCGCGGGGTTTTGGCCGAGCGCCTTCGCGCATCCCAAGCGGAGACCACCATGCGGCTGGCCCCACCACGCCGAAGCCGCGCGTTTTCTCCGCGGCCGATTGCTGTGGTTCGATAAGGGATACGGGGATGGGGGCGAGGCCATTCTCCGGACCGCCAAGAGTCCTTCCATGTGCCGGATCAAGCGGCACGCGGGCCGCCCGCCCGAGTGAGAGCGCGCCGCCGCATAGAGACCAGAAGTTCGGCTGACCCGGGTGCTGGGCTTGCGCCCTTCGGCGAGGCCCGGATTCCCGGGCGTTTCGAACGTCCCCAGCGCACCCCCAGCCAACCTCCAGGCTCCGAATCGGCCCCGTTTCCCCGCCAGCGGACTCCCCACGCCGCTGGTACGAATCCGCGCGAGTTTCGCGCCGAGGGGGGGACTTCAGGGAGTTGCCAGCACCGGAAGGTGCGTGCCTGGTTGAGCAGCTGATTCGTAATTAGCGGGTCGGCGGCTCGGGCCCGCCCGTCGGCTCCAGCAACTCCGCGTAGTTGCAGCGCGTTTTGCCTGCCCCTGAGCCTCCTGGGAGCCGGTTTGACAGCAACGAGACAGCAACCAGCGATGATGCGCGGTTCTAGCCGTTCAGGCCCATCGACTTTAGGATTGCAGTGAAACGGGGATCCGAGCGAAGGCCGTCATAGAGCGGATGGACCTTGAGATAGGAAGTCGGGGAGACTCCAGCCCAGCCGAAGGGGGCTCCGCGCCGAGCACCTTCCTGAAGGCATTCGAGTGCGCTCTCGCCCTCCTCCATAAATGCGTACAACGCAAAGCTCCAGACGAAGGGGCACCGCTTGCCCGTCCGTGCCACCTCCAGCTCCAGCAGCTTCCGGATACCTCCCTGGAGCCCGGCGCGTGCCGAAGCCTCTCGAAGCGAGGACTCGACCTCTGGCGGAACATCCGGATCCAGCGAATCCAGCAGCGCTTCCACGGCCTCCGCCTCCCTTCCTGCAAGATGATAGGCATACTCCAGGACATAGCGGTACCGAACGGACAGGTCGGGGTTCAGCTCCAGCGCCCTCTCCAGGCGGTCGACTGCAGTATCGTGATCACCCGCGGCGAGATAGGTATGTCCCGCGATTGCGTTGATGGCGCTCGAAAGGGGATCGAGCTGGAGAGCCCGCCGGGTCTCAGCGAGGCTCTCGTCGACTCGCCCCGTGGTAATCAGGAGCTGCGCGTACCACGTATGCGCAATCGCGTAACCCGGGTTGATCGCCAGGGCTCGCCGGAGTTCGACCTCCGCGCCTGGCCAGTCGTACATAACGTATCGGTAAAACCCAAGCGATGCATGCCCTTCGGCGAGTGAGTCGTCGATGGCGACCGCGCGCGTCGCAGCTTCTCCCGCCTTCGCGAATCCCTCGGCGTCGAGTAATTCGAGAGCGATAAGCATGTATGAATCGGCCAGCCCGGAATAGGCCGGCGCATACTCGGGGTCCACCTCGAGGGCCTGCTCGAAATACTGGATGGCCTTGCGATTGCCCTCTTTCGTCCGCGGGCCCTCGAAGAAGCGCCCCATCAGGTAGAGTTCGTAGGCGCGAAGGTCCGCCGTGGGTGGCTTCGACGCTTGTGCACTATCGAGACGGGCCTCCAACGCGCCGGCGACCGCCCGCGCGACCTCGTCCTGGATCGCGAAGACATCGTCGAGCTGCCGCTCGTACGTCTCCGACCAGAGGTGGTAGCCGTCGGCCACCTGGACGAGCTGCGCGGTGATGCGCAGCCGGTCGCCCGCCTTGCGCACACTCCCCTCCACCACAGCCCCCACGTCGAGCTGCTCCCCGATCTCGCGAATGTCCACCTGCTTTCCCTTGAACGCGAACGCCGAGGTCCGGGCGACCACCCGGAGATCCTCGATCTTCGAGAGACGGCTGATCAGCTCCTCGCTCATCCCGTCGGCGAAGTACTCCTGGTCCCCGCCGGGGCTCATGTCGGCGAAGGGGAGGACCGCGATCGCCGTGGGCAGGGGGGCGCGGGGAGGAGCAGGTGAGAAGCGCCACCAGAGGACCATCGCAATAACGCCCACCAGCAGGATCCCCACGCCGATTGGGAGCAAGCGCCTCGACCGCACCTCGACACCCGGGGCCCGTGGCGCAGGCTCGGGCGGGATCTCCACCCGGTACACCCGCACTGGACGGGGGATGTTCTTCACCTCCTGCTCGCCGAGGTCCTCGCAGACCAGATCGAGCTTGCTCTCCACCTGATCGTGGACGCTCGCCGAGATGCAGATCCCACCCGGCTCGGCCAGCCCCTCCAGACGCGCAGCAATGTTCACCCCGTCGCCGTAGATCCGCTCGCCCTCGACCGCCACGTCGCCCAGGTGAACGCCGATGCGGAACTCCATGCGCCGTTCCGAAGGGAGATCCGCGTTCCGAGCGCCGATCACGCGCTGGATCTCAGCGGCGGATCGCACCGCATCCAGTGCCGTCGGGAACTCCGCGAGCAAATTGTCCCCCGGCGAGTCCACCACGCGACCGCGATGCTGGCGCACGAGCATCGCGATCTCTTCGCGGTAGTCAGTGAGGGTATGGATCGTGGCCGCCTCATCCTCCGCCATCAGGCGGCTGTAGCCGACCACATCCGCGCTCAGGATCGCAGCGAGCTTGCGTTCGGCCTCTGTCATTCCTCAAGCCCCGGCCAGTTGATCTTGCGGAGGAGATCCTGGAAACGGGGATCGGAGCGGACGCAGTCGGTCTCGGGCCATCCAGCAATTTGCAGTATCTTGATATCCCGTCTGAGGAATGCGTGGTTTAACTCGATGAGGGCTTCCTCAGGTTGCTCTGCCATGCACGCGATCATCGCTCTCACCGCGTGGGAGATGCTCCCGTCGTCATGTTTGCGGATGGCCGCCAAGAGCTCCCTACTTTGCCCTCTGAAGCCGCCCCGTTCGTAGCCCCGGTCCATAGCCTCCAAGTACCACTCGGGCCGACCCGTCAGCTCCTCGTACCGACGAAAACCCTTGCGAGCAGCCTCAAGATCTCCCAGCGACAAGTGACCGGAACCCAGGAGGCCGTAGGCCCAGGCGAAGCTGGAGTCCCTCTCGATAATCCGATTTGCCTCTTCGATGACGCGTCTGAAGCGCCGCGCGTAGTAGAGCCTCCAGCCGAACGCCGTCCGAATGACGGGATTGAGGGGGTCCGCGGCTACCGCTCGCTGCATAAGCTCGAGCCCCTCCTCGATTCGGCCGGAGCATTGGAGAAACCACGAGAATTTGTGGAGGACATGTACATTCGTGGGCTCGAGGGCGAGCGCCCGCGAGAGCGACGCCTCTGTCTCGACCCACTCGAACTCCATAACCCAGCGAGCCTGCGCGTGTAGCGCATGCGCCACGGCAAGTGTCCCGTCCAGCTCCAGCGCCCGAGATGCCGCATCGCGCATCTTCGGAAGTGCTTCCTCGGGGGAGATGGTCCAGAGCTCCAGCATCAGAGTCAGGTAAGATTTCGCGAGCCCTTCGTACGCTCGCGCGAAGCTCGGGTCGGCTGCGATCGAAGCTTCGAACAGTTGAATTGCCCGCCTCGCTTCCGGCACGGTGATTCGGTTGAGGTGCTGCACACCGCTCAGATAGAGGTCGAGAGCTTGCGGATCGACGGGGCGAGTTTCGGTGAGCAACCGCTCACGGTCGGGACTCAGCAGAAGATGAATCTGCCCAGCCACCGATCGCGAGATCTCGCGTGTGAGGGCCAGCGCGCTGCTGAACTCCCGGTCGTAGCTCTGCGCCCAGAGATGATCGTCGATCCGGGCGTCGATCAGCTGGACGGTCACGCGGACCTGATCCCCCTCACGCATCGCGCTGCCTTCGATCACGCCGTCCACATTGAGCTGAGCGGCTATCTCTGGGATGGTCTTGCCCTCGCGAGCGACCTGGACGGCGGACGTGCGCGAGATGACGCGAAGCCCGGTCCCGATCCGGGCGAGGCTGCTGATCAGCGCCTCGTGCATCCCCGCGACGAAGTACTCCTGTTCCGGGTCGCCCGAGAGGTTCTCCAGCGGCAGAACGGCGATGGATCGGATGGGCTCGGGCGGGGGAGCAGTCTCCTCCCCGAGCAAGACCCAGCCGGCGGCGGCGAATCCCGCGACCCCGATCACCATAACGCCACCCAGGATCACGTTCCGCCAGGTCAAGACGAGGTGCAGCCCAGCGGCATCGGCTGGCCCGGCCGCCGCCTCGGCTTCGGACGCCGCCGGGGCTTCGGCAAGCGCCTCCTGGGCTCCGACACCCTCCTGTACGAAGGCCGTGGCGAGTACGATGGGGAGCCCCGCGATCAGTATGGCCACCGTGAGGCCCGGCACCCACTCCGGGAGGTCCAGCCCGGAGGCGAGGGCCTCGATGCCCTGGAAGGCGACCCAGGCTCCGACGAGGTAGATCCCCAGCACCTGCCAGAGCGAGCGCCGGTGGATCTCTTGGATGAGGCGCTTTAGGCGTGACACGGCCCTACCCGTTGCGGGCCATTATGGACCTCGGTGGCTTGGGAGTCCATATGGTCTCGGCGGACCAGCCAGGTCAGGGTGATGTGACGCCTGGTGGCGTAGCGCTGGCCGAATCGCCCTCCTCATCCAGGGTGTTAGCAGACGGCGGGGCGAGTGTGCAGAAGACAGGTTCGGCTGACTGCTAGATCGCGCGCCGCAGCGCCCGTACCCCAGGCGACTTGTACACCGCCTCGAACTCCGGGTGGCGCTTCTCTCCCACTACGACGTATCCGACCTTCTCGTACGCCTTCTGCGCCGAGTCATTCCCGATAAACACACCGATATCCGACACCGTCGCTCCGCGCTTGCGGCCGCGCTCCATGATCTCCTGCAGCAGCGCGTCCACAAGACCCCGGCGCCGGAACTCGGGCCGCGTCGCGACATCCTCGATGATCCAGGCCCCCGGCACGTGCTCCGGCGCGACGTTCAGAACCGTCAGCGCCCGTTTCACCCCCTCTGGATCCGGCTTCTGCCCCGTCCCCTCAGCCACCTCGGCGATCCCATCGCCCAGCCTCATGCCGCCGTGCTCCTCCTCGAAATAGCCGGACAGGGCCGCCGCTGGCTCGCCGTCGACCTCGGCGATGATGAACAGCGGCAACTGTGCCCAGTGCACTGCCTTCGTCGTCGTCAGAGCCTCCAGGTAGCGCAGGATCTCCTCGTCCGTACCCGGCCGCATGAAGTCCCAGAACCCCCGCTCTAGGTGCGAGCGGAATGCCGTCAATATCACCCAGGCGACAAACGCCGCATGCTTCGGCTGTGCCTCGACGATCTGGAATCCCGTAGTCGCAGTCACCGCTTCACTCCTCCTGCTGGCCCCACGGTCATCATACCCGCCGTCTCTACGGTCCGTCTGGACGCGCGATTGCCGACTTAGTGGATAGAAAAGGTTGTCTGTCCGAGGTATCGCACTGCACGTCGATCGTGATCAGCGCTGAACGGTGGTACTCAGGATTTGTATAACGACTCATTGGTTGCTTCCTCGGAGCACCGGCTGCCTACTGCCCGTCCACCGGATGGCCCTGGCATCCTACCACGCGTACTCCGCGGAAACCCCATCCGCGACAGAGGGGCGAGAAGTCGTGCAACTCGGACCGTAATGACCAGTCCCTGTCGATCAGGTTGAGCCCGGGAACAAGCT
>Ga0255054_10001000_pt1 | contig 16477 bp, 10 predicted proteins | sample JV7_2_23_MG_FD_188634 | JGI IMG/M metagenome (GOLD analysis project Ga0255054, IMG submission 188634) | Seawater microbial communities from Jervis Inlet, British Columbia, Canada - JV7_2_23 | ecosystem: Environmental > Aquatic > Marine > Inlet | place: Canada: British Columbia | collected...
CGGCCAGTCAGGCACCTCGATCCAGAGGAATGTCCCCAGGGTGAAGGGGCCTGCTGTTCCCTTTGCATGTCCCATGAAGAGAGAGTAGTCACCGCCTATGCCGTCAAACCGCGCTACGGTGATATCGCCTCCCCTTATCTCCCAGTTGCCCGTTCCGGGCTCACCGGTGGGCAGTATGAAATGCCTGCCCACAAATGCCTTTTTGTCGTCCTTGGCCAGTTCGTGGGGAAATGGGCCGCAGTGCCAGAGCAGCTCACTGTTCTCTTGATCAGGGTGACGTATGGTCAGATCGCAGAAGAAGGTGGGGCTTGTGCCCTGGCTTGCATTCTGAAGCATGATGGAGGTGAGGGCGCCGTTGATATCCGTTTCACAGGCAACGGGTATGCCAAGCGCGGTGAGCTCGGAATCCACGAAACATGGTACGATTCCCAGGGCAAGCTGAAGGGCATCCCAGCACTGAAAGGCAATGGCTCCTAGTCCCTCGGCCTCAACCCAGTCGAGGAGCGTGAGTTTCAGTGCAGCGATACGTTTAATCTGCTCCTCTTCGGTGTCCTTGAAGGTAACGCGCTTTTTCAGGGATGAAACCTCGTCCGCGACCCTCTTGTCCTTCTTTACCATATCGAGCACGCGATGTTCGATGTCGACCAGCGTGATCGGCACAGTCTCAATACCCCACCGTTCGAGCAGTTCACCCTCGTTCACAATAACGGTGAAGAAATCCTGCGGCCGTGTGCTGATCTGACCTATACGTGCATTCAGGAAGTTGTTCGCGGCGCGGGCTGCTCCCAGAAAGTTTCTGAAACCCCTTTCGAATACCGGGGAATCAACACGTGAGTTCACTATGTAGGAGAAGGGGACGCCGTAGCGCAGCAGTATCTTGCTCGTTGCAAAGAGACCGCACTGCGTGTCCCTCAGCCTTGAACCATCCTTAAGCGGCGCTTCGTCCCGCGGTCCCCAGAGAAGAAAGGGTTTTCCCACGGCCTTTGCCATTTTGGCCACCGCATCCTCTGTACCGAAATTCACGTGGGGTGCGAATACAGCATCCACGTTAGCTTCATTAAAGATCTGTGCAGCCTTGGCCGCCTCGTGCCTATCGAAGAGCAGGCCCTCCCTGTTCAGTGAATCCAGGTTGACAAAATCGATGTCCCATTCCTTCAGCTTCTCTTCGATGAGCTTTTTATACTTGAGTGAATCCTCAACAGAGAAAACTCTCCTTCGTGTGGGTGCAAGACCGAGCTTGATCTTCTTCTTCTCCATAATGCTCTCCCCCTGAATTTATTGTCCCATTGTAGGGTGGAACAAAAAAATCGTCAACCACCAGCGCCGTTTTCATGTTACCCATGCCTTCTCAACAAGATTTTCCTTCTGTATCTGCGTAAACAGCTCTTCACTGGGATCTACCAGCAGGAAGGTTGAAGCGCGTATGGCTTTTCGGCTGCTCTCCAGTTCAGAGGTATGTATGTAGATATTGCAGCTGCCCTTATTCTGAATGAACAGGTCTCTCAGCCTGATAAGCGCATCCTCGTCTACAGGGTTGTTCAATAGAATGTGGATTCCCGTATGCGATTCTTTCAGGGCTTCTTCGGGATACAGCAATCTGTCTGCAATGACCTTGTCACCATTGAGACGTCCTATTGCCACTATGACCTGTTTTCCGTCCAGATATGTGCTGTATTGCTCATAGACACTGGGAAAAACGACGACCTCCAAAGTCCCGGTAAGATCTTCCAGCGTAACAAATGCCATCTCCTTATTGGCACGTGTGGTGATGGGTTTTATGGAAGAGATGACACCGAATATGCTCACCTTTGTTTCCGATGGAATATCCTTCAACTCGAGAATGCTGAGGGCGCCTATACGCCTTACCATGTCACCATACTTGAGCAGGGGGTGGGACTTGAAGTAAAAGCCAAGGGCTTCCTTCTCATAATCGGACAGTTCTGTTTCATCCCATTCGTCGAACTGCTGCATGCGGAAAAACCCGGCGCCGGCTGTGTCGGCATCCATTTCATCGAAAAGGCCTGATTGGCCAATCAGGCGATCACCCTGAACAGACGAACCATAATCGAGCGCAGCTTCGATATTCTCGTATACCTCTCGTCTGGAAGTTCCCAACGCGTCCATAGCCCCCGACTTGGTGAGGGCCTCCATGACTCTGCGATTAACCAGCCGCAGGTCCACTCGAGAGGTAAAATCATGCAGGGATGAATAGGCACCTCCACTCTCACGCTCTTCCACTATTTTTTTTCCGGCACTTTCGCCCACATTCTTTATTGCAGCCAGCGCATAGCGTATCTTTCCATCTTCCACCTTGAACAGCACATCACTGTCGTTAACAGCGGGAGCTTCCACTTCCACACCACATTCTCGGGCTTCGCAGGTGTACTGGCAGAGCTTGTCCGTATCGCCCAACTCACCTGAAAGCAGAGAGGAGAGATAATAAACGGGAAAGTGTGCTTTCAGATAGGTTGTCTGAAATGCGAGCAGTGCATAGGCGGTGGAGTGGGATTTGTTGAAGCCGTAACGGCCGAAAGTTCTGATCAAATCGAAAATATTCTCCGCCACACTGCGTTGAACCTTGTTCTTCACCCCTCCTTCGATGAACTTCTCACGCTCCTCCTCGAGAATCTCGATTTTCTTCTTTCCCATGGCCTTGCGGAGATTATCAGCTTCAGCCATGCTGTAGCCGCAGATGACCCGGGCAATCTCCATTACCTGTTCCTGATAGACAATAACGCCGTAGGTTTCACGCAATACCGGTTCGAGCCGCTCGTCCGCATACACAATGGGTTTGGTGCCCCGTTTTCTCTCAATAAACTCATCAACCATACCCGAATCCAGAGGACCCGGTCTATAGAGTGCCAGGACTGCAATGATATCATCAAACCTGCCGGGCTGCATTCTCCTGAGAAGGTTCTGCATGCCGTTCGATTCGAGCTGAAACACCCCCATACTCCTGCCCTGTGAAAGCAGACGATACACCTCACTATTCTCCAGGTCCAGTTTCTCCATATCAGGCACCTGCAGACCGTCACGCCCCATATTTCCAAGGCATCGCTCGATAATAGTGAGATTTTTCAAACCGAGGAAGTCCATTTTAATGAGGCCAACTTCCTCCAGGTTTTTCATCTGATACTGCGTCGACACCACACCACTCTTGGCGTCACGGTAGAGCGGTACGATTTCGGTGAGAGGGACAGGAGATATGACGACTCCTGCAGCATGTGTCGATGGGTGACGCACCAGTTTCTCCAGGCCCTTTGCATAGGCAAAGAGCTGTTTCACCTGTTCATCGCTCTTGATTCTGTCGCTGAGCTCCCGTGAGGTGTCTATGGCCTCATCGATGGTGATATCAATACGGGATGGTATGAGTTTTGCTATCCCGTCCACCTCAGCAGTTGCAATATCCATGGCTCGGGCCACATCGCGCACCGCCGCACGGGCCTTCATTGCACCAAAGGTGATAATCTGGGCAACCCGGTCATTCCCGTATTTCTCACGAACATAGTTAATTACCTCATCTCGCCGATCACCGTCAAAATCGATGTCTATATCAGGCATGGAGATGCGTGAGACATTCAGAAAACGCTCAAAAATCAGTCCATATTTCAGCGGATCGACATCGGTGATCCCGAGTGCATAGGCCACGATTGAACCTGCGACGCTCCCACGTCCAGGCCCGACGGCTATGCCGCGGCTTCTGGCAAATCTTATAAAGTCCCAGACGATCAGGAAATAGGTGCTGAACCCCATGGATGAGATGACTCCAAGCTCCATGTGCATGCGCTGATGCACCTCTTCAGCAGCCGAATCACCATACCTCCGTCCTATGCCCTCTTCGCTCAATTTCTTCAAGTAAGACTCTGCCGTATGCCCTTCGGGAATGGGGAAATGGGGAAGGCGGTATTTGCCGAACTCAAGGGAAAGGTTGCATTTCTCGGTGATCTCAATGGTGTTGCTGATCGCCTCTGGAATCTCCGTAAAGAGTCCCATCATCTCCTCAGGAGACTTGAAGTAGAACTCCTGGGATTTGAAGCGGAACCGTTTTGCCTCGTTTATCGTTTTTCCTGTTTGAATGCAGAGAAGCACATCATGATAGGCGGCATCATCTTTTTCGAGGTAGTGTACGTCATTCGTCGCAACAAGTCCGATATTCATCTCCCGACCAAGGTTGATGAGATCCCTGTTCACCTCCTCCTGCTCATCGATGCCGTTGTTCATAAGCTCGAAATAGAAGTTTTCCCGGCCGAATATATCGACGTATTCTCCGGCGGCCTCTCTCGCTCTGTCATGCCTCCCATTCAGCATGTGGCTGGGAATTTCACCTCCAAGACAGGAACTCATGCAGATGAGGCCCTGTGCATGGGAAGAGAGCAGTTTCTTGTCGATACGCGGTTTATAGTAAAATCCTTCCAGATACGCCTGTGAAGAGAGAACGATCAGGTTTCGATACCCGATCTCATCCCTGGCGAGCAGGATGAGATGAAAGGGCTTGGTCTTTGTCCCTCTCGTGTGCATCGAATCGGGCGAAAGGTAAAACTCCTGCCCAATGATGGGCTTTATACCGTGATGAAGGGCGCTCTTGTAGAACTCGAGCGCACCGAACATATTTCCATGATCCGTCAGGGCAAGGGCCGGCATCTTGAAATGAGATGCCCTGGCGCTTAGGTCATCGATCTTTGCAGATCCATCGAGTATGGAATACTCGGAATGGGTGTGCAGATGTACAAATGGTGCATGCTCCATTCTGTCGCTCGGGGAATTGTTTATAGCTGAACCTCGAGGCCTTCCCTGGCCATAAAAACTTCCATACTATGACTCTTGATCTGAATGGCCCTGGCTTTTGCAAGCCGTTCAAGCTTTTCAAGATCAGCATCGTTTCTGGTAGGATCATGGTGAAACAGGGCTACCCTCTTGACACCTGCCTTGATGCAGTTCGTCATTGCCAGTTCCATCGGTGAATGTCCCCATCCCACTCTCGATGACACGTATTCCTGATTTGTATACTGTGCATCATGTATCACCAGGTCAGCTCCCGCTATGAACTCCATTATCTTCATGTTGCTGAAATCGGCCGCCTTCTCGCCTTCTCTCTTTGCAAATTCATCATAGTCATCGTCCTCAGGGTCTCCATCAAACAGATTCCTGAAGGGCTCATGGTCGTAACAGGTGACAGCCACTGCACCATCGGCCTCGATCCTGTATCCCAGATCGATGATTGGATGGTTCAGCATCTTCGATGTCACCTTCACATCATCATAGATCTGGAACACCTTCTCCGTGAGCACTTCATACGTTATTTCTGCGGCTAGCTCATCGGCCCTCAGGGGGAAGTAGTTGTGCGACATCTGCAGTGAAAAGATCTTGTCCAGGCTTTCATCACCGATATTGACCGGTCCATGCACCCTGATCTTGTTTCCAGGAATGAATATGGGCGTAAAAAATGGAAAACCCTGTATGTGGTCCCAGTGAGTATGACTGATAAAAAGGTCCAGATCAATGGGGCCCTTCTTCAATTCCGTGGCTACAAGTTCATTACCAAGATTACGTATACCGCTTCCGGCTCCGATGATGATAACTCTTCCGTCATCCGTACGTATCTCTATGCAAGTCGTATTGCCGCCGTATTTAATTGTATCCGGACCGGGTGTCGGAATCGACCCCCGAACTCCCCAAAACCTAACTTTCATGCTACTTCACACTCCGCCATGCTGAATGTGGAATACTAAACTTTCCGGTGGGATCGTAGCTACCCAGAAACATGGAGAAAAACCGATGCTTTTTCAATCTCTTCAGATATGGTATCGAAAAGGTTGTCGAGAAACTCAAGCGTGATCCCTGTATCATGCAGAATGGTCATGTCCATTTTATCAGAGAATCTGTCACCTGAAAAGCCGATTTCATTGAGATTACAGTACGAATTGGCCATATAGATGGCAGATACAAGCTTCGCGTTCTCCTGCTGTGCTGAATGTGTGTCGTGATGGTTGAGTATGCAGTCAAAGGTCTCGCTGGAGAGCCTCCACTTCTCCGATATCATTCTCCCCACTTCTGTATGATTTATTCCAAGCATCTGATCTTCCATCTCGATAAGGGGGACCTTTTTCACATCTGATGTTCTGATTACCTTGAGATACTCTTCCTGGAAGACGTCATTGAGGGGTATTTTGCCTATGTCATGGAGCAGACCGCCTATAAAGTACTCCTCCCTTAAATTCTGCGGAATACCCAGTTTCCCGGCTATGAGTTTGGCAGCCACACCCGTACCGATGGAGTGACGCCAGAAACTTTCCATGTTCAGCGCCTTGAACTGGGACTTATTCTTCATGTTTGCGAGAACCGCTGTGGAGAGCGCGAGGTTCTTGATGGTATTTATGCCAAGCATAATGATGGCAGTTACAAGTGAGGTAACCTTGTTGGACAATCCATAGTAGGCTGAATTGACCAGCCGCAAAACCCTGCCCATCAGAACCGGGTCGAGACTGATAACTTTGTTGAGGTCTTTGGCAGTAACCTGAGGATTCTTCACGACCTCGAGCACCTTGGCTACCGTTATGGACAGGGATGGCATGTTGTCGATGTAACGATTCAGCCTGACCAGCATCTTTTGTTCCATAAGCCGTATATTATATTGAATTGCTAAAAATTGACAAGCAAAAGTTGTTACTGAATGTCAAGTACATAGCGATAGAGACATGCCAGGAGCGAATCGCATCTCAGACAGTCGGATGCACGAGGATTGAACTCATCGGGACTGCACATCTCCCTGCCATGTATGTTGTAGGACTGTCTGAGCTTTTCGAGGAAAGTCTCCTCCTCCTGGGAAAGCCGTTCATTTCTCTCAATTTTCAACTTTATCTGCTCTGCAAGAAGAAGGACTCTCTCTCTGTCCCGCTCGGAAAGTGTTTCTGAAGCCCTGGTCCTGACCTCCTTGATCCGGGCCTTGATTCCCTTTCCGGAAGCCCTGCCGCCATAGCGGCCCTTGATTCGCCACACATAGAAGATGAAACCGAAGAGAAGGCCGGCGAGGTGGGTGAAATGTCCGATGCCCCGCATGGATCCAGTGGCAATCATAAGAAGCTCTATACCCCCAAAGATAAACACAGCGTATCGTGCCCTAACAGGAATGAGAAAAAAGAGAAGCAACAGCGTGTCGGGAAACTCAAGCCCGAAGGCCAGTACGATTCCAAATATTGCTCCCGATGCCCCAATCGTGGGGATATAGGGATTACCGAAGAGGTGCCATACAAAGGTCACCAGACCTGCCCCTACACCAGTGAAGAGATAATACATGAGAAAACGGGACTTTCCCCAACGCTGCTCGAGAGGCCTCCCAAACAGCAGGAGGGCATACATATTAAAAAAAAGATGAATGAAGCTGCCATGCAGGAACATATAGGTAACAACCTGCCACACCCAGCCGTACTGCCGAATCAGAACCGGGAAGAGGGAGAATATGGTAATGACAACCCCATATCGACCAAATGCATTGGCAAGTGTAATGCTGCCCCTTTCCGCGAGAGAAACAATGAGGCGGCGGGGTGTGGGTATATTCATCACCTGAGTAAACAGAAAGATGACCACATTTATGATGATGAGCGCAACCACAACGCTCTTAATTTAGTATGCCCTTCTCACTGCCAGCGCCTCTTGCTGTGGATAACCTGTGTATACAATCCCATGAAGAGTATCATGTGTGCTGTATCTTTTTATTTCTCAAATATATACAATCTTACTGGCGATTTCCCCACCTACCCATACTAAAAATTATCTATATGATCGTTTTAATGTCAAAAATTAACGGTAACTTAACATATCTTTTTATAATATAAACAATTACCATTTTTCATAAATTATTGTTTTAGGATTCATTTCTCATCTTCCATAAAGGCACCTGTGGACAAGCTGTTTATTCAATGTGTATCACACTGAAGTCCTCCAAACGTACAAGCTCTCTACTCCCCAGTATGGCCTTTGAGGCAGGATCCGGATAATCGTGAAGATACACGACTCTCGTAATACCTGCGTTCACAATACTTTTTGCGCACCACGAACATGGAAGATGGGTCGTATACACAGTTGCACCCTCAATTGAAATTCCAAAGCGTGCCGCAAAATTAATGCCATTTTGTTCCGCATGGGCCCCACGGCACAGTTCGGACCGTTCTCCTGACGGAACATTTTCACGGGCGCATCCAATCTCCAGACAGTGGGGCATGCCCTGCGGTGCACCATTGTAGCCTGTTGATACGATCTGTTTGTCCTTGACGATGACTGAACCGACCTGCCGTCTCAGACATGTCGTGCGGCTTGACACCATGATCGCAATGTTCATGAAATAACAGTCTATGGATGGTCTCGATGAAGACACCTGACCTCCCTCCGCGTTGTGTTTACAACGTAATACTATACTGCAATGTTGTGTGGAAAGAAAGGCCCTTTTGGATTGAGGCCGCATCAGGGAAGGTTCACACTATCTATGGCTTTTTTACCGCCGATGCAACGGTAACGGACGACCTGTTGGGACCCGGCACGGACCCCTTCACAAGCAGAAGATTCTGGTCTGGCCGTATATCTGAAACAAGCAGATTCTGTGCGGTAACCTTGGTGTTGCCGTAACGTCCAGGCATCTCCTTGCCTTTGAACACTCGAGCAGGATACGCGGAAGCCCCTATGGACCCCCCATGTCTGAAGAACTCATGGGTTCCATGGGTGCTCTTGGCCCCTGCCATTCCGTAACGCTTCATAACTCCGGTAAACCCACGACCCTTTGATTTTCCTGTCACATCAACGAAATCGCCCTTGTTGAATATATCTACGCCGATTTCCTGACCTAGCTCAAACTGATCAAGGTCAGTCTGGGAGACCCGTGATTCAGCCAGATGCCGTTTTGGGTTAATCCCCGCTTTTGCATAGAGACCGAGCTCACTCTTTCGTACTCTGCTTTCTTTGACTTCCTCGAATCCAATGACCAGAGCGCTGTAGCCGTCCCTCTCTTCAGTTTTCTTTTCCACCACAACGCAGGGACCGACTCTCAAAACCGTGACGGGAGTCACCCTGCCGCTCTCGTCGAATATTTGGGTCATGCCGATTTTATTACCCATGAGCTTCAAACGCATCGTACTTCTCCATTCTGGCAGGCCACTATATTTACAACCGCAATAATATAATAGTATTTCGCTCTTTTTGGCAAGTGATACACACGCAAAGATACACATGTGTATCTTTGCGTGTGAGGATGCAGGTGTGAGGATTACTGGACTGTGAAGCGGTAGTTGTCACTGAGATCATCGTTGATCTTCATATCGCTTCGCACAACCTCAGGATGGATAATATAGTAGATATTGTACTGTATATTCCCACGGTCCTCGCCCAATATGTCCGCGTATTCACCTGCCTTGTAGAGGGCCACGAGACTGTTCCGCTGATAATTATCTATCGGCTTCCGTTCACTGATCTTCTGATAGGCTACACCAAGGTTATTGTACACAACGGCTGCCTCTCCAATTATACGACGGTCATAGTCCTGCCAGGGTTTTATCTCGCCAAGGCCGTCAACCAAGCTATCATAGACTTCAGCCAGATAGAGGTATCGCCCCAGGGCTGACTCATACGCACCCTTGTGCAGCAGTGTGTTGCCAATTGCCATCTGCAGATGAGGATTGTCGGGCAACAAGGATTCCAGTTTCGACCAGTACTGAAGGGCCCTGGTCAAATTCTGCGATTGATTGTTCTTTATCTGATTGTAGTAGAGATACCCGAGATTATAGTACAGATCGTTCACATATGGCGAGTATGTACTTCCATCCATCATCCTTAACCTGTGCTCTTCGAATGCTCTTTCATAGGCCCTATAAAGTTTCAAGGCGTTGGAATAATCCTTGACGCGGTAAAAGTAGAGCTGTGCCAGACTGAAGGTCGCTTCAGGTACTTCAGGATTGAAGGTGGCTTCATCTGCACGTGGCCCCGCATCCGGATCGATGGCTTTCCGGAAATACCTGATTGCCCTGGCCACATTCTCAAATGATTCGCCCTGCGCATAAATCTCACCAAGACCATTGTATGCTTCAGACAGCAGGGCAGTGTCCCTCCTGTCCCACGGAAAGAGAAACTCAGCGTTGTCCGTTTGTGGCTCATTGATCTGTTCTGCGACCGACTTCACAGGCAATGTCTGCGACCTGTAATCGGTCCATGAGACAAGCTTCCGGTCACGAAAATTCCATGTATTGGGAAGCACACGATTCTGCTCAGCCTCCACAGCTGAAAGCAGGTACTCCTCCCGCAATACCTTGTTGCCCACAGCTTTATAGTAGTCTCCATAGGTTACATATGCAGAAGCATAGGGATATACCATTCCCCTTTTGTTAAGGGCTCCGAGCAGCAGCTGTCGCACAATGGTAAAATTCTCATATTCAACAAGATAACGAGCAAGTTCAGTCTGGACTTCCTCATCCCTGGACTTCGAGAACCTTCTCAGTATCTGGTCTGTTAAACTCGAAACTGCAGCATAGTCATCTCTGCGTATTGAAACCTGCAGTTGTTTATAGAGAGGAGCCGCTTCTCCCCTCTTTATCTCTGCAGCTTTCTGGAATTGAGCAAGAGCAATGTCATCCCTCCGTTCCTCTTCGCTGATAGAATCGCCTTCATCGACTGCCAGTTCATCAATGAGGTTTTCACCCCGAAGCATTCTGAAATCATACGTATCTGTACTACTCAGAGAAGTAGCTGTTGCGATTCGTTCCGCTATGAGCAGGGTCACCTCGTCTGTCTTCCTCAACCGGTCTTCCTCCGACTCAGCACGCCTGTATTCTCTCAAACTTCCCTTTTGTTTCTGTATGAAATCCGTGCCATCGAAGAGCCGGATGATATAGGGCCTTTGATATGCCCCATGAATCTCGGGAGTCTCGTATAGAGAAGACTTAAGACCGCGGAGATCATTCAGGATAAATGCATAGAGCTCCTCAGATTCTGCATATTTCCCCTGTAAATTAAACAGAATTGCAAGTCGCATGAATATTCTGCTGTTTCCAACACCTTTTATGCCCTTTATACTTTGATTCTTATCGAGCTCTTTCCGAATACCCCTTACAAATACCTCTTCTGCCAGGTTGAACTGCCCGGCAAGCATGAGCTTCCAGCCGAGATTATCATACTGCCTGATACCATGGAAGAATTGGGGCGATTTACTCTGAAAGGATGCCGCTTCATCGAGGTTTTCCTCTACCTGCACCCAGTCATTTTTCTCTATACTCAGGAGAGCCTGCCTGTGGTATTTGCCTGCATTATAGGGGTTCCAGAAAAACACAAAGAAGAGAGCAGCCAGCACAACCAGAATTGCACCGACAAGCATCGATGCCCGTACAAAGGGGCCGATGTTTTCGGCAAGTGCGCCTAAAACTCCAGGTTTCCTCGCAACAATGGGAGCAGGTCGACGAATCGGGGGTACGGCTATCTTTCTTCCCGTCACCCTTTCCACAAAGTCTACGATTTCCTGTTCGGGTGCATCGAGTATGAGCAGCTCAACAATCCCGTTCATGGAGTCGGCCGGCAAACTACTTTTGACAATGATATCCTGAACCGCAGCGGCAACAACAGGAGTCATTGTACTTAGCTTCGTTTTAATCCGACCGATGTCTTCTTCGGTGAGTTCCATTACCTCACCGTCCGAAGCCGCCGCTTCCTCTTCCATGGTCTCCCTGGCCTCAGCTATTACCTGCTCCGCAGTTTCCCCTTGTGCCGGCTCCTGGACTGGTTCTATCTGCGGCTCGGGACCTGCTTCAAGCTCCTCTTTTGCCTGTATATCCTCTGCCCCTATCTCCTCAATGGAGGGCAGCCCCTCTGAAAGCGGTTCTTCCTGCATGCCCATGGATTCGAGATCTTCGAATGATATCTCAGCAGGCGTTTCTGCCGCTTCTTCAGCGGCTGGTGCTTCTATGATTGCTTTTTCCAGAGTTTCCTCTGCTGTGGGTTCATCCTGCTCTTCCTCAGGTTCCTGGAAGAGCAGGTCCTCCAGCTCGACTGTGGGTTCTTCAATGGATATTGATTCTTCCCTGGGTGCGGAAGGAATGGCTTCTTCCTGGGTTTCGACTATCTCTTCTCTCTCAGTTTCAGGCACTACCTCCTCTGCCCTGCTCTCCCCAGCTTCCTCCTGAATGGCACCTTCAGCAAAGGGAGGCCTTTCTGTGGAGGCCATATCCGCCATATCGAAATCAACTGGAAGATCGAGTGCGCCTTCATCGATTGCCTCTGGAACCTGTTCAGCGGGCAATGTTTCTTCTTCGGGCAGGGGCACCTCAACTTCCGGTGTTGGTTCAGCTTCATCCAGTTCAATTGAAGGTTCTTCAGGGACAAAGGGCTCCGGCAGCTGTTCAGTCGGCTCTTCAGGAACAGCGGTCTCCGGAAACTGCTGAAGCAGCTCTTCAGGAAAAACAGGCTCCTCAAACTGTTCAGCAGGCTCTTCAGGTTGGGCTGCAGGTGCACCCTCCCCCAACAGCTCTTCCAAACCTGGAATAGCTTCGATAGTTGAGGGCTCTTCCGGAGCTGCGGCTAATGCTTCCTCGGGCTGAAGGTCTTCCCTATCGGGCAATAGAGCTTCGGTGATTGGGATTTCCTCAACCGGCTCGATTTCTTGGTCGGGAGGGGTCTCTTCCTCTGCAGCCAATTTCTCCTGGAGCTCTCGCTCCTCGGTTAGACCGATTTCTATGTCCTTCAGAAGCTCTTGAAAATCCTCCTCATCGCCGGTAGCGACAGGCTCCCCGGATGGAACAGCTTCTTCGCCTGCGGCAGCTTCCCCGGGCAGGACAGGCTCTGCTTCCTCAGCATCCATTATCTCAGGCGTACCTGCTCCGAGTTTATGCTGCGTCAGGTACTCATGTTCGTTTATTTCTCCCAGCTCAAGCTCGGTTTCGCCAAGCTCCAGAAGCATCTTTTCAATTGCTTCAATGTCCTTATATTCAGGCACCTGATCTCTCTCCGGGTATACTTTTGGTGCAGCCTGAGGGAAACCCCTATTATCATTATGGACTATTTCGTAAAATAGTTAAGCCCTCATTCCGGGACATCTCTTTCAACATCTCCATTATATGCAATATACACAATAAAAATGATAAAATAAATTATTGCTTTATTGTAGAGCACAACATACTCACACATGGAGTAATGGTCATCGTCAAGCAATAGATTGACAGAGGAATGGGCTATCACTATTTTGTTTCTCTTAAGAGAACATCATGTTGCTGGATTGGAGACATCTATGGAGATCATCCTATCGGATAGAGTAAAGGCAATCGGCAGTTATGCATTCGCAGATGTGGATAACATTGTTGAACAGCTCAAAGCACAGGGCGTCGAACCCATCGACTTCGGTGTCGGCGATCCCACACTCCCCACACCTGACATAGTGAGAAAGGCATGCAGCGATGGGCTTGAAAAAAGAAAATCAGCAGGATATCCAAGCTATGCCGGAGACCCCGAGTTCAGGGAAACGGTGTCCTGGTGGAGCAGGAAAAGGTTCAATATTGAGCTTGACCCTGATACAGAGATCATGTCGACAATAGGTTCAAAAGAGGCTATCTTCAACTTCCCGGAAACCTTTATCAATCCTGGAGACTACACCCTTGCCCTTAATCCGGGCTACCCGGCATGGTCGAGGGGTACTCACTTTGCAGAGGGAAAGACCTATTTTCTCAATCTGCTCCCCGAAAACAGCTTCCTCCCGGACCTGAAATCGATTCCCAAAAAGGTGCTGAAGAGGGCAAAGATTCTCTGGCTTAACTATCCCAACAACCCCACAACAGCCTTTGCCACAGAGCAGTTCTATCAGGAAGCCATCGATTTCTGCGAGGAACACAGCATCATCATCGCTTCTGATGAGTCCTACACGGAAAACTACTACGATGAAGCCCCTGCCTCCATTCTGCAGCTGAAAAAGGAAGGCGTTGTGGTTTTTCAATCCCTCTCCAAACGAAGCAACATGACCTGTTATCGCGTAGGGTGGATTGCCGGTGACAGAAGAATCATCGATGCATACAAAAAGGTGAAGCCGAACATTGACTCAGGTACCGCCACCTTCATTCAGGACGCGGCTATTGCTGCACTGAAGGATGAAACTCATGTCACAAAACTCCGCAAGGACTACAGAAAAAAGCGTGACATACTCATCGATGCTTTTAACGCAGCAGGTCTGCCTCGCTCTGATCCGAAGGGCACCATTTACATATGGCAGTCCGTACCCCCCGGATATAACTCGGTGGATTTTTCGAAAAAACTACTCGACAAAGAAGTGGCCGTTGTCACCACCCCTGGCAGCTGGCTCTCCCACGACGTTCACGGAGTAAATCCGGGTGAGGGGTTCGTCCGTTTTGCCCTGGTGCCGGAACTGGCGAAAATTGAGACAGCGGCGCAGAGGATTGGGAATATAAAGCTGTAAATAGCGGAGAATCATCCATGGCCATAATGGATATCATCAAAGAGCGCAAGAGTGCGAGGAAGTATCTCGACAAACCCATAGACAGGGATAAGATAGAACTATGCATAGAGGCGGCTCGGCTTGCCCCATCTTCTGACAACATGCAGCCGTGGCGGTTCATCGTACTTGACGATCGTGATCTGATTAAAAAGCTCACCAAAGGTGTGTGTACCGGCATATCCAGACGCACCAGATTTATTGGAAATGCAGCCGCCATTGTTGTCATCCTGGCAGACCTGAACATTATTGTGCATCGCATCGGTGCCGCCATATTCGGAACACAGCACTACCTGCTTGATATTGGCATTGCAGGAGAACATATCGTGCTGCAGGCCCAGGAGCTCGGTATCGGTACATGCTGGATCAACCTGTTCAACGCCAGGGCTGCGCAGAAGATTTTAAACGTCCCACAGAAATACAGGGTCGTCTCTCTCATCGCTATGGGCTATCCTGCCGAGGGTGCGACGCGATACCGACCAGATCATCCCATGGAGAAAATCCTGTTTTACAACAGGGATATGGATAATCTCTGAGTGCTCCAGGGCGCACACCACTCATCCACAGTAGCGACAATCCCATTCGTATTGAAATGGCCATTTCCAATGCGAAAGAGAACAAATCCGGTGAGGGCTTCATACTGAACGGCGGCCGTTCGTCTCACTGAGTTTGCCCCCACAATTTTCAGCAGGTCCTTTCAGGGATCCGTGTACAAGGAAACTCTATACAAATAGTATTTGATTATCACCCACCCTTCCAGCATTTTACTGTATATGCAACACACGGGGCCCCATGTGACGAAGAAAAGTGTTCTGCCTCTCACAGCTGAGGAGATGAGGGAGCGGGGATGGGATTATGTTGATGTGATACTGATTACTGGTGATGCCTATGTGGATCATCCCTCTTTCGGCACAGCAGTAATCGGACGCATTCTTGAGAGGGCAGGTTTCAGGGTTGCGGTGCTCAGTCAGCCTGACTGGCATTCAAAAACCGCATTTCAGAAATTCGGCCGCCCGAGGCTGTTCTTTGGCATAAGCGGCGGCAACATGGATTCCATGGTCAACAGATATACGGCGCTGAAAAAAGTGCGAAACGATGACGCCTATTCTGAAGGGGGCGCTCCCTTCAGACGACCAAAACGATCGGTAATCGTGTATGCACAGCGAGCTCGTGAAGCCTTCGATGATGTAGCCATCATTATCGGTGGAGTCGAAGCCTCCCTGAGGAGATTTGCCCACTTCGACTACTGGCAGAACCAAATCCGCAGATCCATACTTCTCGATGCCAGGGCAGACATTCTCGTGTACGGTATGGGTGAGGTTCAGATAACCCAGCTTGCCGATCGTCTTGCTCAGAATGAGAAAATCGACCAGATCAGGAACCTTCGCGGGACACTCTTTGCCCTCAGGGAGGGGGAACATGCACCCTTTGAAAATGGCGTTGTGCTGCCTTCATTTAAAGAGGTATCTGAAAACCACAACCGCTTCAACAGGGCAACAGGACTTATATATGAACATGCAAATCCTTATACCGGCCGCACTCTCATTCAGTATCATGGAAAACGGCCTGTTGTGCAGCTTCCTCCCCCTCCACCCCTCCACGAGCAGGAGATGGACGCAATCTACAACCTGCCCTACACACGAAAACCGCACCCGTCATACACCCGGCCGATTCCCGCATATGAAATGATCAAGAACTCGATAACCATCATGCGCGGATGCTTCGGCGGTTGCAGCTTCTGTTCCATTGCGCTCCATCAGGGAAAATTTGTGCAATCCCGTTCTGTGCACTCCGTTCTCAGGGAGGCCGAACAGTTGACCGGGGATACCGACTTCGATGGGACCATCACCGATCTCGGCGGCCCAACCGCGAACATGTACACCATGGGAGGGATGGATGGAAAACTCTGCGAGGACTGCTCCCGGCTTTCCTGCATCTACCCGGGTATATGCACAAACCTCAACACAGACCACAGCAGGCTGATCAGCCTCATGAAACAGGTGAGGAGTGTGA
>Ga0255054_10001001_pt1 | contig 16474 bp, 19 predicted proteins | sample JV7_2_23_MG_FD_188634 | JGI IMG/M metagenome (GOLD analysis project Ga0255054, IMG submission 188634) | Seawater microbial communities from Jervis Inlet, British Columbia, Canada - JV7_2_23 | ecosystem: Environmental > Aquatic > Marine > Inlet | place: Canada: British Columbia | collected...
GTTCGTCATGCAATGTCTACGGCGAGCCCGAAGAGTTGCCTCTTACCGAGAACATGCCGGTTGGGTCGGCGACCAACCCCTACGGGTGGACCAAGATCATCATGGAGCAGGTCCTCAAGGACTTCCATGTCTCAATGCCCGATTGGTCGATCTCGCTTCTGCGCTACTTCAACCCGGTCGGGGCGCATCCGTCGGGAATGATCGGAGAGGACCCATCGGGTATCCCCAACAATCTGATGCCAAACATCGCAAAGGCTGCAGCCGGCGAGATTCCCAAGGTGACGGTGTTTGGGGACGACTATCCGACGCCTGATGGGACCGGAGTTCGAGACTTTGTCCACGTCGTAGACCTTGCCGAAGGTCATGTCGTGGCGTTGGATCATCACGCCGGCGACGCCGGTGTCTTTACTTACAACCTGGGAACCGGTGTGGGAACGAGTGTCCTCGAGTTGATCAACGCCTACGAAGTCGCCTCAGGTCAACCGATTCCATACGAGGTCCTACCGCGCCGGTCCGGAGACGTCGCGGCGAACTGGGCAGATGTGGGAAAGGCGCGGAAGGCCTTTGGTTGGGAAGCCACCAGGGATCTGGCGGAAATGTGCGCAGATTCATGGCGCTGGCATCAGAAGGCTCGCTGAAGATCAGTAGCCTCGCCGGACAGTGACTGACTTACGCCAGGCCGCGCTGGATTGGATCGACGGCGACGTCGACCACAAAACAAGGGACGAACTACGAGCGATATTGGATTCGGGCGACCCGGGGGCTCTTCAGGCTGCGATGGGAGCGACACTCGAGTTCGGTACCGCCGGAATCCGGGGTGAGGTGGGGCCCGGCTCAAATCGCATGAACCGGGCAATGGTCATCCGAGTCACTGCCGGTCTGGTGTCATTCCTAGACTCTCTCCCCGATTCCGATTCCGATTCCGATTCCGATGCTGATGCTCCGGTCGTCGTCGGGTTCGACGCCCGACCATCGAGCAGGACATTTGCTGAGGACACGGCGGGGGTACTTGCCGCGGCCGGGAGGAGAGTTCTCTACTTTCCCGAAGTGACGCCTACGCCGCTGGTTGCCTTTGCCGGAAGCAAGAGTGGAGCGATCGCGTCTGTAGTGGTGACGGCAAGCCACAACCCTCCCGCCGACAACGGGTACAAGGTCTACGCCACCAACGGCGCTCAGATCGTCCCGCCATGGGACACAGGCATCTCCGCCGCCATCTCCGGCGTAGGACCGGCCAATCAGATTCCGCGGGTCGAGCGTGTGTTTGCAGGGAGAAGCCCCATTGTCAGCGAAGTCAGCCCATCGGTGCTCGATCAGTATTGGGAGGAGGTTGACTCCACTCGACCCGAGCCGCAGAGGTCCACTCTCAAGATCGTCTATACCCCGATGCATGGCGTCGGCGGAGCAGTGCTCACATCGGTCTTCGCGAGAGCGGGTCACGAAGGGCTGATCTCGGTTCCGGAGCAAGCCGAACCCGACGGCGCATTCCCGACCGTCAGGTTCCCCAATCCTGAGGAGGAAGGAGCGCTGGATCTGGCTCTGGCTCTGGCGGCCGATCGAGAAGCAGACGTTGTGATCGCAAATGACCCGGACGCCGACCGCCTTGCCGCAGCGGTTCCGCTGGCTGGGGAGTGGAGGCTTCTGTCAGGTAACGAGCTTGGTGCTCTTCTCGGCGACTACGTCCTTCGGAACTGGGAGAGTGACGACCGGGCGATCGTCGCCAACTCGATCGTTTCCAGTCCCATCCTCGGCCGCCTCGCGGAACAATATGGAGCCCGCTTCGAGGTGACCCTCACAGGATTCAAGTGGATCGTGAACGCCGTCCTGGCGCTCGAGGCCGATGGCGAAGGGACCTTTGCCTTCGGCTTCGAAGAGGCACTCGGTTACACCGTAGGGAGGACGGTTCGCGACAAGGACGGAATCTCCGCAGCGCTGGTCTTCGTCGATCTGGTCGCGGGTCTGAGCAGGGAAGGAAAGACCGTCCTCGATCGTCTCGTCGACATCTGGCGTGAGGTCGGGCTCTGGGTTAGCGCCCAGCACTCGATCGTGAGAACAGGTGGGGAAGGCAGGAGTGCCATCCAGAGTGCGGTGAATCGTCTCGGGGATGACCCGCCGCAGTCCCTGGGCGGCTTCGAAGTCACTGAGGTCGAGGACTATAGGACTGGGGGAGAGGGGAGACCCTTCTGGCTGGGAAACCAGGCCCTGATCCAGATGACGCTGGGGGACTCCGGCCGGATATTGGTTCGGCCCAGCGGCACCGAGCCAAAGTTGAAGGTTTATGTCGATCTCACGACGACGGTCGGACCCGACCCGGCCGCATCGCAGCGTGAAGCCGAGGGCTCGGCGCGAGCCCTGGCCGCAGAAGTAGGGGAGTGGCTAGGGATCTGATCGGCTAGGGATCGTCCTGGTGAGTGAGCCGCTGCTACCTGTCTAAAGGCCTTCAGAGCGATAGCCTCCCAATCCATGCGGTTCCTTGTGCTGTTTGCTCTGGTGCTCGGCGCCTGCACATCAGCAGTCACGGTCGAGTCGACGACCTCCATCCCGACAACAACAACGTCGACACAACCCGAACCGGTGACGAGCACCACCACGATCACGACCACCACAACGACCCTTCCGTCAACTCGACCCTTGTTCGCCGACGAGCCGATTGGCCTCGTCACCCCTACGGGTGTAAACGTTGCTGTGCTCGACCACAATGGCCGGGCCTTCATCGTCCGGACACCGTGCGGCAACATCGCCGAGGTGTCACATGGCGAGCAACTGAGTGATGTTTCCGTTGTCATCGATCCTGGTCACGGAGGGCCCATCGACACGGGCACCGTCGGCGCCAATGGACTTGTTGAACGCGATCTCAACCTTCAGGTCGCGAGAGTCACCGAGACCGAGTTGTTGTCGAGGGGCATCTCGGTCGTCCTGACGAGGACCGCGGATTACCCAACACCGCTCGGGGTGCGCACCAGGTTCGCCGACCATCTCGGCGCGGACCTGATGGTGTCCATCCATCACAACGCTCCCAAGCCTGGCCCGTCGTCACTGCCGGGGACCGAAGTGTTCATTCAGAGCGATTCGGATGACTCGCGTCGTCTCGGCCAACTCGTTTGGGAGCATGTCAGAGAAGGCCTCTCGGTGTTTGATGGTGTCGCGTGGTCGGCGGCGAGTGACGTTGGCGTACTCCGGGTTCTGAACACAAGGGGCCTGGATGCATACGGGATGATCAGGGGCCCGGAGACCGTCAGCGTGCTTGCCGAGCTCGCCTACCTGAACAATCCAGCCGAGGCTCGTTTGATGGCGACCCCCGAATATGTCGAGGTCGCAGGGGCGCTGGTTGCAGATGCCATCGAGGCCTACATCACCACCGACGACCGGGGGAGCGGATACGTGGCCTCGCCGAGGGTCTTCAACCCCAACCCGGGGGTTGGCGCCAACGTCTGCATTGAGCCGGAATTGCAGTAACGGAGTGGCCGGCCGTCTAGCCTCTGAGTCAGAGGTCGTATGGCGCTTGAACTCGTCAATTTCATGGTCTGTGGACACGCCTCCCTGGACGATCACCAGCAGCTCAACATCATGGGCGGAGGCATTCAGTTCATCCGCGCCCCGAGCTACCCGATGCGGACTGCGCCGATGTATTTCGTGTCTTCGATACGAATAAATGAGCTTGATGACATCGGTGAAACTCCGGACATTCGGATCGAGATGGTGCTGCCGAACAACTCGATCGACGTCATGTTCACCGCGGTCGGTGGAGGAAACTGGGACCTGTCCAACAGCATCGTCCCGGACATGCCTTTCGCTGTGCACGACCTGATTCCTTTCACTGTCGAGATCGCTGCGCCCGGGATCTACACGTTCAGGACGATTTGGGAAGAAGGAGTCGTTGGTTCCTGGACGATTCACTTCGAATAGACGTCCATTGGACGTCTATAGGGGCGCTACTCGTCCCCCTTGATAATGACCTGGTCGAAGGGACCGTCTTTGCTGATCGCGGTCAGTTCCATACGGTCGTCCCAAACTTCGATGTCGACAAAATGAAGTACCGAGGCAGCGTAAAAGGTGTAGTCGGCGAATCTGGTCGGCCGCAGTTGGGATCCACCACCCGAAACGATGTAGTGGACGCCATTGATCGGGAACATTCGTTGATAGTCGTGGTCGTGACCGGCGAGGACCAGGTCCACGTCGTACTCCTCGAATAGGGGGACCCAACTCTCCTGGACATTGGCCGTCGCTCCGTGCCATCCCGCCGAGTACGCAGGATGATGCATGGCGACAATCACCCACTGTGCTTGGTCGCTGTCGGCGAGGGTGGTTTCGAGCCAGGTCATTTGCTCGGTGTCCGCGACGAGATTCGAATCCAGGCCGATGAAGAGCACGGACTCGATTTCGACCGAGTACCACCGACCGGGTAGACCCAGAATTTCGACCTGAGCGTCGGCGTAAGTGACGTCGTGGTTGCCGAGGACGGCAAGAAGGGCTGCGCCATCGTCGAGGACGGGACCGAACGGCTCCAGGACGGTTGCTTCGAGTCGGCTCGCCTCTCCATCGGGGTAGACGTTGTCGCCGAGAAGGACGAGACCATCGAAATTGTCGGCGGAAGAGGACTCGACGACGAGGTTGGCGGTGGCCAGAGCGTCAGGTTCGCCGGTGCCGACATCGCCGAGGACCGCGAAACGGACCTCAGGATCGGATTGGTCGGCGCCTGACGTGACGACGATGGTCTCTTCGGGCGCTCCAACCGCCCCGGGCAACTGACCCCATAAGAATTCCCACTGCCAAACCACAACGGCGGTGAGCGCTATGACGGCGATGATCACCGTCACCCAGTTTGTTCGACGATTGCGTGGTGACTGTTGCAAGATGTACGTCGCCGTTCAGCCTAGATTTAAGATCTTGGATAACGATCGCAAGCCAACGGAGTCGTTCGAGGAGTTCAAGGACTCGTTCTCGTACGGATCGCGGAACGATCTCTCGTTCAAGTTCATAAAGCGCCTGAGTGAGGCGGACGCCGCGGAGTTCATCAGGCAAGTCTTCGGCGAGATCGGTGAGATGCTTGACGACGCATCTTCGGATCGTCTCCTCGACCTCGTGTACGAGTGGCAGGTGAGGGCCTATACACCGGTAGAGGGGGCGAAACGTCCCTACGTGTACGACGATCGACCATTTGCGTCCCTGGCCAAGCCACTCGCTGAGACAACCGTCGGGCTGCTCACGTCGTCGGGCCACTACGTGGCTGGCAACGATCCGTCTCCATTCGAGTCGGAGGAGATGACTCAGGAACAAGCGATTGACCGGATCGACGATTTCCTGCGTGAGTCACCTGTGCTCAGTGAGATTCCGAGCGATGTCGACGACGATGCCCTTCGGGTCCGTCACCCCGGCTACGACATCCGATCAGCGTCACGCAATGCCTCCGTGGCCCTTCCCAAAGATCTTCTTCTGGATGCGGAACGGGAAGGTCGGATAGGACGTCTCGCCCCTGTTGTCTTTTCCTTTGTTGGCGCCTGTGCCCAGGGTCGGCTCAGGAAAGAGTTAGATGGATGGTTTGAGCGATGGGAGACCCAAGGCATCGAAGCGCTGTTCCTGGTGCCTGTCTGACCACAGTGTCATGTGTCGGTCGGGCACGTCGCAAGAGAAGCCGAGACGCGAGGGATTCCGACAGTCGCGGTTGTAGTCCGGTCCTTCGCTCATGTCGCCGGTGAGATGGGCTACCCACGAACCGTGGTGACCCGGCACCCTATGGGGCGACCGATGGGCCCGCCCGGGGGAGTGACTACCCAACGGCGTGTGGTCGGGGCCGCTCTGGACTTGCTAGAGGGCGCAACCGGGGGAGGGGCGGTTGTCGAGTTGGAGGATCCCTACCGGCCCTACACCAGGACGAGTTCGTAGCGTCCGACGGTGGTCTCGGTGAAGCCCATCTTCTCCAGATACCGGACGTGATGTTTGGTCGTTGCGGAGGCCGAGACTCTGGAGATATCCCTATCTGCGAAGAACTCCGAGTTGGAGCCGTAGAGAAACCTGCCCATCCGATAGTCCCGAAACCGGGGGATCGCGTAATCGAGCCTGAGCTCCATCGCACCCTGTCCGACCGAGCCCACTATCGCCATCGCCGGCTGCATGTCCCTGAGAACGAGAATTGTGAGATCCGAGTCGGCGACCTCGCCGCTCCAGTCCGGTTGGTAGACGAGTATGTCTTCGCGATGGAAGCGGAGGAACTCCTCGAGATAGCGGGACTCAGGACGCACCTCGAGCAAGGAGAACCACTCTGTGACCCGGGTTGCCCGCCACAGAAAGGTGATGTTGATGATCATGATCACGCCGTTGGTGATGATGATCGGCACCGAATCGATCAACAGCCCGTAGATCAAGAAGGTCGTGGAACCCATGAGGCCGATGACACGTAAACGAAGAATGCGGGTCATCAACAGTGACGTCACGATCAGCGCTGAGCCCAGATAGCCGACTAGTTCAATCATGCGGGTGAGGATATCTGCGACCTAATTATCCGGGCTGGGGATAGGAGTCTTTGAAAGCCACTCTTCGTGTAGGTTCGTCACGGTAAGAAATTACCGCTGAACGCGGGTACGCGGTGATCGCGACAAGCGAAGGAGAGTCTTATGAGAAGACATCGGTGGGTACTGGTTCTAACGGCGGTATTGACCCTGGCACTGGCGTTACCCGCCGGCGCTACAAAGCCAAGTGAAGTCGACATTGCAGTCGAGACGTCCCTCTTGGGGGATCCGAGCACGTTTGTGGCATCGGGACCGGCCGTTGACGACGGTCTCATCTGTAGCGACGGCGACATTGTGGACGAGTCAGGCAAGGTGACCGGCTTTTCGAGAAATGGCTTCAACTTTCAGGGGGTCAAGCACTTCACCTGCGCGGACGGCACCGGTGAGTTCTTCGTGAACCTGCAGGCGCGGATCGACTTTCGGAAGGGGACCACTTTCCGGTGGAACGTGCTCAGAGGCACAGGAGACTACGAAGATCTCCACGGCGCTGGCCGCGGAGTTGGGCTCGAATTGTGCGGGGAAAATTGCGTACTCGATCTCTACGAGGGCGGACTTCACGTCGACCCGTAAGTGCTCAAATAGCAATGGGGGACCTCTGCTTCGGCAGGGGTCCCTCTGCGTCCTGCTTGGGGCATCATTCCCTAACTTGACATAACGTGGATTATGGGCGCTTTGTGCGACCAGCCCGAAGTGGCCTGATTGCCCCTTCCACTGAGGCATGTGGTTGCGATGCACCACATCGACCTCGTTCGGTAGGGTCGCTGGGTTCCGAAGGAGGAAACAATATGGACATTGGAAGTCTGAATCGCCGAGCCGCTCGTGTTTCGGGGATTTTCAACGTGCTGGCGAACTTTGTGGTCGTCATGGGTGGCATCGGGATTCTCATTGCGTTGATTGCGGCATTTGCCTCAGGTAACGGAGGGACAGGAGTTGCCACCGGGCTGTTGTTAGCCGTAGGGATCGCGATCTACGTCGTGTTGATTTGGGCTGGTATCCAGCTTTCATCATTGGTCGCCGGGTACATATACACCCGGACCACGGACTCAGACTTGGGCTGACAGGCCAGAGCTTCCGACGTCCCTGAGAGATTGGAGCCCTCTTCTCTTTCGTGACGGGTGATATGGAGGGAACAACCCACCACCTATGGTGGTTGCATACCCCGAACCAGCTTTATCCACGAAAGGTCATCACACATGGCGACTGTCGCCCTCACCAAGGACACATTTGACGAAACGATCCAGAACAACGACACGATCCTTGTGGATTTCTGGGCCGAATGGTGTGGTCCCTGTCGTACTTTCGCCCCGACATTCGAGGCGGCGTCGGAAAAGTACGAAGACATCGTCTTTGCCAAGGTTGACACCGAGGATCAGCAGGAACTTGCCATGGCCTTCGGAATCCGCTCGATTCCAACGCTCATGGTCTTCCGGGACCAGGTCGTGCTCTACTCCCAGCCCGGAGCCCTACCCGGTGAGATGCTCGAGGACCTGATCACCCAGGTGAACGCGACCGACATGGATGACGTCCGCAAGCAGATTGCCGATCAGGAAGCCGGGGACGACCATGACCATGAGGGTGCCCACGACCACGCCCACTGACCGGCTACAGCTCGGCTGAGGGAGTCTTACAGGTGACCATCACAGTCTCGATGGTGCCTACCGGTATGTCTTCGATCTTCACATCGATACGACAGTGTGAGTGGGGACCACTCTCCGTGGTGTAGCGGCCCCTCTGCTCCTCGATCGACTGGATCGGGCGCTCCTCAAAGACGAAACCCTCAGGTGGACGGGTGTTGGCCTCAATGGATTCGGTTGTGACGAAGTAGGCCATCAAGGCCGGGCCGGTATCTCCTCCGGCCCGTCCGGTCCTCTGTAGTTCGCCGTCGACCGCGATGATCTCGACGAGCGCCTGTTCCTGTTCGAACAGTGGGTCGCACCACGATCGCTGGATGCCGTCGTCGCAGTTCAGTGTGATGCCGGCCCCGGACCCGATGAGGATCAAACCAAGCACTCCCCCAGCAATCACTGTGTTTCGATTCACCTCCGGAACGTTCCACCATGTGATCACAGACCCGATCACGCCACTCACGAGAGCAGCCCATCCCAGTCGGGCCCACGTCCGTGAGGCGTCGTCGTCGACCGAAAGTCCGATGACAACCAGGACCCCGAAAGCTGCAAACCCGAGCAGAAGCCACCTGATCCGGCGTGCTTCGCTTTGCGAGGGCTTCAGGTACGCCTCGACCCCGAAGACGAGGAGTCCTGCTGCGACAACCAGCTGGACCCACTCGAGAGTGCTCGCGCCGCCGGGGCTGAGGATGAGCACAATCGCCCACGCCAGAAACCCTGCCGCAGTAAGGGAAAGGACGACAGCGGGCAGGCGATCGGAGGTCACAACACGACCTTATGTGAGGGGTTTTCGGTATACCGAAACGTGTTGGCCGGAGGTATCGGTGAAGGGCCGCTTGTCGTACCAGGCATATCGATTCTCGAGTTCGAGACCGGCGAGACGGGCCATAAGATCCATCTCCGAAGGCCACGAGTATCGAATGGTCACGGGCAAGACGACCGTGGACCCATCCTCGAGACGTTTCACCAGGTGGCTCATGACCTTCTGTGTCGCCGGGTCGTGAATCGAAAGCTCGTACCCGTGTGCCCTGTTTGACGAGATGCTGGAGACTCCGATTCGCGTGTTGTGGTCGTCATAGCGATCCATGTCAGGCATGAATGCGTCCAGCACGAAACGACCTCCCGGCTCGAGGGCGTGGGCAGCGTTCTGAAAACATTCGACTTGCCTCTCTTGGGTCACGAGAGAAAACAGGGTGTTGAAGGGCACACAGATGAGCGGGAATGTCTGGTCAACCGCAACGTCGGCGAAGTCCCCTTGAATGATCTCAATTTCGTCACCGCCAGGTTTTGTTCGCAGCAGCGAGATCATGTCATCAGAGACCTCGATTCCGGTGACTTTGACGCCGGCCCGTGACAACGGAATGGCCACTCTCCCGGTGCCGACGCCCAACTCCAGGGCGCGCGGCGGATCGCCGGCGAGCTCTTTGAGAAGCCGGGTCTCCTCCCCCACCTCGTCGTGGATGTCGTCGTAGTGGGGAGCCCAATATTCGCCGTAGTCAGTGATTTCGTGTTCGCTCATAGGTGAGACTTTGCCACCAACGCCGGCTGACTGCGGGGAGATTGTTGGCGGCTACAGCTTGGTGTCGACGATGGCGAGGATGGCCTGTTCCTCGGCTTGAGCTCTTTCGACCATGACTGCGCCCCGGTCGAGGAAATCGGTGACGGCCGCTTCGTCCTCCAGATCGTTCACATTGATCCGAACATTCAAGTAGGCACCCATCACAGCTGAGCGAGCACACAACGCCGCGACACCGGCGTCGGACACCGACGACTCCTGGCCGATCTCGGCCATCGCCCGAATGGTCTCCATCGACTCGAGGGATAATTCCATCACCCGGAGTGGCACTTCTATCGCGGCGATGGTCGCCGCCTGGATTGCGGTGTTCCTCACCGTCTCCTCGGCAGCGTCGGTCCGGGGAAGCCGTGATGCCGCGATGATCGCGTTGAAGGCTTCGGTGTCTGAATCGATAAGTCGAACTAGCTCGTCCTGAGCGGCCTTGCCCTTTTCGGCCCAATCGGAGAATTCCTCCCAACGCTCATCCCAGCCTCTCCTGTGTGACGAAAGGTTGGCAACCATGGCCCCCAGTGCCGCGCCCAGGGCGCCGACCGCGGCGGCTACGGAGCCACCACCGGGTGCTGGTGATTCAGAAGCCGTCTCCTCGACAAATCCACGCAGCGAGCGGTCGACCAGATACGAGGCACCGTCGCTATCTGCGAGCACGTATTCGATGATCTTCTTCTGTGGATCGAACTCCCCCAGCTCGTCCAGACCCATCGACTTGACAGCGATTTTGATCAACTCGGAGTCTGAGATGCCCGTTGAGCGATGCTGCTTGCGGAGGAAATAGCGGCCAGCGTCAAGCATGGCCTGCAATGGGATCAGGCCTACGAGCTCAGACCCTGTTACCCGCACTCCCCTATCCCTGGCTCGCTCCAGGCACTCGTCGAACGCAACATGAACAGGAGTCACCGAGACGTTCGTCAGGTTCATTGAGATCTGGGCGACCCCATACTCCTCGATGTACCAGCCGATCCCTTTCACAGACTTCAGTGAGCCCGGGATCCATTCCGCTTCTCCGTCGGCATCGCGGGCGATCTCGCCGGTGAGTGGATCACCAAGTCGTTTCATTCTGCCCTTTTCCCGCACATCGAAAGCGATGGCGTTGGCGCGACGGGTCGAGGTGGTGTTGAGGTTCACGTTGTACGCAACGAGGAAGTCGCGCGCGCCGACCGCCGTGGCGCCGGAGCGAGGATTGAATTGCGCAGGACCAAAGTCCGGATCCCACTCGGGGTCGGCCAGCTTCTCAGCCAGCCCCTCGTATTCGCCGGCGCGAACGGTCGCCAGGTTCTGGCGTTCGGGTCTGGTGGCAGCGTTCTCGTAGGTGTAGACCGTGATCCCGACTTCATCGCCAAGACGCTTGCCGAGCTCGCGGGCGTAGTCAGCGGTTTCCTCCATTGTGACTCCGGAGATGGGCACCAGCGGGCATACGTCCGTAGCTCCAAATCGGGGGTGCTCTCCAGAGTGTTTGCTCATGTCGATGAGCTCGCTCGCCTTTCGTATGCAGCGAACGGCAGCCTCGACAACCTCCTCCGGAGGACCCGCGAACGTGACCACGGTGCGGTTCGTCGCTTTGCCCGGGTCAACGTCGAGCAGCTTCACCCCGTCGACGGTCTCGATCTGAGCGGTGATCTGGCGAATGACGCTGAGGTCGTTCCCCTCGCTGAAATTTGGGACGCACTCGATCAGTCGAGTCAAGATGGTTCTCCGGGGTGAGGTAAGACGGGCTCACAGTTTAGTGATGCCACTCCTCTCTGCCTTAAGGTGAGCCGCCATGACAGCCGATCCGTCAGTCATCACAGCGATGCAAGAGCTTGGGATTGTCTACGAGGAGATGGAGTGTGACCCCGACCTCGCCGACACCGCGGCGTTCTGTGAGGCCTATGGGATCCCCCTGGAGCAGTCCGCCAACGCCATTCTCGTAGCCTCGCGCAAGCCCGAAGGCCACAACGCAGTCTGCCTGGTGCTGGCCCACACCCGTCTCGACGTCAATGGCGTTGTCCGGCGAAAGTTGGGGGTGCGCAAGGTCAGTTTTGCTCCGGCTGACTTGACCAAGGAGCTAACCGATCAGAAGATTGGCGGTGTCACCGCGTTCGGGCTGCCGCCCGGTCTTCCGGTTTGGGTCGACTCCCATGTTCTCGAACCGGAGTGGGTGATCATCGGCGCCGGGTCGAGGTCAGCCAAGATCAAGCTCGACCCCCGACAATTAAGCGGTCTAGACGGTTTCGAGGTAGTTGAGGACCTGGCCAGGATCCCCGGGTCAGCCTGACCCTTTCACCGTCCGGCGCATGAGGAAGAAGTAGCCGACGAGCCCGATCAGGGCGAAACCGAACCATTGAATGGCATAGGCCAGGTGGGGCCCTTCCTCTTCGAAGATGGGAGCGTCTACGGCAATGGGGATCCCGGCTTCTCCGTCTTCGGAAATGTTGATGATGACCGGCGCTAGCGAATACTCGACCTGGTCTTGGATCCGGTCGATGTCGATGCGATTCATTGTCACCAGGCGACCATCAGGGGGATCTTCCGGTCCGAGAGCACTTCGTTCCTGGCTTCCAGATATCCAGCCGTCAATAACGACCATGTCGGACGTCGGCGGGGCCTGACTGACCGGGACTTTATCGAGGACCAGCGGAATCCAGCCACGATTCACCAGAACTGCTGTCCCCTGATGCGTGAGCGGGGTGATCACGTGGAATCCGGCTTCGCCTCGATACACCCGACTCCGAATCAGTACCTCGTCTTGGGGTTGATAGACGCCCTCGCTTATCGCCCTCCGATACTGGAGCGAGTCGAGGTCACTGCCCGCGCCGACAATGAGCTCTTCGAGAGCCTGGGGATCCGCGACATATCGCGACTCCCCCACCAGATTCTCTAACTGACGCTCCTCGAGACGGCTCAACTGCCAGAACCCGAGGTTCAGGAAGACGACCGCCACGACGACAACAACGACATGGGCAGCGAGCCATCGAGGTGCGAGCAGTTCCCGCACCCGTCAGGCGACTAGTGGTAGCTCGTCGTCGGCTTCCCCGGAGGCTGCAGTTTCGTCAGACGAGCTGTCCATCTCGACACCCCGGACGGCGACCGGCGCTTTGGATAGACGCTGTGCCACTTCCGGGTCGATCTGACCCGAGGCGAGAAGCGTCTTTGCAAGATCGTCGGTCCAATACCAGGGCAAGGGGCACCTCCAAAAGCGATCGTGAGCCGGGGATTTCCCTGACTGTACCGCGTCTGTCAACCCCCGAAATCGTCAATGAATACAGGCCTAAACAGAAACCGGCTCGAGGTCATCGACATCCCTGAGATTGACCTGTTCGGCCACCACTTCGATGCGGCTGCGTCGCCCCTCGGTCTCCTCCCAATATCGGCGTTGCACCGCTCCGCAAACCCAGACCCGTCTACCTATTTCGGGCTTCTCGTCCCACAATTCGTCGTCCGGGTCCCACAGCGTTACCGGTATGACATCGACTCTCTTGCGTGGCGATTCCGATCTGACCGTGACCAGATAGCGAATCAGCCGGGTGCCCGAGTCGAACACCCTTTGTTCCGGCTCGACGGCCAGACGTCCACAAAGGACGATGAGATTTAGATCCATGACACTCCCCCGTGTCTTCACAGTCGGGGAAATGCGGATGGTTGAAGACTGCCAGGCGGGGGTGACAGAAAATTCAGGCTGCGAGTCGGCTTCGCTTGAAGCGGAGCTTTGCGACCCATAACAGGGTGGAAGCCAGAGCCAGGAGCCCAACGACCACACCCAGCCGTCCCGCTGGTGTTCCCAGTGTCGCGAACAGGTCTTCCAGGGGACGGTGGTCACCGTCTTTGGACAGGAGCAGAACAACAGGACCGGCAACGGTGGGAATCAGGAAGAAGACCGCAGCCAGGGTCTGCTGTGCCTGCTGGACCGTGACTGCGCGAAGTGAGATGAGGACTGCCGCACCTGCGGCCATGGCCGACACGAGAATCGACACAACGATCATGTAGAGAAGACGATCCCACGCAATGACGACCAGGCCGTTCCCGCCGTCCGTTGTGTTGACCACCACGAGTGCCAGCACCAGGGTCAGGATCATCATCCCAAATCCGAGGAACACCGAGAATGCGACCTTGGCCCAAAGAATGGCCGAGTCGGGAAGCCGGCTTGCGAGCAGGGTGCGCAGCGTCTTTCTCTCTCGCTCCCCGGCGAAAGAGTCCGGGGCCGTCATCACGACGACGAGGAGGGGCAGGACGATCGCGACGAACCACGGGCTGGCGTTGTTGACCCAGTCTGCCCCATCCTGGAGCGGTCCGACGATCCCGAAGTAGCCCACGGGGACCGCGACAGTGAGAACCAGTCTGATGCGACTTCCGGGCTGGCGAAACAGCGATCTCCACTCTTTCCATATCACGGTTCGTGCATCGGCGATCATGAGTCTGTCCCCATGAGCTCGAGGAAGGCGTCTTCAAGTCTTGTTCCCCGACTCACCTCCTGAATCGACGCCCCTGCTGCGACGAGATCTGCGACGACCGGGGATGGGTCAGGTGAGGTCATCCTGAGCCGCAACTGGCCGTCTTCGAGCACAGCCGATACGACGTCGTACCGGTTCCGAATCGCTTGCGTCGCGTTATCTAAGTGCTCTCCCACGATCGTCACTTCGTGGCCAGATTTGGAGAGGAGAGCCGATGGCTCGCCCTCAGCGACCAGTCGACCGTTACGGATGACTGCAACCCGGGCGCACAACTCTTCTGCCTCTGCCATGTTGTGAGTAGTCAGGAAAATGGTCTTGCCCTCCCGGGCAAGGTTCGCCAGGTGGTCACGTACTTCGCGGGATGAGACCACGTCGAGACCGGCCGTGGGCTCGTCGAGGAAGAGCAGTTCGGGCTCGTGGATTTGGGCGCGGGCCAAGGCGAGGCGCTGTTGCATCCCTCTGCTCCACGAGCCGGCCAGGTCATCCCGACGCGCCCAGAGGCCGATTTCTGAGAGAACTTTCATGGCACGGGCCTCGGCATCGGAAGGAGACAGCTGCCAGACCCGGGCGTAGAACAGAAGGTTCTCGTAGGCCGACATCTGCTCGTACAGACCGTTCTCATCAAGCAGCGCTCCGACCCGCAGCCGGATCTCGTCGGCGGAATCAACGACGTCGAAGCCAAGTACTCGGGCGTTGCCCTCAGTGGGTTCGACAAGGCCCATGAGGAGACTGATCGTGGTCGTCTTGCCAGCACCATTCGGACCGAGGAAGCCATAGATCGATCCTCGCGGTACCGAGAGGGTCAAACCGTCGAGCGCCAGGACGTCCCCATATCGTCTTGTGAGTCGGTCGATTTCGATAATCGAGTCCTGCACCCTTCCAAGGTGGTACGGCCAGAGGCGGTAGAACCAGGGGCGAAAGTCCCGTTCCCTCGGGGCGAGCCGGGTCTAGAGCAAAGCTGCTCGGAGCTCCTCGACGCCTTCGAAATCGACTTCCTGTTCGTCGAGTGCGGCCACTATCTGGCGGCCGGCTTCCTTGTCCCCGGCTGCGATGGCAACGCGAGCGGCAACGAACCAGCGGCGGAGCTCACCCGGTGAGGGGTTGGCGATGAGACGCCCGGGTTTGATGATTTCCCAGGCTTCCCGGGGTCGCTCCTCATCAAGGAGGAACGATGCGTAGACGACACGTGCTTCGTGGGACACCGTGGCTGAGGGGTCGAGCTCGTTGAGACGCTCCCAGGTCTTGGCCACGTCTTTTCCTCTGCCCAGGGCACGGAGACAGTCCATCTCGACCGGCATGTGGATCAGGTCGCCGGTCAGGCGGCGGAAAGTGCGCACCTCTCTGAGAGCTTCTTCCCAGTTGCTGCTTCTGTAAGCGGCCAGTCCGAGCATCTCGCGGATCGTCGAGGACCGGGGCGCGAGCGTCTTCGCCTGGCGAAGGTCGGGAAGTGCCGCGGAGTATCTCTCGTCTGCAAACCTCTCGAGACCTTTGGCGAGGTGGTTGAGGGCCGGTTCGCGACGGTCCTTTGGAGTCGACCTTTGGATCTCCTCGCGGACCCACTTGGGCAGTTCCCCACCCTTGACTGCGGTTAGCGAGCCGTGGCCGCCATGTTGAGATCGCCCCCCTTGGGACTTGGGGGGTTTTCCCTTCTTGTATTGAGAACTCACAGGATTCCTTTGCCAAAAAAGATGAAGGGCCGCCAACGGTAGTCGGCAGCCCTTCGACGTTAGATGCCCGGCAGTGACCTACTCTCCCGGGGGATTGCTCCCCAAGTACCATCGGCGCAGGTGGGTTTCACTTCCGTGTTCGGAATGGGAACGGGTGGTTCCCCGCCGCTTTCGCCACCGGACAAATCTTCAAATCTCAAAAGCCTCGGAGTTCCGAAGGAACTCCAATCTCTCGGGCCCCGCCCGAGAGGCGAGAACTCCATAGCGAGCACAATCAATCAAGGATTCAAAACCAAGCCCTCGGCCTATTAGTACCGGTCCGCTGAGTGCATTACTGCACTTACACGTCCGGCCTATCAACCTGGTCTTCTACCAGGGGCCTTAACCCTTACGGGTGGGAAGTCTCATCTCGAGGTGGGCTTCGCACTTAGATGCCTTCAGCGCTTATCCCTTCCGAACTTAGCCAATGAGCCATGCACTTGGCAGTACAACTCACACACCAGAGGTTCGTCCACCCCGGTCCTCTCGTACTAGGGGCAGCTCCTCTCAAACTTCCTGCGCCTGCGGCGGATAGGGACCGAACTGTCTCACGACGTTCTGAACCCAGCTCGCGTGCCGCTTTAACGGGCGAACAGCCCGACCCTTGGGACCTGCTCCAGCCCCAGGATGCGACGAGCCG
>Ga0255054_10001004_pt1 | contig 16455 bp, 10 predicted proteins | sample JV7_2_23_MG_FD_188634 | JGI IMG/M metagenome (GOLD analysis project Ga0255054, IMG submission 188634) | Seawater microbial communities from Jervis Inlet, British Columbia, Canada - JV7_2_23 | ecosystem: Environmental > Aquatic > Marine > Inlet | place: Canada: British Columbia | collected...
CGGTGCTGGAGCTCCCGCAGCCGGTCCATGAAGTACGCTCCCACCTCCGAGGCGTTGTCGGCATACTCGCGCTCCACGAGGTCGAGGGTGGCAAGAGCGGCCGCGCAACAGATCGGGTTGCCGCCGAAGGTGTTGCCGTGGGCGCCGCGCGGCCACTTCTCCATGATCTTCTTCTTGGCAACGATCAGGCCGATCGGCAGGCCGGAGCCCAGACCCTTGGCAAGGGTCATGATGTCCGGTGCGACGTCCCAGTGCTGCCCGGCGAACATCCGCCCGGTGCGCCCGACTCCGCATTGCACCTCGTCGAACACCAGCAGAATCCCGTGCCGGTCGCAGAGCGCGCGCAGACCCGGCAGAAAACTATCGGGCGGCACGATGTAGCCTCCCTCGCCGAGAATCGGCTCGACCAGGATGGCCGCGACCTCCTTCGGCGGCAGGTTGGCCTCGAAGAGCACGTGCTCGATGTAGTCGAGCACTGCCTGCCCCTGGTCGTCGCCGGTGAGCAGCGGCCGGTAGCTGTTGGGGTAGGGCACGTGGGTGACTCCGGGCATGGTGGGGAAGAAGCCGCTCTGCTGAGTGTACTTGCTGGAGGTGAACGCGAGGGAGCCCATGGTCCGTCCGTGGAACCCGCCCAGAAAGCCGATGAAGCGGGGACGTCCCGTGACCTGGCGGGCCAGCTTGAGAGCGCCTTCCACACTCTCGGTGCCGGACTGGGTGAAGAAGCTCATCACCGGCTCCTGCAGGGGGTCGAGCTCGGCGATTTTTTCACCGAGGCGGACCTGGCCCTCGTGCCAGTAGTCGGAGCTGATGTGCAGGAATCGATCGGCGGCGTCCTTGACGGCCTCCACCACCTGCGGGTGGGCGTGGCCAGTGGCGCACACGGCGATGCCCGCCGCGAAGTCGAGGAAGCGGTTGCCGTCCACGTCCCACACCTCGGCGCCGCGGCCGTGGGACATCACGAAGGGGTAGTCGCGCGGGTAGGACGGCGAGACGACCTCCGAATCCCGCTCCAGAATGGTGCGCGCCTTGGGGCCCGGGAGATCGGTCGTGATGTGCTGGCTCTTCATCTCATCCCTCTCAATCCGCGCCACGCTCGGGCGGGTGCCGTCAGCTCATTCGACCACGGTCTGGCTTTGCTCCCGTAGGTACAGCGGCAGGTAGTAGTAGGAACCGATCGCCTTGCCGGTCGAGCCCGAGCCCTTCCATCCGCCGAACGCCTGGTAGCCCGGCCAGGCGCCGGTGGTCGCTCCCTGGGGACGGTTCGCGTAGATCACGCCCGCCTCGATGTTGTCGAGGAAGTAGCGCACCTCCTCATCGTTTCCGTAGCACCCTCCGGTCAGGCCCAGGGTGCTTTCGTTGGCGAGGGCGACGCCCTCGCGCACATCCTTGACCCGGCACACCATGAGGATCGGCACGAACATCTCCTCCTGGAACAGAGGATGGTCCGCCGGGGCCTCGGCCACGGTGCAGGCCGCGAAGTGGCCGTGGGCGTAGTCACCCTCGGTCATGCGCTCGCCGCCGAGGAGGATGCGGCCGCCCGTGCCCTCGAGCTCGTCACAATACCTCTCGAAGTTGCGGGCCGCGTGCTCGTTGATCACCGGACCCATCCAGATCTCGCGTCGACATGGGTCGCCGACAGTGACGGCCCGGGTCGCCTCCACAATCTTGCCGAGGAGGGTGTCGGCTATGCCCTCTTCGACGTAGACCCTGGAGAGGGCGGAGCACTTCTGTCCGGTCAGGCCGTATGCGGAGCGGACGATGCCGGCAACCGCACGCTCCATGTCCCCCCGAGCGGTCACGATGCAGGCATTCTTCCCGCCCATCTCGGTGATGCAGGGGCGTGGGTACGCACCGCCCGCCATGGCCCGATACAGGTGCATGCCCACCTCATGGGAACCGGTGAAGGTGACTCCCGCGAGGTCGGGGTGATTGATCAGGGCCTCGCCGACAACGCCGCCGGGGCCCGTGACGTAGTTGAAGACGCCGGCCGGGAAGCCCGCATCTCGGATGCAGTCCGCGAGCAGGCGACCGGCCCAGGGGGTGTCGGTCGCACCCTTGAACACGACGGTGTTGCCGGTCACGAGGGCCGCGGCCAATGGCCCGCCTCCAAGGGCGAGGGGGAAGTTGAAGGGCACGATCACCCCCCACACGCCGTGCGGCTTCAGGATGGTGCGGTTGTGGGAGCGGTAGTCCGGCAGAGGATCGTCGGGCAGGGCCAGGTCGTAGCCCTGGTTGCGCTCGAACTCCGCCGCGTAGCCTGTGAAGAAGTCGGCGGTCTCCTGAGCCTCGCCGAGAGACTCCATCCGGTTCTTGCCGACCTCGAGCGCCAACGCCGCGCCGATGTGGTAGACCCTCTCCTCGATCAGCGCCGCGGCTCGCCTGACGAGCCTGAGCCGTTCCTCGTGCGGGGTCATACGCCAGGCCGGAAACGCCTTCTTCGCAGCCGCCATTGCACGGTCGACATCTGCCGAATCCCCAACCGGAAAGTGCCCGAGTATCAGACGCTGATCCACCGGGCTGCGGTTCTCGGCATGCCGCTTGCCCGCGACGTCAGCGCCGTCGATGTACATCGGGTGAGTGGCCCCGAGACCGGCTCGCACCTCGGCGAGAGCCGCCTCGAAGTTGCTGTGCATCTCCTCCGGGGGGTCGAACATAGTGGAATACGTGAGCTTGAAGGTCATGACCACTCCAATCCTGTGAGCATGCGCTCCATCAACTCGAGGGCATCCATCAAATCCTCCTCCTCGATGACCAGCGGGGGCGCGAGGACGATGAGGTTGCCGCGGGTGGCGAAGGAAACTCCTTCCTCCCTGCACTGGTCGACGAAGGCCGTCAGGGAGGGATGGCTCTCGGGCCAGGGCGAGATCGGATCCCTGGTGGCCCGGTCCCTGACCAGCTCGACGATCGCGAAGAGCCCGTGCCCGCCGCGCACGTCGCCGATGACGTCGACGCGGTCCCGCATCGCGCACAGCTCGGCGAACAGACGCGCGCCCAGGGTGCGCGAGCGCTCGATGAGTTTTTCGTCCTCGTACGCCTCGAGGGCCGCCAGACCGACGGCGCAGGCCAACGGGTGGCCGCAGTAGGTGAGGCCGGTGTAGAGCATCTCGGTCTCGAGCCTGGCGGCGATGTCTCGAGAAATGACCACGGCACCGAGGGGCAGATGCGACGCGGTGAGGCCCTTTGCCAGACTCATCAGGTCGGGACGGCCGTCCTCACCGTAGCGCTGCCAGGCGAACCACTCTCCGCAGCGCCCGAAGCCGCTCATCACCTCGTCGGCGATGAGGTAGACGCCTCGATCGCGCGTTTCCTCGCGCAGGAGTGGCCAGTGGTTGTCCGGCGCGACGATGCCGTTGGTACCGGCGTCGGGCTCCATCAGGACCGCGGCCACCTGCCCGGAGCCGTGCTCGTCGATGACCTGTCCGATGTGGCGAGCGCAGTTTTCGCCGCATTCCACGTCCGAGGCAGAGCCGAAGGGGCAGCGATAGGCATAGGGTGGGGGGACGTGGACCACCCGCAGGTCCTGCGGATCGATGTGGTGGCGGGTCCGGGGATCCCCGGAGAGCGCCATGGCTCCGAAGGTGGCGCCGTGATAGGAGCGATCGCGGGTGATGATCCATCCCTTCGGCTTTGCACCGGCCTGACGGGCGAACTTCACGGCGTGCTCGTTGGCGTCCGCGCCGCCCAGGCTGAAGAAGACCCTCCCTCCCTCGAAGCCCGACTTTTCCAACAGGCGCTCCGCGAGGCGTGCGCGGGGCTCGGCGCCCCAGGCCGCCGTAATGAAGCAGAGCTCCTCGGCCTGCTCCCGAATAGCCTGGATGAGGGCAGGGTGTTGGTGGCCAAGGGTCATGCACTCGGCCAGGCTGCTCATGTCCAGGTAGCGGCGACCGTCCTCATCCCAGAACCACGCCCCCTTGCCGCCGACGATCGTGGGTGCGTCCCAGTCAGCCTGGATGCACCAGCTGTGCAAGACGCTGAGCCGTTCCGGGATCATCTCGTCGATCCTAGTCCGTTCTTCGATGAGTTTTCGCAAACGCGCTCGATGATCATGGCGATGCCTTGCCCGACACCGATGCACATGGTGCACAAAGCGAAACGTCCATCGATCCGCAGCAACTGATACATGGCAGTGGTCACGAGACGCGCGCCGCTCATGCCGAGTGGATGCCCAAAGGCGATGGCACCGCCGTTGGGGTTGACGCGCGAGTCGTCGTCGGCAAGGTTGAGGTCCCTGGTTACCGCGAGCGCCTGTGAGGCAAAGGCCTCGTTGAGCTCGATGACGTCCATCTGGTCGATGCTCAGCCCGGTTCGAGCGAGGACTTTTCTGACCGCCGGCGCCGGGGCGAACCCCATGATTCGGGGGGTCACCCCGGCCGTGGACATCGCCACGACGCGAGCCAACGGTTTCAGCCCGTGCCTCTCAGTGGCAGCCTCGGATGCCACCAGAAGGGCACAGGATCCATCGTTGATTCCCGAGGCGTTGCCGGCCGTCACGGTGCCGTTTTCCTTGACGAACGGTCGCAGCTTTGCCAGCTTTTCCACCGTCGTGTCCGGCCGCGGGTGCTCATCGGTGTCGACCACCAGAGGGTTCCCCTTTCGACGCGGCACCGAGACAGCCGTGATCTCCTCGGCGAGGTTCCCGTTGACTCTCGCCGCCTCGGCCTTGGCCTGGCTCCAGGCGGCGAATCGGTCCTGGTCCTCGCGGGAAATATTGAAGTCCTCGGCCACATTCTCCGCAGTTTCCGGCATCGAGTCGACGCCGTACTGCTTTTCGAGGAGCGGGTTGACGAACCGCCAGCCGATGGTCGTGTCGAAGACCTCCGTCGTGCGGCTGAAGGCGGTGGTGGCCTTGCCCATCACGAAGGGCGCCCGGGACATGGATTCGACGCCGCCGGCGACGATCAGGTCCTGCTCGCCTGCCTTGATGGCGCGCGCCGCGATGCCGACGGCATCCATGCCGGAGCCGCACAGCCGGTTCACGGTCGTGCCGGTGATCTCGGGCGGGAAACCCGCGAGGAGGAGGGCCATTCGTGCGACATTGCGGTTGTCCTCGCCAGCCTGATTGGCGCAACCGTAGACCACTTCGTCGATCGCCGAGACGTCCAGACTCGGATTCCTCTCGAGCAGTACGCGCATCGGCAGGGCCGCCAGGTCGTCCGTTCGGACGCTCGCGAGGGCGCCGCCATAGCGGCCCGCGGGTGTTCGGATGGCATCGCAGAGATAGGCATCGGGCATCGTGATCTCTCCCTATTCCAGATCGGCGGTCGACGGGATCAGCTCGGCAACGTTCGACTCGTCGGAGGGCACCAGGGCGCGGAGAATCTCGAGTTCCTTCTCCCCGGGCACCTCTGTCCTGACCAGGTTTTCCGCGACCTTGAGTGGCCAACTCGTGGCCTCGATCGCGGCTTCGGCCGACACCCCCGGATGGAGGTGGGTCAAAACCAGCTCGCCGCTCTCGGTGTCCGGCTCGAGGATCCCGAGATCGGTGATCACGGCTTGAGGGCCGTGGCCGGGCACTTTGAGGTCCTGCCGCGACCTTCCACCGTGCAACATCCCGGCCGTGGTCATGAAATCGAGCGTTTCGACAAAGGTCCTGCGGTTCTGGCGCAGCAGGACCAGCGTGCGGTGGCAGAACCCAGCGATCTCCGGCGCCCCTCCGGCTCCGGGGAGCCTCACCTTGGGCTTGCGATAGTCGCCGATGACCGTCGAGTTGAGGTTTGCATAACGGTCGATCTGGGCGGCGCCGAGAAAGCCGGTCCTGATCCAACCGCCCTGCAACCAGTAGTTGAACATCTCCGGCACCGACACTACCGCCTTGGCAGTGCGACTGAGCTCCGGATCTCCGATGGAGAGCGGCAGCACGGTCGGCTTGGTGTCGAGCGTCCCGCTCTCATAGATCATCGCGAGGTCCGGGGCGTGAGTCTTTCGTGCGAGGTTTGCCGCTTTGCTCGGCAGCCCGATGCCGATGAAGACCACGTCATCGGGCTCGAGCAGACGCGATGCGGCCACGACCATCATCTCTTCGGGCTTGTAAGCAGGGTCAGACATAGCCGTCTTCCTTGAGCCTGGCAAGGTAGTGCGCGAAATCGTCGCTCGCCATCAGGTAGTGCTCCATCCACTCACGGAACCGGTCGTACTCCCGGCTGACCTCTCCCCATTTCTGATAGAAGAAATTGCTCCTGTCGTAATAGCCCTCGGCGTACGAGGGGAAAGCGCCCAACCGGGCCTCGCACACCACGTCGACGGCCCAGCGGGGGATCACGGTGCCGCCGGAGCTCTCGTCGACACTGTCGACAATCTCCTCCACCGTGACGATGCTGCGCTGCGCGGCGAGGACCGCCTCCTTCTGCACTCCCAGAATGCCGGTCATCCAGATGTTTCCCTGGCGATCCGCTCGCTGGGCGTGGATGATGGCCACGTCCGGGCGGTGTGCCGGAATCACTGTGAGGTCCTCACCGGTGAACGGGCACTCGATGAACCTGATCTTCGGATTGACCTCGGGATATTGGGTTCCGCGATATCCCTTGAAGATGGCGCACGGCATCCCGGCCGCGCCGGCGGCGAACGCATTCGCCATCGCGGCGTGAACGTGCTCCTCGAAGTCCATCTCGTGCGGCACGCCGTTCTCGTATGCGTCGCGAAGGCGAAAGAGGGAGCCGACGCCCGGGTTGCCACCCCACGAGAAGACCAGCTTGTCGGCACACCCCATGCCTATCATCTGATCGAAGATGATGTCCGGGGTCATGCGGATCAGGGTGAGATGGCGGATCCCATGGCGGATGATTTCAGCCCCGGCCGCATGGGGGATGAGGTGGGTGAACCCCTCCGCCGCCACCGAGCAACCCGGTTTGACGTACCTTTTGACGGCCTCGGTGAGTTCCAGGAACTCGGTCATTCTTGTTTCCTCGTGATCATACGCCCTGCCACGAACTCCTGACACCATTTAATGTTCGATATACGAACAGGTGTTCGCTTTGCGGCGAGTCCAAAGTACAATCCGGAGATCGGAGTGTCAACGGGCGTATATTTGACCAACTCAGCTGTCGGGGGGAACTCATGAGCGATCGAATTTCGAGGCTTTCGGTGGGCGCCGGTTTTTTGATGATTGCGCTGGCGACCGGTTTGGTAGCGGCACAGGACGGGGAGGGCAAGGCCACTCAGGCGACGCCACGTCCCCTGACCATCGACGACTACTTCGAAATCCACGATGTCGGCGATCCCCAGGTCAGCCCGGACGGGAAGTGGGTGGCGTACACCGTCACGAAGCAGGATCTGGAGAAGGACGAGTCGAAGACCCGGATCTGGATGGTGCCCGCAGCGGGCGGCAAACCTGTTCCGATGACTGCGAAAGACAAATCGGCGTCACGGCCACGGTGGAGTCCCGACGGAAGATACCTGGCGTTCCTGGCTGCACCCGAGGACGGCAAGGACCAGGTCTGGACGCTGTTCCGTGAGGGCGGTGAGGCGGTGCAGTTGACCGACACCGCTCAGGACGTGAGCGATTTCGTGTGGTCGGCGGACGGCAAGCGCATAGTGCTCGTCTTGCAGGACCCGACGCCCGAAGAGCTGGCGGTCAAGAAGGGGGAGAAGAAAAAGAAAACCCAGCCCCCGTGGGTCATCACCCGCCGCCAGTTCAAACAGGATTACGTAGGTTACCTCGACAGTCGGCGCACTCATCTCTACGTGCTCGATGTCGAAACGAAGAAGATGGCCCAGATCACGTCGGGAGATTTCGACGACTCGGGGCCGAGATGGTCGCCAGACGGCACACGCATCGCCTTCACCTCCAACCGAACGGAGGACCCCGACGCCAACTACAACACCGACATCTGGGTCGTCGCGGCGGACAACACTGACAAAGGTCAAACGCTGGTGCAGATCACCACCAACCCGGGCCCCGACAGCTCGCCGGCATGGTCTCCCGACGGCACGCGCATCGCTCATGTTTCGGCGACGGACACCGAGGCCATGCTCTACGCCACCAACCACCTGGCGGTCTCTTCGGCGCAGGGCGGTGATTTCGAGGTGCTGACCCGGGAGCTCGACCGCATGGTGTTCACGCCGAGGTTTTCGGTCGACGGTCGCTGGATCCTCTTTGCGCTGGAGGACAGCGGCGAGCTGAGCCTCGCCCGGGTCGCGCCGGGAGGCGGAGCCGTCGAGCGTGTCATCGGTGGGCCGCGGTCCGTGGCCGCCTATTCTGAGGGGGCGCAAGGACCCATCGCCGCTCTGATCTCCGAACCCCACCTTCCGCCCGAGATCTTTATCTTCGACGAAGGGACACTGCGGAGGCTCACCCACACCAACGACGCGCTGCTCGAGAACCTGCGACTCGGTCAGGTGGAGAATGTCCATTTCGAGAGCTCGGACGGCACCGAGATCGAGGGCTTCATCGTCAAGCCACCGGATTTCGACCCGGAGCTCCGTTACCCGACGATTCTCCACATCCACGGCGGCCCGCAGTCGCAGTACGACTTCTCTTTTCACTTCGAGGCGCAGCTCTTCGCGGCAAACGGCTACGTGGTGACGCTGCCGAACCCGAGAGGCTCCACCGGTTATGGTCAGGATTTCTGCCTCGCCATTTGGCAGGACTGGGGAGGGATCGATCTGGAGGACGTATTGGCTTCGGTGGATGACGCGATCGAGCGGGGCTACGCCGACCCCGACCGGCTGGGTGTTGGCGGGTGGTCCTACGGCGGCATGATGACCAACCACGTCATCACCAAGACCGACCGCTTCAAGGGGGCTTACACCGGTGCCAGCGCGACCTTGTACGTCGTCAACTATGGGCACGACCACTACCAGCGCTGGTGGGAGGCCGAGCTCGGGCTACCGTGGCGGAATCGCGAGCTGTGGGAGAAGCTCTCGCCCTTCAATCGGGTTGAAGCGGTGGTCACACCGACCCTGATCGTCGGCGGCGAGCAGGACTGGAACGTGCCGATCATCAACTCCGAGCAGCTCTACATGGCGCTGAAACACCTCGGCAAGACCGCCGAGCTGGTGGTGTATCCCGGTGAGGGTCACGTCTTCGAGACACCGTCCTACAACAAGGACCTCTACGAACGGGTCCTCGCGTGGTTCGGGAAATACGTCAAGGGGGGACGCGTGCAAGGGAGTGACACAGAATGAGGTTGAAGACGCTCTGCGTGGTTTTCTGTGTGCTGATCGCAGGACCGGCGGCGATGGCGGCTGACCAACCGAAGGAGGAGGCAGACCGGATTCCGGGCTTCACAGCCTCGACCAGCGATCACCAGCGCGCGCTCGAGGAGCGGCTGGTCGACCTCCTCGACCCGGCGAGCACCGCCCGGCACTTCCGTCTCCTGACCGAGGAGCCTCATCCGGCGGGCACCGCCGAGAACCTGAAGCTCGCCCATTACGTGCGGGATCAGTTCGTTGCCTCCGGCCTCGAGGAGGTGCGGCTCATCCGTTACGACGTGCTCCTGCCGTGGCCGCGAAAGATCGCGGTGTCGATGGTTGAACCGATCGAGTGGACCGCCTCGCTTGCGGAGGACGGTTACAAGGTCGATAAGGACTCGTACGCTGTCGGCGCTGATCTCACGTATCTCGGCATGTCGGCCTCCTGCGACATCACCGCGGACGTCATCTACGCCCACAGCGGCAACCCCGAGGACTACGACTGGCTGGAGGCGCAGGGCATCGACCCGCGCGGCAAGATTGCGATCGTCCGCTATTCGATGCCGTACAGCTATCGTGGCTTCAAGGCCTGGGAGGCCGAGCGGCGAGGCGTCGCGGCGTTGATCATCTACTCAGATCCCAAGGACGACGGCTACCGCCGGGGTGAGGTCTTTCCACACGGACCCTGGGGCCCGGAGAGCCACATCCAGCGTGGCGCCATCACCTACGATTTCATCGTTCCCGGCGACCCTTTGACCCCCGGCTGGCCATCGATCGAGGGGGCGAAGAGAATCACGCCGGAGGAGGCGCGCTCGGTGCCGCGGATCCCCGCCGTGCCGATGTCGTGGCGGGACGCGAAACCGATCCTCGAAAACCTCCAGGGCCCGGTCGCGCCGCTCGACTGGCAGGGCGCGCTGCCGATGACATACCGTGTCGGACCCGGCCCGGCCAAGCTTCACGTCGAGATCGACATGGACGGCAAGACGCGGTCGATCTGGGTGGTCGAGGGTCGGATTCTCGGCTCGGAGCACCCCGATGAGCTGGTCATCCTGGGAAACCACCGCGATGCGTGGGTCTACGGAGCCGTCGATCCGTCGAGTGGAACCGCCAGCCAGCTCGAGGCGGCGCGGGTGCTCGGTGCCCTCGCGAAAAAGGGCGAGCGGCCGCGGCGCACCCTGGTTTTCGCCAACTGGGACGCCGAGGAATGGCATCTCACCGGATCTACCGAGTGGGGCGAGCAGTTCGCCGCCGAGCTCGGCAAGGGCGCCGTCGCCTATCTCAACGTCGACAGCTCGACCTCCGGCCCGAACTTCTCGATCGGAGCCGTCGCCAGCCTCAACCCGTCAATCCTCGAGGTCGCGCGTGACGTCATCGATCCAAACAGCCGCCGCAGCCTGTTGGAGGCATGGTCGAAAACCTCGTCGTCGACTGAAGGCGATGCCGCCGCCTCGCTGGTCGAGAACGAGCTCGGCAGTGGCTCCGACTACACGGTCTTCCTCAACTTCCTCGGTGTGCCGGTGGCCAGCATGGGTTTCGGTGGTCCGTACGGCGTCTATCACTCCCAGTACGACGACCTCTACTGGATGGAGCACTTCGGCGACCCCGGCTACCGATACATGACGGCAATGGTCGAGGTGTGGGGGCGCCTCGGTCTGCGGCTCGCCAACGCCGACGTGATTCCCTACGACTTCCGCCCGTATGCATCGACCGTGGGGAGTTTCGTCGATGGCCTGCGTGAGGTTCCCCGACTGGAGGAGGAACTGGACCTGACGGAAGTCGCGGCTGCGGTCGATGAGTGGAGTCAAGGGGCTGAGGACCTCGGGCAGAAAATCGAAAAGGCACTGACTCGGGAGGGCGAAATCCAGGCCGGGACCTTCGCCGACCTCAACGCCGCCCTGCTCACGGTCGAACGCGAATTCCTGCTGGACGATGGGATCCCCGACCGGCCGTGGTTCAAACACTCTCTGTATGCACCGCGTTACACCTATGCGGCGATGTCGCTGCCCGGCGTGCGCGAGGCGGCGGAGGCGGGAAACTGGGAGCTGGCCCGAAGCCAGCTCGAGGCCCTGATCGGTCGCCTGCGGGCGGTGGCCACGGCGACGCGAAAGGCGGCCGCCCTGGTGCCGGCGCCGTGAAGCCGCCCGCTGATGATTCCGTGACCTCGGAGGGGCTGGTTCGCGGTCTCGGTCGTTGGGACGCCACCCTCCTCGCCGTCGGTTCGGTGATCGGTACCGGGATCTTCATCACAACCGCCGACATCGCCCGGGTCCTGCCTCACGAGGGCATGATCCTCCTGGTGTGGACGCTCGGAGGTTTCCTGACCCTGGCCGGGGCCCTCACGTACGCCGAGCTGGGGGCGCTCTATCCCCGCGCCGGCGGCATGTATCACTATCTGAAAGAGGCCTACGGAACGTTCTGGGGTTTCCTCTACGGCTGGGCGTGCTTCCTGGTCATCATGTCGGGCGGGATCGCCGCCCTGGCGGTCGCGTTCGGCGAGTACCTCGGCAGCTTCGTGCCTCTTTTCTCGACCCGCAACATTCTCTTTTCACTGCCGATCGGCGGCTGGACCTGGTCGGTGTCCGGCGGTCAGCTCGCCGGAGCGCTGGCGATTCTGCTCCTGACATCCGTCAACTACGTCGGCCTGCGCGAGGGCGCCACAGTGCAGAACTTTCTGGCCGTCTTCAGGATCGGCTCGATTCTCGTCTTCGTGGCGCTGGCGTTTTTCGTCGACGCACCCGCGTCGGTCTCGGTCGTCGAGTCACTACCCGAAATCAACCTCCTCGCGGCGGTCGGTATCGGCATGATCGCCGCCCTCTGGACCTACGACGGCTGGTACGGCCCGACCTTTTCGGCAGGCGAGATGCTGAACCCGCAGCGCACCCTGCCGTTCGGCCTGGTCTGGGGCACTGTGATCGTGATGGTGCTCTACGCTCTCATCAACGTCGTGTATTTCATGGCACTGCCGCTCGACCAGATCGCCGCGACGCCGCGGATCGGCGAGACCGCCGCCGCCGCACTCTTCGGCGACGGCGGCGGCAGGCTGATGTCGTTCGCCATCCTGGTGTCCACCTTCGGCTGCCTGTCGGCGACCATCCTCTACAGCTCGCGGATCTATCTGCCGATGGCCCGCGACGGCGTGTTCTTTCGTGGCCTGGCCACCGTCCACCCCCGCTTTCACACGCCCGGGCGGAGTCTCTGGGCTCAGAGCCTGTGGGCAGTGCTGCTGACGCTGTCGGGGACCTACGAGCAGCTATACACCTATGTGATCTTCGCCGGTCTGCTTTTCCACGCCGGAACCGCGGGCGCCGTCATAGTTCTTCGCCGCAAGCGGCCGGATGTCGACCGGCCGTACAGGGTCTTCGGTTACCCCTGGGTGCCGCTTCTCTTCATCCTGGCTTCGATTCTGCTGATCGGAAACACCGTCGTCGAGAAACCGATCGAGTCGCTGATCGGTCTGGTGTTCATCGCCGCCGGCGTGCCGGCCTATATTTGGTGGCGGCGGCATCCGATATCGGATTCGGAGGCGGCGCCGTGACAAAAACCCCGTCCAAGGGCACTCAGGCCGTGAATCCGGTGAGATATGCGGGCCTGCTGTAGGTTTTTCAAAGGAGGATACGTCATGCGGTGGCAAACAGTACTCATTGCACCCCTGCTGGCTATTGGAATCTCGTTCGCCGGCGAACCGCCGCGAGCCCGGGATCTGGGCATCCCCTTCGAGGGCAGCCCGGGCCCACTGAATGCGATCACCGATGTCCGCGGCATCGCTGTCGGGCACGAGACCCTGATCGAGGACCTGCCCGACGGTCGCGCGGTGCGGACCGGCGTCACCGCCATTCTCCCGCGGGGAAAAGAAACCCTCATGCGGCCGGTCTTCGGAGCCTGGTTCGCCCTCAACGGAAACGGTGAGATGACCGGCACCACCTGGCTCGAAGAGTCCGGCCAGCTCGAAGGCCCGATCATGCTCACCAACACCCACAGCGTCGGCACGGTCCACCAGGCGACGATCGCCTGGCGCATCCGCCAGGGCGAGGCGGACGCTACCGGTTATTGGTGGGCCTTGCCGGTGGTGGCCGAGACCTGGGACGGTCACCTCAACGACATCAACGGCTTTCACGTCAAACCCGAACACGTCGCCGCGGCGCTCGACGGCGCGGCCGCCGGCCCGGTGGCTGAAGGCAACGTCGGCGGTGGCACCGGCATGGTGTGTCACGAGTTCAAGGGTGGCATCGGCACTGCGTCGCGGGTGGTCGATGTTCTCGGCTCGTCCTACACCGTGGGTGTGTTGGTGCAGGCCAACTACGGGCTGCGCGAGCAGCTGCGGATCGCCGGAGTGCCGGTCGGCAGGCACCTCCGCGAGCACCGGATCTACTCGGAGCCCAACCCCGACGCCGCCGGCACCGGTTCGATCATCGTCGTCGTCGCCACCGACGCGCCGTTGCTGCCGCACCAGCTCAAACGTATCGCTCGGCGCGCGGCTCTCGGTCTCGGGCGCAACGGATCGATTGCCAGCAACGGCTCGGGCGACATCTTCGTCGCCTTCTCGACAGCCGACGAGTCGTTAGGTCGTACAGACCGTCTGCTGAACCATCGGTCGGTACCCAACGACGAGATCAATCCCCTGTTCGGTGCCACCGTGCAGGCGGTCGAGGAGGCGATCATCAACGCGTTGGTGGCCGCTCGCGACATGACGGGTGACCAGGGACACTACGTTAAAGCGCTGCCGCACGATGCGCTGCTGGAGGTCATGAAACGTTACGGCCGATAATCCGGTTTTATGCTTTGTGGTGCGGGCGTCTCGCCCGCACGGATCGCGCTCCCTGAGATGTGCGGCCGAGACGGCCGCACAACAAAGGCGCCGACAGTAATACTATGGCGAAGGAGAGGGAAAAATGGGGAATGAACCCCGAGTTCCGGTCACCGGCGGATGCCTCTGTGGGGCCGTTCGTTATGAATCCTCCAAACCACCGAACCTAGTCGGATTCTGTCATTGCCGGATGTGTCAGAGGGCCTCCGGAGGTCTTTTTCTCGTTTTTGCCGACTTTCCGGGGGAAGCATTCAGGTTCACGAGCGGCGAGCCGCGGTACTACCGGTCCTCCGAAATCGCCACTCGAGGGTTCTGTCCGGAGTGTGGAACACCGATCGCCTTTCAGTACGACGGCGACTCAGACCCGGCGATTATGGTCGGCACCCTCGACCACCCGGAGGACTGGCCTCCGAACTGGGAGCACAGCGGGATCGAAAGCAAGGTCCCGTGGTTCGAGATCAGCGATGATCTTCCGCAGACGACGACGGAGGAGAGCGAGTTCCTGAAAGCCGCCCGCGAGCGGAAGGCGACCGAAGTCTCGACGTCATCCCGAGCGAACGAGCGGAGCGAGTGAGTCGAGGATCTGGGTGGGTTGCCGGAATCGTTTGAACGTTGGGCTCATCCGGAATTGCGTGGGGTCGAGGAAGGGCTGGGGGCGAGCCCCGAAGGGGCGATAGATGAATAGCCTGGGGCATGAGCCCCAGGAACCCGGAAACCAATTAAATTCGAGCCGCGGAGCGGCGACAGATAAATGGCCACGACGGCTGCGGCTCACGACGCAGCCCCTGTCTGCCGCCCCTCCGGGGCTAGGTTCGTTATGACGCATCGATACCCGGGGCTCACGCCCCGGGCTAAATATCTTCCGCCGCTCCGCGGCTCACATCCCGTGAGATTTCATCAGCCCACCTCATCGAATTCCGGATGAGCCAAACGTCATGACATTCCAACGTTCAACGTTGGTGCGTTTCGGTTAGCGTGCCTGGAGTCTCTTGATGGCTGCTGCTGCGCTTTTTCTTTGCTGAGCAAACTCGTCTTCGGATGAGAGATCCATGAACTTCCGATATGCCTCCAGGGCTTGGGGAAACTGTTTCATGCGTTCCAGGTGAACGGCCAGGTTGAGGTAACCCGGCGCCATTTCCGGTGCAATCCGCACAGCATCGCGGAAGGCGGCAAGCGCCTCCTCGTTTTTCCCCTCCATGGCGAGCGCCATGCCGAGGCCGTTCATGGCCCAGACGTAGCCCGGGTCGATTTCGAGCACTCGCCGATAGTGTTCGACTGCCTTGGACCAGCTCTTGGTCGCGCGATGGACGTCGGCCAGGCGGTAGTGGGCGGAGATGCTGCTCTCCTCCTGCTCGAGCGCGGTTCGAAGCTGTTGCTCCGCCTTTGCGAACTCTCCCCAGCGGTAATAGATGAGGCCCAAATTGGCCCGCAGATCAGCCGAATCGAAGCCGCGTTCGATTGCCTGCCGGTAGATCTGGTCGGCACGGTCGTACTGGTTGAGCCGCACGTATAACCAACCGATATGGTCGTAGAGGATGGGGATGTTGTCGTCTTCGGCGAGCGCCCTCTTGAAGATCTCGAGCGCGCCGGAGTCATCCCCCTGGTTGAACAGGGCGAGGCCGGACTCGATCTTCGTCCAGAGCCCCATTTTGTCCTTGGGGTCGACTAAGGACGACCCATCCTGCGCCGGGGAGTGACCACTCGACACATATCCCAGGCTGCGCAGCATCGCTTCCGTCTGGCGATCGATCGCCTGCCTGGCGTGACCGCCTGACTCGGACATCGATTCCATCAACGAAGCCAGGCTGCACTCGAGCCGATCGCCCATCGTTGGATTCGAATCGATGCGGTTCTCTCGTTCCCCGGGGTCCTTGGTGAGATCGTAGAGCTCCGGGCGAGGGGCCAGGATGAAGCGGTGCCCGCCCGCTTCCAGGCCCCGGAGCTCACTCCAACCGAGGTTCAGGCTCGGGTAGAGCGATTCGCTGTAGGCCAGGATCTCCTCGTCGGGGCTCCCGCCTTCGACCAGGGGACGGAGGCTCGTTCCCTGGCCGATGGTCTGGGAGATGCCGAGGTAATCCAGGATCGTGGGCGCCAGATCGATGGTTCGGGTGAGGTGATCGACCGTCTTCCCGGGGGGGACGAGCCCGGGAAAGTGGAGCAGCATCGGCACATGGATGGTGGAGTTGTAGATCAGCAGGGAATGAGTCTGCTCTCCATGCTCACCCAGCGCTTCGCCGTGGTCACCGACCACCGCGACCAGGGTCGAGCCGAGGAGCTTCCGGCTCTCGAGATCCTCGACGATCTTGCCGACCACCGCGTCGGTGTAGGCGATCTCGCCCGCGTACGGGTTGTCGGCGTAACGCTTCCGGAACGGCTCCGGCGGCACGTACGGTGCGTGGGGGTCGTAGAGGTGGATCCAGGCGAAGAACGGCCCTTCCCCGGCGCGGCCCTTGAGCCAACTCGAAAAGCCATTGCGCACTGCGTCGGCGCCGCGCTCCGCGGCCAGATTCTCCAGCGTGTTG